>WNGC01002242.1_pt1 | contig 13636 bp, 13 predicted proteins | sample 5400051 | NCBI WGS metagenome assembly WNGC01 (sample SAMN13153368, study PRJNA577476) | soil metagenome | isolation source: 20 cm soil or saprolite under grassland replicate 2 | place: USA:California | collected 2016-06-15 | reverse complement strand
ATCCAGGCGTCCCACGAAATGAAGCTCACGTCCCCTCCGCGTTTGCGGGCATGAATTTTGTCGGCGGCGTCATTGAGAAAGTTCTTGAGCGACTTGAGCAGCAGCGAACGGAAACGGCCGCGGCTGGGGTCTGCATTCTGAAGCCAATCACCTTCCAGTATCATCACAAAGAAATCCTGCGTGAGGTCCTCGGCGTCTTGGGTCGAATAACCACGTCGGGAGATGAAAGCAAAAATCGGCCGCCAATAGATGCGGCAAAGCTCGGCGAGTGCCGCACAGGTTTCCTGCTCTTTGTCTTTGGCGTCGGTACCGGAAAGAATAAGACTCCAGCGCGTGGTGACGAATGCGCCCGGCCTGACGGTTCCTTCGTTGGCGCTGGCTGAGCTCAAGGCCGGGGATTTTAGTGAGAATCGCCTTGTTTAGCAAGGCCAAATCACGGCGATGCGCCGGTCCCTCAACTCGCTCGGTTTGTTCATTATCACAAGGCGATCCGCGCGGAATCTGGTCTCCCACATCACCAGCGGGAGCGGAGCCTCGCGACTGCAAGGCGCCCGCTACCGCATGGATTGTCGCTTGCTCGTGAGCAGGCGGCCCTGCCGTTAACGCGGACTGGGCGGCTTCGCCGGGGGCCTCCGCTGAGGGCAGGGCCGTTTCGTTGATTTCGGGCAAAACGCCCGAAATTTGTACTACAAAGCCATTTTCAAATTCCAGAGACGGTGCCTCCGGCCAACATCCACCGAGTTCCACCCGGAAGGAGCGCCGGTGCGCCATTATGCCAGCCAAGCAGATCAAGTGTAATGTCGAGAGTTTCACAGCAGTGGTCTGATTCGGTCAAGAACTTCTACGGAAACTGGCGGGCGAAGTTCCCACAAACCTGCGCGAAAGAAAAATCTGGTTTTTGTGCTGTTGTTCCAGTTACGATTTGGTCGAGCTAGCTAATGGTCCATGCGCAATTCTTCTAAAATTTTAAAGAGGGCAATCGTTGCGGCGAACCAGACGCTTCAATCGCTTTTCGATCTCGACACGCAGGTCGCGAAGGCTGCGGATCTGATCGAGGAATCTTTGCGCGCTGGAAACAAATTGCTCGTCTGCGGCAATGGCGGCAGCGCCGCTGATGCGTCCCATTTTGCAACAGAGTTTGTGGTGCGCTTTATGAAAGATCGCCCAGCCTACCCGGCGATCTGTCTTTCCGGCGATGGCGGGCTACTCACTGCTGCGGGCAACGATTATGGTTTCGATGAGGTTTTCGCTCGCCAGGTAGCGGCATTTGGCCTGCAGGGTGACCTGCTGATTTGCCTAACGACTTCCGGTAAATCGAGAAATGTCGAGCGCGCACTGGAACAAGCGAAAGCCCACAAGGTGAAAACGATTGCCTTCCTCGGTCGCGACGGCGGTTCAACCATTGGCATGGCCGATGTCGATCTTTTGGTTCGCAGCGATTCCACTGCCAGAATTCAGGAAGCGCACCAGCTTCTGCTCCACGTGCTATGCGAAACGATCGAATCCCGTTTAGCAAAAAACCGTCTGTAAAGGCGGGCGTGTCGGCTGCAATTGCAAGAGAAGGAAGTAGCCGACCCGGCTGACCCACAGCGTTACTCGGATTTCTTCAGCAGCCGCTCGCGTTCGCGATTGAGTTGCCGTCGCTCGCTAGGGTTAAACTCCCAATCCCGAATTTGCAGATTTTATCGAGAATCGGATGGGACGCTGGGCTGGATACTGGATGCTTGATGATGCCAGCGAGGGCAAAACGCGTCGTCATCCGTATCTCTACAACGAGATCTTCGCCTCTCTATGTCGCGTCAATCGGCGTCATTCGCGTCGCACCGAAAACGTTTTGTTCCGGATTTCGAGTTTTCCTAAGCTATTCCGGGGCAGTCAATGCCGCGGATAAATAACGGAGTTCGTCGTCGATCTCATCGGGTTTCTCAACGGTCCGACCGACTTCTTCACGGAGCAGCGCCCGGTAACGAACCCGCAGCTGATGGACGAGGCGTTTCACTGAGGCCTCGGGAATGCGGAGGGTTTTTGAGAACTTGGAATAAGAAACATCGTCCCCCTCTGCCGCCAGACAAGGACTTAGCATATCGAAGACGCGCCGGCGTCCGCGCCTCTCGCATTCCTCACCCAGTCGGCTTAAAGCGCGCTCGACCATCGCCGCCGCCCAGCGCACATCGAAAATCCGCTCCGCCGGCCATCCCTCCGATTCCTGCTGGGAGATCGAGAAATGCGATGGCGCTTCGGCCATCCAATCATCCCAGGAAACAAACCGCATCTCGCTACCGCGTTTCGACGCGCAACGCTTTGTTTCCGCATCGCGCAAAAAGTCCGGGAGCGCCTTGAGCATCAGCGAACGGAAGCGTCCGCGAGCCGGATTAGCGCGCTGCAGAAGCTGACCTTTAAGCACCGTGACAAAAAAATCTTGCGTCAGGTCTTGGGCATCGGGAGGCGAATGTCCCTGGCGACGAATGAAAGCAAAGACCGGTCGCCAGTATATTTTGCAAAGTTCCGCCAGCGCCTTGTGCATCTTCTGGTCGTCGCCGTGCGCATCGGCGCAAGAAAGCACAACGCTCCAGCGTGTCGTAACGAAACGACCGGACGAGGGCCGATTGGCAGCAGCATCAGCTGGATTCACGAGCGCTAATCATCTTATTTGCGTAATTTTTAGCAAGCAGTAATTCGTTAGCTCAATTTCTCTCCAAGTAAGCCGCTTGAACTGCTAACGCCCTAAGCGCTGCTGTTAATAACTCAACTGCTTCCCTAGGGGAGTTCGCACCGCAGCCTTAGGTCAAAAACAGGCGCCCAATCAGATAGCAGCCTGATAGACACAATAGCGCGATGTTCTACCATTAAAGCCAATGTTTTTGGCTTTCCCCCCAATGCCACTTCGTGCAAAACGCGCGGGAGACGTTTGCTGTGTTTCTCGTGCAGCAGTGCGGGACTATTTGTTCTTGACATGCGCTATAGATACGTATAGAAGGCGCATACATAAGCGGGGCCCGGAAGTTGGAGTGCGCGGGTGTGCTCGGGGCGCTTTTTTGTATTTTAAGCTTCGCGCCGTAACTGCTGTGAATATCCGTGTTAATAAGTTGGTGAAAAATTTGCGCTTTTTTTATTGCAACGTTTGCAACCTTCTCTAATCTGACCGCCCCCCCATGAGCTCTACCTGCATTCCTCTTTCAGGGCATCAGCAAAAGGAACCAGTCGCCTGTCCGCAGTGCGGATCGGGATCGCGTGTCAAACGGGGACTTTGCCTGAGCTGTTTGCTTTCTCAAGGCCTGCCTGAGGAAACGCCGACGGAGGCAAGTCAAAACCGCGAGGGCCAGAACGGAGAAACGCTGGAGGATGTACTTAGTGAAATCGACGTGCGCGACGCCGACTGGCGGCTGGGCAATTATCAGATTCTGGAAGAGATCGGGCGCGGCGGGATGGGCGTGATTTATCGGGCGCGGCAACGGCACTCGCGCCGCATCGTTGCATTAAAACGCATCCTTGCCTATCACGCGGATTCGCAGGAGACGTTGGCGCGTTTCCGGCGCGAAGCGGAGGCAGCGGCCCACCTGGATCATCCAAACATTCTACCCATTTATGAAGTGGGCAAGTGCGAAGATGAGCTGCCGTTCTTCAGCATGAAGTTTGCCGCTGGCGGCAGCCTGGTCAAAGTTGGGCCGGCTCTGCGTCGCGAGCCGCGCCGTACCGCGGCGTTGATGGTGAAGGTGGCGCGCGCGGTGCAATACGCGCACACCAGAGGCATCCTGCATCGCGATCTGAAACCGGCGAACATTCTGCTCGACGGACACGGCGAACCGTTGGTGAGCGATTTTGGTCTGGCCAAATGGCTAGATAGCGTCAGCGATCTTACGCGCAGCCTGACCATTTTCGGGACACCTGGTTACATTGGGCCTGAGCAGGCGAATCCGGCACTGGCCGAAGCCGCGAAGCTTACGCCTGCGGCTGATGTCTACAGTTTGGGCGCGATCTTGTTCGAACTTTTGACTGGGCGTCCGCCGTTTTTAGGCGAGCACGCGCTGGCGGTGATCCAGCAAGCATCCGAAAAACCAGCGCCGAAATTGCGTTCGCTTATCCCAACGCTGGACAGAGATCTGGAAACAATCTGCGCAAAATGTTTGGAGCGCGATCCGACTGCGCGCTATCGGTCCGCTGGCGCTCTGGCCGAAGACCTCGAACGTTGGCTTGACGGCCGATCGATTATCGCGCGTCCTGTCTCGTTGCCCGTGCGCCTCTGGCGCTGGTCAAAGCGTAATCGGATGACTGCGGCGATGACGGTACTGTCGGTGGCGCTCGCAGCTGTGGTGGGGACACTGATTTGGAAAGGTCAATTCGCCAACCCTCCGCCAACAACTGGCATTGCCGTGCTGCCCTTTGAAAGTCTCAGCCCAGATAAAGAAAACACGTTCTTCGCTGATGGCGTCTATGACGGCGTTTCGAGTAAGCTGGCGAAATTAGCCAATCTTAAAGTAATCAGCCACCAGAGCGTCGCACGATATCGTGGCGCGCATAACACACAGGAAATCGGGCGCGCATTAAACGTCCCATATGTGCTCGAAGGCAGCGTGCGCAGGGAAGCTGGCAAAATCCATTTAAACGCCAAATTGATTGATACCCGCACCGATACTCAGGTCTGGGCGGAGGAATACGACCGGGATTTGACCCGCGTGTTTGCCCTCCAAAGCGAGATTGCCCTAAAAGTCGCAGATAAGTTTGATACCAAAGTCTCGTCTATCGAGAAAGCCGCCATCCAAAAGCCGCCAACGACGGACCTCGTTGCGTACGATCTCTACCTGCGAGGCAAACAACTGGTCGATGGCATTTCGTTTAGCATGCGGGCAAGAGAAGATTTACTCCAGGCCGTGGGACTGCTTGAGCAGGCTGCGGCGCGCGACCCATCGTTCGCTATGGCCTATGATCTGCTGGCTGGGGCGCATGACCGGATTTACTTCCTCGGTTTCGATCACACCGAAGCCCGCCTTCAATTGGCCGAAACAGCCATCCAATCCATTCGCCGCCTGAGTGCTGAATCTGGAGAGACGCATTTGGCTCTCGCTCAACATCTTTACTGGGCGTATGCGGATTACGATCTAGCCCGGGAGGAGCTGGCTGCCGCCCGGCGGACGCTTCCGAACGAATCACGAATTCCCCTTATGTCTGGCTACATTTACCGGAGGCAGGGTCGCTGGGAGAAATCCCTCGAGGAAATGAAGCAGGCATTGGAGCTGGACCCGCGTAATTTCTCCATACTCCAGCAAATCTCTCTTACTTACGAAGCTCTGCACCGGTACAAGGAGATGGCTGCCACTCTGGATCAGGTGCTTGCCATAGCTCCAAAAGATATTCCTAGCCGGGTACGGCGCGCGTGGGTTGATCTGGAATGGCGCGCAGACCCTAAACCGTTGCATAACACAATTGAGGCAATCCTGACCGAGGACCCAATCGCGGCACCTGTTCTCGTGTACCACTGGCTCTTCCTCGCCTTGCGCGAGCGCGATCCGGCTGCGGCCCAGCGCGCGCTGGACGCGATGCCCGAGGACGGATGCAATGAGGAGAACATTCCATTCCCTTGCAATTGGTGGAAGGGTCTTGTAGCCCGGATCCGTGGCGATGGGCCGACAGCCCGCGACGCGTTTACGAACGCGCGAAAAGAACTCGTGCAAATTTTGCGTCATCAACCAAACTCCGCCCAAGCTCTTTGTGCGCTCGGTGTGGTTGACGCTGCTCTGAGAAACAAGGAGGACGCGATTCGGGAAGGTGAACGCGCGGTCGAGCTGATGCCAGTTAGCAAGAGTGCCGTCGAGGGTTCGATGTTGGCGCAGTATCTGATCGTTATTTATGCGTGGACGGGCGAAAAGGACCGCGCAATTGAACGGTTGGCTACAGTAGTGAAGCTGCCGGCCAGCCATTTGAGCTATGGCGATTTGCGTCTCAATCCACTTTGGGATCCGCTACGAGGCGATCCGCGGTTCGAAGCGATCGCCGCTTCGCTCGCGCCAAAATAATGAGCAACAAGTACTTCCGTTTTGAGCAAAGCGATTTTTGTTGTTGACTGCACACGCAAGTATGCGTACCATATGCGCACCATACCAACTTATGAAAAAAGACTTAGCTGGAATCACTAAACGTCTTGTCGCGGGAATCCTCGTGGCTGTGGCCGTTGTCGGGGTTAGTGCCTTTACAATCCACACGCCGAGTCAAAACTCTGTGGCTCGCTCGTTGAACAGCATTCAAACCGATAAAGCCAGGCTGTTTTATGCCGAGCGGGTGCCGAACGGAATGTGGTTTGTGGAGCAGGTTCTGCCCGGAACGAGCGAGAGTAAGGCCGCGACTGAGAACTTGAAATCAGTTGCAGCGGCCCTTTAAGCTGCTGGTTTAGCTGACGACCGATGCGCCAGTCCCGAAAAGTCTCGGGACTGGCGGTCTCGTGTACTGCGGCATTGACTTTCCAGCCAGTGCCCCATTGGTAGCCGCCTTTGGCTAGGCTACGGCGTGCCGGGAAGATGCCGATGCCAGCATGCGCCACCGCCGAACGCGCCGTTTTTTCCTGCATCGATCAGAACAAAGAGAACTAACAGAAGAAAACAAAGACAACGAAGAAGTTTTTAAGATAATTGGTAAGAAATCTTCGTTTCCTTTCATTATCTTCTGTAAAAATATTCTGAGGTGACTTCCAAGCGCATTTACGTGACCTGGTTCGGCGTACATTTCTTCCTCATAACAGCTGTTTGTCTTGCTGGATTGTTCTCGCTTGTCGCGGAAGGCGCTACCATTTTGCCGTCAGCGCTAAACAAGTACGCGCGCAAGGCTGAGCTGATTGCGGCATTCGTTCTGGGAAAGGAAGCGGCCGCGTCCAGTCCGATGCGGCGGAGTATAGCGACCTATCTGCACGCTGCCGGTATCCAAGCGGGATACAGTTTTTTCGCGCCTAACATTCCAGGTTACCACAAGTTAACCTTGGAATTATATTACGAAGACGGGCGCGTAGAATATGAGTCGCCGCGAGTGACTGGGAAAGCAGCCGGTCTGCGTTTGGACAGTTTATTAGACCGGTTGGCAGACAATCGTTACGAGCCGTTGCGGGAAGTGGTGGTAAAGATGCTCGCCTTGTCTGTCTGGCGCGAGCGCCCTGACGTTAAAAAAATTCGCGCCACTTTCGGGTCGGTTAGCCCACCGAGCATCAGCGATTTTGAGCATGGGAAAGGCGAATCGTTCCAGCCCATGTTCAGCTACGATTTCAGTCTGCGTGAGGAGGAGAAGCAATAGAATTTTCCTCAACAGAAGGAAACGAAGACAACGAAGAGTTCTCCGGATTCGATTTGCCTCTTCTGTTTAGAATCTGCGTCTATGCATAGACTTTACGACAGGGCAGACAAGCTTAGCCGGGAAGTCATCGGGGCGGCAATAGAAGTTCATCGGCACAAAGGCCCTGGACTAATTGAGTCGATCTACGAGCGATGCATGCTACGCGAGTTGGAACTGCGTTCGATTCCTGCAACGACTCAAAAATTGGTCCGCGTGGAATACAAAGGCCTCGTTTTTGATGAGCCGCTGCGTTTCGACATCCTTGTGGACGATTGTTTGCTGGTAGAAGTAAAAGCGGTCGAGGTTTTGCATCCTTCCAGCAAAGCGCAGCTCTTCAGCTACATGAAGTTACTGGATGTTCCGATCGGCTTGCTGATCAATTTTCATGAGGGGGTTCTCAAAAACGGGATCTCGCGGATGATTTTGCCTGGAGCAAATCAAGCAGAAGGAAGCGAGGATGACGATATTTCACTATAAAAGAAAGAGGAACAAAAAGGAAATGAAGATGATGAAGGGCCTAAACTTTTCTCCAGTTACGATCTTGGTTCACTTCGTTACCTTCTATAAGAATCTTTTTCTGCGACGCGCTGGCGTGTCACCCGAACAGAAGGAAACGAAGAAAACAAAGTTTTTTCAAATTCGAGCAACTCTGTTTCCTTTATCAGCTTCTGAAAAAACCTTCCGGAAACAGCCATTACCACGATGACCCCGCTGGGCTTCGCCTCAGGCGTATGGAAACGCGTAATGGAATTTCTGTTTTCGCCAGAAACAGACACATGGCTTGCCGTTTTCCGTACTGGCATGGGCCTGCAAGTGCTTGTTTATGCGCTGTTCTTAAGAAGTGATTGGCACTACTTATTCGCCGCGACTGGCAAGGGTCTCGTCAGCCGCGAATTGGGAGAGGCAATCGCCTCGTTCGACAGTCCGCTCATTCCGAAACTTGGGTGGCTCGTTTTTCTCGGCCGGCACATCGGCCTCGGGGAAGAAACAGTCCTTTCGGTTGCCTGGGCCTGCTTGCTTTGCATGGGATGCTGTCTGCTGCTGGGAATTCTCTGTCGCCCGGCGGCGATCATTGCATGGTTTCTTCACCTCTGCGCTGCTGAGAGCGGGGGATTGCTCGCATACGGCGCGGACAACTTCATGACAATGGCACTCTTTTATTTGATGTTGTCGCCGCTGCCAGACCGATACTCCGTAGATAGCCGGCTGGTAAAAACAAAGCTGAGGAACCCACGGCTCTTGGGCTTTTGGCGGCGCGTATTACAAGTACACCTGTGCTTCGTTTATTTTTTCGGTGGCATGGCAAAATTTCTCGGCAGCGGCTGGTGGAATGGGTCCAACCTCTGGCGATCGCTGATACGGCCACCGTTTAATCTCATTTCCCCCGACATTCTGGTTCGATTCAAATACGCCCTGCCCGTCCTCGGAATTTCTATCTGTCTGATCGAAGTCGGTTATCCAGTTTTCATTTGGATGAAGAAGACCCGATTCTTTTGGCTGGTTTGCATTTTGGCAATGCACGCCGCCATCGGACTGACGATGGGAATGTATCTGTTTGCTCTTGTTATGATCGTACTGAATCTGGCCGCGTTCGGCGCCGGTATTAGAGTTCCTTTCATCAGGCATCCCGCTGGCGGTACGCGGGACTCCACACAGTTTTTTCCGGAGAAACACCAACTCTCACCGTAACGGGTCGGGCCGCTCAAAAGATTGACGGTAGCAAATTTCTGGAGAAGAACGAAAAAGAAGAAAGAAATGAGAGCTTTTAATAGTTCTTATGTCCGCTACGTTCGCAGCCTGATCCAGTCCCTCGAAAAAGAACGTACTTCTGCTCTACGGCGAGCGCCGCTTTCGGTTCTGCCTAGCCCAAGATTTTCTTGACAACCAGGCAAGATTTTTTGCAGAAGACAGGAATTCTATGAAGATAACGACTGTATAATTCGATGAAGTGGGCGCATTCGCAATCCGTCCTCTCATAGGTCGGCGCCCGAACTAATAAATACACCCCCCATGAACTGGATCACCATTGTCTGGTCGATGAACGCGGGCGCGTGTTTGACGCTGGCGGCAATCTATCTGGTGGTTTGGTGCAGGCAGCGCGAGAGCTGGGTCCATTTGCTGTTTTCGTGCAGCGCAATCGCGGCGGCGGCCATCGCGGTGATCGAGTTAGCGATGCTGCACACCCAGACAGTCGAGCGATACGAAGCGCTTGTGCGCTGGATACATGTGCCTATGTGGGTCCTCCTCCTGTCGTTTGTGGCTTTCGTGCGACTTTACCTGCGCGCGGGACGACCCTGGCTGGCGTGGAGTATCTACGGTCTGCGGACCCTGGTGCTAATTCTCAATTTCGTGCTGACGCCGAACATCAATTTCCGGAAAATCACAAGCATTCATCACCTCGCGTTATGGGGCGGCGAGATGGCCTCGTTGCCGGTCGGCGTGCCGAATCCCTGGGGCATTCTCAGTTCCCTCAGCCTGCTCTTAGTCATTGCTTTTTTTGTGGATGCTACGGTTACCGTCTGGCGGCGGGGCGACCGGCGGCGCGCGTTAATTATCGGCGGCAGCATGATCTTCGGCGCGATTGTGGCGTGGCACGTCCCCCTCGCGATCTGGGGCGTCATCCACGTCCCATTTTTTCTCTGCTTCGCATATACGGGAATCGTGGCGGCGATGGCCTACGAGCTGAGCAACGATATGTTTCACGCAGCGCAGCTCACGCGTAAATTGAAAGAAAGCGAGGAGAGGCTCAACCTTGCTGCGGAATCCGCAAATTTTGGGATATGGGAGTGGAATCTAAACAAAGACGAAATCTCGGTGACGCCGTCGCGTCGTGAGGGTTTGGGGTTCGCTCCTTCTGGAGCAATTGGATTCGACGACTTTATTTCGCGCGTACATCTCGAGGATCGGGATTGTGTGCGACAAGCAATTCAGCGGGCGATCGAACAGCGTAAAGTTTACGACCCCGAATTTCGTGTTGTGCTTCCAGACGGCAGTGTGCACTGGATGGCAGCACGCGGCACGGTTCAGGTAAACAGCTACGGAAAGCCGATGCGAATTGTGGGAGTCAGCATCGACATCACTGCTCGAAAACAGGCAGAGTTGCAGGCCCAGGAGCAGCGTAATGAACTCGAGCAATTGAGGCAGCAGAAGACCGCATTGCTCGAGAGGGAGGTCGCTGAGCGCGCCCGCCTTGAGCGTGAGGTGATCGACATCTGCGCACGCGAGCAACGGCGCTTCGCTTATGATTTACATGACAGCGTGGGGCAGCAATTGGTGGGGATCGCGTTATGCGCAAAACTGCTCGAGGAACAATTGCGCGGCGAACGCCACAGCGAAGCGGACAAAGCGGGTATGATCGTCAAGCTTGTTAATGATGCAGCCAGACAGGCGCGGCTTACTGCGCGCACTCTCGAAGGGGCCGACGGCGTCGGGGACTTGAAGACGGCGCTGCAATCGCTAGCCATAAGCGTGAGTCGGAATTGCTCTGTTAAGGCCACGGTTACGGCGGAATGTTCATCGTTACCGATCAGCCCGCCGGTGGCGGCTCAACTTTACCGGATTGCTCAGGAAGCAGTGCACAACGCGGTGGAGCACGGTGCGGCTCGCGAGGTGCAAATCAATCTCGCTTTCAATCATGAGGTCATGGTGCTGACGATACGAGATAATGGAAAAGGTTTCGACTCCAACGCGAACGGCAATGGGATGGGTCTTCGTATCATGCGCTACCGCGCGCAGTGCATCGGCGGCTCATGCGACGTGCAATCAAGCAGCGAAGGCACAGTTGTCAGGTGCCGCGTGCCGCTGGAACCGCAGCTGGCTGCTTTTGGGTTGCCATGAGTCCGAAAGAAGAAAGCCAAATGAAGTCGCGCGTCATTGTAGTCGAGGATCATCCTGTGCTGAGCGATGGCCTCAGGCAGTTGATCGACAAGCAACCGGACCTCGCCTGCGTTGGAGTCGCGGATAACACGTCGGACGCGAAACGCCTGGTCGAGCAATTCAAGCCCGATCTGATGCTTCTTGATCTGCGATTGAAAGGCGGCGACGCGCTTGACTTGATCAAAACATTGCGGGTCGAGCATCCCGAAACGAAGGTGCTCGTCCTTTCGCAATACGATGAGTTGATTTTCGCCGAGCGCTCGCTGCGTGCCGGCGCCTCTGGTTACATCATGAAAGAAAACGCCACCGATGACGTGCTCCGGGCAGTGCGCAAGGTCCTCGCTGGAGAACTGTATTTTAGTGAACGAGTCGCCGCAGCTGTAGTGCAGCGAACCTTGCGCGAAATGCTGACCAATTTCACCTTAGCAAAAAGACCATCGAGACCCACTGTGAAAAAATTAAGCACAAGCTAAGCCTGCACAACGCAGCCGAACTCAAGCAATTTGCCCGGAAATGGGCCGCTGAGAACTTGGGGCTTTCCGAACCATGGGTGCCGCCCCCAACACAAAACGGTCGGTCCAAGAAGTAGAGCGCTGGGCCGAAGCGCTCCTGCTAATAACTCAACTATTTTCTTAGGGGTCGGTTCGCACCGTAGCCCTTAGGTCAATCATAAGGCGTTTAATCAGTGCGGTGTCCCAATTGGCGGAGTGCGCTGTTCTTCTGGTGTGTCTTCAGCGTAGGAGATGAAAAGAGAAGACCGAGAACCACCTGAAAGTTGGATCCTTGTGGAAAGCCACCTCCCTGACACCCTTGCTTCAGAAGGGACTCTACCGCGATTAAACGCGTGATACAGGCGCGATCTGTTGACGAGCGCTCTTTATCCACTTCTTTATCCACCGACGAAAAAATTTAGGCGTATTTGGGAATACTTGGGACAACTTCTTCGCCGTGTTTTTACCTATGAAAGAGCACTCAAGAGCAGGTGAGCAAAAGTGGGCGTAATCGATCGGTTCTCATTGCGAACGAGACGCTCTACCAGCTGAGCTATACCCCCATTTTACCTATGAAACGGATTCAAATAAATCCGATAAAAATTTCGGTTGTCTACCCCTTTTGCACAAAAATGCTGAAACTTGCCGTTGCTGCTGACAGTATCATTTCTCCCGGGTGAAAAAGAAGAGCAGAAGGTTTCCGAAGGAACAAACGTTTCACCATAACGTTTACGTGATTCTGCTGAGCGACACTGTAGCAAAGCATCCTTCCATTTTACGGCTGAATCCCAAACGTGATCCCCTGAAGCCTTGCGTCTATGTCGGCATGACAGGAATCCCAGTCGATCACCGATTCGAGAATCACAAAAACAGCTACAAATCGGCTTGGGTCGTCAGGAAATATGGCGTGCGCCTGATGCCAGAGCTTTACGAACATTTGAACCCGATGCCGTTTGAAGCAGCGGTCCAGATGGAACTGGAATTGGCTGAAGATTTGAGAGCTGCCGGCTTTACCGTTACGGGCGGACACTGACAACGACCGACTCGGCGCTTGAAGCGTCAGCACAATAACGAACTGGTTGGGCGAGTTTGCAGGCGGCGAAGTCGTCAGCTTTAAAGCAAAGACGATGAAGGAAGCAATTGCCGCTTAACGTTTGGGTTTGCCTTGCTGGTGCGCGGGTGCGTGGCCGCCGCGATTCAGCGCCAATCAACGGTGTCATAATACGAGCGATGCGAAAGAACGATTGCAGCGGGCGCTTTCGCGTTTAAGGTGCGCTCTTCAATTTTCTTACCATGCTCCAGACGATTCTTGCGCAGGCTCAAACCGCGGCGCCTCAGGCAGTGCCCGGCGGAGGCATCGGCTCGTTTTTTGTGCCATTGATTTTCATTTTCATCATCATGTATTTTGTGATGATCCGGCCGCAAAAAAAACGGCAGCAACAGCAACAAAATTTGATCGCGAGTTTGAAAACCGGTGACCGGGTGGTGACCAACGCCGGCATTCACGGTCTGATTTCGAACGTAAAAGAGAACACGGTGCTCGTGAAGGTAGCCGACAATGTAAAGATTGAGATGGAGAAATCGGCCATTACAAATGTGCGGAAAGAAGGTTGAACCGTTGAATCGTTAAAGCGTTGAAGCGATAGTGCAATCCGCAATTCAATGACTCCCGCACTTACATTTTTTATCGGGCTCGCCATGCTGGTTCTGTTCGGGTGGTACTTCGCCACCGATCAAGGGCCGCGGAAACGCCTGTTGGCTACGACGCTGATGCTGTTGCTTGTCATCTTCAGCATCGCCACTATCTGGCCGCCGCAGAAAAAGATCTCGCTGGGCCTGGATATTCAGGGCGGCACGTCCTTCCTGATCCGGCTCAAGCCGGGTGACAAGCCGATCACCAAGGGAATGCTTGATCAGGCCGTGGAGGTGATTCGGAAACGTATTGACACTTTTGGAGT
>WNGC01001778.1_pt1 | contig 13641 bp, 14 predicted proteins | sample 5400051 | NCBI WGS metagenome assembly WNGC01 (sample SAMN13153368, study PRJNA577476) | soil metagenome | isolation source: 20 cm soil or saprolite under grassland replicate 2 | place: USA:California | collected 2016-06-15 | reverse complement strand
GCCTCTCGCAAGCGTCGGGGGCGCTCTTTATCGTCCTCGGCTTGCGGCTGGCGGCAAGCAAGCAATGACGCCCGACAACGCTCCGAAAGGAACGCAATGACTTCGAGAGCCGTCCTGATCTTCGTCCTCTTGTTGGCTGGTTGCGCAACGAACTCGATTCCCACGCGGCCTGCCGCCCTGCCCAAGGTCGGCGTCGCCAAGCGACAACAACACGATGTTCTGAGCCACGGAGGCTAGCGCTTCGGAACCGTCCAGAGATAGAGCGTGCTCGCTCCCGCCCGCACCGTTCTCTCCGGCGGCCAGGCGTCGCCGAACCCGTAGCGGTGCGCGACGATGCGCGTTCCGGGCGCGAGCTCGCGCAGCAGCTTCGGCAGCAGGCGCCGGTTGAGCGTTTCGAAGAGGAACAGCGTCACCACCGTAGCTTCGCCGATATCGGCCTCGAGCGGGCCCGGGTCGATCTCGACGCCGACGCCGCGCGCGCCGAAGTCCCTCGCCGCGGCGATGACGATGCGCCCGTCGCCGCAGCCCAGGTCGTAGACCACGTCCTTGGGTCCCGTTTCCGCGAGCCTCAGCATTCCCAGAACCGCTTCGTCCGTGCTCGGGAAATACGGCACCTCGGGATCGAAAACGGGCGCCACGCCGTCGGTGAGCTTCGTGTCGCCCAAGCGGTCGAGGGTGGCGCAGCCCGACACGAGCAGCGCGAGGCCGAGATGGACGAACCGGGGACAGACCACGGTTTTCGCTATGGCGTCTTCGGCCCGGAAACCGTGGTCTGTCCCCGGTTTCCGAAGAGCATGATCGCCGCGCCCACGGCGAGAACGACTAGCCCCACGAGCGCGTGGGTGCGGTGATAGGCGAGACTCGAGTAGAGGAGATACGCGCAGGTGAGCACGAAAATTCCAGGCACCGCCGGGTAGCCGGGAACGCGGAAGGGCCGCGGCGCTTTGCGCTCCTTCACCCGCAGGACGAAGAGAGCGATGCCGGTCAGCATGAAGAAGCCCCAGAACACCGGCAGCGAATACTCCACCAGGCCCTTGAAGCCTGCGTTCTGGAAAGCGCCGAAGACGACCAGCGCGAGCGCGATCGCCCCCTGCACGAGCATCGCGGTGCGCGGCGAACCGCTCGCCTCGTCCCAGCGGCCGAGGAAACGGAGCAGCGGCCAGTCGCGGCCGAGCGCGTAGTTGGAGCGCGCGCCGACGATCATCGAGCCGTTCACCGAAGTGAGCGCGGCGATCGCGATCATCACCGAGATGACTTTCTCCCCGGCCGGCCCCCAGACGCGCTTCATGAGGTCCGCCGCGACCGCGTCCGAGCGCACCATGCCCTGGTAGCCGAGCCCCTTCAGGTAGGCGAGGTTTACGAGCAGGTAGAGCAGGGTCACGATGCCTATGGAGAGCAGCAGCGCGCGCACCATGTTGCGCCTGCGGTCGCGCACCTCTGCGGATATGTAGGCGGCGTCGTTCCAGCCTCCGTAGGTGAACAGCACGAACACCATCGCCGAGCCGATTCCCGCGCCCATGTACCAAGGCGCGCCGCCACCCGCCGCCGCCGCAGGCGCCGGATCGGGCGCGAGCGCGAAGCCCGCGACGACGATGAGCACGAGGCCCGCGCATTCGAGGAAGGTGAAGAAGTTCTGCGTGAGCTTCCCCTCGCGGATCCCGGCGTAGTTTACGGCCGTGAGCACGGTCACCACCAGCGCCGCCCAGATCGCCGACGACTGCGGACCCAGGTTGATCACGCGCGACATGTAGTCGCCGAAGAGGTACGCGAACACGGCGATCGAGCCCGCCACGACCACCGTCATGCGCGCCCAGCCGTAGAGGAAAGCGAGCGATCGCCCGTACGCGCGCCCGATGAAATGGTATTCACCGCCCGCCGAAGGGAACGCCGTCGCGAGCTCCGCGTAGCACAGCGCGCCGATCACGGAGAACGCGCCGCCCGCGACCCACACCGCGACGAGGAGCCCAGGGCTTTCCACGGCACCCGCCACGATCGAGGGCGTGCCGAAGATCCCGGCGCCGATGATCAGGCCCACGATGATCGCGGTGGCATCGCCGAGCGACAGGACCTGCGCCGGGCCGGAGATCGAGTGCTGCGGGGGATTCTCTGGTGAGGGCATTTTATAGGGTAAGAAACCGGGCTGTGTGGGGATTGCGTGCCTTAAGCGACGCGAAGCATTCTTCCAGCGGCAGGTCGAAAAGCCGGCGCGCGGCGCGCGCGCGGCCTTTCAGCTCCGCCCAGGCGATGCGCGGCGGCCCGCCGCGAAGCGCGAAGGCGATGAAGTTGTCTTCCTCTTCGGCGAGCAGCAGGGTCGGATTGCGGCCGAAGCTTTCTTCGATGCGCCGGCAGTAGGTTTCGATGCGCTTGTCGTCGGACATGAAGTTGGCGACCAACACGCCGCCCGGACGCAGCGCGGCGAAGGCGCTGTCGTAGAAGGATCGCGTGCACAAGTCCCTCGCCGGGTTGCCGTTGACGAACCCGTCCAGGACGAGCACGTCGCAGCTCGCGGGCCGCTGCGGGACGGCCTCGGCTCCGTCGCCGATCACGATTTCCAGCCGCGAGTCTTCCTCCGGAAAGTGGAAGTATCTCCGCGCCGCGGTGACCACGCCCGGGTCGATCTCGACCACCGTGACGCGCGTCTGCGGCATGCGCTGGTGGATGAAGCGCGCCATCGAGCCCCCGCCGAGGCCCACCAGGAGCACGTCGCGCGGGCTCGGGTGAAAGAGCAGAAAGGCCATCATCGCGCGCACGTAATCGAGCTCGATCCGGTCCGGCGCGTCCAGCCGCATCGCGCTCTGGATAGCGCTGCCTCCGATCTGCAGAACGCGCACGCCGTCCTCCTCGACGATTTCGATCGCCTTGTGCGGGCCGAGCCACTTGCCCAGACGCTTCATGATTTTCCGCGCAGGCCCGGGGGTCACGGCTTCTGGGCCGCCGCGAGAACCGCGGGCATGGGAATCTCGACGGTCCCGTGATTCTCGTATTGGCCGGCGACCCGCCCGACCGCGTCGCGGATCGCGTTGAGCGCCGGAGCGGACTGGGCGTGCAGCAGGGCCCGGGTCCTGACCGAACCGGCGAGGAACGCCTCGAACAGCAGCCCGGACGCGCTGAAGCGCCAGACCTGCGGGACCTTTCGCACGTCCACGTTCCTGAAGCCCGCGACCTTGAGGACATTGTCGCAAGCGCTTGCGTCACTGAAACGGAAGAACGGCGGCCCCGGCGGCAGCGGCACGTCGGGATTGCCGTGCTTCCGGATCGCATCGAGGAGGATTCCGAAGCCCACCGCCTCCTCCGGTTTCGCCCACACCGTGAAGGCGTATCTGCCGCCCGCGTCCAGAACGCGGAAGGCCTCGGCCACGGCGCGTTCCGGCTGGGCCAGATGCAGCATGCCGAAGTTCATCACCACCGCGTCGAAGCTGCCCTCCGGAAACTGCAACGCCTCGGCGTCGCCCTCCCGGAACTCCATGTCCGGATTCTGCGAGCGCGCGAGTTCCACCATCGCCGATGAAAAATCCAGCGCCGCGACACGCGCCCCGCGGGCCGCGGCTGCCGCCGCCGCGTAGCCCGGGCCGCTCGCCACGTCGAGCGTGCGCGCGCCCGAGCGCACCCGCGCGGAGTCGAGCAGCGGATCGACGGCCTGGCGCGTGAGGCTCCCGAATGCGTCGTCGTAGTAGCGGGCGGCGGCCTGCCAGCCCGCGTGCTCGAGCGTACGAAACGCCACGGGATCGGGGGCGAGCGCCGCCATCTGCTTGCTGCGCCTCAGCCGCGGCGCGCGCCGCGTGCGCGCACCGGCGCGAACGAAATCGGCGTGCGCACGGCACACGCCGCCCCTGGGCTCCTGGGGGTCACTTGATCGCTGTCGCGACCGGCTTGCCCTTCTCGACGACGTAGGTCGCGAGCACGACTGCCTTGCCCTTTCCGACGTTCTTGCCGTCGTGGACCACGCCGGCCGGGACGAAGAACACCTCGCCCGCCTTGAGCGTCCTCGGCGGCTGGCCGTCCACGAGGAGCTGCAGCGTGCCCTCAACGACGTAGCCGAGTTCCTCGCCGGGGTGCGTGTGCCGTCCGGCCTGCCCGCCGGGAATGAATTCCGCGCGAGCCACCACCGCGTGCCGGCCCTGGGCCGTGAGGTCCTGGTCCTGCAGGACGGTGCGCGTAAAACCGGGCTGCTGCGCATTCAGCAGGCCGACTCCGGTCCCCAGCACCGCGGCGGCGAGGGCCGTTGCTATCGTCAGTTTCTTCATGCTTGTCTCCTCCGTTTGTTGGTCGTCGAAAAAAAAAGATCAGACGAGGGCGAACCGCAGCGTGCCCAGCTTCTCGATCGTCGTGGTCAGCCTGTCCCCCGCCTTGAGCCACACTTGCTTCTCCTTGGGATAGCCCGCGATCACGCCCTCGGGGGTGCCGGTGTAGATGACGTCGCCGGGCAGGAGCGTCATCAGCGTCGAGGCGTAACTGATGATCGTCGCGCAGTTGTGCACCATGTCGCTCGTGTTCGAGGACTGGCGCACTTCTCCGTTCACCGTGCCCTCTATCTTGAGGTTGTTCGGATCAGGGATCTGGTCGGCCGTCACGAGGTAGGGACCGAGCAGCCCGAAGCCGTCGCAGGTCTTGCCGATCATCCACTGGCTCGAGCGCGACTGCAGGTCGCGCGCGGTGAAGTCGTGGCCGATGCAGTAGCCGAACACGTAGGAGAGCGCCTCGGCTTCGCTCACGTTGCGGGCCTTCCTTCCCATCACGATCACCAGCTCGGACTCGTAGTCGAAGCGCTCGGCGGGCACCGCCGACACGCGCACCGTGCCCTGATGGGCGTTGAGCGCATTGTTGAACTTGTTGAAGAACACCGGCTGCTTCGGCGGCGTTGCGCCCATCTCGCGCGCGTGCTTCGCGTAGTTCACGCCGACGCAGAGGATCTTCTCCGGGTTGGTCACGCATGGTCCGAACTCGGCGCGGTCCTCGGCGACGAAAAACTCCGGGGTCCTGCGCGCGAGCGCCACCTTGACGAGCTCGGTGAGTCCGCGGTCGCCGCGGCGGATGAGATCGTCGATCGTGGTCGGCGCGGGGCTGCGGACGAAGAATTTTGCCGTCTTGGCGACGTCGAGTATCCCCAGGTCGGTCTTCACCCCCAGGCTGTAGCCGTCGCCGCCGCGCAGGGTGACGAAGGTCATCCTCTTCGGCGCAGCGGGCGAGCCCGGGCTCGCGCCCGGCCCGGCGCCCTGCGCGAGGGAGCGTTCCGGCACCGAAGCGCCCGCGGCGAGCGCGACGACGCCCGCCGCACTCGTTTTCTTCAGAAAGCTTCTGCGCTGCTCATCCATCACTTTTTTTCCTCCATCGGGTCCCGATCACGTGTCCGCAGGTGCGGACTCCTCTGGCGGGAAATCGAGCTCCACCTTGGCGCCGCAGGGATCGTGACAAAAAATCTGCCACGTTCCGACACCCACCTGCCGGCGCAGCGCGAACTTTATCCCGCTCGCCTTGAGCCTCGCCACCGTGCCCTCGAGGTCTGTGGCGCTGAACGCGAGATGGTCCAGCACCCCGGCCGGGTCCGCGGGCACCTTCCCTTCGGAGACATGCAGGATGGGCTGGCCGCCCGCGTACAGCCAAGCGCCGCCGAAATCGAGCGGGGGCCGCGGTCCCTCGGTGAAGCCGAGAACCCCGACGTAGAACGCCCGCGTCGCCGCGAGCTTGTCGGTGAGCACGTTGAAGTGATTCATTCCCTGGATCGCCACGAGGCCTCCTACGCGATGTCGTCGGACTGGATGCGCTTGACGCCGGCTTTCTTCATCTTTTCCCAAGCAGCTGCAAGCGAGCCCTGCATGTCGATCGCGCGGCAGGCGTCCTCGACGACCAGCGCGGCAAAACCGAGCTTGCGGGCGTCGAGCGCCGTCCACGCCACGCAGAAGTCGGTCGCGAGCCCGCAGACGAACACGCGCTTGATGCCGCGCTCCTCGAGGTAGCCCTCGAGTCCGGTGCGGGTCTTGCGGTCGGCCTCGAGAAAAGCCGAGTAGCTGTCCACGTCCCTGTGGTGGCCCTTCCGGAGGACGAGCTGCGCGTGGGGAACCGAAAGGTCCTTGTGCAGGGCCGCGCCGTCGCTCCCCTGCACGCAGTGGTCGGGCCAGAGCACCTGCTCGCCGTAGGCGAGCTTCACCGAATCGAAGGGCTTGCTGCCCGGGTGCGAGGTCGCGAACGATCGATGGCCGGGCGGATGCCAGTCCTGCGTCAGGACAACGTTCTCGAAGCGCCCGGCGAACGCATTCACGAGCGGCACCACCTCGTCGCCTTTCTGCACCGCGAGCCGGCCGCCGGGGCAAAAGTCGTTCTGTACGTCGACGACGATCAAGGTATCCCTGATTCCGGGCTTGGTCTGCGGCGCCGACGCCATTCTGCGGGCCTTCCTCTATCGGATTCGCGCAACGTCGACCAGGCAGTCGTAGAAAGTCGCGCCGCCGCCGATGTCGGTGAGCGCCTGCGAGGTCAGCTCGTTGGCGTTCTTGCGATCGGCGGTGAGCTTTCTCCACCACACCGAGAGCGCCACCACGACTCCCTCCCGCGCCTTGTCGCTGACGCGCGCCCTGGCCGTGAGCGAACCGCGGTCATTGAAGATGCGCACGGCGTCGCCGTTCGCTATCTCCCGCGCGGCGGCGTCCCGGGGATGGATTTCGAGGCTCGGCTCCCCGGCCTCGGCGATCGCGAAGGGCATGTTGGCGAAGGACGAGTTGAGGAAGTGCCGGTTCGGCGGCGAGATGATCGCAAGCGGGTACCTGCCCGCGAGCGCCGGGTTCGACTGCGCCGACTCGCGCGGAGGGATGTAGGTCGGCAGCGGATCCATTCCCAGGCCCATCGCCGTCTCGCTGTAGAACTCGCACTTCCCCGAGGGCGTGCCGAAATTGCCATGCGCGAACGGGGCGAAGCGCTCGGGGACGTTCAAGCGCTGCCAGCCCTTCTCCTTGAGCGAATCCCACTCGATCCCCTGCATGCGCGGGTTCGACGATTCGAGCGCCTGGCGGCAGATGTCCTCGTCGGAGTCCCTGAAGCACTCCTCGGCGAAACCCATGCGCGCGGCGAGGCGCCTGAACGCCTCGCTGTTCGGGAGGGACTCGCCAAGCGGCGCGATCGCGGGGCTGTTCGCGACGACGTACAGGTGCCCGTAAGCGGTGTGCACGTCGTAGTGCTCGAGCTGCGTCGTCGCCGGCAGGACGATGTCCGCGTAGTCGCAGGTGTCGGTGAGGAATTGCTCGTGCACCACGGTGAAGAGGTCCTCCCGGGAAAAACCCTTCACCACCTTCGCCGAGTCGGGCGCGACCGCGACCGGGTTGGAGTTGTACACGTACAGAGCGCGGATCGGCGGCTTCGCTTCGAGCAGCGCATCCCCGATCGCCACCATGTTGATCGTGCGTGGGTTGGCGTTCCTCGCCTTCAGCAGCAGGTCCGGCCGCTCGAGCTTCGCGTCGTTCATGCCGAAGAATCCAGAGGTGGAGAGCACCACCCCGCCCGCCGGATGGCGCCAGTCTCCGGTGAGCGCGGGGAGGCACAGGATGTTCCTCACTGCCATGCCCCCGCCCGCGTGCCGCTGCAGCCCATAGTTGAGCCGGATCGCGGCGGGGCGCGTCGCGGCGTATTCGCGGGCGAGCGAGATTATTTTCTCCGCGGGCAGGCCGGTGACCTCGGCGACCCTGCGCGGCGGATACTCCTTCACGCGCCGGGCGAGCGCCTCGAAACCGATCGTGTATTTCTCGACGTAATCCGCGTCGTGGCGGCCCTCGCCGATGATGACGTGCATCATCCCGAGCGCGAGCGCCGCGTCGGTGCCGGGCAGCAGCGCGAGGTGCTCGTGGCATTTTTCGGCCGAAAGGCTGCGGTAGGGGTCGATCGCGACGAGCTTCGCGCCGCGGCGCTTCGCCTCCTGCACGCGCGACCACAGGTGGAGGTTCGAGACGATGGGGTTGGAGCCCCAGATGAGGATGAGCTTCGCCTCGTCGAACCTCTCCGGGTCCATGCCGAGCGAGCCGCCGAGCGTGATCAGCATCCCCGCCTTGCCCGCGGAGGAACAGATGGTGCGGTCCAGCCGCGACGCGCCCAGCCGGTTGAAGAAACGCCTTCCCATCGAGTGCCACTGCACGTAGCCCATGGTGCCCGCGTAGTCGTAGGGGAGAATGCCCTGTGGATCCTCGGCCGCGATCGCACGGAACCTTACGGCGATCGTAGCGAGCGCCTCGTCCCAGGAAATGCGCTCGAACTCGCCCCGGCCTTTGGGACCGATTCTCTTGCGCGGGAAGAGCACGCGGTCCTTGCTGTAGGTGCGCTCCAGATACCGCGCCACCTTGGTGCAGAGCGTGCCCGAGGTGAACGGGTGGTCTTTCGCGCCCTCCACTTTCACCGCGATGCCGTTCTCGACGGTGATCTTCATGGCGCAGGTGTCGGGGCAGTCGTGCGGGCAGGCGGCACGCACCACCTCGCGCTCGACGGAAATTTTCTTGACCGGAGCCAGCATATGAGGATTCCGCGATTTTACGCCGATCGGGGCCGCACGATCGGAAACGTTCCGAAGCGCATGCGCAGCATCTGGCCGATGCGGTAATGGGCATGGTGTGCCGCGGCGATCCGCCCGGCCATGGGAAGAAATCCGTGTATCTGGCCTTCGAAGCATTCGTAGGTCACGTCGACGCCGGCTTGCGTGAGGCGCTCGGCGTAGGCTTTGCCTTCGTCGCGCAGCGGATCGAAACCGGCGGTGACGACGTAGGCGGGGGCCAGCCGCGAGTGGTCCTTCGCGCGCAACGGGGATGCACGCCAGTCGGCGCGGTCGCGCGCGTCGCGCAGGTAGTTGCCCTGATACCAGCGCAGCAATTCTCGCGTCAGCAAATAGCCCTGCGCGAAGCGCCTGAGCGAATCCGTGTCGGCGGCCTGATCGGTCACCGGATAGACGAGCACCTGCATAGCGGGGCGCGGCGCCGAATCGCGCAAGGCGATCGCCGCCACCGCAGCGAGGTTGCCGCCGGCGCTTTCCCCGGCGACTACGAGCCGCGCCGGGTCGACCCCGAAGGAGCTTGCATTCGCGGCTAGCCACTGCAACGAGGTCAGGGCATCCTCGACCGCGGCCGGAAACTTGTGCTCCGGTCCCAAGCGGTAATCGACTGCGACGACGGCGCAGTAGCCGTGAGCGGCAATCCCGCGGCAGACGCTGTCGTGGGTATCGAGATCTCCGCAGGTCCAGCCGCCTCCGTGGAAGTACACCACCGCGGGCAGGGCTTCTCCAGGCCTCGTGCCGAGCGGCCGGTAGTAGCGGGCGCCGAACGCACCCCCCGGACCGGCAATGGAGAAATCGCGCGCTTCCTGCACCGCGACGGGCGGCGGCGCAAGGGCGAGGCGCGATTCGCGGTAGACCCGCCGGGCGTCCTCCACTCCCACCGGGCTCAGCGCGGGAGCGGCCGAGCGCTCCGCACTTTCGATCAGCGCGCGCGCCTGGGGATCGAGCCTCGCCTGATCGGCGTCCGCCACCCTCATGCACCGACCGCGACGCGGCGCCGGGCGAGGAGCCACAGCACGGCAATCGCCGCCGCGGTGACGAACGGCAGCGCGAGGTAGTTGAGCATTTGCCAGCCGCTCTTTTCCAGGAGCAGGCCCGAGCTGAACGAAGAGCTGGCCATCACGACGAAGATGATCAGGTCGTTTGCTCCCTGGGTCTTCGCGCGCTCGGGCGGCGTGCACGCCTCGGTGATCAGGGTCGTTCCGCCGATATAGAGAAAATTCCAGCCGACGCCGAGCACCACGAGCGCAAACCAGAAGTGCGGAACGCTGATGCCCGACAGCGCGATCGTCACCACGACGTAGAGGAGCAGCGCTCCCGCGGCCATCACCTGCAGCACCCCGAAGCGCTTGATGAGCGAGCCGGTGAAAAACGACGGCCCGAACATGCCGATGACGTGCCACCCGATCACCGTGGCCGCGGCCGAGTACGGATGTCCGCAGATTCCCATGGCAAGCGGAGTGGCGGTCATAAGGAGGTTCATCACGCCGTAGCCGATCGCCGCTGCGAGCACTGCGACTACGAACACCGGTTGCACCATGATTTGCGCGAGCGGTCGCGTCGGTTCCTTGTGCGCGGCGGCCGCCTGCACCGGGATGTCGAGCAGTTGTACCACCAGCACGACGAGCACCAGGAATCCGATCAGCGACAGGTACGCGCCGAGATAGCGCGTTTGGAGCAAATCGACCGTGAGCTTGCTCGTCTCCGGGCCGACGATGCCTCCCACCAGGCCACCGGCGAGCACGAGAGAGATCGCCTTCGCCTTGAAATCGGCGCTCGCGACGTCCGCTGCCGCGAACCGGTAGTACTGCGCCACGGCGTTGTACACGCCGAACACCATCGTGCCGAAGCAGAAAAGCCAGAAGCTCTCGAGATACAGGGCGAGCGAGCAGATCGCCGCGCCGACCATCCCCGTCAAAGCTCCGGCGGTAAAGCCGGCGCGCCGGCCGATGCGTTTCATAAGAAGCGAAGCCGGAAGGGTCGAGAGCGCCCCGCCGATGACCCACGCGGTGACGGGGAGCGTCGCCAGGGCCTTGTTCGCCGCGAGCGCATAGCCGGCTAGGCCGTTCAGCGCAATCGCCGTGGAGTTGTTCGTGAACAGCAGTGCCTGGCAGGAGGCGAGGACGGCGACGTTTTTTTTGGCGGTTTCCACTGCGCTCGCGGGGGTGACAGGAAATTGTCAGGGAAAACGGGTCTTTGATTATAGCGAAGCGATCCCCCGGCCGGGCCGAAGTTTCTCGGGAGGGCGAAAAAAACCGTTTGAGGTGGTTGACATTTCCCTCTGATTGACGCACTCTCGCGTTGCCCGTACCGTCCGTGCGGCGTCACTCAAACAGCGTATTGAAGAGGAGAGATACACGATGGCCAAGAAGAGAAAACCCAATGCGGCATTCATGAAACCCATGACCCCGAGCTCCATGTTGGCGGAAGTGGTGGGCTCCAAGGCGATACCGCGCACCGAAGTGACGAAGAAGCTCTGGGCCTATATCAAGCGAAACAAGCTGCAGGACACCAAGAACCGGCGCATGATCAATGCCGACGACGCCCTGAAGGCCGTCTTCGGCGGCAGGGGCAAGGTCACGATGTTCGAGATGACCAAGCTCGTCAGCAAACACCTCAAATAAGTAACCGCCGCATCTCGGGATTTTCCCGGGACGCGCACCCGGAAATAAAAACGCCCGGCTCGCCGGGCGTTTTGTTTTGCGCTCGCAATGGACTCACCGCAGGGAATTGTCCTTGCCCTGCTTCGCAGTCTTGTATTCCTCGACCGCCTTCTTCAGCTCGCTGAATTCCTCGCAGGGAAAAAAGCACAGCTTGTCGAGCCGCGCGAGGTGCTCCTCCGCTTTCGCAAGATTGTTCACCATCAGATAGGCTTCGCCGATGTACTCGTGCGCTCCCTTGTGCCGGGGGTTGAGGCGCAGCGCCTCGTTGTAGTGCTTGAACGCAAGGTCGAGGTTTCCGGACTTGCGCCAGGCGTAGCCGAGGTAGTTCTGCGCGTCGGCGTTGTTCGGGTCGCGCGAGGCAACCCGCTCGAAGCTGTCGAGGGCCGTTTTCCAGTTTCCGGCTTCGACCGCCTTCTTGCCGCTCTCGTAGTCGGGGTCCGCGGGGCGGGCGTTCGGCTCCGGCCCGGACTCCGTTCCGGCGGCGTGGAGAGTCGGGACTGGAGCAAGGCTCGCCAGCAGGGCGAAGACCGAAATCAGCAGCTTGCGCATGGTGCGTCCTTTGATCGTTCGACCAACGGAATTATAGTGGGTTCGTCTGGGATGGCAGCAATTCCGCCGCCATTTCGCGGATTGCCTGCGCAGCGGCCTCGGGCCGCTCGAACGGAAACAGGTGACCCCCCGCGACGCGCACCACGCGGAAATACCTGCGCGTCGTCGCAAGCCCCGTCCGCCTCGATTCGGCCGATTCGCGTCCGCAGATCACGCCGGCCGGCACCCGCAAGCGCGGCAGCTCCTTCGCGAGGTCGTGCGGGAAGGTCCGGTAGATGCGGTACTCGATCGCCGGATCGAAGGCGAGCCGCACGCCGCCGGCCGAGGGCCGCATCCCGAGCGTCACGTAGTCGCGCAGGCACTCGGGATCGAAGCTCTGAAACGCCCGCTTGCTGCGAAAGTGCGCGTAGGCTTCGTCGGCGGAGGCCCACTCGGCGCGGCGGTCGCGCGTCACGCCTGCGGGCGTGACGCGGTCGGCAAGTCCGAAGCGCTTCACCATCTTGAACACCGCGCCTTGCCAACGCCCGAGGATGGCCGAATCCAGAAGGATGATGGCGCGAAAAAGCCCCGGGCGCCTGAGGGCCGCGAGCGCGGTGAGATAGCCGCCGAGCGAGTGCCCCACGCCGAGCACGGGCCCGCGATGGCGCTCGACGTGCTCGATCTGTTCGGCGACCAGGTGCGGCCAGCTGTCGGTGACCGGATGGCGCGGGTCGTGCCCGATCGTGTTGACATAGTCGATCTCGAAATCGCGCTCGAGATACGAGAACATCTTGCGGTAGCACGCGGCGGGAAAGCCGTTGGCGTGCGAAAAATGCAGGACCGTCAGGCGCTCAGTTCCTTCGCGGTCATCGTGTACTTGAAGTTGTCCGGATCGAGGCTGTCGAGCCGCCCCTGCGCGGTCTCTGCCTGGGGATACATGAAGAAGGTGAGCTTGCCGCTTTTCGAGTTGGGCAGCGCGAAATCGTTCGCCGTGTTGAACGCGAGCCAGTTCATCTCCCATGCGCCGAAAAGCTTGGGCCTCACCGCCTGCACCAGTGGATCGCTCAAGTCCGTCGGCTGCGCCTTCTCCTCGAGGACGACTTTCCTCACGTCGGCCGGATCCACTGGCACCCAGCCGAATCCGGCGAGATGGACTTCCGCCCGGCAGTGCTGCGCGCGCGTGATGTTCGCCGTGCCCGCGCCCAGGCTCCTGTAGCCGAACTGCGATTTGGCCACGCGCACGCCGTAGACATCGCGCGCGGGAAGTCCCGAGGCGCGCGCGAGACCCACGTAGAGCGCGTTCAGGTCGGCGCACTTGCCCCCGAGGTTTCCGGTCTCGAGCATCGTCTTGATGTCGCCGACGCCGCAGCCGCGAGTTTTCGGATCGCGGTAGGTGTTCTCCACGATCCACTCGTAGATCGCCTTCGCCTTGTCGTAGTCGGTCCTCGCGCCTTTCGTGATGTCCTGCGCGGTTTTTTTCACGATGCCGTCGGTGGGCATGTGCTCGGTCGCCTCGGTGTAGAACGCCCGTTCTCCTGCATCCAGTTTCGCCGCGGAAGCGGGGCGCGACGACAGATCGACCGCGCGGTCGCGCGTGGCGAAGCGGCTGTAGAGCTCGACTACGGGATTCTTCTCGGAAGCGGGCCATTCGGCGTAGAGCATGCCCGCGCCGTACTTGCCGTCGTGCATCAGTTTCGCGACCTGAGCGTTACCCGACCAAGCGTTGTCGATGGTCCTCTGGTATCCGGAATCGACCGAAGGGATGGGCAGCCACACGCGCGTCCCGCCATCGGGGAAGACGATCTCGACCCGGGTCGTCACTTCGAACGTGCGCCACTTGTCCGTCGGGCGGAGATCGAATGCGCCCTGCGCGAACGAAAGTTTCGGCAACGCCGCGGCAGCGGGCAGGATCGCGCCGGTCTTCAGAAA
>WNGC01006657.1_pt1 | contig 13655 bp, 17 predicted proteins | sample 5400051 | NCBI WGS metagenome assembly WNGC01 (sample SAMN13153368, study PRJNA577476) | soil metagenome | isolation source: 20 cm soil or saprolite under grassland replicate 2 | place: USA:California | collected 2016-06-15 | reverse complement strand
CAAAAGCTGTCTCGCCGCAGCCGACAGAACGCGAGCTCGATATCTTGCTTGCCACAGGTGAAGGTGCTGCTAGCGCCTTGACTGCAATGGCCGTGAACGCGCTGGGTGGAACAGCTATCTCGGTGACCGGCGCTCAGGCAGGAATCTTAACCGACCACCATCACACCAAGGCGCGCATCGCGAACATCAGTCCGAAGCAGATTCACGAGATGCTGTCGGAGGATTACATCGTAATCGTCGCCGGTTTTCAGGGTCAAACTCCGGAAGGAGATACGACCACGCTGGGTCGAGGCGGCTCGGACTTAACCGCCATTGCACTGGCGGGGGCATTGAACGCCGACGCCTGCCAGATCTTTACGGACGTAGATGGTGTGTTCACGTGCGATCCGCGCGTTGTCCTCGATGCAAAAAAAGTTAGTGAGATTGCCTACGACGAGATGCTCGAGATGGCGGGCAGCGGCACCAAAGTGATGCAGTCGCGTGCGGTAGAGTTTGCAAAAAAATTCGGCGTCGAATTTGAAGTGCGGTCAAGCTTTACCAAAAGGCGAGGGACAGTTGCTAAAGAAGAGACTCCCAGCATGGAGGACGTTCTAGTTCGGGGTATCAGTCTCGATCGGCACCAGGCAAAACTCAGCATCACAGGCGTACGTGATGAACCGGGAATCGCTGCCCGGATTTTTTCGAATATCGCCGCAGCGCACATCATCGTCGACATGATCGTGCAAAACGCATCGATTAGCGGAACGACTGACATCTCATTCACGATTCATGAAGACGAACTGGAAAACGCCCGTACGATCTTAATGCCGGTGATTGGCCAGATTGGTGCGAAGCGATTGAACACCATAGCTGGCGTGGCCAAGTTGAGCGTGGTTGGAATAGGAATGCGATCGCACTCAGGAGTAGCAGCGCGAATGTTCGAGTGCATGGGGAAAAGCGGGATTAACATCCAGCTGGTGTCTACTTCGGAAATCAAGATTGCTGTCATCATCGATGAAAAAGACGCGGAACGCGCGGCGCAATTGATCCATGCGGAGTTCGGTTTGGCGCGATTGTTGCCTGCATCCTCTGCGACGCGGGTGCTTGCCTAATCAGTCAGTTTCGGCCGGAAGGTGAGAGTTTCAGCCTGTGTTGAGCTTCCGACTAATCACGCGATCGCGCCACCACAACTGGAGCCCGCGCCTGCGGTGCAACCAAAGCAATGATCCCCCGTCATAATCTCGCGATCTTCAAGCGACCCGGGATCGATATCCCAAAGAAAAAGTGGTCGGCTCCCGGTATTATCGAACCTTTGCATTCCGAGCTGCTGATTGAAATCGCAATCGTAAACTTCGCCGCGCCAACCAACGCTGATCGTGTTGCGGCACATCAATCCGTCGATGGTCGCCGGATTAAAGGCATCGATCAGAAGTCGCATGTAATCGTCGAGCTTGTTATTGTGCCGCAGATAACTCGCGAAGCGGCCGATGGGAAGATTCGTAATCGTGTAGAGTTTGTTGAACACAATACCGAAATGCGCGGCGAGTTCGCGCTTGTAATCGGCTTCAAGTTTGGATTGCAACGGGGGCAAGAACGCGCCGACGGGATTATAGACCAGATGCAGCGGTAATTCGGGATCGATCCCGTACCCCAGCGAGTTAAGCAACAGTAGAGCAGCAATGCTACCGTCGAAAACGCCTTCGCCCCGTTGCGTATTGACGTTTTCTGCCGAATAGCACGGCATAGATGCAATAATCTCGACCTTCCTTGTGGCCAAGAATTGAGCGAGATCATCATAACCGCTTTCGAGCAGAATCGTAAGATTGCAGCGATCGATAACGTGCCGTGAGGGCTGCAGTTCTTTCACTCCCTCGATGAAATCGCGAAAATCGGCAATCATCTCCGGCGCGCCGCCGGTGAGATCAACGGTCGGAACATCGGTCTTGGCCAGCCAGTCAATGATCCGGTCAATGGTTTCCCGCGTCATGATTTCTTTCCGCTTCGGGCCCGCGTTCACGTGACAGTGGATGCAAGTGAGATTGCAAAGCTTGCCCACGTTCACTTGAAGGATCTCAGGACGCGCGTGGCGCAGCACCACACTTTCCTGAGCAAGTCGGGCAGCAAATCGGTTCATAAATGCAAAGACTTTGTGACCCAATAGATCGAACCACCGAGAATTGCGGCGCATGGCAGCGTGATCAGCCACGAAAGAACAATCGCGCTTATCACACGGGGATTTGCTTTGCCAGTTGTCAGGCCAATTCCAAAAAGCGAACCGACGGACACGTGGGTCGTCGAAACGGGCAGCCCGAACAGGCTGGCTGGTACGACCAAAATCGCAGTTGCGAGATTTGCAGTGAACCCCTGACCGTGATTCATGGCCGTAATTTTGTGGCTCATCGTTTCGGCGACGCGGCGCGCGCTCAGTAATCCACCGGTCGCTATTGTCATTGCAACGGCCGCGAATCCCCAGCGAATGTCGAACGCTTTCCACAAGAGCAGCAGCGCGACAATTTTGGGCGTGTCGTTCAACCCGCGTGCGAGGCTCACGGTTCCGGCGCTGAGAAAATGCGCGGCGTCGACGATTTGCTGTGAAGTGAAGCCGAGGAAATTACCACCGTAGCGTTCGCGGCAGTTCTCCAGCTCATCCACCGTCAAGTGCGAAGGATGAGAAACGGCACGGAGCGCGAGCAACGAGTTCGGCTGTGGCATCGCGACGATGCGTTGCTCCTCTCCGAGGCAAACACACCATTCTTTGGTGGTTCCGGTCGCGACTCGAAGCGCGTGAAACACCATGTAAAGAAGGCCGGCGATTACGCTCGCGAGCACCGGACTGAGCAACAGCGGCAGAACAAAACCCTTTCCCAGCGCGGCCAGATTCACCTGCGACCCAACCGCGACGAGACCGCAGCCGAAAATGGCGCCCGTCAAGGCGTGTGTGGTTGAAATTGGAAAGCCGGTGAGCGTAGCGAGAATAACAGTCAGCCCAGCACCAACAGCCACAGCAACTAGAAAATACTCCGAGCTGGCAAGATGATCGGGCACGATCCCTTTGCCGCTGAATTTCTTGAGCAGCGTCTGCGCAAGAAAGATCGACATAATCGATCCCGCGAAAGTCGTAATCGTCGCCCAAGAAATGGCAGTGCGATAATGGCAAGTCCGGCTCCCGAAGAGCGATGCGACGCCCTTGAAGTTATCATTCGCGCCGTTGGAATAGGCGAGAAAGCAGGTCGCCAGAAAAAGAAGGGCGAGTGACATCAGCTAGCGAAATCGTTCGGAGTTAACAGCCGCCGCCGTCGCAGCATTTGTTGTTTGCTTCCGTGGTCGCGTCGTAGTCCTGGCCTTTCGTTTCCGTGGGATGCCGTAGCGAAGTGCGCGAACAATCAAACGGCCTGGCTTCGGCCAGCGCTACATCGACGATCGGATCGACGAACTCGAAGGAGTCGCGATACGGCGATTTCTTGTAAAGATTGTAGGTCTTGTCGCAAACGGCGTAGCGCTTGCCGCGCTCCATCCGATGATTGTCGTCATCGAGCACTTCCTTGAACGGGCCGCGATAAATCACGGCCTGGTTTCGCTCGAAACATTCGCCCTGCTTTCCTTTGAACGCCTCTATGGTAACGGAACGAAACTCGATTCCTTGTACCGTGCGCCACGGTTGCGCGTCTCGTTTGAGAATTTGGATTCCGTAAAATCCGGCGTGTTCGAACGCTTGAAGAAAACCTTCTTCGGTCAACGCGCCAGAAATGCAGCCGCTCCAAAGCTCGGGATCGTTTTGCATTTCTTCGGGCACTTCTTCATCGGAGACGATATCGCAGATCACTGCGCGTCCGCCTTTTTTTAGGACGCGGAATATTTCGTCGAAGAGTTGTCGTTTTGATTTCGGTTCGACCAGATTGAGGACGCAACTAGAGACAACCACATCTACCGAGTCGCTGGCGATCAACGGATGCTTGACGCGCAATTCTTCGGCGAGCTCGTCGGCGGCAAGAAATGAAGCAGCATCAGTTATTGGATTGCTTTTTAATTGTCGACCCAGCAATTCGAGATCGAGTGCCAAATCCTGGATGCGGCCTTTGCGAAACTCCACGTTCGCGTAACCGATGCGCTCGGCGACGACCGGCGCATTGCGCCGCGCCACCTCCAGCATTTCGTCGGTCATATCAACACCAATCACTTTTCCGGTCGGCCCGACAATTTGCGCAGCAATGAAACAGATTTTTCCCGTGCCGCTGCCCAGATCAAGAACCGTTTCGCCTTCCCGCAGATAACGCGACGGATCGCCGCAACCGTAATCGCGCTCGATCACTTCCCGCGGAATGACGCTGAGATATGCCGATTCATAATTAACTGGGCAACAAAGTTTCTCTGCGCGTTCTTTTGCTCCTGCCGCGTAACGCTGGCGGACGATGTGTTCTTTGCTTTGGGCCTCGATCATCTTAATGCGAAGCTTTAGCAGACCGACTTATTCCTGAAAAGCTTGCAATTTGTCGAGCCACGGAGGGAGGCGTGGGGTCACGGATATTTCGCAATTCCGATCAACCAAATGTTATGGCGTTTGAGAGAAGCAGACAGATTTTGGAATCATTCAAGCGTGAGATAACCGTGTATCGCCGCGTGTTGCGCGATGAACGGACTCCGCCGCGCGCTAAGTTGTTTTTAGGCTTGGTCATTGCTTACGTGTGCATGCCGTTCGACTTGATTCCAGATTTCATCCCGGTAATCGGCCACCTTGATGACGCAATCATTGTCCCTGCTTTAGTGATTATGGCGTTGCGTTCCGTGCCAGCCGACGTGATTTCGGAGCATCGACGGTCGGTCAACTGCGAAGAAGCCGAGAGCAGGAAAAAGAACGAGAGCATCACGAGCTGAACGTGACCTAATTACACGTCTGCGGTTTTCTGAAGCGCATCGCGGGCGATCTTTGTGACCCAGACGGTCACGGTCACAGTCGCCGCGAGGCCGACGCTTACGAATGTCCAGTATTGCCAGCCGTGTTCCACGGCTTCGCCGCTGGCTGCGGCTGAAACAGCAGCTTGGCTGGCTGTTCCAATGTAAACATAAAGAAACGTGCCCGGGATCATCCCGATCCAGCTCGCCAGCACATAGGGCCAGAACTTCACCGAAGTCAGGCCGTAAAAGTAATTGCTGATATTGAATGGAACCACCGGACTAAGCCGAAGCAAAAAGATCAACTTGGCACCTTGTTTACCAATCGCTTTGTCGATTCGCCGAAACTTATCATTTCGTTTAGCGATCGCTTCGACTCTGTCGCGGGCGATGAAACGCGCGACGAGAAAGGCCAGCGCTGCGCCCAAGGTTGAGCCTGCAGAAACGGCAAGAAAGCCTTTCCATAGTCCGAACGCGAACCCAGCGCCGATGGTCAGGATCGACCCAGGTGCCAGCAACACTGTAGCTGCCGCATAAACGACGATGAAAATTAACATGCCGGCCACACCCATGTGCGTGACCCAAGCGTTGAAATTTTTTAGCCATTGCTGGACCGGTAGGAATTTCATCGCCAAGAAGAGCACGACCAGCATTGCAGCCAAGATGATGAACCGTACGATTGCGTTTTTTCTTTCGCGGGAAGCCATGGCATCAATGTCATTCCGAGCTGAGTCGAGGAATCCCGTGGTATAATCCAACGGTAAATTCACGGGATGTCTCGATTTCGCTCGACATGACAAGAATTGGAAGCGCGCTTCTGCTCATTTGCGGGCGCGCCCGTAAAGCCACGTAAAGATCTTTTTCGCGTTTGGAGTCAGGCGCGTCCTGTTGTATTTGTCGCCGGCTTTGCGCGCGAGTTCGGCGAATGTCGGATAAGCGTGAATCGTTGATGCAATCGTGGCCAGACCAATTCCCGCCTTCATCGCGAGTACGAACTCGTGCAACAAATCACCCGCGTGCGGCGCAACGATGATTGCGCCGAGAATCTTATCGCTGCCTTTTTGGGTGAGGACCTTGGCGAAACCGGCTTCTTCGCTCTCTACCACGGCGCGATCGACATCTTCCAAAGGGACGACAAACAAATCGTAGTCGATATTTTTCCGCTGCGCTTCTTTTTCACCGAGGCCAACATGAGCAATTTCGGGATCAGTATAAGTGCACCAAGGCACAACCGAGTAGTCCATTTTCTTTCTCAGAAATTGGAAGGGCATGAGAATGTTCCGCACGACCACGCGCGCTTGCGCATCGGCCATGTGCGTGAACAAGAATGGCCCAATCACATCGCCCACGGCGTAAATGTGCCGTTGCGATGTTTGCAAATAGTCCGTAACGCGCACACTTCTCTCGGTGACGTCGACCCCGGCGGATTTCAGATCCAGGCTCTCCAAGTTTGGCCTTCGCCCGGCGGCGACAAGCAGCGCGTCGGCAAAGAAAGTCAGTTCCGCCAGCCGACCCGGCTGCTGATCTAGCAATTGCACCGCGACTTTGCCAGTGTCACTACTCGCCACTGAGTGGGCGTCGGCATTCTTGATGACGCGCACACCTTCGTCGATCAAGCGATGCTCAAGAAATTCTGCTACATCTCGGTCTTCTTTTGGCAAAAGCTGGTCGCCTCGCTCGAGGATCGTCACCTCTACACCAAGACGCTGGAACGTTTGCGCAAGTTCGCATCCGATCGGGCCGCCACCGAGCACGATCATGTTTTCAGGCTTCTCCTTTACCTCTTCGAAAATGGTTTCATTGGTGAAATAGGGAACGCTCTCGACGCCTTTGATCTTGGGAACCACGGCACGGCTGCCGGTAGCGATCACAAAATTTCTTGCACGAAGTCTTTGCAAACTGCGGCTCTAGTTGATCCAAGCCCCACTTTTCCGATTCGCGGATTTGCTGAATCAATCGCGCGGAAGAAATGAGCGCTTTGCTCGGTACGCAACCGAAGTTGAGGCAATCGCCACCCATCAAATTGCGTTCGATTAGCGCGACGCGTCCACCCAGTCCGGCTGTCCCAGCAGCGGTGACCAAGCCAGCGGTGCCGGCGCCGATCACTACGACGTTATAAACGCCTTCACCCTTTTTCACTCGACAAATTCTCCGATTGCTTTGGCGGGCACTTGATGGAGCCGTATGAGCAGAAGACGCAACAGTCGCCGGGCTTTGGCCTCAAAACTGTCTTACAACTCCTGCACTGATAGAAGAACTGGCAGGCGTCGCTTGGCATCGATTCTTCTTTGCCAAAACCGCACAGCGGGCAGGTAATGATGGACTTGGTTAGCACCGAGCGCATTGACGATTGGCGAAGTAGTTCAAAACCGAAGCCGCCACGAGGCCGAAGAGTCCGATATAAAGCAGGATCTGATTGAACCAAACATGGAGCGCAAAGAAAATCAGCACTGGACCGGCAAGACCGATGATAAGCGGATACACGCGCCGATGGCGGACGAACGAAAAGAGGTTTCCTAACATCGCGACAACCACCAGGATTTGGAACCAAGTAAAGACCCAGCCTTCGAACGGATGAAAGACTCCAAGGCCAAGCGCCGTTCCGAGAACAGCCAGCATCGGAAAGCAGGCCGGACACGCTGCAGCCGCAAGCACGGCACCAATAGTTCCAATTTTCTCAACGACTCCGCTTTTCATGATTGGTGGCCGATTGTGAAATTTGAGTCGTGAACGCGCCCGATTATTCCGTTGCGAACTGATCTAACAAGGGAATAAACATTATCGCGGCATCATCTTATTAGTTCGAATGTTCTGGATCCGAACATTTCTCAGTGAGCTACACACGTGGCAATGCCCCGGGATTCTCGTGGCGCGGGTCGCAGTCGGTCTGCTGTTCTTTCTTTCCGGACGCGGCAAACTTTTCGTGCCTGAGCGCCGGGAACAGATGCGCGAGACTTTGGTCGAGGCGCATGTTCCCTTTCCAGAGCTAAATGCTGTTTTTGTTTCGATAGTGGAGTTCTGCTTGGGCTTGCTTCTCATCTTCGGCGCACTGACGCCAGTTGCGTGCGTGATGCTCGGAGGCGTGATGATCGTAGCAATTACGACCACCGCGATTCGAACTATCAAAGCACCACCTTTGCTCGGCTGGCTATCCGAATTTTTATATCTGCCGGAGGTCCTCTCTTTAGTAATTCTTGTGTGGTTGTTTTTCTCGGGTCCCGGCTGGCTCAGCGTGGACCAGTTATTTCTGTCTCATGGCTTTTAAGGATGATTCAAACCGTGTCGGTGTAGCGCTGCTAGTTCTGCGCGTCACGATTTTTCTAGTCATGCTTGTCTGGACGATCGACAAGTTTGTGGAGCCGCAGCACGCATCAAAAATCATGGAACACTTCTACTTCATCAAGGGCGTGGGCAACTCGATAATCTACATAATTGGCGCCATTGAGCTGGCGATCCTGGGCGCTTTCGTCGTGGGGTTCGCAAAGCGATGGAGCTACGGACTCGTGTTGCTCTTCCACGCGGTTTCGACGCTCTCCAGTTACAAACAATATCTGCATCCGTTTGTCGCGCCGAACATCTTGTTCTTCGCCGCTTGGCCGATGCTCGGCGCGTGTTTCGCACTCTATTACCTGCGCGATCTCGATACGCTCTGGACCGTTTACAGAAGGCGCGTCTGAACCCACCCGAGCGCACCTGACAACGAATGTCTTTTTTAAAGTCCCTGCCGCCAGAAGCGGGTTTGTTGCAAATTTTTCAGGCGTTTCCCGAGACCGCGCGGCCGTTGCTAGAGTATCACGAAGTCTTGTTGCGAGGTGAGTCGCCATTCAGCGCGGCGGAGCGCGAGCTGATCGCGGCGTATGTTTCGGGTCTAAACAACTGCAATTATTGCCGCGCCGTTCATTCGCAAACTGCGGTCGCGCTCGGGATTGACGCGGATGCAATTTCGGAAATTCTCTCCGGCTCTGGGTTGGAACATGTTGATCAAAGAATGCGGCCCGTCTTGGCTTTCGTGCGCAAGCTTACGCTTTCTCCCGGCGCAGTGACGGCGGCGGATGTCGATGCAATTTTTGCCGCGGGCTGGGATGATTGCACCCTGCACGACGCCGTCGCCATCTGCGCGCTTTTCAATTTGATGAACCGACTCGTGAACGGTCTTGGCGTTGAAGCGTCAGATGCGTACATCAAAATGGCCGCGCGGCGCCTCGCGCAAAACGGATACGCGCGATTACAGGATCTCCTTCCCAAGTCGAGATAGAAGTCTGGAATATCGGCACGGCATGCGACTCTTACAGCAGTGATCGCTACTGTTATAGAGGCACCCCCCGGATCGCGATCCTTGGTTCATTCGCTGCGGGACGCTTGCCTTGTGGTCATTCCTGCTTTGAACGAGGAAGCGACTGTTGCGGATGTAGTTTGGAATTTGCAGTGGCGTGGTTTGTCTCGAATTCGTGTCATAGACAACGGGAGCGTTGATGGCACCGCAAAGCGGGCTCGTGCCGCCGGCGCGGAAGTGCTCATGGAGGCGCACTGCGGATACGGACAGGCGTGCCGGCGCGGACTGACACGCATTCCGCGAGGTATCGCCTGGATTCTGTTTTGCGATGCCGATGGCAGCGATAACTTGGATGATGTCGATCTTATGATTGCAGCGGCGGATGATGCAGACTTTGTGCTTGGCAATCGATTCGCCACAAAGAGTGGGCGTGAAGCGATGACGAGCGTTCAGCGTTTCGGAAATCGGCTCATCAGCAAACTGATCGAATACGGATGGGGATTTCGCTTTGCTGATTTCGGACCGCTGCGGCTCATTCGCCATCGGGCGCTCGATGATATTGATATGCGTGAGCGCGGTTTAGGATGGAATGTGGTCATGCAAATTCGCGCGATCGAGGCAGGATTGAAAATCAGGGAAGTGCCGGTGCGATATCGGCCGCGCCAGGGCGGGAGATCAAAAATTTCTGGCAATATTGTGGGCGCGATGTGTGCCGGCTTCGGCATTTTGCAAGCCGTGATAAGACTTTATTTTGGTCCGAAACGGCAAAGCGCCTCACAGAGGCAGGGCTACAGCCCTACGCTACCGGAAGCGATGTGAGTGCCATCGATTTTCAGCAACTCGTGGACGGGCAATACGCGCCGCTGTATCGGTTCGCGCTCAGCCTGTCTAAATCGGAGGCCGACGCGGCGGATCTGACGCAGCAGACATTTTTTCTTTGGGCTGCGAAAGGCCATCAACTTCGCGACCGATCCAAGGCGAAGTCATGGCTGTTTACGACGTTGTATCGGGAATTTCTAAATCGCCGCCGACATGAAGTCCGTTTTCTAAACATCGAATTGGATGAGGTGTGTGAAGAGGAGATGTCAATCTCCCCGAATGCACACGCATTCGATAGGGCGACCCTGCTGGGGGCTCTGCACGAAGTGGAAGAGCCGTTTCGCGCGCCTCTGACGCTTTTTTATCTCGAACAGTTCTCGTATCAGGAAATCGCGAACGTGCTCGACGTGCCGATCGGCACGGTGATGTCGCGATTGTCACGCGGTAAAGCGCTGTTGCGTCGACGGCTGCTCTCAAAAGAGGAACTTCGCGGGAATAAAGTCGTTGTCTTCCAATCAGACAGAAGAAAGGAGTCAGATGGATAATCGCGAAGCGAAATTTATTTTGAATGCGTATCGGCCAGGCGGTCAGGACGCCGACGATCCGCGCTTTGCCGAAGCACTCGAACAAGCCCGGCGCGATCCGGTTCTGGAACGCTGGTTCAGTGAGTCAATCGCATTCGATTCAACTATAACCAAGGAATTGTGTGCGATCGAAGTGCCGGTGGACTTGCGAGAAAGCATTCTTGCCGGCGTAAAGGTGAGCCGTCCGCTCCGCTCGCCACTCGTCAGGTGGTCGATTGCCGCCGCACTGATTTCAATGGCGATTCTCGGTTCTTTGATCTGGCATAACACGCGGTCGGCGCATCTGGCGGGATGGCAGAGCCAGGCGCTTGATGTCGTTTCGTCGCTCGTTAGGAATGAGTCGAGTTTCGACGTCCAATCGCACAATGCGGATGAGCTGCTCGCATGGTTGCGTGCAAACCATGCGCCGGCCGCACAAACACTGCCGCAAAATCTAGACAAACTGGCGAGCGTCGGTTGCAAAACGTTTTCTTGGAACGGAAAGCCGGTTTCAGTGATCTGCTTTATGCGGCCTGACGGCGGACTGATCCATCTGGTCACAATACGTACGTCAGCTGAATCCGATCGGGAGCTCAAGCGCCAGCCAAGAATCATGCAACAAGATCATTGGGCAATGGCGACATGGCGCGAGGGCGATAATGTTTACATGCTGGCGCTGCAAGGTCCGCGCGATCAGCTCCGGGCATATCTGTTGTAGTTGTTCATGAAACGTCCTCTGAAATGCCGGCGAAGAATCGCGTCTTGCATCCTAGTCCTGTTGTTTGCCGCGGTGGCGTCGGCTCAGGAACCCCGAAAGCTTTCGGGGCCACCGAAAATCGATCACATTCTGCTGGAAGTGGGTGACCTGGAAAAGTCGATTGCCTTCTACCACGACTTTCTCGGGTTAGAGATCAAATCGCAGAGCAGGATTTTTGCGATGCTGCAATCGGGAAACGTGGGCGTTTTTCTTTCCAGCACTCATTGGGACTGGGATGAAAAGCGTCCCACCAACGCGCGGCCAGGGTGGGGGATGTATCCACACTTCGAAGTTGCTGACGTGGCTGCTACGGTGGAACGCGCGCGCAAAGCGGGATACAGAATCGCTCAGGAACCACGAAAGTATGGTTGGGGGACGGAAGCGTTTGTGGCTGATCCCGACGGCTACGTTTGGGCACTCGTGAGCGCACCGAAATAGTGCGTCGATGACTAAGTTCTGGATTCTTCTCATCCTCTTCACGCTCATCGGCACGGGCGTAGTCGCGCGTGCCAGGGCGCAGAGCGGTGAGAATGTCGATGTGCGCTCGGGCATTAATCATGATCTGTTCGATGGGCTGCTGAAAAAACATGTTAACGAGCAGGGCTTGGTAAACTACGCCGCGTGGAAACAAAATGCGGCGGACATCGCCGCGCTGGATGAATATTTGGAACAGTATGCGGAGAAGCTCGAGAATCCTGCGCAAGGCAATGAGAAAGCGGCCACGCTCGTAAACGGTTACAACGCATTCGTCCTTCGTTGGATTTTGTCCAGCTATCCAACTGAAAGTATCTGGCAATTAAGGGACTCTTTTTCCGGAAAGCGCAACGAGATCGGTGGCCGCAAAGTTTCTCTGGATGATATCGAACATGGAACGCTGCGACCGTTCATTGGTTATCGAGCGCACTCAGTGCTGGTCTGCGCGGCGCGCAGTTGCCCACCGCTCCAGCGCTTTGCTTATACCGCCGACAAATTCGAGGAACAGAACGATCGCACATACCAAGCATGGCTGGCGCGCGAAGACCTCAATAAATTTTTGCCTAACGAAAGGAACGTGGAAATCTCCAGTATCTTCAAATGGTTCAAACAGGATTTCGACAACGCCGGCGGCCTCCCGAAAATTCTGGGCCGTTATGCGCCGCAATCAGCCCGAGAATTTGCAGCGAGCGGGAAGTACAACACGAAATATCTTCCGTACAACTGGGGATTGAACGATCAGGGGTCCCATGGCCGCCATTACAGTCGCGCGCAACTGCTCTTCGACAATGTCTTTAAGTAAAAGGAATCATTCAAAGAACGCCTCTTTATTGGGCCGCAGATCGATTTCCAGACTCCAGGCACTGCGATCTTGCTGGATAAGATCTCAATACGAATCCGCGATCGCCTCTGGCTTGAGCAATGGCTCGTTAGCGGAAAGCTTGTACGTCTTGCGGACCTTCGGTGTGTCGATGATACCATCGATGACGATGTGCGCGACGTGAACGCCTTTGGGCCAAAGCTCGACCGCGAGCGATTGCGCCAAGCCGCGCACGGCGAACTTTGCAGCACTGAATGCAACAGCACCGCCGCGGCCACGCACTGATGAAGTCGCGCCGGTAAAAATGATCGTGCCCTTGCCCCGCTTAATCATGTCGGGCGCGGCTTCACGCGCGCAGAGGAATGCTCCCAAGACTCCGATTCGCCACGATCCTTCGAATTGATCCGGCGTTGTTTTCATCAAGCCTTCGCCGAGCGAACCGCTTGCATGCGCGATGAGAATCTCAACCGGGCCAAACTGACGACGCGCCTTGTCAAAGCCTACGCTGACTTGCTTCGCATCAGAGACGTCTGTCGGGACGGCCAGGGCATGTGAACCAAGTTCTGCAGCGAGTTTGCCGATAAATTCCGGCGAACGAGCGAACATTCCGACGCGACAGCCTTCTCCTACGAGCTTGCGTACCAGCGCTGCTCCGAGACCGGGGCCGACGCCAGCGACAATCGCCACGCGTTCGTCCCCCTTGTCAGTCATGCTGTTTCCTTTTCGCATTCACATCGAGATTCAGGCGAGCCGGCCGTTCATGGAGCAGGCGCATTCGCCCACCAAAATCTACTCTGCCAGCTTTCCCGCCGATTGTGGCTCGCGCTTGGGAATATCGCCATTGGGCAATCGCCATTCGCGTTGTTGACGAAATGGTAATGCCAGGAGTTTCCCGAGTGTGAGTTCGTTTTCTTCACGATACGCTGCGACGCCGATAGTAAGCGCGTCCTGCGGCACGTCGCGTCGCAGCGTGCGATGAAACTTGTCCCACCAACAAAAAATCGTGCCCCAATTTGAATTGGTCTCACGCTGCACGATGGAATGATGAATCCCATGCATGCGCGGCGTGACGATGATTAA
>WNGC01001637.1_pt1 | contig 13656 bp, 17 predicted proteins | sample 5400051 | NCBI WGS metagenome assembly WNGC01 (sample SAMN13153368, study PRJNA577476) | soil metagenome | isolation source: 20 cm soil or saprolite under grassland replicate 2 | place: USA:California | collected 2016-06-15 | reverse complement strand
GTCGTCATGGACTTCGAGGGAATGACGCCGCGCGACCTCGACGAGCTGGTCAGCTTCACGAAAGCGATCGCGGATTCAGTGCGCGCCCACGGGGTCTCGACCGTAGTAATCGCTGTGCCAGCTGGCGATACGGCCGCGTACCCGGCCGCGCTGCTGCTGCAATCGGCGGATTACATCATGGCAGTTCTGTACGATCAGCATTGGAGCACATCCTCGCCGGGACCGGTCGCAGCTCCCGACTGGGTCACCCGTAATCTCGGCACCCGCGTCGCCGAAGTAGGCGCGGCCAGGATCATTGCGGCCTTTCCTTTATACGGGTACCGATGGCGAAGGAGCGCGGAAACGGAGGTGATTAGCTACGACGATGCCCGTCGTCTTACGACGATGACCAACACTCCCCTCACCCGCGATCATGCATCGGCCACTCTCCACGCGAACTCACCCGAAGGCTGGGAAGTATGGGTGAGCGATGGCGTCCTGTTGGCGACCCTCGTGCGCGACGCCAGACAACTTGGCGTGGCGACCTTCGCGCTGTGGAGACTCGGACTCGAGGACCGGGCGGTATGGGATTTCATCGGCCCGCGGAATTTCGCCGCGCCCTAGCAGCGCCTACACGATCAGCAGGTCTTTCTGGTAGTCGGCCGGAGTAATGAGAACTCCGTCCGCGGCGATGAACCCGTTCACCTCACTGCGCATGCCGACGTCTCCAGGGAGATAGATGCCTGGCTCGATGGAGAAGCCGACACCTGGAATCAGAGTCCGGTCCTCACGGGTCTCGAGGTTGTCGATGTGCGGACCGGATCCGTGCAAATCGCGGGGATCGATCGAATGTCCCGTACGATGGATGAACCGTTCGCCATAGCCACGCTTCGTGATGACCGCTCGTGCGGCGTCGTCCACTTCCGCGCCCCGTACTGGTTCGTGCGCGGCAATCCGTTCCTTGAGTAACGTGATGGCCGCGTCCCTCGCATCTCTCACCGCCAGCCAGATCCTATTGTCTCGATCGCTTGGCGCGCCAAGCGATCCCATCCACGTCTGGTCGGCGTAGATGCCGTTTTTTTCGCGGGCCCAGAGATCGACGAGAAGAACAGCGCCGCGGTCGATGGTTGCGGATTGATCCGGGGTGGGCTCATAATGCGGATTCGCCGCATTCGGCCCGATTGCGACGATAGGCCCGTGATCGGTCTCCAAGCCACCAGCTTCGAATTTCTCCTTGATCCAGTTTTGGAGCGCGTATTCGGAGAGTGGTGACGCGCTGTCGGCGCGGCTTCCAGCGAGCCGAATCGCTTCCCGGCCGATAGTTGCCACCGCGCGCGCGGCACGTTCGTGCGACGCGCGTTGCTCGTCGCTCCATACTGCATAGAAGCGGGAAACGAGATCCGCGGACGACACCACAGTAGCGCCCGCGTTGCGCACCATCTCGATCACTCCGGCGGGCACGCGGTCGAGGTATGGAACCGCGTCACCGGGCGAATATTCCATTGCGACGCGTTTTCCCTTTACCATGTCAGCGAGGAGAGATTCCAGTGCTCGCCAGCTGCTGTACTTCTCTTTACGCCAGTTGGAAGGCCAGCCAGTCCACGGACCTTGTTCGATTGCATGGGTGATTGCAGCTGGCGACCCTTTGCTGGGGATGTAAACGAAGAAGCGACGGCTAGTCATCCCAGACAGCTCCAGCATGCCTACCGCGACGGGATTGAGGCCGTGGAAATCGTAGATCAGCCACCCATCGATTCCGGCGTCGTTGAGCGCGGACTGCAGGGCGGGTAGAGACTCAGCCTGTAGCACTGGTCGGACTAGGGCGAAGTCTTTACCGCGCGCCACTCCGCGCGCCACTCGCAGATGTCTTCGCCGCGCTCTCGACAGTGAACGTGGTCGATCATGCCGCCGCCGTTCACAAGCAGCCTAAGCATCTCGCGCAATGCCGCCTCGTAGTAGAGACATCCGATCGCGCGCGGCGCGGTGCCGTAGGTCACGGATTCCCTGACGGCGAAAACAATCGACGAGCCAACCCGACGCACCGAGGCGCCGAGATATTTCTCGCCGGCCCGCTTGACCTGTCGGAAGGCGAGCGGACGGGCAAGAAAACCGGGCAGGAGGTGGATGATCTGGCGCCTGCTGGCGGAGATCATCTGGTACATTCGATTTGCGACGATGTTGCCCGCGCGCGTGAAGATTCCTTCGGCGTCCGGGCGTCGACCGATGAGTCGCGCGATGCCGCTCGCCTCATGGATTGCGATCTGCTGATTGTGCTTGAGGGCGTCCTTGTAGCGGCGAATCTGCGCGATAACGGTGTCGCTCAGTCCCAGTCGCTTGTTGCGATGCTCCTGCACATATTCGACATCGACGTCGTCTCCCTCGGGGATGTCGACCGAGCGCACTGCTTCGAGGAGACTTAACGGGACGATGGCGTTTACAGTGCCGGGCATTTGGTTGGTAGGCGGAGAGCGCAAGCTAACCGCCGCTCGAATCGCCTTCAAGCAGGAGACCGCGAAGTCGCCGACCAAATTTCGCAACAGGGTGATGGCAGCTGACTGAGGCACTCGCTCGTGCCCTGATCGGTGGCGCGCTCGCCGGGCTCGTTGCGCTCGCCGGGCGGCACGCTCGCGCACTCACGACAAGCGGCGCCATCGCCGGCTCGATCGTCGGGGCACTCTCGATCGCGGCGGGTTGGAGCTGGGGCATGCTGCTACTGGGTTTTTTCGTGTCGGCGAGCGCGCTGTCGAGAGTCGGTGCACAACGCAAGGCAGAGCGCGTGGGCTCGGTCGTCGAGAAGGGCGACCAGCGAGACGCGGGTCAGGTGCTCGCCAATGGCGGGCTGTACGCCATCGCGGCGCTGTTTTATCTGGCATCGCCGTCGCCAGTCTGGTACGCGATGAGCGCCGGCGCGCTAGCGGCTTCGGCGGCTGACACGTGGGCGACCGAAGTTGGGACACTTCTGGGTAGCGAGCCAATTTCAATTCTGTCGGGCGAGAGAGTCGCGCCCGGAACATCGGGAGGGATCAGCTTCGCCGGCACAGTCGCGGGTGTGGCCGGAGCGCTGTTCATCGCGGCAGGAGCAACCATCGCCCATTGGCCGGCTTCATTCGCCGCCGTCGCTCTGGGTGGAGTTGCTGGAGCGCTGGCAGATTCCCTCGTGGGAGGCACGCTCGAGGCGCGTCGCTGGTGCGACCTATGCGCGGTACCGACGGAGCGTCTCGTTCACACCTGCGGAACGGCGACCCGACACACAGGCGGGCTCGCGAAATTCGACAACGACGCCGTGAACGCCGTCTGCTCGGGTATCGGCGCGCTGGTAGCTTTACTTCTATCCTGAGCAGCGCGGGCTTGGTTGGCACATCGATGAAACAGGAAACAGAATTGGGCGGGAAAAACGGGGCCAGGGTTCTGCTAGTGAGCACGAATCGCGAGCGCCAGCCTTATCCAGTCGTGCCGAATGGACTGGCGTGTGTCGCGTCCGCCCTCGAGGCCGCTGGCCACCGGGTTCGCTTCCTGGATCTCTGCTTCACGAGAGACCCCGTTGTGCGCGCGCGAAAGGCTGCGCGCGACTTTCGCCCCGACGTGATCGGCGTCTCGGTCCGCAACATCGACAACAGCGATGCCATAGCCCTGCGACACTACACGCCTGAAGCGCGCGGGGTCTTGCGTGCCCTTCGCGATGGCGCGCCGACCGCAAAAGTCATTGCCGGCGGCGCCGCATTCGGTGTAGCGCCCGAAGCGCTTTTTCGAGACCTGGGCGTGGATTACGCGGTGGCTGGCGATGGCGAGCGCGCCAGCGTCGCGCTGGTCGACGCACTGTCCTCCGCTACTGCGATAGAAGCTTTGCCCGGACTGGTGCGGGATCGCAACGGAACGGTGGTGTTCACCCCTCCGGGTGAAGACGCCGATCTCGACTCACTGCCGCGGCCCGGACTCCATCGCTGGATCGATCTCGCTCGCTATCAGCGTCATGGCGCAACGATTCCGATCCAGACGAAGCGCGGCTGCGTGTACAAGTGCATCTATTGCACTTACAGGAACGTTGAAGGTTGGGGATACCGTACGCGCGATCCCGAGCTCGTCGCGGACGAAATCGAAGAGCTGAAAATCAGAGCAGGAGTGCATCACTTCGATTTTGTCGATTCGACGTTCAACTCCCCGCCGGGTCACGCCCTCCGTGTGTGCGAAGCAATCACGCGTCGCAACCTCCGCGTTCAGCTCGACACGACGAATTTCACGCCCGCCGCGGCGCCATCCGAGCTCTTGGCCGCGATGAAGATCGCCGGCTTCCGCTCCCTTGGCATTACCGCGGAAAGCGCCAGTGACCCCGTGCTCGAAAAGCTCGAGAAGGGCTTCACCGCCGCCAAGGTCCGAGAGGTGGCTGAGCGAGTCGAGAAGCACGGGATCAAGACGCTTTGGATTTTTCTCGTGGGCGGCCCGGGAGAGACGCGATTGACTGTCGAAGAAACCCTTTCCTTCGCGCGCTGGCGGTTGTACAGGGGCGACGCAGTCTATCTCACCGTCGGGTTGCGAATTTACCCCGGGACGACCCTACACCGGATCGCGATCGCCGAAGGCGTCGTACCTTCTAACAGTACGCTGCTCGATCCCACGTTCTACTTTTCCAGGCAATTGCAATTCGACGTTACGGTGGCTCGACTCAAGCAGTTCGCGTCCGACCATCCGCGATTCATGTTCTCGGCCGATTCGAGGTCGGCGGTGCTCCCTTATCTCACGCGCGCGGCGTCGGTTCTCCATCTGCCACGCCCACACTGGCAATACATGGGACTGTTCCAGCGCGTTGCGCGCGCGATCGGATAAGCGTGGGCCAGAAACTCGATGCGGAAGTCATAGTAGTCGGTGGCGGGCCGGCGGGCGCTTCGACCGCGTCGGCGCTCGCCCGCGCGGGCGTCGATGTGCTCGTCCTCGACCGAGCGACGTTCCCGCGCGACAAGATCTGCGCCGAGTATCTGAGCCCGCAGGCGTCGAGAATACTGTCCGACATGGGCGTCCTGGACGAAGTCGAGAGCACTCATCCCGCACATCTCGCCGGCATGCGAGTGCGGGCACCCAATGGTGTTTTCGCCGACGGAAAGTTCGCGAGCAATCACGGATTTCACGGATTCCGCGACAAGGGCCTCGCCATCAGACGAATGATCCTCGACGAGATCGTGCTCCGCGGCGCTCAAACCGCCGGCGCCCGGGTCGAGGAGTCGATGCGAGTGACGGATCTCGCTCGGAATGGGTCGGCGCGCGTAACCGGGGTAACCGTCCTGGCGGGCGATGGTCAACAGCGCACCCTCCACGCGCGATACGTCGTTGGCGCGGATGGGTTGCGCTCCGTCGTGGGCCGCCGGCTGGGCCTGCTGAAAACGAGCCGCTTCTGGCCGCGCCGCATCGCCCTGGTCGCCCATTACACGAAAGTGCAGGGCGTCACCGACATGGGCGAGATGCACGTCGACTACGATGGGTACTTCGGCATCGTCGACGTCGGCCACGGCCAGATGAATGTCGCAGTCGTGGTCCCAATGGCACGCGCGCAGAAGATTGGAGACAAGACCGAGTTCTTCGAACGCTGGATAGCGGCGCGTCCGCACCTCGCCGAGCGGTTCGTAGGCTCGGAGCGAATAACGCCGGTTCGCGCGACCGGACCATTTGCCACTGCGTCGCGGCGTGCCTGGGCTCCTGGAGCCGCGCTCGTCGGCGACGCGGCGGATTTCTTCGATCCTTTCACCGGCGAGGGCATGTACGCGGCGCTGCACGGCGGCGAGATTCTCGCTCCGTTTCTCGCGGAAGCTCTGCATCGTGACGTGCGGGAGGAACGTGATATCCTCTCCGGCTACGACACCGCCCGCAAGCGCGAGTTCGGCGGGAAATGGACGCTCGAGCGAATCGTCGGCATGGCCATCGCATATCCCTATTTCCTGAACAACGCGGCCAAGATACTCTCGCGGCGGCCCGACATGGCCGACCTGCTCGTCGGAGTGGCCGGAGATTTCATTCCTCCGAAAGTCGTTCTCGGCCCGCGTTTTCTTTTTTCGCTGTTCATCGCGCCGGCATTCCAAGCTTGAGCGTCGACCCGGACGAGTTTCGCGCTGTGCTTGGTCGGTTCCCATCGGGAGTGACGGTGGTAACCACGAGAGACGCGGATGGATCGGATCACGGTATGACAGTCAGCGCATTTTGCTCGCTGAGTCTTCAGCCACCGCTCGTTCTCATCTGCATCGAGAAAACAGCGTCGGCGTACAAGGCTCTGACGATGGCACCAGGATTCGTCGTCAACATTCTTTCCGCCCGCCAGGAGCAGATCGCGCGCCGGTTTTCAATCATCGACATCGAGCGCTTCGAGGGCATTGGATTCACCAGGTCCCAGAACGGCTACGCAGTTCTGGATGACGTGCTTGGAGTGATCGAGTGCAGTCGCGTCTCGATGAGCGATGGGGGCGATCATACGATCATTCTTGGCGAGGTCGAAGCGACGCGCGCCGAGAATGGAACGCCGCTGCTCTACTATCGCGGCGGCTACGCGCAGCTCGAGCGCTGACGAAGTGCGTCACCTGCTGACGCCGCCGCGGAAGAGGGGCGTCGAGATACTCGACTTGCCGGACGTCGATCCCGGCATCGTTACTCGATCGCTTGCCGACGTGGCCAAAGCGAACGCGCTCTTTGGAGGCACGAGCGCGGTGATCGACGAGATCAAGGAAGTCCTGAAAATCCTGCCACGCAAGGCGACGTTGCTCGACGTCGGCACGGGGCTTGGCGACATCCCTTACCGCGCGAGAGCGGTCGCACGCCAAAGCGGAGTCGCAATCACGACCATTGGTCTCGATTCCGCGCCAGAGCTTGCGTCCGCGAATACATCTGCCGTGAACTTTTCCGTCTGCGGCGACGCCTTGCGCCTGCCGTTTCCGGACCAGAGCATCGACATCGTCATGTGCTCGCAAGTACTCCACCACTTTGCGGGCGACGACGCGCTGAAGCTGCTGTGCGAGATGAACCGCGTCGCGCGCGTGCGCGTGATCGTAAGCGACCTAAGGCGCAGCTGGATAGCGGCCGCCGGACTTTGGCTCGCTTCATTTCCCCTGCGATTTCATGCCGTTAGCCGCCACGACGGCGTCGTCTCCGTGATGCGGGGTTTCACGCCAACGGAGCTCACGGGTACGGTTCATCAGGCAATTGCGCGGAAGCCAGTGACGCATCGGCGGCTTGGTTTTCGGCTCACAACGAGCTGGGCACCGCTACATCGATGAGCGCGCAAGGCGCGGGACGGCTCAAGCTCGGACCCATGCCGGCAGGGCGAGTGATGGAGGCCGTGGACGAGCGGTTCGTTCGCGCTCCCGTGCAAACGATTTTTGAGATTGCAAGCAGGGTTGCGGATTGGCCGGCACATCTCTCGCACTACAGATACGTGCGGTTTCGCGAGCGGATGTCGGAGAGCGGAGGTCTCGTAGAGATGGCCGCGTACCGGCCGTTTCAGATCGTGGACACGTCGAGAGGAGCGCTGCGTTTCAATTGGCGGACGTGGTGGCTTTCCGAGATGCGCGTAGACGATGTGAAGCCGTCGATTCGCTTTCGGCACGTCGCGGGCGTGACCAAAGGGATGGAAGTCGAATGGACTTTTGCGCCGGCACCAGGCGGCACGCTCGTACGAATTCTTCACGTCTGGGATGGACCGCGCATCCCAGTGATCGGAAAGTGGGCGGCGACGTACTTGATAGGTCCGGTCTTCGTCCACGGAATTGCTTCACGGACTTTGGCGGGGCTCGGAGCGGTCGCCGAGCGACAGGCGAGCGAACAGAAGTGAACACGAGGAATGAGTGAATAAACGGAGAGTAGTCATAACGGGCGTCGGAGCGATCACACCGATCGGGACGACCTGTGATGGATTCTGGGACGGGCTTCAGCAGCAACGCTCGGCGGTGAGATCGTTGACTCGGTTCGATCCGTCGCAGTTCCGCAGCCACAACGCTGCGGAAATCAATGATTTCGTGCCGAGCGACCACCTCGATCACAAGCGTGCAAGGCGTCTCGACCGCTTTGCACAGTTCTCAGTGGTGGGCGCGCAGATGGCACTTGCCGATGCCGACCTCGACCTCACCAAGGAAGACAGAGAGCGGGTTGGCGCAAACATGGGAACCGCACTCGGCGGCGTGAGCTACGCGGAAGGCCAGCTCGGAGTTTATCTCCAGCAGGGATTGCGCGCAGTCGACGCGACGCTCGCGCTCGCCGTGTTCGGCGGGGCCGCGAGCTGCAACATTGCCATCGAGCTCGGCGTCATGGGTCCGAACTCGACGAACGCAATGAGCTGCGCGTCGGGAACGATCGCGATCGGCGACGCCTTCAGGCAGATCCGTGACGGTTACGCCGACGTGATGATTGCCGGCGGAGCAGAGGCGCCACTCGCACCTCTCTGCTTCGGAGCATTCGCCCTGATTCGCGCGATGTCTACGCGCAACGAAGAGCCGGAGATGGCTTCGCGGCCATTCGACAAGGATCGCGATGGATTCGTGATGGGCGAAGGAGCAGCGGTTCTCATTCTCGAGGAATACGGGCGCGCGCAATCGCGCGGCGCGAAGATCTACGCCGAGGTGGCGGGTTACGGTACTACCAATGACGCGCACCACATGACGGCGCCGCGCCCCGATGGATCGCAAGCCGCGAGGTCGATGCGCCTCGCGCTCGAAGATGCCAACGTTTCGGCTGACGAGATTGGATACGTGAACACTCACGGCAGCTCGACTCCCCTCAACGACACAACGGAGACGATGGCGATAAAACAGGTCCTGGGTGATCGCGCGTACAAAGTCCCAATGAGCGGCACCAAGGGTTACTACGGACATGCGCTCGGCGCCTCCGGAGCGATAGAGACAGCGATCTGCGCGCTGGCGGTAGAGCGTGAGTGGTTGCCGCCGACCGTCAACCTCCAGGTTGCGGACAAGGCGTGTGATCTTAATTTTCTGCCTGGAACGGGGCGGAAGGAGCGGGTCGAGCACATGCTCACGAACTCTTTCGGCTTCGGCGGAATCAACGCCGCGCTGGTATTGCGCCGGGTGATCTAGACTCCGACGCGACGCGGCCCATCATTCACTTTCGGGCGGGCATCAATTGATGCGGGACGCGTGGCGTCACTTCGCGGCAGAATTCATCGGTACCTTCGCTCTCGTTTTTGTCGGGAGTGGCGCGATTATGACCGCGCGAATGTCGCAGAGCTCCGCTGGTCTGGTCGAAGTCGCGCTCGCCCATGGACTCATCCTCGGCGTGATGGTGAGTGCGTTGATGCGAATCTCCGCTCACTTCAACCCTGCGATCACCCTCGGCTTCCTGGCGACGCGACGCATCGAGGCGATGATGGCGGCTCTTTACATCGTCGCGCAGATCCTGGGAGCCGTGGTAGCGGGCTACGCACTCAAGGCCAGCTTCCCCGAAGCGATTTTCGTCGCAACGCGCGGAGGGGGACAAACGATCGCTCTCGACATCTCTGGAGGTCAGGCTTTTCTGCTCGAGGCGATCGCGGCGTTTTTTCTCGCGTTCGTCATCTTCGGGACCGCGGTCGATCTGCGAGGTCCGAAGATTGGCGGCCTTGCGATCGGGTTCGTGATCGCGGCCGACATTCTGGCGATCGGCCCGCTCACCGGAGCATCGATGAATCCAGCGCGGTCATTCGGGCCGGCAGTGGCGAGCGGAGTCTATGAGGCACAGCTGCTCTACTGGGCAGCGCCAATTACGGGCGCGCTGGCGGCATCACTACTTTACGAGTTCCTCTTCATGCGGCGCGGCCGAGAACCCGTGGATCATGGTGAGCTTAGGCCGTAAAACTGCCACTACTCAAGAGTTCTTGAGTCTTGGAGCGAGTCTACCAGTTACGAGAAGATAGACCAGCGCCAGCACCGCCTGCACCAGCATAAGAAGTCCCGCGAGCACCGGTGCCATCTCCGCGTCGGCGGTATTCATGTTGTGGATGATCCCCTGAATCAAGCCGCCTGCTCCGACGCACGCGGAGAGTCCCTCTCCTGCGAACAGCGCTCCGGTCGAAAGATCTTCCCACCGATTGAGATCGCCCCGCAGATACAGAATTGTGTAGACGCCTTGAATCAGCAGCGATCCGCCGATAAACAGTACGATGATCGGGACGCGCTGCGACATCGTCGCCCAAGTCGCGATCAGCACCAATCCACCAGCGCAGTTTAGGCCCGACGCGATCAGCACGAACAGTCTCAGCATCTCGCCCTCCAGTTTGGTTCGTAAAGGTCACCTGTTGAATTCTACGCATTTCGGCGGATGCGGAAGTCGCCACTGCGAGCGGCCAGGACTAGTCCGAGCGTTGCATGAGTTGTCATGAGGGTAGCAGCGAGGAGCGGCCCAAATTCATAGTCGCCGTTGATTGGGCGAAGATTGTAGAGCACGCCCTGAAGAATGGCGACGCCGCCCACGAGCGCCGCCGCTGTTTCACCGGTCGTAAAGAGGTGGAAGGATGGTATTCCCCATCGCCTCCACAAGCCCCGGAGATGTCCGACGGTGAAGCCGCCCTGGACGAAGAGCGAGAGCGCGACGAACAGGACGATTATCGGCATTCCGTCGTCGTGCCGGAACTTGTACCAGAGCGATGCGAGCGCAACACCGGCGGCGGCGTTGGCGAGGGAACTGGCGATCAGTATGCGGCGCAACACGAGTGGTCTCCGCTCGGAGAATCACCTTCAACCTATCGATTGACTTTGCAATGTCAAGTACTTTGCGCGGCTCAGCAGTTCTCCTGGTTCGCTGGAGAGGTCCGCTCGGTGGTGCTAACGCCGCTGCCTGATCACTTCCCCTTTTCGATTGGCGCCCCCGCCGCCTGCCACGCGCGCCAGCCACCCGCCATCGACGCGACGTTCGTATAACCCATCTTTCGGAGGTTATCGGCGGACAGTGCCGAGCGAAACCCGCCTCCGCAATACAGAATGAGCTCCTCGGCCTTGTCGGGGATGCTCGCCTCGATGTCGCGCTCGATCACGCCTTTTCCCATGTGTCGAGCACCGCGGGCGTGGCCAGTTGACCACTCGCTGTCCTCGCGCACATCGATCAACGTCGCGCCGCCGTTCTCCAACTTGCGGCGCGCTTCGTCGACGTCGACTTCGCGCACGCGAGACTTCGCGTCATCGACGAGCTTGAGGAATCCTGGCGAGTGCTTCAAAGTCTGGCCGGCATCCGCTTGCCACTCAGCTGGCGCAAACCCAGGTGCGCGCTACGCCGAGCGACGAGCTCCGTGGCCGCGACCGCGGCCGCGGTAAGAGCGGTCCACGCGAGTGCCTGCGGCCAGGTTTCCTCGCCCCGCCACGGTTGGTCAGGAGGCTCTTCGTGTTTCCAGGCGCGCCATCCGCTTTCGAGTCCACGCTCGACCAATCGCCCCGCCACCATCGCGGCTCCGGCACCGACGAACAGCCAGGTCGCCTTCCGCGAATTCATTCTCCGTCTCACTGCCGCCACCTTCGAGTTTGGGTCAATCAAAGAGGCAAGGGAGGTGCCCGTAAGCACGGAACCGCGGCCGGAAGTGAAAATCGTGATCTAGATATGGCAGCTGGCGAGCCCGCGCTTCTCCAGGTACCGCTGGTGATAGTCTTCGGCGGGATAGAATGTCGATGCCGCGGTGATTTCGGTGACAATCGGCCGGCGAAATCTACCACTCGCATCGAGACGCGCTTTCGATTCCTCGGCGGCGCGCTTCTGTTCGGGGCTGTGGTAAAAAATTGCGGACCTGTACTGGGTACCGACGTCGGGGCCCTGACGGTTGAGCGTCGTCGGGTCGTGATTCTCCCAGAACACGTCGAGCAACTTGTCGTAGCTCACTTCAGCGGGATCATACCTCACCTGCACGACCTCGGCGTGGCCGGTTCGGCCGGTGCAAACGTCTCGATATGTCGGGTTGGCCAACGTCCCGCCCAGGTAGCCGACGACGGCGTCCTTCACACCCGGAGTATTTCTGAATGTGACCTCGACTCCCCAAAAACACCCTGCTCCAAAAGTAGCCAGCTCCGTCACCAGCCCTCCCGCTTTTTCAATGAAGTTATGTGCGCCACGTGATGCCGTCCGTGCCAGGCATAAAGTGCGAGCATCTGCTCTAGAGTAAGTACCCGGCCGAGTTCCGGGTGCCTCAGACCGCGCCGGAAGTCAGCGGCGTCCATCGATCTCAGCAGCGCGAGCCACCGCAGATGCAGCGCGTCGAGAAGATCAAGCGACACTTCGATAGGAACCCTTTGCGAGTCCGCGAGCTCCGCCCACGCCGATTCGTCGTAAGGCTTGATCGTTGGCTCGTCCTCGGTGAGTGCGAGCTTGAACCGAGTGTACGCGTTGAGGTGGCTGTCCGGCACGTGGTGCACCACCTGCTTGACCGTCCAACCGCCGGGACGATAGCGCGTCTCGAGCTGGTCGCGGGACAATCCCGCAACCGCCGACCGCAGCGCACCCGGCGCTTCGGCGATCGCCGCGATGAATCGTGGATGGTCTGCCTCGCTAACTGGCGCATCCCAATTGAATTTTCCGACTGGGTAGCGCAGGTCGGCGTCCTGTACGGTAGTTGTCATTTTCTTACCTCACTGCGGCGCAGCGGTGATTTTCTCTTACTGCAATCTGTCGGAGCTCGTTAGCGTCAGGCAATTCGCTCCGGCAGATGGACGACAACCGGCGATCCATCAGCGACGAATGCCGACGCGGGAGTTCCTGAGATTATACTCGCAAACGGCTCGTCGTAGAATTCCCCGACCGGTCCGTCGAGCTCCCAACGCGGGTTCGGCCAGACGTTCCATCTGGCGTGATCGACGCGATACTCGATCGTGCCTCCATCGCGCTGACGAGTGTAGCCCCACGCTCGCTGTGACAGGAATTCCTCTTCCGATCCAGGCGCAAGCTCCTGGGCGGCCCCATCGACATGCATAGCCAGGCGGCACTGGTCCCGCGGGCGCCCGAAGAGGTACTCGACGGTCTGGACCTCACCGCTGGTCTCGACGATAGAATGCTGCATCGGTACCGTGCGATACGGCTCGTTATAGGAGAGTTTCGCTGCAGCCGCCACGAGCGGAAGCGGGACCAGCTCACGGATGAATACTACGCCGCCGCGGGTTTCCGCTCCAACTTTCCGCCGCACATAGAAGCGAAGGTTTACTTCCTCGAAGTTCTGATGGAACAGTGCCGGTATTCCGAACACGCGCGTACGCAGAAAGAGAAACCCTACTAGGCTGACAAAATGCCGACCCGCGCGGTCGTCCAACTCGGTGCCAGCCGGGACACGTTCCGTGAGAGCCGCCGGATCGACCTCGAAGTTGAGCAGCAGGAGATAACGCCAGTCAGCTGTAAGGAACGTCCCACTCACGGCGCTAGCCTTTTCGATGGCTGAACAGGCAGCGAAGCAGCACTAGCTACAACCTTCTACCCACTTCACCTCTGGCAGCCGTCCGCCACGAAACATTGTAACTCGCTTCCCGTCAGTCTCGAACACGATTGCTTTTCCAGCGCTGGCGCTGTCGCCCATCACCGTCAGGTAGTGTCCGCCCTCGATGTACTTGTGCGGCTCGACTTTGAGCTCGTCCCCATAGATGCTCCGAACCCTCTCCTCGGTGTCACCGATCTTCGCTCCGTCCTCGGTGGTGACGGATCCGGTGTCGACATCGATCCGCGCGATCTTTCCTTTCACGACCATCGCGCTGA
>WNGC01003861.1_pt1 | contig 13661 bp, 10 predicted proteins | sample 5400051 | NCBI WGS metagenome assembly WNGC01 (sample SAMN13153368, study PRJNA577476) | soil metagenome | isolation source: 20 cm soil or saprolite under grassland replicate 2 | place: USA:California | collected 2016-06-15 | reverse complement strand
TGTCCAGGTGGGAATGCGTTCAACCATACTCGACGACTCGAAGGAGGATCGCGCACGGTTCAATCAGCTTCTTCAGGATGCTGATGTATTCTTTGCCAATAAGCGCCCAGGATTTTTGAAAAAGCACGACCTCGACGCCGAGGTGCTTTGCGAGCAGAAGCCCGGATTGATTCACGCAACCGTCGTTCTCCACGGTGAGAAGGGACCGTGGTCGAACCGGCCGGGGTTCGATGAAATCGGCGCCACGGTGTCTGGCCTCTTCACGATTGAAGGCTCCTTAACGCGGCCAAAGCAGCCGCCGATTGTGCCGATTTGCGACAACGTGGTCGCCTGGTTAGGCACGACGGGAATCCTTGCAGCCCTGCGCCGGCGCGCGATCGAGGGCGGCAGCTATCGCGTCACCGTTTCTCTAACCCGCACCGTGCTGTGGCTGCTTTCGCTCGGTATTTTCGATAAGGATTATGCGCGAGAGACTGCCGGATCTTCCGACGAGCACGCGTACATCGCACCGGATCTGTTTACAGCGGAAACGCCGCTTGGAACCTATCAAGGAATGACGGACCAAGTGGTCCTGTCGCGGACCCCCGGCTCGTTCAGAACCGTGCTTGTGCCGCGAGGCTCGAGCAAACCCGAATGGCTGGCGCGTTGAGAGCGCCAATGCCGAAAGGGAGTTGCTGGGCCATGAACGACAAACAGCCCGAACGAGGTGAGCCATGAGGTCGTGTCGGGAAACGTGTGCGGCTTCTGCGCGATGAACATCGACGGCAAAAAGGACGCGACAAGATGGATTACGAAGGCTTCTTCAAACAGCGTCTCGATGAGCTTCGCTCGGAAGGACGCTACCGCGCTTTCGCCCATCTCGAGCGGCGTTGCGGCGTTTTTCCGCGAGCGTTCGATCACCGCATCGGTCGCGAAGTGACGGTGTGGTGCTCGAACGACTATCTCGGAATGGGGCAGCACCCGGTCGTGCTCGATGCAATGGTGCAGGCCATACGCGCGCTCGGCGCCGGCAGCGGCGGCACCCGCAACATCTCCGGCAACACCTACCTTCATAACCTGCTCGAAGCCGAGCTCGCCGATTTGCATGGGCGGGAGGCGGCGCTCGTTTTTACCTCGGGCTACGTCGCCAACGAAACCGCGCTGTCGACGCTGGCGCAGACGATTCCCGGGATGATCGTTGTGTCGGATGCGCTGAACCATGCGTCGATGATCGCCGGCATCCGCAACAGCCGCGCCGAAAAGCACATTTTCCGCCACAACGACGCCGACGACCTGGCGCGGATCCTCGCCGGCCTGCCCGCGAACCGGCCGAAGCTGGTCTGCTTTGAGTCGGTCTATTCGATGGACGGCGACATCGCGCCGATCGGCACGCTCTGCGACATCGCCGATCGTTACGGCGCGATGACCTATCTCGATGAGGTTCATGCGGTCGGACTGTACGGGCCACGTGGTGCCGGGATAGCCGAACGGGACCGGGTACTCGACCGGCCGACCGTGATCCAAGGCACTCTGGCGAAGGCGTTCGGGGTGATGGGCGGCTATATCGCCGCGTCGGCCGCACTGGTGGATTACGTCCGCAGCCATGCGCCTGGCTTTATTTTTACCACCTCGCTGCCGCCGGCTCTGGCCGCTGGCGCGCTGGCGGCCATCCGCCACCTGAAGACCAGCCAGGCCGAAAGAGACCGGCACCAGGAGCGAGTGGCGCGGGTCAAGGAACGGCTACTCGCGGCCGGTTTACCTGTGATGCCGTCGCAAAGCCATATCGTGCCGGTGCTGATCGGCGACGCAAGGCGCTGCAAGGCGATGTCGGATGCCCTCTTGGAACGGCATCGCATCTACCTGCAGCCGATCAACTACCCGACCGTTCTGCGGGGCACCGAGCGCTTGCGGATTACACCGACCCCGCTGCACAGCGACGCCGACATCGATGCACTCGTGGACGGGCTCGCCCAGGTTTGCGGCAGCGTCACGCTGCGCCGCGCCGCGTGACGAGGGAGATTGGGATGACCGAATTGCGCACTGAGACTGACAGTATCGACAAGACCGAGGCGCCGACCGACAGAATGTCGAGCGCGGAAGCCCAACGCTCGTTGCAGCACTTCACCATCGACCGGGATTTGCTCGAGGCGAAGGTGCCCCGCATCGTCATAGTCGGCGGCGGCTTTGCGGGGCTCGCGGCGGCACACGCGCTGCGGCACAGCGATGCCGAATTGGTCCTGATCGACCGCCGCAACCACCACATATTTCAGCCGCTGTTGTATCAGGTAGCAACGGCGGTTCTCTCCCCCTCGGAGATCGCAGCGCCGATCCGTCAGCTCGAGGCGACGCAGCGAAACGTTACCGTACTTCTGGCGGAGGTAACCGGCATCGACATTGCCTCCCACACGATCGAGGCGTCCTCTCCGGGCGTCGGCGTCCGCAAGATCGGTTTCGATTACCTTGTGATCGCGACGGGCATGCGCCCGAGCTACTTCGGGCACGATGAGTTCGCGCGTTATGCGCCTGCGCTCAAGAATCTCAACGACGCCGAGACGATCCGAGCCAAAATCCTAGGCGCATTCGAACGAGCCGCAACGACGGAGGACGAAGCCGAACGCGTGCGGCAGATGACCTTCGTACTGGTCGGCGCGGGTCCTACCGGCGTGGAGCTCGCGGCCTCCTTGGCGCAGATGGTGAAGGTCACGTTGCGGGGCAACTTTCGCCGCATTGATCCGTCGAAGGCCAGCATCATTCTGCTCGACGCGGGCAAGCGGGTTCTGCCGACTTTTGCCGAGTCCTTATCGCGCAAGGTGGCGGAGCATCTCGACAAGCTCGGCGTGACGGTCTTACCCGGAGTCAAAGTCGAGACCGTCGACGAGCAGGGCGTGATCGCCGGTGGAAACAGGATCCCGAGCGCCACGGTGCTTTGGACTGCGGGAGTCATGGCATCGCCGATTCCAAAGATGCTCGGTAGCAAGACCGACCGCGCGGGGCGGGCGCTCGTTGACCCGTTCCTGAAGGTCGTGGACGCGCCCGGAGTGTTCGTGGTCGGCGACGCGGCGTCGGTCACGCAAAACGAACATCCGGTGCCCGGCGTGGCGCAGGCGGCGATTCAGGAAGGGCGGTACGTCGGGCGGCTGATCGCGAAAGAGCTGAAAGGGCAGAAGGTCAAACGTCCGTTCCGCTATTTCGACAAGGGCAACATGGCCGTTGTCGGCAAGAATTACGCGGTGCTGCAGCGGGGCTGCCTACTGGCTGGTGTGGGCGTTCGTTCACGTCCTCTCCCTGCCGCAGCTGCAGAACCGGCTGCGCGTGCAGCGCCAGTGGCTCTGGTCATATTTCACCGGCCAGCGCAGCTCGCGTCTGATTCCCGAGCCGCCATGAACGCCAACCGTACCGAGCTGACAATGCCGGGATCACGTTCGACATGGCGAAGAATGCGGTCATGAGCGGTCGCGGCGACGAAATGATCGACCTCGTCAAGACCAATATCTGGCGCTGAGGACAAGTTGGATGCGGTTACCACTTGCACGTTCCCGATTGTATCGATTGGTGCTGGTTGGCGCCGCGCTGTTCGTCGCGGCCTGCCGCCCGGTAGGCGTGTTGGATCCGCAGGGCCCGATCGCCGCGGCGGAGCGGCTGGTGCTGATCAACTCTTTGGCGATCATGCTGGTCGTCGTGGTTCCGGTCATCATTACCACTCTGGCTTTTGCTTGGTGGTACCGCGCATCCAACCCGCGTGCCGTTCGCAGCCTCGATGTCGCCTATGAAGGAAGGATCGAGTTCGTCACCTGGTCGATCCCGGCGCTGATCGTCATCCTGTTGGGCGGGGTCACCTGGATCGGCTCGCATCAGCTCGATCCGAAAGCGCCGATTGCCGCAGATGCCAAGCCGCTGCGCGTCGATGTCGTCGCGCTCGATTGGAAGTGGCTCTTCATCTACCCCGATCAGGGTATCGCCGCGGTCAACCAGCTCGTGGTGCCGGCCGGCACGCCGGTGCAGTTCCGGCTTACCTCGGCGACCGTCATGAACTCCTTCTTCGTGCCGCAGCTCGGCAGCCAGATCTACACGATGGCCGGCATGGAGACGCATCTCAACCTGCTCGCCGACAAACCGGGCGAGTATCCCGGCATCTCGGCCAATTACAGCGGCGACGGCTTTGCCGATATGCGCTTCACCGTGAACGCCGTGTTGCCCGGCGATTTCGATAAGTGGATCGCACAGGCACACGGCGCCGGATCATCGCTCGACGCGGCCGGGTACGCCGCGCTGGCGAAACCAAGCAAGGCCGTGCCACCGGCCACCTTTGGCTCGGTCGAGGGGAACCTGTTCGAGCGCATCGTCAATGAGACGGCGGCGGGTTCCGACAATGGAGCTGCTGGCGCGGCCTGGTGTCCGCCGGCACTGCAGGCGGGAGGTTGACATGCTGGGCCGGTTGAGTTGGGCGGCGATTCCTTTCGACGAGCCGCTACCGCTGATCAGCATGGCGGTCGTCATGCTCGCGATCCTAGGTGTTCTGGCGATTGTCACGATCAAGGGGTGGTTGCCCTATCTCTGGCGCGAGTGGATCACGAGCGTCGACCATAAGCGCATCGGCGTCATGTACATGCTGCTCGGCCTTGTCATGCTGCTGCGCGGCTTTTCGGACGCAATCATGATGCGCACGCAGCAGGCCATCGCGGTCGGCGGCGCCCAGGGATATCTCCCGCCCGATCACTACGACCAGATCTTCTCGGCGCACGGCACGATCATGATCTTTTTCGTGGCGATGCCGCTTGTTATCGGGCTGATGAACTTTGTCGTGCCATTGCAGCTCGGTGTGCGCGACGTCGCCTTTCCGGTGCTGAACTCGGTCAGCTTCTGGCTGACCGCCTCAGGCGCGCTCTTGATCAACGCCTCGCTTGTCATCGGCAATTTCGCGCGGACCGGCTGGATGGGGTACCCGCCATTGTCCGAGCTCGCCTTCTCGCCCGATGTCGGGGTCGATTACTACCTTTGGTCGTTGCAGATCTCCGGCATCGGCACATTGCTCAGCGGCGTCAATTTCGTGACGACGATCCTCAAATTGCGTGCCCCGGGCATGACTTACTTTCGGATGCCGGTGTTCTGCTGGACCGCGCTGGCGTCGAGCCTGCTGATCGTCGCGGCATTCCCGATCCTCACCGCGACGCTCATGATGCTGCTGCTCGACCGCTACGTCGGCATGCACTTCTTTACAAACGACGCCGGCGGCAACCAGATGATGTACGTCAATCTGTTCTGGGCGTGGGGCCACCCCGAGGTCTACATCCTGATCCTGCCGGCGTTTGGGGTGTTTTCCGAAGTTGTCGCGACCTTTTCCGGGAAGGCGCTGTTCAGCTACCGCTCGATGGTGCTGGCGACGCTGGGGATCTGCGTCCTCTCCTTTACGGTGTGGCTGCATCACTTTTTCACGATGGGAGCGGGTGCCGATGTGAATGCTTTTTTCGGCATCATGTCGTCGATCATCGCGGTGCCGACCGGGGTCAAGGTCTTCAACTGGCTGTTCACGATGTTCCGCGGCCGCATCGTCTACCGGACACCGATGCTGTTTGCGATCGGGTTTCTCGTGACCTTCGTGATCGGCGGCATGACCGGCGTGCTCCTGGCAGTGCCGCCTGTCGATTTCGTGCTGCACAACAGCGCCTTTCTGGTCGCGCATTTTCACAACGTCATTATCGGCGGCGTCGTATTCGGCGCCTTCGCGGGCTACAATTATTGGTTCCCGAAGGTGTTCGGCTTCACGCTCGACGAGCGTTGGGGCAAGGCCGGCTTCTGGTGCTGGCTCGTCGGTTTCTATCTCGCGTTCATGCCGCTCTATGTGCTGGGTCTCCATGGCATGACGCGGCGCCTGCAGCATATCTCCGACCCCAGCTGGCAGCCCTGGCTCCTCGTCGCCGAGGCCGGCGCAATCGTCATCATGTGCGGCATTTTCTGCCAGGTGGCGCAGCTCTATGTCAGCATCCGCACGCGCGAGCTGCGCCGAGACCTGACCGGCGATCCGTGGAACGGCCGAACATTGGAATGGGCGACCACCTCGCCGCCGCCGGCCTACAATTTTGCGGTGCTGCCCCAGGTCGAGACGATCGACGCCTTTTGGGAGATGAAGCGGCGCGGCTTGACCCCGGCACAACCCATCTATGAAACGCTGGAGATGCCGCGCGGCAGCCCGATCGGCGTCGTCACCGCCTTCTTTGCCTCGGTCACGGGTTTTGCGCTGATTTGGCACATTTGGTGGATGGCGATCCTTGGTCTTCTCGGAGCCGCCGTCGCGCTGCTCGTGTTCGGCTGGAGCGACGACCGCGAGCGCGAACTCACCGCTGCAGAAGTTGCGCAACTCGAACGGGCCCGGCGAGGCCTGAGGCAGCCCGCATGACCCTCACGACAATCGACACCGCCCCGGCCGCAATTCCGACCGGGGTGGCCCGTGGCCGCGGCGGCGGCCCGGCGCCGACCCGTATCGTCGTCGCTTACGGCTTCTGGATTTTCATCCTCAGCGACATCGTCATGTTTTCGGCGCTGTTCGCGGCCTACGCGGTGCTCTCGGGCAATACCGCCGGCGGACCGAGCGGCCGCGAGCTGTTCAACCTGCGCAATGTCTTCATCGAAACACTGTGCCTGCTGTTCTCGAGCTACACATGCGGGCTCGGGATGCTCTCGGCCGAGCGGCGCCAGGCCGGGCACTTCTTGATATTTGCCGCGCTGACCTTCGGGCTCGGCGCGGCCTTCCTCCTCATCGAGATATCGGAATTCGCCGGCATGGTGAGCCGCGGCGCGGGTCCGTCGCGCAGCGCTTTTCTGTCCAGCTTCTTCAGCCTGGTCGGCACGCATGGCGCCCACGTCACCGCCGGCCTCGTCTGGCTTGTCTATATGGTTGGACAGGTCCTTGCCAAAGGCTTGCGAGCCGCCGTGCTCCGTCGTTTGGCGTGCTTCAGCCTGTTCTGGCACGCGCTGGATATTGTTTGGATCGGCGTCATGACGCTGGTTTACCTGATGGGAGCCCCGTGATGGATGGCAGCGCCCGCCTGTTCGGCGATCGGCCCCCCGGCGTCGAACAACAGGAATCTACCGCCAATTTCCTCTCCTACACGGTAGGGCTTGGGCTCGCGATCCTCGCGACGATCGGTTCCTTTGTCGTGTCGCAAACGGACCTGTTGTGGGCGCCGGGCATTCCGGTCGGACTGGTCGTGCTCGCCTTCGCGCAGATCGGTGTGCACCTTGTCTTTTTCCTGCACCTCGGCAGCGGGCCCGACAACACGAACAACATTCTGGCGCTCGCTTTCGGCGTGTTCATCGTCTTCCTCGTTATCGGCGGGTCGTGCTGGATCATCGCCAATCTGCACGCCAACATGATGGCCATGCCGGCGCAGATGTTGCATTGAGCGGGGTGCGTGCCGGTGTCCGTCATCGAAGCGAGCATTGATTCAGGCGCCGTGGCCGCGCCGCGTCGCGGAGCTGCCCGAATTGGCGATTTCCTGGCGCTGACGAAGCCGCGGGTGATGTCGCTGGTGATGTTCACGGCCATGGTCGGCTTCGCCGTCGCACCCGGCCGGCGAGATGCGCTGGCTGGCTGCACCGCGCTGTTGTGCATCGCTGCAGGAGCGGGCGGCGCCGGCGCCCTCAACATGTGGTACGAGGCCGACCTCGATGCGGCGATGACCCGTACTGCCGGGCGGCCACTTCCCCGCGGTCGCGTCTCACGCTCGGAAGCGTTGGCATTTGGTCTCGCCCTTGCGGGCGGCGGCGTTGCGATCCTCGGCCTGGTGAACGCCGCTGCCGCGGCGTTGCTGGCGTCTACGGTCTTCTTCTATGTCGTCATATACACGATGTGGCTGAAGCGCCGGACGCCGCAAAATATCGTGATTGGTGGTGCCGCTGGTGCCTTGCCGCCGGTGATCGGCTGGCTTGCCGCGACGGGCAGCATCGGGCTCGAGCCGTTGCTATTGTTTCTGATTATCCTGCTGTGGACACCGCCACACTTCTGGGCGTTGTCCCTCAACCGCGCCGGCGAATACGCCCGCGCCGGCATTCCGATGCTTCCGGTCGTCGCCGGAAAGGATGCAACCAAGCGGCAGATCCTGCTCTACAGCGTGCTGCTGGTGGGAGCCTCGCTGCTGCCTTGCGCATTCGGCTGTGCCGGCGCGCTTTACGGTGCGGTCGCGTGCATCGCTGACGCGGTGCTACTCATTTTGGCGATGCGGTTGCACGCCAGCAAGGATGATCGCGACGCCGCCCCCGCGCGCCGCCTCTTCGGGTTTTCGATCTTGTACCTGTTCCTGCTGTTTTCCGGCCTGCTGGCAGATGCGGCGCTGCCGCGATGATCGGTCTGACATCGTTCAGCCTGGAAATGTCGTCACCTGAAAATGCGCGAAGATCGTTCAAATAGTGGCAGACGAGTGCAAGCGTCCCGTCAACACGGCTCATAAATAATATTGAACGCGCTCGTTGTCCCAGAGCGCCGTGGTCGAGGGGATAAGAAGAAATCGTGACACATGGGGTTTTGCGATGAGCAAACGCGTGGCCGATCTACTGGTCGAAACGTTGGAAGCTGCGGGCGTGCGGACTTGCTATGGGATCATCGGCGACACGCTGAACCGGATCGCGCACGCGATCGATCGCAGCGAGATCGACTGGGTCCACATGCGGCACGAGGAGGCAGGCGCTTTCGCCGCCCAGGCTGAAGCGCTGCTCACCGGCCGCCTGACGGCCTGCGCTGGAAGCTGCGGTCCCGGCAGTCTGCATTTCATCAACGGTCTCTACGAAGCCAACCGCAACCGCGCGCCGGTCATCCTGATCGCAACGCAGATCATCCGCCAAGATATCGGGTTCGAATCGATCCAAGAAATCGACTTCAGCGATGTGTTCAGGGGCTGCAGCGTGTTCTGCGAGATGATTGTCACGCCCGAGCAGGCCCGGCGTAAAACCGTTGCCGCCTGTCAAGCAGCTCTGACCAAACGTGGTGTCGCCGTCCTGGTCGTGCCGGCGGATGTCGCAAATGCCCCCGCACACGACGAACCACTATACACGGTACATACGCGACGCCCCCTCATTCGCCCGAATGAGGCGGATCTCGACGCGATCGCGGCGATCCTCAACAAAAGCGATGCGATCACGCTCTACGCCGGCGCCGGCTGCGCCGGTGCGCATGACGAGGTCGTGGCTGTGGCGGCTCGCCTCAAGGCGCCAATGGCGCACACCTCGCGCGGCAAGGACTTTGTCGAATACGACAACCCGTACGATGTCGGGATGACCGGTATCATCGGCGGGAGGGCCGGCTATCGCGCGATCCTCGACTGCGATGTGCTGCTGCTGCTCGGCGCCGACTTTGCCTGGGGGCAGTTCTATCCAAACAACGCGACGATCATCCAGATAGATGCCGATCCCACCCACCTCGGCCGACGCCACCCGGTCACGATCGGTGCGGTCGGCGATATCAAGACGACCCTGGAGGCTCTACTGCCGCGCCTCCAGCAACATGACGACGGCGCGTTTCTGGCAATTCATCGGGAACGGTTCGAGGCGGATACCGCGGCGGCGAAGGCCGAAGCGGTATCGGGCCCAGATGCCGCGATTTCAGGGACCTACCTGACCAAGATCATCAACAAGCATGCAGCGGAGGACGCGTTGTTCGCGGCGGACGACGGCACCGCCGCCGTATGGATGCTTCGCCACATCGATACCAACGGCAAGCGCCGTACCTTCGCCAGCCTGCTTCACGGAACGATGGCCAGTGGGATGCCATCGGCCCTCGGGTTGCAGAAGTGCCAACCCGGGCGGCAGGTCATTTGTCTATCCGGCGACGGCGGGTTCGCCATGCTGCTTGGCGAGCTGCTGACGGTGGTTCAGGAGAACTTGCCGATCAAGATCGTCATCTATGACAATGGCAAGCTCGGGTTTGTCGATATCGAGCAGAAGGCCGCGGGCCTAGTGCCGGTATACACCGACCTGAAGAACCCCGATTTCAGCGAGGTTGCGCGGGCGATGGGCCTTTGGGGGCACCGCGTCTCAAAGGCTGGCGACCTCGAGGACTCGGTGCAGGCCTGGCTGGCGCAGCCCGGTCCGGCGTTGTTGCATGTGAAGGTGAAGCCGATGCAGCTCGTAACGCCGCCCTCACCCTTTGTGTCACCGGAGGCGGTAGTCGGCATGGCGGTCTACAGCGCCCGGGCGATGCTGCAGGGCAAAGGCAATGACGTCTGGGAAATGCTCGTCGACAACATCCCCTAAGGGTGTCGAACATCGCGTTCTGGAGTCGGGCGAACCATGCTCACTCACCTAAATCGGCGCGTCTTCCTGCCGCCGGAGGCATCCCTTGCGGTGGGCCGATTTGAAGCGACGCTGCGGGCGGCCGGTCCGCCGCTGCTGTTCGGACTGCGACTCTGGGCGTCGGTGACGCTGGCTCTTTACATCGCGTTCTGGCTGGAGCTCGACAATCCGTTTTGGGCCGGCACCTCGGCGGCGATCGTCTGCCTGCCGCAGCTCGGCGCTTCGCTGCGCAAGGGCTGGTTCCGGATGATCGGCACGTTCGTCGGCGCAGTGATGAGCGTCTTGCTGGTTGCTTGGTTTCCCCAGGACCGTCTTCTCTTTCTCGGAGCGCTGTCAGTGTGGTGCGCGGCGTGCTCGTTCGTATCGGTGCTGTTGCGCAACTTCGCGTCCTATGCGGCGATGCTGGCCGGCTACACGGTGGCGATCATCGCCGGCGACCTGCTCGGCAGCACCGGTGGCGTGAATGCCAACGAGGCCTTCCTGCTGGCCGTGACCCGAGCCAGCGAGATTTGCATCGGCATCGTCTGCGCCGGCGTCGTTCTCGCCGGCACCGACCTTGGCGGCGCTCGCCGGCGGCTGGCCGCGCTGTTCGCGGATTTGGCGGCCGGCATCTCCGGTGGCCTCGGCGATACACTCGCGATGGCCGGGCGCGAACCCACCGACACCCCAGCGGCGCGCCGGGAATTTCTCCGCCGGGTCATTGCCCTCGACCCAGTGATCGACGCAACGATCGGCGAGTCGTCGCAGATCCGCTATCGCTCGCCGATACTCCAACAAGCGGTCAACGGGCTGTTCGCGGCGTTGAGGGGTTGGCGTGCCGTGGCCGATCATCTGGCCGGGTTGCCGCTCGACGGAGCGCGGGATGAGACGGCGCTGATCCGGCCGCAGCTCCCCGCGGAGCTGCAAGCGCGGCCGGCGCAGGCGAAGGCGGCGCGCTGGCTGGCCGACCCGACTGGCTGGCGCCGGATCTGTGAGACAACAGTGCAGCGGTTGCTCTCGTTGCCGGCGGAGACGCCGTCACTACGACTGCTCCTAGACAAGACAGCCGAAGCGCTGGCGGGTCTGGCGCAGGCGCTGAACGGCGTGGCCCTGCTCGTTGCTGAACCGGCCAGTCCCGCCCCGCGACGCTCCGGCGTCGTCCGGGTGCGTGTGCCCGACTGGTTGCCGGCTCTTGTTACTGCCACTCGTGCCTTTGTCGTCATCGGCACGGTCGCACTGTGCTGGACTGTCACCGCTTGGCCGGGTGGCAACTTCGCGATAACCGTTGCCGCGATCGTGGTTCTGCTGCTCGGGACCCGAGCCGATCAGGCCTATGCAGCTGCGCTTCTGTTTATCGTGGGCATCGTCCTTGCTCTCGGTGCTTCCGCCATTATCCTCTTTGCGATATTGCCGGGGTTGCACGCGGAGAGCTTTGCCGGGTTGAGCCTCGTTATTGGGCTTTATCTCGTGCCGATCGGCACCCTCTTGGCACAAGCGCATCAGCCCTGGCAGGTAGGGCTGTTCACCGCGCTGACACTGGCTTTCATGCCGCTCCTGCAACCGACCAATCCGATGAACTACAACCCGCTGCAGTTTTACAACGCCGCTTTGGCGGTCCTCGCCGGCGCCGGCACCGCAGCGCTGTCATTCCGCCTCTTGCCGCCCCTGTCGCCGGCGTGCCGGACGGCCCGGCTCCTGGCGCTGACCATGCGTGGTCTGCGCCGTATCGCTGCCGGACGGACCGTCAATGACTGGGAAGGCCACGTTGGTGCCCGGCTTGCGGCGATGCCCGATGAGGCGACGCCGTTGCAGCGGGCGCAGCTATTGGCGGCGCTGTCGGTCGGCAGCGAACTCATCCGTCTGCGTCAGTTGACCCGCGAGCTCGATCTCGGCGCCGAGTTCGACCCGCGTTATGCGGGCGAGAGCCAGCGTACTTTCCCTTTCGGAAGTGCTCAATCAGCACGCCGTCTATTTCGGCACCGGAGCGCAGGGATGAGATTTGTCGAACTCGATCTGTTCGGCGTCTACGTGGCGCCGATCTCGGTGATGCTGGTAATCGCCTGGATAGTCACCATCGCGCTGCGCCGTGCCGCCCTCCGCTTCGGCCTGTTGCGCCACGTTTGGCACCCCGCTCTGTTCGTGTCCGCGGTGTACATGATCGTGCTGTCGTCGTTCGTGCTCGCCGTCGCGCGTTGAGGCCGCGATGCCCGATACGAGAACCATGAAGATGGAAAGCGCCGACGCGTCGCCGGCATCGGCATTCGACGCCGAGCGGCACCCAGCATCGGCCGAACTCGAAGCGCGGGAAGCGCCGCGAGATCGAGACAGCGAGGCCCGCGAGAGTCCGCAAACGAGCGCTGTCGAGCCAGCTGCATCCCCGCCTCGTCGCGAAAGTACCCCGGAGCAGCGACGGCGGCGAGCCTTGCCGTTTATTGTCACTGCCATCGCGGTCCTCGTTGCCGGTGTGCTCGGCGGCGCGATGTGGAACGCCTATATGGGGGCGCCGTGGACCCGCGACGGGACTGTGCGCGCCTATGTCGTCACCGTGGCACCGGAGGTTGCCGGCCGGATTGTCGAGCTGCCGGTCGCCGACAACCAGTTCGTTCACAAGGGCGAGCTACTGCTGGTCATCGACCAGACCAACTACAAGATCGCGGTGAACCTGACCGAGGCGGCGGTACAACAGGCTCTGGTGAGCGCGCAAAACACCGGCAGGCAGTCCTGGCGCCGCCAGCAGCTTTCCACGTTGGCTGTCACTGTCGAGGAGCAGCAGACGTTCCAGACCAATGCAATCGCCGCCCAGGCGCAGCATCAGCAGGCGCAGGCCAATCTGGCGCAGGCCCGGGTGAACCTGGAACGCACAGAGATCCGCTCACCGGTCAACGGCTGGGTCACCAACCTGCTCACTCAGCGCGGCGACTACGTCAATGTCGGGTCGAACGTCGTCTCGCTGGTCGACGCCGACTCGTTCTGGATCGACGGCTATTTCGAGGAAACCACGCTGGCGGGGATACGCGAAGGCGACCCCGCCAGCATCAAATTGATGGGCTACTCACCGATCGTCCGCGGCCACGTCGACAGCATCGCGCGCGCCATCAACGTCGCGAATGCCCAGCCCAGCGGCCAAGGCCTGGCCAACGTCAATCCGATCTTCACCTGGGTGCGGCTGGCCCAGCGCATCCCGGTGCGCATCCATATCGATGAGGTGCCCAAAGGCGTCGTACTGGCCGCCGGCATGATCGGCACCGTGCAGATCGATCCTCGGCGGTGATGCCTCATTCTCGGCAGTGACCTGTCGGGATGCACGACACGCATAGCGTACTAGGCAACGAAATTAGGGCGGTTCTAATCTTGACGCGGGCGCAGCATACGCTACTTTAGAGTTGTTCTAAGTTTCTCGGAGAGGATCCATCATGGACGAC
>WNGC01001635.1_pt1 | contig 13664 bp, 13 predicted proteins | sample 5400051 | NCBI WGS metagenome assembly WNGC01 (sample SAMN13153368, study PRJNA577476) | soil metagenome | isolation source: 20 cm soil or saprolite under grassland replicate 2 | place: USA:California | collected 2016-06-15 | reverse complement strand
ACGCTGGTACGTAACAAATTCTGGCCTGCTAAGGATTGCCGCCGACAAGAGATGTCATGGAATTCGAATCCAACCAGTGCGGGAATTTTGCGATGTTCCCGCGTCGCGTTATGCCTTTAAAGCAATTGTGTACACCTCTCCACGAAGCAAGGGCTTCGTTGGATACGGTGACGCCGATCCCACCAACGTCTCTCCGCTCGTTCGCGGCGCCGAAATGCGCGTGGCCGAGACGCGCGCCGTGAACCGTGCCTTGCGCAAGGCCTACGGGATCGGCCTGTGCTCGGTGGAGGAGCTCGGATCCGCTGCTGATTCGGCGCAACCTCAGCGGCAAACAAGGAAGTTCCCACCGCAACCGGCCAATGGAAACTATGGCGGCCCTAAGGTCCGCGACCGCCTCTGCCAGATCATCCGCCAGCATCAGCTCGATCCCATCCTGGTGAAGTCCTATGCGGCGGACTTCTGCGCGACTAAGACCCTGCGCGAGGCCACGCGCGAGCAGGTCGAAGCCTTCGTTGCTCATCTCGCTGACTGGGCCGAAAAAGATCGGAATGCCCTGCTCTGCCAGCTCAACAGCTATTTGCCAGCCAAAGGAAGTGCAGCATGAGACGCTACTTCGAAAGCCTCCGTCCCGCGGATCGGTCGGCCATCGACTCCGTGCCTGACGGATTATTCCTCGTCCGAGTTGAGCGAGCGCGATACCGCTGGCATGCACAGAAACCCTATTACCTGCTTGGCTTCGCTGTTCTCGAGCCCAAGCACCTGGCCGGGTGTTTGATCACTGGCCGCCTCTACTGCACGCCCAGGGCAATGTGGAAATTCAGCTGGTTCCTGCGCGACTTCGGATACGACACCGAGCTGCTGGGTAAAGATGAAATCGATGATCAGGCGCTGGTTGGATTACAGGGTGTGCTGAAAGTGAGCCACACCATCGTGCATGGCATTTCCGTCCTCAATCTCGACGGATTCGCTCCCCTTAGCCGCTGGCAGGAACTCTCCCCCACAGCCGCGGACGATCCTCCCGGATCTGAGGTGGCCTGATGATTTATAGCTACACCCAGATCAGCCAATACCTCACCTGCCCGCGACGCTATCGTCATCGTTATTTGGATGGTTGGCAAGAGAAAGATACTCGGGCCGCCATGCTCTTCGGCCGCGCCTTCGAACGCGCTCTGGCCGCCTACTTCCTGCGCCAAGATGCCGCGGCTGCCCTGTTTCAGGAATGGAAGCTCTGTCAAGATCAGAAGCTCGAGTACTCGCATGGCGATACGTGGGATCGCATGCTCGAACAAGGCATTCAACTGCTCGACCGCTTCTGCCAGGATGATAGGGTTCGCATTCCGAAGCCGCGGGGCAATCTGCAGATCAAATTTACGCGGCAACTGTCGGCAGCGAATGAGTTCGTCGCCTTCATCGATGCCATTGGGCAACTGGATGGCCGACGCTCCCTCATCGAGTGGAAGACCACTGCGAGCCGCTACTCGGAAGCGCCCGATGGATTGCTGGCACTCGATCCGCAGCTGGTTTGCTATTCCTGGATGACAGGAATTTCAGATGTGGCGATGGTGGTTTTTGTGCGCAAGCGGCTGGTGGAAGTGCAATATCTGCGGACCACGATTACCGAGGAGCAGCGCCAGGAATTCGGAGAGCTGGTGAGGGATACCATCCAGCGGATCGAGTCGGCCCAGTTTCTGCCGCACAGCGGCATTCGCTTTCCACAGAACCCCTGCAGCAGTTGTCCCTATATCGGACTCTGCCTCGGACGTCCGGATTTGGCGGAAGGCGCTTTGGTGCGGCGGCCAGGAGCAGAAAATCTTGGTTGGCTTGATGAGCTTAATTACTAAACATCCGCCGCTTGCGCCCAAGCTGAACCGCAAGCGGGCTTGGTTCGTGCTCACCAAGATCGATGAGATCCTGGCTTGGGAGCAGCGCAAAGAGGCGGAGAAAGATACCCGCTTTGTCGAGCTCGGTCGCTATTTGTGCGAAGTACGGGCGGGGCAGTACTGGCGGCTGGAGAACCTGAAATCGTTTGACGAGTTTCTGGAGCGGCGGTTTCCCGAATCGAGAAGAAAAGCCTATTACTTGATGTCGATCCATGAATACCTGCCCCCGCAGGTGAGAAAGGAACTGAAGCAGGTGGGCTGGACGAAAGGGCGGGAACTGGCGAAGTTAGTGCGAGCGCAGGGGCAGGGCTTCGATTGTGCACCCTGGGTGCACAAAGCTCGTGTACTCCCCAAAGAACAGTTCCGGCACGAGGTGGAGAAGGAGCTTACGGGGAAAGAAACCGAACCCTGGGAGATTATCTATTTCAAGCTCTACAAGAGCCAGATCCCGGTGATCGAACAAGCGCTGGAGACAGCGGCTTTGATGTTGGGAAGCGACCGCTCTCGCGGCTACTGTCTGGAAATGATCTGCGCTGACTTCCTAGCCGGAGCCAATCTGGACAGCGGTGATCCCGACGTGCTCCTGCGAGCGCTATCCAATTTTTTCAAGTTCCTGCCAGGAGAGCAAAGACAAGCCTTTGCGCAGTTCGTAACTGAGAAGATTCAGTGAATCGAACTACGCAGAAACAGGCACCGACCAGGCTCGAGCGACAGGATTATCAGGAGCTCCGCGAGCAGGTACTACGGCGGGATGGCTGGCGGTGCCAGTTGTGTGGTTCTATGAGAAACCTCGAAGTCCATCACAGAGAATTTCGCAGCCGCAGCGGCGCGGATGATGAACGCAATCTGATCACGCTATGCTCCGATTGTCACAGTCCAATCCACGGAAAAAGTATGAGATTGACATAAAATGCGATTGCGAAGATCCAGAAAAATCTGGAGAGTGCATGAAGGACATGACTTTGAGGCGAGCAGTCAATTCAAGCCGCCGAACGCGAGCAAACTGAACCCACCAAACTTCACCGGTTCGCCGAACCAGTTTTCTACCGTCTGTGCAGCGGGAGAGATCACCACGATCAAATTCCAGCAGGTCATCCCGATATAGAAAAGGTTCGCGACCCGCAGTCCGCCTCCGCACGCCCAATGTCAAGAGCACGGCTAATTGCGGGCATTTCCACTCGGGGTAAGTTCCCGATGGAAGGGCGACAGAATCTCTCAAGTGAGGGCGGAACTAGCTCGACTCTTCGACGAGCGGATCAAGTTTTTCTCGAAGACGTACTCGACAGCAGCCGAGGGCCATCGAAACTGCGCGAATAACAAGAAAGACAGGAGCGCGTACGGCCCTGATTTGGGGAACTACGCGGATTGCGAGAAGTGGCAGAGGCAGAAACTCGATGGAGTCCGCAGATAGCGCGCTTCGTCAGAATTATGCGATTGTGCGAAGCTAGGCCTCGTTTTTCTAATCGCATTTCTTGCTGCATTTCTTTGCCTGGCCCGGCGGAATCTTTTTGCCCGTCCCAAGGATGTGCTCTAACTGGGTGGCCATGCTCTCAAAGGCGCACCCAACTCGGCAGGCAAAAGTCTGCTGTGCGGCAACCGTCGCAAAAGCAATCAAACTGAGAGCTAGTAGATATTCGACCAGCCCTTGGCCCCGAACGTCTCCTCTGAGTCGGGAAAGACGCGTCTTCAGCACCACTGGCGATGCCGGGTGTGCTGTTCGGGCCGTTTCAGTCATCTATGGAGAAATCTCAACTTTTGGTGTGCAGCCTAAGCCTTCTCCGATTCAAAAGCAATTCAAATTTCACTGTTTTCTCAAATCCAAAATTCCGCTGTGCTCCCAGTGAAGGCAAAGGCCGTCGGTGATGCGACTTATTCCCCTCACTCGGAACTAACTCGTTGAAGAATTCTCCGCAGGTTCAGCCGAGATGAAGAATGAAATTTTCCCTGCGGCGACTTGCGCCTACTCACGTTGCCCCCCGACTAAAGATTGTCTTCGTACCGTCCGCGGCGCGTCAAAGTGTGCTGACCCAGCACCTCGCGACCTGCGAAGCGGAGTGTCGCCCTCTTGAACGATGCTGCCAATGAAACCGACCTGAGCGACTTATTTATGGTTTTTCCGTAAGGATCCTAGCTTACGACCTGCACATAGGGAATTTGCGGATTGAGCCGCCGAAATGCTTTGACATCTTGTTTGGCGTCTTCAGCAGCACCTGGCCACACTGCTGAGCGATCACCCGGTTCGAGCCCCAGGAGGCATCGTTATTATCGAAGCCCTTCCAGAGCGCGCCGATCAGATGGTTCAGACCAGCGCTGTAGAGCTTGTCCAAGTAGGAGATACGCTGGTCACAGATCCCCATCAGAATTGCTGGGTTGAGCTAAACACCGGAGGCTACACCCAGCCGAAGCGTCCATTGTCATAGGAGGCCGTGTGTGAACGAGCCAAACTGGAAAATGTACTTGAACCGTGCTGTGTAGGTGTCCGTATGTGCTTTCACCGCGGACCAAATCGTGTCCCAGTCAGTCGAAGTGAGGATTGGCCAGTCCGATTTGGTCACAAAAGACACAATGACCGGCTGGCTGGTATCGGTCCAGCACACCGGGCTATTTGGCATAGTGACTGGATTGGGCAAGGCTAGAGCTAAAAGCCTCACTCCAGAACAAAGACGTAGGATAGCCAGAGCAGCGGCCAAGGCACGATGGAAAAAATAACAGCGGAATTATCACCTTCACAAACTAATTCGGGAATCTACTCCAATGCTGCCGTAGGTACGAGTGGGACAGCACCGGTCGGCGGAGTGCGGCATAGATCAGGGGCTTACTAAGCGATGGCAACCAATGTTCCCGGAGCGTCAAGACGGGCACCTCAATCATACATGCGGCGGCGCTCCCGCAAACAACGGCCCCACTAATGCCAGTGAGAAAGCCAATAAGGGAAGCCGGAAAGAACATGTTGAACAGGCGGGAGAACAGGAAATGCCAGAGATAGATTGAATAGGAATAGAAGCCGATTCTAGCCAGCAGGTGGGTGAGCACATTCTGACTGCTGCGTACTACCGACCATGCCACGAGGAATGTGAACCCGATCATCAGCAATGAGAGTCCAGCAGTTTGCATGAAGCGTGATTCAGGCTGGAGCACAAAGGCGGGCGCAATACAGACCGCACAGATAATCAGAGCGTAATGCCCCGTCAACCATCGAAAGGCCTTCTTCCTGAAGTGATAGAGGTACCCAAGTGCCACTCCCGCAAACAAGCCATCCATGCGGAGATGGGTTGCCCACGCAAAGGGAGTCTGCGGAATCCAGAAGCGCAAAGCCAAACAGCCGATTGCCAGCAAAGTAAAGAGCCAAGGGATCAAGCGCAAAGCTCTGAGCCGGATCAGCATTAGCAACAACAGAGGCAATAAGAGATAAAAGTGCTCCTCGACTGCCAAAGACCATGTGTGAGCAAGAAAGTTGAAGCCATCGGCACCGAAATAGTTCCGGATGAACAGTGCGGAGACTGCAACCTCATGTTTTGGAAAAGGGTGCTCGCTGGCGCGAGCAATGAATACATAAAACAGCATTGTCGCTAAGATCAGCAGATAGTAGGAAGGCCAGATTTTCAGCCCCCGGCGAAGAATGAAGCGGCGCACATCCAGTTTGCCTGTGTTCTTGTATTCCTGAAACAGCAAGCCAGAAATCAGAAATCCGCTGAGGACAAAGAACAGGTCGACACCGATCCAGCCTGCTTGTCGCCACAGAGGGAAGTAATTAAAGTGCCGTCCCAAAACCAGCAGGATGGCGATGCCGCGCAACACGTCAAGAGATTGATTGCGGGAATTCACGTTTCCGCCTTTCAGCGGGGGGAAGGGAGCCGCACTTCACCGCAAGATACTCCCCTCTCGCAAGTCATTAACTGTTCGGACACCACCCGGCGTTAAGTTTTTTAGTATCTTCGCAACACGAGCGATAGCACAACCACTACATTCCAGAAGATCACACCGATGTAAAACAGGTTCACCATCCAGAGACGCCTCCGGACTCCCAACATCAGGAGCACAGCAATCAGCTTGCTAAGCACAACACCGCCCACGCGGCCGAAGTGGATGGTGAGGCTCGCGACGAGTGGATTTACTTCAAACCCTCCCGCGCGGAACGCAGCCAAGGTCGTAAGGAGATCCAACACTTGAAGCAGAATGAAAATGGATCTTGTGTTTAGCGTTCTCAAGAATAATTTCCTAACGCATGTCTTGGGGAACTCATGATCGAGACGGGAATATAACGGACTTTCTTGACAGGCGGAATGGGTCGAAAGTTGTAGCAAACTCCTTCGAGTTGACTAACTGTGCCGCGAGCGTAATTCCCAGGAGCCAAAGGTTTGCCGCCGACTTACGCGGGGTGGAAGGTCCATTTCTTAATGCCTGAAGAATTGGCGCGTTCAGTTCCACCCTTGGACTTTCCTTCACGGCTAATTGTTCGAATCGTCCTTCGGAGTTGATGATCGCATAAACCACTACCTCCCGGCTGTCGTATCTCTGCGACAGCTCATTGGAGAGTTTCGGCATTTCCTTGTAAGGAGGAAATGGCGGCATCACAGCTCACGCATAATCCGATCCGATAACTCACAAGCTATTGGCATTCCAGTTCCAATGAAGTCAGTGCTTGTCTGACAGGATGACAGCCGTTTCCTTGGGATAGTAGATGAGAGCGCCGGTGCTCCTGCCATCGGCAGGAATGGAAGTGGCGCTTCGGAACACGTACCCGAGTCGAACCGACGACCCGGGTGCCCGGTTCCGTAGCTTCTCCGCGAGCTCCATCGCGGTTCTCACCGGCCTCCGATCGACAGCGTTAATTACATCGCCAACTCGGAGCCCTGCCTTCTCCGCTACGCCGTCGCGCACCACTCCCGTGACCTCAGCCCCAACGTTCACTCGTGTGGCGGCGACAATTCCTAACGAGGGAAGCGCCACCGAGGCGTCCGAGGTTGGTCGAGGCAGTCCAGTGAACTGCGAATCTTTGGTCACATTGGCACTGGTGACAGTCAAAGAGGTGGAAGCCACTGGCAGCATCGATAAGTCAATCATCGTGTCTCCCGCCGTATAAACGAAAAATGCGGTGCCGGGTGGAATTGTGCTCTCCTCACCTTTTTCGAATAACCACAACGCCGCTATCGGAGCGCCGAACACCGCCGTGGTTACGACGACTTCGGCGGTCCTTTCGCCTGTTTTTCCTTTCGCCTTTTCCCCGCGGCTGCCGCTGGCGAGAATATGTTCCCCGGTGACGGCCTCCACGTACTTGAGGGTCAGCGCGACCTTGCCACGCCTACCCATGCTGCGCGCTTCTCTGACCCTGCTTATCTGTCCAACTGCAGAAGCGCCCTCCCGAATGACCACATAGCCGTTGACTACGACGTCTGCTAATACTTCCATTTGAACGTCATCACCAACACGGGCTGTTTCACTGGAGATCTCGTTTTTAGTTCGGACCCGAATCGCAGTGTCCCCAGGAATTTTGAAAAATCTTTGGGCAAGGTTTGCTTGCTCTTCAGTGAATGAGAACTGAGCCAAGGTCAGTCCAGCAACGATGACGAGAATGTACTTCATGGCTTTCCTTTCGTCCAAGCTGGAACTCACCAAAGGACTCAGCAATCTGGGTCAGGCGCTTTTTGATGGCTGATCGCGAACAGCCATTTGGGGAAGGGAACGGGAGAAACTCGTGTAATTTATCACCCCTGCATATCGACCTCAAGTCAAAAAAAGGCAGAATCGTGGCGAACCCGAATGTCAGACTACGCAAAGAGCTGCCGGATGCGCTCGCGGGGCATCTGCACCCCGTTGGCGGTAGTGCTACTTTGAATTTCCCGCCGATCTAGGGGAGCCTATGGCATACTGTGGCTACGCCAAAGCGATTAAGCAGAGATGCCCAGCCCGCTGGCCGAAATCAGGCCGCCTACCAAATGGTGCGCCGTTCCACGCAAACCGGCCCGGAACCAAATCCCCCTAAGGTATCCCGTTCTGAAATCGCCAGCGTCATGGCTGCTATGGGGCAGGATCGGGGGGCAAGCGACGTATGGAAACCATGACCGCAGCCCAGCGCCGGGAAGTGGCTTCTAAAGCGGCAAAGACCCGCTGGGCGAAGCACGGAAAGAAACACTCCTAAGCCCCTATTTTCTCAAGACCGCCTGCAATGAGCATTTCAAGCTTGACCAATCCTAGGAACGCACTATTTTAGACTAGGTCGGCCACAAAAGAGACCCTGCCTTGTAAACAAGTGTATTCAGGCCCTCCGCTCCAAGTTATCACTTTGGAAAAAACGACTTAAAGGCTCCGAGTTGAAACTTCTCTAGCGACGAATTGAAATCTGCATCCAGTTTTCAATAGTTTAGATGGCGGGAGAGCCGCGCGACATCCCGTCAAAGCGGCTTTGGTCCTCCGCTTGCTTATCCAGAGTGCGTTCGGTGTGCCCACCCATCGCGACCACCCCCGGCGCTGGGAATAAGCAGACAAATATTGAGGAGAAAAACGAGCATGAAAACCCTTATTCTGAATTCCCTGAACCATTTGCAGAAAGACGAAACGGGCCAGGGACTCGTGGAATATCTGTTGATCATTGCGCTAGTGGCTTTCGCAGCTACCGCCGGTATGACTACCCTCGCCAGCGGCCTGAACAGCGCGTTCACGAAGATCGGCAGCATTCTGGGCGAATATATTTCGTAGTTGCGAACATACATACTCCCCTTTTGTGAAATCGTTTCAAACGTGCGTGCGGATGCGCTGCGTTGTAGGTTAGCAGGCTGACACTATCTTGAAACACTGTCCCCCATGGATGCTAGGCCAGCGTGATCTTGGAACCGCAACCGCTTTCGTTTCCGATCTGGCATCACGTTTACCGTGCTCAAAAACCCGTTCCACAGCCGTTAGAAAGGCGTTAGGGTACATAGGAGTATTTTGCTGGTGCGGGAGCGAGTCAAGAGCAAAATTCTAGAATTCGCCAATACGAAGCTGCTCTGCATCTTCCCACCTAACAAGGCAATTCCACGTCTGAATCCCGCACGTTGAGCAGCATATATCAAAGTAGCCCACTACCCGTTGGCCATTTCCCTTGACAGAAGCCGTTTTGAGGATAAACTTATCCCGCTCAGTCGTTACCCCAACCTCTCCCTTTCACGATGGTACGACTGAACGCGGCTCTAGTTGAGCAGTTCGGCGCGCCCACTTAGTCTCCCCCCAAATCACGGTGCGCCCACGTGCGCGGCATAGTTTAGCGCGAAGGGAGTGGCCATGATCCGAAAGAATGTATTCACCTCCTTCTGTCTCGCATTTCTGATGTGTTTCTTGAGCTTTTATTTCCTCGCAGGCGCACGTGCGGAAGCCCAGGCGGAGAGCCGTGCCCGTGTGCTGATCTCGCAAAGTATTGACGAAAGCGAACTGGCCACACTCAAAGGCAACTTGCGTCCTGAAGTGAACCCCGAGAATGATAGTGGCCCCGTTACCGACGGGCTACGAATGGAGCACATGCTCTTGCAATTGCAGCGGCCTCCCGAGCTAGAGAAAGAACTTCAGCAGTTCATTGATGAGCTTCACAATCCTGCTTCGCCAGACTTCCACAAGTGGCTCACGGCACAGCAATTTGGCGAGAGATTCGGGTTGGCGCAACAAGATCTGGAAACGATTACACATTGGCTCGAAACACACGGCTTCACGGTCAACGTTGTCTACCCGAGTGGAATGCTCATTGATTTCTCTGGAACGGCGGCGCAAGTGCGCGCGGCCTTCCACACTGAGATTCACAATCTCAAAGTTAACGGAACGAATCACATCGCAAATATGCGCAACCCGCAAATTCCGGCGGCGCTTGCACCTGCGGTTCTGGGCATCGTTTCTCTGCATGATTTTCGTCCGCATCCGATGCACAAAATGCGAGCTCCGCCGAATTACACCTTTGGGTCCTTCTTCGGAAACAACTATGCGATCGTACCCGCGGATTTGGCGACCATCTACAACTTGAATCCGCTGTTCAGCTCAGGTTTTTCTGGCCAGGGTCAGACAATCGTGGTGATTGAAGATACGAACGTGTATAGCACCGCGGACTGGACGACGTTCCGTTCGACTTTCGGTCTTTCGAACTACCCATCCGGTTCGTTCACACAGGTTCACCCGGCTCCTGCAGGCGGGGCCAACAATTGCCGCAATCCAGGTGTGCTTGCTCCCAATGACGCGGAGGCAATCCTGGATGCAGAATATGCCAGCGCCGTGGCTCCAAGTGCTGCGATCGAGCTTGCATCCTGCGCTGATACCAGTGCCACATTCGGCGGTCTGATTGCGATCCAAAACCTCATCAACGCCAACACCACTCCGCCGGCCGTCATAAGTATCAGCTACGGCGAGTGCGAGGCCATGAACGGGACAACGGCCAATGCCGCTTACAATTCCGCCTATCAGCAGGCAGTGACAGAGGGCGTTTCTGTTTTTGTTGCTGCAGGTGACAGTGGGGCGGCTGGATGCGACAACGGTGCATCGCAAGCAACGCATGGAATCGGCGTCAACGCTTTCGCATCGACTGCGTACGACGTGGCTGTGGGTGGCACGGATTACAGCGACACGTACTCCAATACAAACAGCGCGTACTGGAGCTCTACTGACACGTCCACTTTCGGATCCGCGATATCTTACATTCCGGAAATTCCGTGGAACGACTCCTGCGCCGGTATGTTGCTTGCGAACTACGAAGGGTATTCCACAACCTATGGCCCCAGTGGCTTTTGCAGCAGTTTTCTTGGCGGATACTTTCAGAGCACGGCGTCTGGCGGAGGTGGCCCCAGTGGCTGCACGACTGGAACGCCAACTGTCAGCGGGGTTGTGAGTGGAACCTGCCAGGGATGGCCCAAGCCTCCGTGGCAATCGGTTCTCGGCAATCCGAGCGACGCGGTGCGCGATACTCCGGACATCTCGTTGTTCGCAGCCGACGGCCTGTGGAACCACTATTATGTGTTTTGCTGGTCGGATACCGCGCATGGCGGAGCATCGTGCACGGGCGCTCCCAGCGGGTGGTCTGGGGGAGGCGGAACATCATTCGCATCGCCCATCATGGCAGGCATCCAGGCTCTCGTAAATCAGAAGACAGGCGAGCGTCAGGGCAACCCTAATCCCGTTTACTACCAGCTCGCCGCGACCGAATATGCCCCGAGTGGCAGCAATTCGTGCAACTCCAGCAACGGTAACGGCGTGGGCAGTACGTGTATTTTTTATGACATCACCCAAGGCGATATGGACGTGGGTTGCGCGGGAAACTACGACTGCTATTTGCCGTCGGGGACGGGCGGTGTACTTTCTACCTCCAACGGCTCGTACAGCCCAGCATATGGCACCACGACAGGCTGGGACTTCGCGACAGGAATAGGTAGCGTCAACGCCACCAACCTGGCGAATGACTGGCCAACGCCATCCAACTCAGCAGTACTAAGCATCACCAAAGTGCACACCGGGAATTTCACTCAAGGTCAGCAAAACGCGACCTACACAGTGACAGTCTCGAACAGAACGAATGCGGCGCCGACGAGCGGAACCGTTACGGTGACCGAGACAGCGCCTTCGGGTCTGACTCTCGTATCGATGACGGGAGCGGGTTGGACATGTGCAGCGAACAACTGCATGCGCAGCGACGCATTGAACGGAGGGGGGAGCTATCCGCCAATCACGGTTACGGTGAATGTTGCGGCCAACGCGAGTTCGCCGCAGGTGAACCAGGTAAGCTTATCGGGCAGTGGATCGGGAAGTGCGTCCGCCAGCGACTCTACAACGATTATGCCGCCGCCCGCGGTTGCGACCTTCGTGGGCGCGGATACAACCACCAAAGGTAATTGGCATGGAGTGTATGGAGCTGATGGATATTCTGTGGCCAACGATAGCCAAGTTATCCCGAGCTATGCCTCGTTCGCGGTTCAGAATCAGGCGAACTGGACTTGGGCCGCGAGCTCTACGGATGTGAGAGCGCTGCAAAATGGGGCTAACACGGGAAGGATTGCGGCAACTTGGTACAACAGTGCGAGCTTTAGTTTTGATGTCAATTTCAAAGATGGAAATGCACATCAGTTTGCGTTCTACGCTGTGGATTGGGACAGCACAGCGCGAGCGGAAACCATTCAAATCCTGGATGCGAACACCAGCGCGGTGTTGGATACGAGGAGCATTTCCAGCTTCTCCAATGGGATGTACTTGGTGTGGAACATTTCCGGGCACGCAAAGATCAACGTCACTCGGACGGCGGGGAACAATGCCGTGGTCAGCGGCGTGTTCTTTGGAGGTGGTTCGGAGACCGTCACGGTCACCCCACAAACGCTCAATTTGAGTGCGGGCCAACAACAGCAATTCACTGCGATCGTAATCAATGCTTCGAACCAAAGTGTCACCTGGTCGATTGGTACGGTAAATCCGACAAATGCAGCTTCAGGGACCATTTCGCCCACAGGTCTCTACACCGCGCCGACCACCACTGCTCAGGTGACCATTAAGGCCACAAGTGCCGATGGAAGCGCGTTCGGCACTTCGACAGTCAATGTTACGGTGCCCGCGGTTGCGACCTTCGTGGGCGCGGATACAACCACCAAAGGTAATTGGCATGGAGTGTATGGAGCTGATGGATATTCTGTGGCCAACGATAGCCAGAGTATCCCGAGTTATGCCTCGTTTGCCGTTCAGAATCAGTCGAACTGGACTTGGGCGGCGAGCACTACGGATGTAAGAGCGCTTCAAAATGGAGCTAATACGGGAAGGATTGCGGCCACGTGGTACAAGAGTGGAACCTTCACTTTTGACGTCAATTTGAAGGATGGAAATTTACATCAACTTGCGCTCTACGCCGTGGATTGGGACAGCACAGCGCGAGCGGAAACCATTCAAATCCTGGATGCGAACACCAGCGCGGTGTTGGATACGAGGAGCATTTCCAGCTTCTCCAATGGCATGTACTTGGTTTGGAACATTTCCGGGCACGCAAAAATCAACATCACTCGGACGGCGGGAAACAATGCCGTGGTCAGTGGGGCGTTTTTCCGATAGAAGAGTGGCTGATCGCGAACAGCCATTTGGGGAAGGGAAGGCGAGAAACTCGTGTAATCTATCACCCTTCATACCCTGACCTCAGATGAAAGAAGGCGGAATTATCCTTTTGACGAGCCCAATTTCAGACTAGGATTCGAGGAACGATCTGAATTGTAGCAATCTTCCCAAACTACTCCGCCGCCAGCGTAATTCCCAACAGAACTTTCAACGCCACGGGCTTGCCGGCGAGCTGCGCCGGGCGGAAGGTCCATCTTCTTAATGCGTGAAGAATTGGCGCGTTCAGTTCCACGGTTGGGCTTTCCTTCACAGTCAACTGCTCGAATCGGCCTTCGGTGTTGATGATGGCATAAACCACCACCTGCCGCCCGTCGTATCTCTGTAACAGCTCATCGGAGAGTTTCGGCATTTCTTTGTGGGAGGGGAAGGGCGGCGTTACGCCTTCGATGGGAGCTGCATCGTTGGGCTCACGCAAAGGAGCGTATAGCAGAGTCCATGCGGGAGCGGGATCTTCGAGGGTCTGCCGCATATCGAGATAGACGGTGTAGACCCTCTCATCCGAGAAAACGCCGTAGTCGGCAAGCCCGCCGCCGTTATTTCCCAACGAGCTGATAGTCATACCGTAGGAAGTCTGCGGAGGCGCGGGCGTTCCACCCTGGATTTTTGACGCGACAATTCCTGTGCCATAGTGCCCGCTGCCACCTTGAATGGTGATACCGGCGAAACCCCCGGAGCCGCGTCCGTTGC
>WNGC01001734.1_pt1 | contig 13667 bp, 13 predicted proteins | sample 5400051 | NCBI WGS metagenome assembly WNGC01 (sample SAMN13153368, study PRJNA577476) | soil metagenome | isolation source: 20 cm soil or saprolite under grassland replicate 2 | place: USA:California | collected 2016-06-15 | reverse complement strand
GGGTTTGCTAATACGCGCTGCGAAGTAATTTTGCCTGATCCGTCGCCAATCTTATCGCCTAACATAACTCTCCTCTCGTTGATGTTTCTCTAATCCGTTGAATTCAGCTCAGAAGACAGTAGCAAAAAAGCTTTTGACCGTCCACGCAGAGGCAATTCAACGGGCTTTGAGTTCTACGATGACTCGCGGCGAAATCCCCAATTACAACGGGTTGAGGACAACGCGTTCCACCGGAGATCCTCTTACTGCTCTTCGGGGTTCGGTTGTTTCTCGGTCTGCTCGCGAGTCGAATCAGTGTGCTCTTCACCATTCGCTCGTTGCTCGATCTGTTCGAGAGTCGGATCAGTGTCGCTGATCCATTCGCGGGCTTGCTTAACTTCAACTGGATTCACTGGAATGGCCCGCGGAATTTCTTCTCCTCTCGCAACGAGCCCGCCCTCGTACTTCACCGGCTTCGCCCGTTTGATCGGAAATTTCCAGTGATGCCCAAATCTGTAGAGCGCATAAAACATCGTCTTAGCTTCGATGCCGCTCACGCCGCTGCAACGCATGGCGTAGTAGAACATCCGGTCACAATCCTGCCACGGGCGGTTGTGTTCGCCGTAGGCGACGTCGTGTAAGACAGAAGCATTGCGATATTTTCCTTCGAACGGTCCGCCCATGATCGACCAGAGATAGCGCGGGATGGATGCGCCATCGACAACCGATCCGATCGGCGCCACCCAGACAAATCCCTGCGGATCGGTATAACGCAATTCAGTCAATAGCGTCATTGTCCGCCCGTCCGGGTTCCACTTCGTCACCGGTTCGCCATGGTAGGAGCCCCATTTGGATTCGACTGAAACGGATTCCTCATCGCCGGTAACTTCGGCCGGTTGATTATCCGCACCGTATGCGGCCAAAGCCGCCATGAAGCCGAAGAACGCGAACAATTGAATAATTCTCCTGTTTCCCATGTGAGAGCAGTACGTTGAACGTTTTGCCTCAGGTTTCAACTCGCGACCGCTTCCGCCTCTGCCTCCATTCGTCCAGTGCCAAAGGTGCGGTCTTGTAGTTAGCTTGGCCCGTGAGGAGCGGGAGCATCGGATGTCAGCCAAGCTGGCTGACTTCAGTCGCTGCTGCGAGCTAGCGTGTAATTTCCGCAACAGCTTCTCCTCTGGTCATTTTTGTTCTTTGCTTTGGAAGTGAAGGCGTGATCGGTTCGCCTTCGGTTTGTTTTCGGTACGGCTGGAGATAAAACATCATGAACACGCCAATCACCACCAGCAAAGAACCGATCCATTTCAAGAGCCAACCGGGGTCGCGCAGGATCTGCACCGTGCTTTGGTTAAGGTTTTCCGGGTTCCACGACGCTTGCGAGATCTTGTAAGTCAACCCGGTCCATGTCCGCCACCAGTTACCAGGAAAGCTAAACGGATTATTCATCCAGCACGAGCCGATGGCAGTCTCGCCATCGGCAGTCACGACTCTCAGCGTACTCTTAAATCCCGCAGGGCTATTGCTCCCTTCGTTGCGTTTTACTTCAAAGTCGAGCAGTTCAAGTCCGATCGGCAGCGAAACTGTCTTCCAGCCGTAGGCGAACATCGTTGGGCTCGGCGAAGTTCGTCCCGGCGAATCCGTCCTCTGGCCGATTGGAATCGCGATCTGCCAGCCGGCTGGCGCCCATCGCTCAAGTGTTTCGCCATTTTGTTGAACACGGAGCCGCACGCCGTCCGGCAAATCCGCCGCGGCGGTAGACGGTGTTGGCGCTTGCCCGGATTTCAACGGCATAAAATCCATCTGCGGCTGCGTATTGGACATTGTCTTGTCAACGACCAGCTGCCAATCGGCCCAACCGGTTGGCAGCGGTTTGTTTAACTCAATCCTTCCAGAAGATTTACCGTTCTTTCGCGAGCCGAGCTCGTAACTGATCGCGCCATCATCGGCGATAAATAATGTAAGACGATTTGGCGTTTCTTCACCGGGGGCGGGCATCGCCGGCGGGCCGCCCGTCGCAGTGAGTTCTTTGGTATTTCCATGGGGATTTGTTTCCGCGGCGGTGATGGGAACGCCTTTGCCACGGATCGTGACAAGCACTGCGGGGTTGTTCGGCTGATCGCTCACCGAACTCGGTTTGCCGTTCTCGATTCGGAAGTCGGGCCAATAATTCTCGATCCTCAGGCTGAATGGCGTGTTCTCGATCGGCACGTCGCGTCGAAGATTTTCTGCAACATCGAACGTCGCTTCCTTATCGCCTGCGGAGACTATGATCTGTCCCTTGTTTCCATTCTCAGGCGTGGTTAATCGGACTTTCGCTCCGGTGCTCCCGCCTCTGCGGATGTGGCCAATCTGTTCGTCCGGCGCCTTGCTAAAAGCAAAGATTGATTCCTCCAGATCGGTTGCTTCTTCGCTTTTATTCGTGCTCTTGCTCGTGCTCGTAATCGATGTCGCACTACCGCGTTTCAATTCGATGTTTGCCAGCCCGATCGAGAAATTCCCGTGCTGCGGATCGTCCGCGAGCAGCCAGTCATCGAGACGCTGGTTCATCATCACAGTTGCAATTGTGAAATGCAGCGCCGGCGCGCCGCCCTCGCTCACCGGTTTTGGGTTCAGCTTCCCCTCAATCACTGGCGCGTAATCAACAATTTGTAAATGCGCTCCGCTGGCGAGCAGGCCAAGGTCGCGAGGATGCTGCGGCGTCGGCGGATGATGCAAAAATTCCGCGGGATAACCTTTCACAATTCCATCGACGTCATGCACACGAAGCTGACGCTCATTAACAAGGAGCCGATTTGTCGGCGGGTCGCCTTTGAAAAGGGTGATAGTTCCTTCGACTCCCCAAATCCTGCCGATGAGCGACCCGATCAATAGCGTGATGATGCCGAGATGCGTGATGAGAAATGCAAGGTGATGTTTGCGCCACGGCCAGCGCGACAGCGCGGAGCAGGCAAGATTCGCGCCGAGCAAGATCAGCCAGAGATTGAACCACGGCGCGCCATAAACGTAGGCGCGCGCAATTTTCGCGTCGAAACTTGATTCATAAATCGTGCCGGCGATTGCAGCGACGATTATCACTGCGAGTAAAACGACAGCCAGTTTCAGCGACGCAAAAAATTCGAAGATCGGATTGCGTTGCCACGCCGGCTGCTCAGTGGAACGGGAGTTCACGATTTGTGGATTGACACTTTCAGCGAGGTAGCGTGAGGCTTCAACGATGGAGTTGGTCCGGTGGCAGCTGAATCGTTAGCATCGATCCCGGTCGACAGCATACGAATCGCCTACCGCCGGGTTGGGGTTGGTCCGCCGCTTCTGGTCCTAAATGGGTTCGCTGCGACCAGCGCCGACTGGGATCCTTCATTCATCCATGGCGTCGCATCTTCCAACGAGTTGATCCTGCTCGATCACCGCGGGATCGGTAACTCCACTGATGACGGAAAGCCATTCGATATTACCCAGCTCGCGGATGATGCGGCGCATGCAATGGAGACGCTCGGTTTCGATCGCATGAGCATGTTGGGATGGTCGATGGGCGGATTTGTCGCTCAGACGCTCGCCTTGCAGCATCCGGGTCGCGTTAACAAGCTCGTCTTGTTGTCGACCGATCCGGGAGGCGCTGACGCAGATCTCACCTCGCCCGCCGTCTGGTCACAACTCGTGTATACATCCGGCACGCCTCGCGAGCAGGCTCGCCGGTTGCTGTTCTTGCTTTTTCCTAGCGATGTGGCCGAACTCTTCTACCGCCAATTCGGCAATATCGTGGCGGCTGGGCGTGCGCGATTATCGGCCGATCTGGTGAACCGTCAGGCTGCGGCAATGGACGCGTGGCATCGCAATGGAGTCGGTAACCGACTGCCAGATAAGCGCACCCGTGCTGATCGCCACCGGCACTCAAGACGTCGTCATCCCTCCTTTCAATGCGTTAAAGCTCCTCAACGCAATTCCCGGTGCATGGCTGGCTCAGTTCCCTCGTGGTGGGCACGCTTTCATGGCCCAGTATCCAAGGCCGCTCGCCGATCTCATCAACGGCTTTCTCGCACTCGGGTAAATCTGAAGCGGGCTCAGCGCGTCCAAGCTTTCCAGCGCTTGCGGATGGGCTTTGCGTAACGGTTCACATCGATTTTTTTCAGCCGTTTGACGCCATCTTTCACCGCTTCAGCGGAGCTCTCATATTTTTCCCTGGCAGATTTAAATAACGGCCAGAGAAACGGCAGCGAAAGAACGCTCCAGTTCAGGTCCCCTACCGGCGACTTCACCTCGACTTCTGTCTTTCGCTCGATGGGAGAGGCGTAACGGATCGCAAGGCCAATCGCGATTCCGATCCCAAGCGCACTCAGGATCGCTGGCACAGGATTTTCGCGCACGAAATATTCGGTGCGCTCACGCGCGCGGCCCGCCTTTTCCTTCGTCTGGTCCCACGTCTGGCTCATCGCCGTGGAAAACTTGTTTGTTACTTGACGAAACTGCTCACGCCCAGTTGAGCCAATTTCTTCTCCGCGCGGCTGAAGTTGCGTCGGAAGCGGTTCGTCCCTCGTAAGATCGTTTTCGTTCGGATTTATCATACAAAATGAAATCGTATGCCGTTACACGGTTGCGTCTCTCGGAATGACCGTTGTAGCGGCGGTCTATGACCGCCGAAGAAGTAGGGGGAGGGCCACTCGCGCGAATTCGTCCTTCCGGCGCATTATTCTCGCCGGTCGAAGAACACCTCTACAGCAATTCGCGGTATGCCTCGTAAATATCGTTGCTCCAGAGAACAAAGATCACTTTTTCGATCTTGTTCTCGTTCGCGAGGAATTCTCGCGTGGTTTTTACAGCGATCTGAGCGGCTTGTTGGACCGGATAGCCGTACGCGCCGCAGCTGATGGCCGGAAACGCTATCGTCTTGATTCCGTTTTCCACCGCAGTCTGTAATGAATTTCGATAGCAATTTGTCAGCGTCTCGGGCTCACCACGTTTTCCGCCGCGCCAGACTGGCCCAACCGTATGAATAACGAACCGAGCGGCCAAACCATATCCTCGAGTGATTTTCGCTCCGCCGGGTGGACAACCGCCCAGCGTCCGGCATTCGGCGAGCAATTCAGGGCCGGCAGTGCGATGAATTGCGCCATCGACTCCTCCGCCACCGAGAAGTGTGGTGTTCGCCGCGTTCACAATGGCATCGACTTTGAGCTTAGTGATATCGCCGCGGACAATCTCAATTTTGCTGCCAGCATTCTTCATGGATCGCTCTTTACAATGACGAAGCTCGAATGACGAAAGAAGCCTGAATGTTCAAATGACGTAATCAGCAGTCGATCGTTTTCGTCATTCGAATTTTGTAATTCGTCATTTCGTTACGGTGCCAGCCGCTCGATCAGCCAATTCCCGCTCGCTTGCCGAGTATAACGAAACCGATCATGCAACCGGTTCGGCCGGCCTTGCCAGAATTCCATTCTATCGGGTTTGAGCCGATAACCGCCCCAGTGCGGCGGCAACGGAATTTGCTTGTCACCGAAGCGTTCGGTCATTTCCGCCATCCGCGCATCGAGCACGCGCCTGCCGTCAAGCACCTCGCTTTGACGCGATGCCCACGCGCTTACTTGGCTACCCACTGGACGCGAATGAAAATAAGTCTGCGATTCTTCGCGCGTGGTTTTCTCCACTTTTCCGTTGACGCGAATTTGCCGGTCGAGCTCGATCCAGTAAAACGCCAGCGCCGCGTACGGATTGGCCTCCAGCTGTTTCCCTTTCTCGCTTTCGTAGTTGGTAAAAAAAACAAACCCGTCCTGGTCGAAGCTTTTCAACAGAACAATGCGCACCGACGGTCTGCCATCCCGGCCCGCGGTGGCGAGGCTCATTGCGTTGACGTCCCGAATGCCTGCCTCGATCGCGGCACTGAACCAGTTCCCAAACTGTTTGATCGGGTCGGGATTAAGATCGCTCCGGCGCAGACCTTTCTCGGCGTGCTCGTAGCGAGAGGCGGCAGGATCTCGCGGGACTTCCATCAGGATAACAAAAGTACGGCACAACGTTGCGCTGCAAGGAAATTGTCATGTCTGAGCCCGGGCCGCCTCGGCAGCATCCGGAAGCTTGATCTTCTTTTAGAGGCGTTCGCGACGGCGAACGCGTGACCGAAAATAATTGGTAGGGCGATTGACCTCAATCGCCCGGCTTGTTAGTTGAACCGCTCTACCGCTTCATAAAAGAACGGCTCATAGAGCCGTGGCGACCGGAGCTGGCACAGACATCTGGCGCAGTTTCTCGATTACTTTCGGTACGATTTCAGTGGCGTGATCGATTTGGGCTTCAGTGTTGAACCGGCTGAATGAAAACCGGAGGCTACGCCGGGCTCCATCTCCCTTTGGATTCATTGCGCGGAGCACATGCGACGCCTCCTGCGACCCGGTTCGACAGGCAGAACCAGCCGAGCAGCAAATACGATGTCGATCCAGCAACAGGAGCGCCGCCGACGATTCAATTCCTTCAAACGCTAAGCTCGACGTGTTTGGGATTCGCTCCGCGCCGGCGCCGTTCACCAACGCGCCGTTCACGGTTTCGAGCAATGCTTTTTCAAAGCGATCACGCATCGAACGGACGCTGCATTTCCCTTCTATGAGATGTTTGCCAGCCAGCTCGGCTGCTTTCCCAAGGCCGACGATTCCTGCGGCGTTTTCCGTTCCGCCGCGGCGCCCGTTTTCCTGGCCACCGCCGGCGACCAAAGGGGTAAACCGTGTCCGCCGGTTGACATAAAGTGCGCCTACGCCTTTTGGGCCATGAAATTTGTGCGCGGAAAGAGAAAGAAAATTGACCGCCGTATCGCGCAGGCGGATCGGGATTTTCCCGATCGCCTGAACTGCGTCGGTATGAAAAAGCACGCCTTTTCGATGACAAATTTCAGCGATTCTTTCGACTGGAAACAGCACGCCGGTCTCGTTGTTCGCCCACATAATCGAAACGAGCGCGGTCTCCGGGCGAATCGCAGCTTCCACTTGGCCAACATCGACATTCCCATCTCGATCCACACCCAGAAATGTCAGGTGGCAGCCGCGTTTTTCGAGGTCCTGGCAGGGACGCAGGACCGCGCTGTGTTCCACGCTGCTTATGACGAGATGTTTTCCACGCGGTTCGAATTGCACCGCCGAATGGATCACCGCGTTACTGGATTCTGTGCCGCCGCTGGTAAAAATGATTTCCGACGGTTCGCATCGGAGCAGTGCCGCTAGCCGTTCGCGCGCTAGCTCGACAGCTTTTCGCGCCTTTGCAGCGAACGCGTACCCGCTTGAAGGATTGCCGTAATACCTCGTCAAAAACGGCAGCATCTCCTCGATCACCGCAGGATCCAGCGGCGTGGTCGCATTGTTATCGAGGTAAATGAATTCGTCGTCCGCCACGGGCTCCATTGTAGAGCCAGTGGCCTTCGCTGCAATGCTGTTCGCAGGGTTGGCGCTTCTCGATTCCGCCTCGATGAGCCAAACAACAGCGTCAGTCCATCATGGACGGCGGTAAAAACTCGAAATAGCCGACCTTGAGCTGGCCGGCTTCTTCGACGAGAACGACCTTCAGATTGAAGTACGGATCAAAATCCTGGTCCTTCTTCAATTCTTCCACCGTGATGCCCTGCCTCTGGGCGACATTTGCAAGTTCCTGCGGTGACAGCTCCGTGTGGATTTGACCCCGCAAGCTCGCGCGTCGGATGTCGGCGGGAATCCAGTCGGGCATTGCGCCAATAGCAAACATCGAATCCATTGCCCCGAATTGCTCCCTGCTTCGCCGATTCAAAACGTCGGGATCGGTCGAAAACACGTTCAGCATCTTCGGCGCGCGCGGTGCGCCATGCGCCGCCTCGACGTATTGCATCAAATAGGCGAATTGCTCCGCCGTTACGTTGGTCATCGGATAGGATTCGTTTCGCTGGAAATCGGCGTCCTGCTGAGCCGGCGTAAACTGGTTGAGCGACATCCGCGCCCTGGCATGACTGGAGAGTAGCGCGTAAGCCGCTGCGTAATTTCGACTTGCGACAGCAATGAAAAACGGTTTTGCGACGAGGAGGTATTTACGTTCCTCGGGCTTCGCTTTCTTGTCTAAAAAATCATCCTCGTTCTTTTGAGCGGTTTTCTTTTCGCCCTCCTGACCTTGCTTGCCACAACTTGTCAGCAACAGGGGCAACAGAATCGCCGCGATCAGAATTGCGACACCGCCAGCAACCGAGAGTGCATTTTTGTTCCTCCTGCTCTTTCTCATGATCGGGCTCCACCAGAGGTAGGTTTTGGAGGCGGAGCATGAACAACAGTAAGCATAAGGGCAAGAACAGACATCAATTGGAAACTCCTCCGCTTCCATTTAATCTCCTGCGCATGACCTCCATTTGGGAGCTGGCAAATCCGCAGTTGCGGGAGATCGCCGTTTACGAACCGGGGAAACCCATCGAGGAAACCGCGCGCGAACTTGGGATCGATTCAGATGGAATCATCAAACTCGCGTCGAACGAGAACCCGCTGGGGCCTTCTCCCAATGCGATACAGGCGATGCGCGCCGCGTTGGACAACTCGCATCTGTATCCCGATGGGAGCGGCTTTTGCCTGTGTAAAGCGATTGCGATCAAACTCGGTCTCGCCCCGGAGAACATCATTCTCGGGAACGGCTCAAATGAGGTAATCGAATTCCTCGGCCACGCGTTTCTCGACGCCGAACGGCAGGATGAGGTGGTCGCCTCTGAATACGCATTTGTCGTTTACAAGTTGATCAGCACCTCGTTTGGCGCCCACCTCATCGAGGTGCCGAGTCCCGCTTATCAACAGGATCTGGAGGCGATACTGGAAGCGATCACGCGGAAAACACGCCTGATCTTCATCCCTAACCCAAATAATCCCACTGGCACTTTGATTTCGCGGCGCGCGATCGACAGCTTCATATCGCGGGTTCCGGAAAGGGTGATTGTCGTTTTCGATGAAGCTTATTTTGAATTCCTCACCGATCCGCCCGATACGCTGCGATTCGTTCGTGAAGGGCGAAACATCATCGTGCTGCGGACGTTTTCGAAGATTCATGGGCTAGCTGGTCTGCGGATCGGTTACGCCATTGCCCGGCCGGACGTGATCGAGGTGCTTCACCGCACAAGGCAACCGTTTAATGTGAACAGCATTGCCCAAGCGGGCGCGCTCGCGGCGCTCGAAGATGACGCGCACCTTCAGCAGACGAAGCGCGTCGTCGACGAAGGTCGCGCTTATTTGCAGGAACAATTTGCCGAGATGCAGATTCCTTTCGTCCCAGCCGTTGCGAACTTCTTGATGGTGAACGTGGGCGATGGTTGCGCGGTTTTTGGGAAACTGCTGCGGCGAAAAATCATCGTGCGCCCGCTCAAAGGCTATGGCTTACCCGAATGGGTCCGCATTTCGATTGGCACGATGGAGCAAAACAAGAGATGCGTCGCAGCGCTGAGGGAAGTGATACACGCGCAATAAGACGCAAAAAAAGCAAGGCGCCGCGACAATCAAACGGGCGCAGCGGCTGCCGAATTTGGCAACCGGAGCGGTTGCCCTACAATTTGCAGGCTGGAATCATGATAGTTTCTGATACGATCGCCGCGATCTCGACGCCGCCGGGTGAAGGGGCCATCGCACTCGTTCGCGTTTCCGGTGCGAATTCCATCCAAATCGCAGACAAAATTTTTCGCGGCAAAGAGAAGCCGTCACGATTTGCATCACACGTCCAGCATTTGGGCGAAATTTTCAGCGCAGAAGATCAATTGATCGATCAAGTCGTGCTCTCAGTCCACCGCGCGCCTGCCAGCTACACCGGCGAAGACTTGGTCGAGATCAGTTGTCACGGCGGCATGCTCGTTTGCGCGAAAGTTCTGGAAGCCTGTTTGCGCGCGGGGGCAAGGGCTGCGCGGCCCGGCGAATTCACTGAACGAGCGTTTCTGAATGGAAAAATGGACCTCACCCAAGCCGAAGCCGTGATCGATTTGATTCGCGCCCGCACCGATCTGGCGCTCCGTTCCGCTACCGAACAACTCGAAGGCAGGCTCGGCGATCAAATCAGGAAAATCCGCGATGAATTGATCGGGCTGTTGGCGCACATCAACGCATCCATCGATTTCCCGGAGGAAGGCATTGCCCCCGATGAAGGTGAAACGCTGTGCGCCCGGCTCGATTCCGTTCGCGAACAGATCTGTGCGTTGCTCGCCACCGCAGATCAGGGTCGCGTTCTACGCGAAGGCGTGCGCGTGGTGATTTACGGAGCGACCAATGCAGGCAAATCGAGTCTGCTCAATCGGTTACTTGGCTACGATAGGGTTATTGTCAGCGACACCCACGGCACGACGCGCGATACGATCGAGGAGACGGTCAACTTGGAGGGTGTGTCGGTCCGGTTGCTCGATACTGCAGGCCTGCGCGCTTCAGAAAGCGAACTGGAGAGCGAAGGGATTGCGCGCACCGAAAAATCGCTGCAATTGGCAGACCTGCGCCTTCACATCGCAGACCGTAGCGCGCCCAAGCCGGCGCATTTTAACGGTCAGGCCGGCGACTCAAACGAGATCCTTGTTTTGAATAAAAGCGATTTGCCCGAGGACAGCGATTGGAAAAATTTCGCGGCGTTGCGGATTTCCTGCGTCACGGGAGAAGGTCTGCCGGAACTGCAAAAAGAAATTCTGACGCGCATCAGGCAGCAAAATCTGAGACCGGAAAGCATAGTCGCGATCAATACTCGTCATCGCGATTGCCTTCGCCGGGCGTTGGAATCGTGCGATCTGTCGCGGGCAGTGCTCTGCCAGGGAGTGTCGTCGGAGTACGTTGCGGTTGATCTGGATAAGGCGTTACGCGCGGTCGGGGAAGTGATTGGCGTAGTCGACGTGGAACAAATTCTCGACTCTGTGTTCAGCCAATTTTGTATCGGCAAATGAATGTGGCACGGCGCGACGGGTCCGAGCCGGACTGGCATTCGGCGCGCCTTCGAGGACCCTCTTCCGATGAATAGCTACGAGCGCCTTTTTAGGCCGCTTCTTTTTTCACTCGATCCCGAGACCGCGCATCGTCTCACCATCGAGTTGCTTCGGGGCGCTTCGCATTTTGATCTCGCGCTGCGCGTGCTCAGATTTTTCCAGCCGCCGTCAAAACCAAAAACGCTGTTCGGCCTCAACTTTCCAAATCCGATTGGACTTGCGGCTGGATTAGATAAAAACGGCGTTGCGCTTCCGGCATGGGCAGCGCTCGGATTCGGCTTCGTCGAAATCGGAACCGTGACCGCGAAAGCGCAGCCGGGAAATCCCGAGCCACGCATCTTCCGATTGCCCAACCAACAAGCGCTGATCAATCGCCTCGGTTTTAATAATGATGGGGCGGACGCGGTCGCGAGACGCCTGCGCAAACTGCGCGATAGTGGGCGATGGCCGGCCGTTCCAGTCGGCATCAACATCGGAAAATCCAGGGCAACATCGCTCGAACACGCCGCAGACGATTACTTATATTCGTTTCGATTGTTTCGTGATCTTGCCGATTACATCACGCTGAATGTCAGCTCACCCAACACGCCCGGGTTACGTGACTTACAGGAGCCGAAGGCGTTGTCAGCATTGCTGCACGCGATTCGCGACGAGTCTGGCGCAGCGACCAAACCGGTCCTGGTCAAGATTTCGCCTGATCTTTCGCCAAGTGAATTGAAAGGGATCCTCAACATATGTGGAGAAAACAAAGTCGCAGGCCTTATCGCGACTAACACAACGCTCGATCATTCGTCAGTTCCGCCGGAGATCGACGAGGAAGGCGGCTTGAGCGGGATCCCCCTACGCGAAAAAGCCACCGCGCTCGTGCGCAATATTGTTGCACAGTCCGCAATTCCAGTGATCGCGTCCGGTGGAATTTGCGACGCAGAATCTGCGGGGGAAAAATTTCAGGCCGGAGCGCAACTCGTTCAGCTTTACACCGGATTGGTTTATCACGGCCCGCGACTCCTGCACGAAATCGCCAAGGAATTGTAGGGCGGGCGCATCGCCCGCTGCCGCAATGGTTGGCAACCGGAGCGGTTGCCCTACAGTTGATCGATTTTAGCAATGAAACTAACCCGTAAGATTCTCAAATTTGCCGAGCCGTTGACCTACCGGCGCGGCTGGCGCAGAGCGCAACGCTCCATTTTTCGCGTGCCGCTTGGTCCGATGCTGGCGCAGATCGATCGGGATCGCGCCCGCGAAATCCAACAGCGATACACGAATTCCACTGCGGGCTACGCCAAGTACGCAAACATCGAGCCGTGGTTGCGATTGAATCGGGAACGCGTGCAGGATTTGAAGCTCCATCGCTCAGCGCCCAAACGCGTGCTGGATCTCGGTTGCGGTGGCGGATTTTTCCTGTTCATCCTCAAGAACCTCGGCCATTCCGTTTTGGGAATCGACGTCGAGCGCGTCGTTCTTTTTACTGAGTTGCTGGAGCTTTTTGCAGTTCCGCGAGTGGTTTGCAGGATTAGCGCATTCGAGCCGTTGCCTGATCTTGGTCAAAAGTTCGATTGGATCACCGCGTTTTCGGTCAACTTCAATCTTTACCATCCGTCGAAGGAACGTTGGGGCATTTCGGAATGGGATTTCTTCCTGCGTGATTTGCGGGATCACCTCGCCCCGGGTGGCAAGGTATTTTTTGGGCTCAATCCAGCCTACAACGGCGATTATTACACGCCCGAGCTGCGCGACCTTTTCCTTAAGCGAGGCGCAAGTGTCGAGCGCGAGCGAATTTTTTTTAAAAACGGATTGCGCTTCTAAAGGGGTTTCGCGCGACCGCCTTTAGTATGGTGTCCGCTGTCGTCAGCGGACATTCGGGATAAGAGCGTACGCGAAATCAATGCGCTGAGGACAGCGCACGCTACAGCACTATGGAGTCGGTGACGCCGATTCAGCAGGAAATTCGTGAACGCGATGATGACGCCAGCGACGGTGTCGCGCTTCTATTTGCTGTAGTTTTTGGCGCTGTTCGTCGGTGAGATTGACAGCCATCTGCCGGTGCGCCTCAGCGATCGTCTCGTGAACGCGCCGGGCCGTGTCTCGCCGAATCTCTCTGAGTTGGGCTGCTGTTTTGTCGATGATCGGCGAAATTTTGGCGAGTTGGTCTGGCGTCAGGTTGAGTTCGGCGCGAAGTCTTTCCTTCATGCGCGCACCGATCAGTTCAGGATGATGAAGCTGAAAGAAATGATGGCGGGCATACAATCCGCCTTCCTCCAGCGACAAACACGAGGATGAATCCCGCAATGAGTTTCCATTGCAACCCACGGTTCATTTCAAAAACTCATCTTGGATCGCCGAATCCGCGATGGCGAATTCGTTGGTAAAGGATTCACCAATCTCGCGACTCTGATTCGCTTCACGAACGGCTGCGATTGTCGATATGACGATCACGGCTGTCGATAATAGAACTACACTCCGGACCAGCGACATTACGCCATTCGTTTTCGTCGCAGCCGCGCGCCAAAGCGCGACGACGCGCGTGTCAAACCCGAATGGCATTGCAGCCTGGGCTTTTTCGCCCGCCTGCGCGGCAGCTCGCAGTAATCGATCGATTTTTTCGTCCTTCATTGTTTTTCTTTTGCTGAAATTTTCGCGAGCTGTTGTTTCATTTTTTGCCGGGCTCGAAACGCGCGGACCTTAATCAGTGCTGCGCTCCAGCCAGTGATTCTCCGGATCTCTTCGATCGAACGTCCCTGCAAGTATAGCAAATCGATCGCCAACC
>WNGC01001630.1_pt1 | contig 13674 bp, 13 predicted proteins | sample 5400051 | NCBI WGS metagenome assembly WNGC01 (sample SAMN13153368, study PRJNA577476) | soil metagenome | isolation source: 20 cm soil or saprolite under grassland replicate 2 | place: USA:California | collected 2016-06-15 | reverse complement strand
GGTGCCGTCCTTGGCCACGGACTCAGCCGAGACGTACGCCCAGGTGCCGATAAGCAGCTTCTTCGAGATCGGGCCTCTTTGCTGGGCCCCGGCTTCCAAAGCTGTAAATAACATCAACACGGCGAAAGCAGCAGCGATCGATCGGTTCATGGCACCTCCTCCCCCAACAGTCTATACCCGCTACCTCGTCCCCGGCATGAATCCTTTCATCCCGCGCATCATCTTCGCAAGGCCCCCCTTCTGCATTTTCTTCATCATCTCCTGCATCTGCTCGAACTGATTCAAGAGGCGATTCACGTCCTGCACGGGCACTCCCGCGCACGGCGGTCATTGGCTGCTTGCGCAAGCGGCGCCACGCTAAGCGCAAGAGACTAGCGGCCGTGGTACGCTGACACGGTGGGACGGCGCAGAAAGATGGTACCCACAATGCTGGTGACGCGGGCAAGAAATTGTATCGACCGATGGAAGCCAAGACCCCAAGAGCGCGATGGCAAGTTTGGATTTCGGTTTCGGCCGCAGCCGGACTGATATTCTTTTATCTCTACGCGTCTCGTTGGCAGGTTGATCCGTCACTTACAACAACAGCCGGCCCCGACGCGAAATCCAGCGACCCTTCTTTTTCCGGGCATCGAACGCCGATCAAGCCTGCCCCGGTTGTCAGCGGGGACCGTACGCCAGAAGCGGCCAGGAGCGGATTCAAGTTAGCGGTCAGCGGAATAATGATCACGGTGGCGTCGAGGACCGCGCTAATTTCCGTCGATGATCGGCCCGCGGCGCCCTTCGTCGAAGGCCAGCAGATTGTCGACGGAGTCGTCCTGTACACCGTGAACCCTGATCGAATCGTGGTCAAACGCGGCGACGATCTGGTGCGTTTGCCGGTGCGCGGCGTGCAATCGCCAAGAAGTGCAGGTAGTGAGCTTCCTGCCTGGGTCGCAGAGCCGGCCTCGACCGACCCGCCACCGCCGGGGACCGAGCAAAGACCGCGGGACTCCGATTGATACCGTCGAACAAAACCCCGCGAGGAGCCAGGCTCCTCGCGGGGTTTGTAGAATGCGCTATCGCGTAGTCAGTATGATAGCTGGACGCTAGGCGCTATTGCGTCGTCCTAAAGACATTGATTCCGCCGTTAGCGAATGCCGCTCCCCCACCGTTTGCGGTCGGAGCGCTAAACGGCGTGACGACCAAACCTAACCCCGGATGCACCGCGACCGAGTGCGCGTTGTTGCCGTTAGTAATATGGTGGACGAGCGTGGGGGCTGCTATCCCGTCGTCGGCTACGACGGTAAGCGCCGGAAACAGGGGACACGTCGCAGTGCCCGCCCCACAGGAAGACCCGTTCGCGGTATGGCGACTGTTTGCCAGGAACCACCTCTTCGACGTTGCGTCGTAGGTGATCTGGTCTCCGCCGCCAGCCCCGACCACCGTTGCCGCGACGGCTCCGGTAGTCTTGTTGAGGACCAGGAAGTTCAACGAGCGGCCTATCGTTCCCGTCCTGCACATTGCCCCGATTTCGGTCCCTGGTCCCAAGGCGATCCCGGTTGGATCACACTGGCCGGTCACCCCCACGACGTCGGGCAGCGCGTATTGGGAAACACCTGCGAGCGTGGTGTACTGGACGTTGCCCCCCCCGGTGAGCGGAGTGAGAGACGTTACCGGAATCCCATCCATTTCGCCGCGCGAAGCAGTCGAACCGGGAACTGCGTTGTTGCCGTCGTTGTTGACGAACAGTTTGCCGGTTCCTCCAACGCCCGTATCAAACACGCAAGCTTCAAGGCCACCCGAGGCCGTGCCTGCCGGGTTGTCCATGATGAGTCTGGCCTTTACGGTGGGTGCCGCCCCGGTGGCCTCTGTGGCAGTCGTGTCCAGGATCGTCATGAACGGGTTGTCATCACCCGGGGTGGAAATCGCATAAAGGTGATTGACCGGATCGAAACAGCCCTCGTCCGCACGCAGCCCGGTCGGGGTGGACGCGATGGCGATAGTCGCAATGAGCGCGCCCGTGGTCTTGTTGAGAACCATTAGCTTGTTCACGTCTCCGACGAAAAGGGTATTTCCCACGACATCCAGACCGTCGGGACCGGAAGCATCGTTGTTCACCGTCCATGTTCCCTGGAGGGTGTTGCAGCCTGGCAGCGCAATCGGGGTTGCGGTGGTAGTGCCAGTCGTGGAATTGCATCCTGCGAATGCCTGTTTGAACTGCCCGGTTACCTTGAGGGTAGTGAGATTGACGACGTCGATGGACTTGTTGGTCCGGTCCGTGACGTAGTAAGTGTTGGTCGCCGGATCTACCGCACCGAGGTCGAAGGAATAAGTGACCGAGCTGGTGATACCGGGCACTTGCATCGTTGCTGCTGTCGGTAGCGTGACCGTCGGGTCGGGGATGGTGTTTACGTCACCATTACTACAATATGTGAGCACAAGCACCGAGGCGATGGCCGCAGCGTACGTCAAGTATCGTCTTTGCATTTGTGTTGCCTCCTTTTAGATGAGTAACGCGGGGATCGTATCGGATTAATTTTGTCAGTCACCTCTCGGCGTTCGCAGCCGCAACACGGCAGTTTTAGAATACGTTGCCCGTGCTTGCAGTGGAAGTTGAAGCCGGACAAGTTTTGTTCGAGTAATTATGCTTCAGCGAGGTGTAGCGGTAGCTGACGAGAACCTTACGAAACGGTCAGGTTGCCAAGCTGACAAATATCTTGCAAGAAATCTGACAACCCAACGGAAAACCCAGTAGCAGGAGGCAAAACGAGGTTGGTGCCCTGCCGCTACCTCATCCCCGGCATGAATCCTTTCATGCCGCGCATCATCTTCGCAAGGCCCCCCTTGTGCATTTTCTTCATCATCTCCTGCATCTGCTCGAATTGATTCAGTAACCGGTTCACTTCCTGCACGGGAACACCCGCGCCCGCCGCGATACGCCTTTTGCGCGAAGCCTTCAGGATCTCCGGCCGCATCCGCTCCGCGGGCGTCATGGAATTGATGATGCCTTCGACACGGCGCAGCTGCTTTTCGTCCATCTGCGAGGACTGCGCGGCGCGAACGAGCTGCGCGGGCAGCTTGTCGACCAGGGCCGACATCCCCCCCATCTTGCGCATCTGGCCGATCTGCTGCTTGAAGTCTTCCAGATCGAAGCCCTTGCCCTTTCTCACCTTCTCGGAGAATTTCTTCGCCTCCTCGACGTCGACCGATTTCCCCGCCTCTTCGACGAGCGAGAGCACGTCGCCCATGCCGAGGATGCGGGAAGCCATGCGCTCGGGGTGAAAGAGCTCCAGGCCGTCGGGCTTCTCGCTCACGCCGGCGAACTTGATCGGCTTACCCGTGACCTGCCGCACCGACAAGGCCGCGCCGCCGCGCGCGTCGCCGTCGAGTTTGGTGAGCACGATCCCGGTGAGGGGCAGCGCGTCGCCGAAAACCTTCGCGACCTTGACCGAGTCTTGGCCTTGCATAGCATCGACGACGAACAGGGTCTCGACGGGCTTCAAGGCGGCGTGCAGATCGGCGATCTCCCGCATCATCGGTCCGTCGATCGCCAGGCGCCCCGCGGTGTCGGCGAGCAGCACGTCGTGGTAGTGTTTTTTCGCGTGATCCAGCGCGGCGAGTGCGATGGCTACCGGCTTCTGAGCGGCGTCGGAGGGGAAAAAATCGACGCCGATCTGGTGCGCGAGTACCTCGAGCTGCTCGATCGCCGCGGGCCGGTAGACGTCGCAGGAGACGAGAAGCGGCTTTTTCTTGTGCTCGCTTGCGAGCATCCTGGCGAGCTTCGCCGCGGTGGTGGTCTTGCCCGAGCCCTGCAAACCCGCCAAGAGGACTACCGCCGGCGGTGTCACCGAGAGGTCGAGCGCGGCGTTCTCGCCGCCCATGAGCGCGGTCAACTCGCGGTGCACCACGCCCACCAGCGCCTGGCCCGGCGTGAGGCTGCCGATCACCTGCGCGCCGAGGGCGGCTTCGCGCACGCGGCTGATGAGATCGCGCACCACGGGAAGCGCCACGTCCGCCTCGAGAAGCGCCAGGCGCACATCGCGCAACGCCTCCTCGACGTTCGCTTCGGTGAGGCGCGCCTCGCCGCGGATCGTCTTCGCAATCCGGGACAGGCGCTCGGTCAGATTCTCAAGCACGGGAGGCGTCGGTGTAAACTGCGCGGATGCCGACGATTCTACTCTACGCTGCAGCGTCCCTCCTCTACGCCGCTCTCGCGTTTCATTTCTGGCGCACGCGCTGGCGCGGCGCAAGCGCGCCGCGGCTCGCGCGGCTCGAGCGCGCGGCGATTCTCGCGCCCTTCGCGCTGCATACCTGGCTGATCTACGACATGCTTTGGGCGCATTCCGAGCTGCGCTTCGGTTTCGGGCAGGCGCTCTCGGTGATGCTGTGGCTCGCGGTGCTGATCTACTGGATCGAGAGCCGCTTCCTCGAGCTCGAGGGCATGCAGGCTCCGGTCCTCGCGCTCGCCGCCGTTTGCGCGCCGCTGCCCGCGCTCTTCCCCGGACTCGCCGCCGCCCCGTACACGCATTCGACCGAGTTCCGCCTGCACCTCGCGCTCGCGATGGTCGCCTACGGAATGTTCACGATCGCCGCGCTGCACGCGCTCCTGATGACGCTGATGGAGCGGCGATTGCACGGCGGCACGCTCGTCGGGCCTCTCGCCGCCCTGCCTCCGCTGCTCACCATGGAGCGGCTGCTGTTCCGGGTGATCGTCGCGGGGTTCGTGTTCCTCACGCTGACGCTCGCGACCGGCATCGTGTTCTCGGAAACGCTGTTCGGGCGGGCGATGAAGTTCGACCACAAGACCGTGTTCGCGGTGGCCTCCTGGTTCATTTTCGCGGCACTCCTCGCCGGGCGCTACTTCTACGGCTGGCGCGGGCGCACCGCGCTGCGCTGGACGCTCGCGGGTTTCGTCGCGCTCTTGCTCGCCTACGTCGGCAGCCGTTTCGTGCTCGAGGTGATCCTGCGGCGCGGCCTTGCCTAGGCTATACTCGAATCCTCATCGTCTCCTAGGCATTCGCCTTGGGCGAGATCCCCTTAGCAATACAGTTCGTCGCGCTCGCTCTCCTGCTGGTTCTCTCCGGATTTTTCGCCATGGCGGAGACCGGCATGATGGCGATCAACCGCTATCGCCTGCGCGCGCTCGAGCGCACCGGTCACCGCGGCGCGCGGCTCGCCTCCGAGCTGCTGCGCCGGACCGACAGGCTGCTTTCGGTGCTGCTCGCCGGCAACACGCTGGTGAATGCGGCGATCACGATGATCGTCAGCGTCATGACCATCGACTTGTTCGGCCACGACAGGATCGTCCTCGGAATCGCCACCGTCGTGGTGACTCTGTTTATCCTGGTGTTCGCCGAGATCACGCCGAAGGTGATCGGCGCGCGCTATCCGGAACGGACCGCCCTTGCGGCGAGCTACGTGCTCAAGCCCCTCGTCAAGGTGTCGGCATGGGCGCTGTGGATCGTGAACCTGTTCGTGCGCTGGCTGCTGTGGCTGCTGCGCGTCCCGATCGACCCTGGACCGCAGCGCCTGTCGATGGAGGAGCTGCGCTTCCTCGTGCTCGAGTCCGGGCAGTTCATGCCGAAGAAGCACCAGAGCATCCTCGTCAACCTTTTCGACCTCGAAACGATCACCATCGAGGACGTGATGACGCCCCGAGCGCAGATCGAGGCGATCGATCTGGAGGCCTCCACCGAAAGCATCCTCGCGCAGCTCACCACGGCCTACCATACTCGGCTCCCCGCCTACCGGGGCGAGCTCGGCAACCTCGCGGGCATCCTGCACCTGCGCAAGGTGCTGCATCTGGTGCGCGCACCGGAATTCGACCGCGCGGCGCTCGCGACTCTACTCGCCGACCCGTATTTCGTTCCGGCCGGCACGCCCCTGTTCGCTCAGCTGCAGTACTTCCAGGAAAACCACCAGCGCATCGCGATGGTGGTGGACGAGTACGGCGAGCTGCAGGGGCTGGTGACCCTAGAGGACATCATCGAGGAGATCATCGGCGAGTTCACCACTACCGCGCCGGTGAAATCGGAAAGTTATTCCTGGGACAAGGACGGCAGCGCGCTGGTGGAGGGCTCGAGCGTGCTGCGTGAGCTGAACCGCAAGCTCGGCCTCGCGCTGCCGCTGGACGGCCCTAAGACCCTGAACGGTCTCATTCTCGAACACCTGCGGGACATTCCCGCTGCAGGGGTCGCGCTGAAGATCGCCGACGTACCGATGGAGATCGTCCAGACGCAGGACCGGGTGATCAAGACCGTGCGGCTTTTCCGCCCGCGTCTTTCCGATCTCGCGCAAGCTGCCTGAAGAAGTCCTCGGGGCTGCCAGACGCGGAACAAATTCACGCTCTGCAAGACCGGTGGTTTACGCCTTGTCTTCAATGCATTGCAGAAGAGTCCTGAGACTTTACAAAGAGCCTCTGCCCATGCATCATCGCGGGACTGTCCGCCGGCGGCCCGACTTCGATCGAGGAAGTCGCAGGCTCTGCACCGATAAATGAAGCAGGAGAAACCGCTATGGCAACCGCAGCAGCAGCAGTCGCCAAGGTCAAGGAAATCACCTACCTTTGGGAAGGCAAGGACAAGTCCGGCAAGGTCATCAAGGGTCAAATGCGCGCAGGCGGCGAGGCGGTGGTCAACGTCACGCTGCGCCGCCAGGGCATCGTCGTCACCAAGGTCCACAAGCAGCGCCTCGGGCGGGGCGGAAGAGTCAGCGACAAGGATGTGACCCTGTTTACCCGCCAGATGGCGACGATGATGAAAGCCGGCGTGCCGCTCCTGCAGTCTTTCGACATCGTCGGCAAGGGCCACGCCAACCCGGCGGTGGCGAGGCTGCTGATGGGGATCAAGACCGACGTGGAAACCGGTTCCTCGCTCGCCGCGGCGTTCCGGAAATACCCGCTTCACTTTGACGCGCTGTTCTGCAACCTCGTTGCGGCCGGTGAGCAGGCGGGGATTCTGGAAACCCTCCTAGACCGCCTGGCGACCTACAAGGAAAAAATCCTCGCGATCAAAGCCAAGATCAAGTCGGCGCTGTTCTATCCGATCGCGATCATCGTGGTCGCCTTCGTCATCACCGCGGTCATCATGATTTTCGTGATCCCGGCGTTCAAGGAGGTGTTCACGAACTTCGGCGCCGATCTCCCGGCTCCGACTTTGTTCGTGATGGGGGTCTCGGACTTTTTCGTCAGGTACTGGTACGTTCTCTTCCCCGCCGTCATCGGAGGCGTTTGGGGCTTCCTCGCACTGTGGAAGCGCTCGATTCCCGTCCAGGTGTTCATGGACCGGATGATGCTCAAAGTGCCGGTTTTCGGCGACCTCATCAAGAAATCCACCATTGCACGCTGGACCCGGACGCTCTCCACCATGTTCGCTGCGGGGGTGCCCCTGGTCGAGGCGCTCGACTCGGTCGGCGGCGCTGCGGGAAACTACGTCTACCTAATGGCCACCAAAGAGATCCAAAGAAAAGTGAGCACCGGGACGAGCCTGACGGTTTCCATGCAGGAATCCAACGTCTTTCCCAACATGGTCACTCAGATGGTTTCGATCGGGGAGGAATCCGGCGCGCTCGATTCCATGCTCGGCAAAGTCGCGGACTTCTTCGAAGCCGAAGTCGACGATGCGGTCGACGCGCTCACCAGTCTGATGGAACCGATGATCATGGTGGTGCTCGGCGTGGTGATCGGCGGCATGGTGATCGCGATGTACCTGCCGATCTTCAAGCTCGGCCAAGCGGTCTAGCATTATTTCCATCACGCACTTCGTCGAAAGGGTTACGGTCCTCCCGTACCCCTTTTTATTTGATCCGATGAGCGAGATTCTCAAGACGGCCGTCCACCCGGCGGTATTCCCCTGGTTGTGCCTGGTTCTCGGACTCGTGGTCGGGTCGTTTCTGAACGTGGTCATCCATCGCTTGCCGAAAATGATGGAGCGCGCCTGGCAGGAGGACTGTGCGGATCTCCGCGGCGAGGCGCCTGCGCCGAAGGAAAGGTTCGACTTGTTCGTACCGCGCTCGCGCTGCCCCGCCTGCGGTCACGCCATCGCGGTGGCCGAGAACATCCCGCTCGCCTCCTGGGCGATGCTGCGCGGCCGCTGTTCGGCGTGCAAGGCGCGCATCAGCCCGCGCTATCCGCTGGTCGAGCTGCTCGGGGGAGCCGCCGCGGCCTGGTCGGCGGTGCGCTTCGGGGCCAGCCCCGCTGCGTTCGCCGCGATGGTGTTCCTGTGGAGCATCGTCGCCGCGACCTTCATCGATTTCGATACCCAGCTGCTGCCCGATTCGATCACGCTGCCGCTGTTGTGGCTGGGATTGCTCGTCAATGCGGGCGGCGTCTTTACCGACCTGCGTTCCGCGGTGATCGGCGCGGCCGCGGGATATCTCGCCCTTTGGAGCGTGTACTGGCTGTTCAAGCTCGCAACCGGCAAGGAGGGAATGGGATTCGGCGATTTCAAGCTGCTCGCTGCGATCGGCGCGTGGTGCGGGTGGCAGGTCTTGCCGCTCACGATCCTGCTGTCGTCCTTCATCGGCGCCGCCGTGGGAATCGCCCTCATGATCTTTGCCCGGCACGGCCGCAGCGTGCCGATTCCCTTCGGGCCGTATCTGGGCGCAGCCGGGATCGTCGCGCTGTTCTGGGGACCTCAGATCACCCGCCAATACCTCAACCAGTTCATGTGAAGCCGTACACGGTCGGACTCACGGGAGGCATCGGCAGCGGCAAGAGCGTGGTCGCTGGGCTGTTCGCGAAGCACGGGGTCGCCGTGATCGATACCGACGAGATCGCCCACGAGCTCACGCGCGCGGGGGGCGAGGCGATCGAGACGATACGCGCGGCGTTCGGCGCAAGCCTGATCGGCGCCGACGGTGCTCTCGATCGCGACGCGATGCGCAAGCTCGTGTTCGGCGATGCGGCGGCGAGGAAGCAGCTCGAGGGGATCTTGCATCCGCTGATACGCAATGAAAGCGCGCGCCGGCGCGCGCGCGCGCAGAGTCCCTACGCAATTCTCGTGGTCCCCCTCCTGGTGGAGGGCGGCGTCGACCGATCGCGCTACGCGCGGGTGCTGGTGGTCGATTGCACCGAGGTGCAGCAGGTCGAGCGCGCCATGCGGCGAAGCGGCCTCGCGGAGAAGGAAGTGCGCGCCATCCTCGCGGCGCAGGCGACGCGCGAGCAGCGCCTCGCCCGGGCCGACGACGTGATCGACAACAGCGGAACCCCCGAGGCCCTCGAGACCCAGGTGTCGCATCTGAATGAGAAATATCTCACGCTGGCCGCGCAGCTCAGGACAGCGTCATAGCGCGCGCCCGTTGTCAATTCGGGGCGGATCGGGGAGAATCCGGCGAGGCTCCCCTGGGATCAATCGCCTACCCTTCCAGTCGCGGGTGTCACGGTGATCACCTACGAGTATCCGCTCAACGAACGAGTCCGGACACTGCTGCGTCTGGAAGACCTGTTCGAGCGCGTCGATCACTTTGTCGCCGAGGAAGATTCGCGCGCTCACCACGCCGCGCTGATAACGCTGTTCGAAATCCTGGAAGTCGCCGGCCGCGCGGAGCTCAAGTCGGATCTGCTGCAGGAACTCGAGCGACAGAAGCAGATCCTGCTCGGGCTTCGTAACAACCCTCAAATCGCGGAGAACGTCCTGAAGGAAGTGATTTCCGATATCGAGCACTCAAGCGCGGCGCTTTTCGCGATGACGGGAAAAGTCGGCCAGTACCTTCGCGAGAACGAATGGCTGATGTCGATCAAGCAGCGCACCGGGATCCCCGGCGGGGTTTGCGAATTCGATCTGCCCTCCTACCATTTCTGGCTGCACCGGGACGGCCCCAGGCGCGGCGCCGATCTCGGCAGCTGGATTTCCCCCTTGCTGCCGATCCGGGACGCATCGTCCATCGTGCTGAAACTGCTGCGCGAAGGCGGCAAGCCGGTGACACACGTCGCCCACCGCGCCGCTTTCTCGCAAATGCTCGGCGGCAAGATGTCGCAGATGGTGCGCATCCGGCTGCCACGCACATCGCAGTTCATCCCCGAGATCAGCGCCAACCGTTACGCGCTGAACGTCCGCTTCAGCACTTTCGGCACGCGGGTGTGCGAGGCGGACGTCGAGTTCGAGCTGACTTTCTGCAATCTGTAAGAACGTGGCTCAGGCACGCTTCGTGAGCTGCCCGCGCTGCGGGGCACAGGTGGCATGGTCGCCGGAAAATCCCTACCGGCCGTTTTGTTCGGAGCGCTGCAAGCTCATCGATCTCGGCGATTGGGCGATGGAAAAGTTCCGGGTTCCGGCGGAGGAAGGCAAGGATGCGCTGGATGAAGAGCAGGATGAAGGATCAGGGATCAGAGATTGATCCTACCTTGCATCCTACGCCCTCGGTCACGCTTTTGCGCCCCGGCTGAGAAGCGAGTGGATTTTCCCGACCAGTTTCTCAAAATTGACCGGTTTCGTTTCGAATTCGTCACAGCCGGCGGCGAACGCCTTCTCGCGGCTTTTCTCTGACGTATCCGAGGTGACGACGATGATCGGGATGTGTTTCGTTTCCGGCTGGCCTTTCAGACGGCGCGTCGCCTCCCAGCCGTCGAGCCCCGGAAGTCTCAGGTCCATCACGATGAGATGGGGCCGGAGTGTTTTCGCCCAATCGACGCCCTCCGTGCCATTCGTTGCGACCTTGACTTCGAATCCGGCGAGGCTCAAGCGTTTGTGCAGCGTGAACAGGTTGTCCTCGCTGTCCTCAACGCAGAGAATCTTGGTCATCGTGGTTTCTCCTTTACGGACGGCGCTGCGCGCGTGCCGGATACCTAAACACGCCTTCGCACAGCAATTCGTAGGGTATCTTCACGTTTGGAGGAAGACAAGGACGCGCCCGAACCGGACCATCCGGAAGGGCCTAGGGTTTTACGCCGTTTCCCCAGCTGCCACGCACCATCGCGAGGCCGTGGGCGCCGCAACTCAGGGCCTGTTCCAGATCGCGCGGCGCGATCCCACCGAGGGCGTAGACCGGCATGGCGGCGCCTGCAGCAATCTCCCGGAATCGTTCCCAGCCGAGCGGGACTGCATTCGGGTGCGACGGCGTCGCGCGCACCGGTCCCAGCACGACGAAGTCGACTCCTAGCGCCTCCGCGCGGCGCAGCTCCTCGATCGAATGGCACGAAGCGCCGCACCACGGAAAATCGGGGCGGGCGGAAGCAATGCGCAATTGCTCCGCGGTGAGATGCACGCCGTCCGCGCCGACCTCGCGCGCGAGTGCGGCATCCGCGTTGACAAGGACCGTTGCGCCATGCGCGTGGGCGAGTGCAGCCACGCGTCGCGCAAATTCTTCGGCGGCCTGATGCCCCAGCGCCTTCTCCCGCACCTGAACGAGCCTCAAGCCGCCCCGAAGTCTCGCCTCGAGCCGCAAGAGGAAGGGCTCGACACCGAGCTCGCCGGCGCGCGTGATGGCGTACTCCGCGGGCAGCAACAGGCCGCGCAGGACCGGGCCGTTGGCGGGCAGCAGCGGCTCGAGCTCGACCGCCTCGGGGCGCTGCCAGGCGATCGCCTGGTGCTCGAGCGCGCGGGGCTCCCCGCGCCAGGCCGTGACCCGGTAGAAATGCAGGCGCACTCTAGCGTGCGGATAGGTGAACACCCGGGTGATCCAGGGATACGCGCGCTCGATCTCGATGCCGAGCTCTTCGCGGATCTCGCGCCTGAGCGCCTCGGCGACCGGCTCGCCGGGCTCGATCTTGCCGCCGGGAAACTCCCAGTAGCCCGAGTAGACCTTGCTCGCGGGACGCTGCGCAAGCAGCGCGGCGCCGTCGAAACGGATCAGCACCGCCACGGCGACGTCTACCGGGGCCGATAGCGTCTGCAAGGCGCTAGCGCTTCGCCTTGCCGTCGCCGGAATTGCGCCCGGCGTAGTCGCGCGCGAACTGCCACGCCACGCGGCCGCTGCGCGACCCTCGAAAGAGCGCCCACTGCAGCGCCTCTGCCCGAGCCTTGGGAATTTCGCCGTCGCGACAGCCGAGCTCGCGCAGCCAATGGCTCACGATCTCGAGATATTCGTCCTGGTCGAAGGGGTAGAAGGACACCCACAGCCCGAAGCGCTCGGAAAGCGAGATCTTCTCCTCCACCGTTTCGCCGGGATGAATTTCCTCGCCGAGATGCTTGGTCTCCAGATTCTCCTGCATGTACTCGGGCATGAGATGCCGCCGGTTGGAGGTCGCGTAAATGAGGAGATTCTCGGAAGTCGCGGCAATCGAACCGTCCAGCACCACCTTGAGGGCTTTGTAACCCGCCGCCTCAGACAGTTCGAACGAGAGATCGTCGCAAAACAGGATGAACCGCTCCGGCCGCCCCGCGACCTGATCGACGATATCGGGCAAATCGATTAGGTCGTGTTTTTCCACCTCGATCAGGCGCAGGCCCTGGCGGTGGAACTTGTCGAGCACGGCTTTGACGAGCGAGGACTTGCCGGTGCCTCGCGCCCCCGTCAGGAGCGCGTTGTTGGCGGTTCGCCCTTCGACGAACTGGCGCGTGTTCTGCTCGATCAGGTTTTTCTGGTTGTCGACGCCGTGGAGGTCGGACAGGCGGATGCGGTACAGATTCGCGACCGGCTGGATCAAGCCGCGGCGTGAGGTCTTGCGCCAGCGGAAGGCGATGCTCGCCTGCCAGTCCACCGCGGGTGAGGCGGGCGGGAGCAGCGTCTCCACGCGCTCGAGCAGCGCCTCGCCGCGTTTGATCAGCCGTTCGAGCTCAGACATGGCGCGCCTTCGTTCCTAGGTCCTGTATTCGGCATTGATAGTAACGTAATCGTGGGACAGATCGCAGGTCCACACCGTCGTGGCCGCAAGCCCCCGGTTGAGCACGACGCGAACCGTGATCTCGCTTTTCTTCATCACGCACCTTCCGTCTTCCTCGCGGTAGGCCGGGGCGCGGCCGCCGTCCTTCGACACCAGCACTTCGTCGAGGTACAGCTCGACGCGGCCGACCTCCAGATCGCGCACGCCGGCGTTGCCGACCGCGGCGAGGAGCCGCCCCAGATTCGGGTCGGACGCGAAGAACGCGGTCTTCACCAGCGGCGAGTGCGCGATCGCGTAGGCGACGCTCGCGCATTCGGCTTCGCTCGCGCCTTTTTCCACGCGCACGGTGATGAACTTGGTCGCGCCTTCGCCGTCGCGCACGATCGCCTGCGCGAGCCCTTGCGATACCCCGAGCACCGTCTCCCGCAAAGCCGCGAATCCGGGATGGCGCGAGCTGTCGATCATCGACCCGCCGCCGGCGCCGGTTGCAATCAGAACGAAGGAATCGTTGGTGGAGGTGTCACCGTCGACGCTGATACGGTTGAACGAGCGCGCCGCGACGTCCGCGAGGATCTGCTGCAGCGCTCCTTGAGCAACCGGGGCGTCCGTCGCGACAAACGCGAGCATCGTCGCCAGATCTGGGCGGATCATGCCCGCCCCCTTGGCGATCCCGGTGACGGTCGTCGCACGCCCCGCGAGCTGCGTGCTCCGCGAGCGGGCTTTGGGCACTGAGTCGGTCGTCATGATCGCCTCGGCCGCGCGCGCCCAGTTGTCCTCGCGCAGATCGGCAATGCATGCCGGCAGTCCGGACACGATGCGCTCCACCGGGAGCGGCTCCATGATCACGCCCGTCGAAAAAGGCAGCACTTGGCGGGGGCCGCAGCCGGTGAGCCGGGCCGCCGCCTCGCAGCTCGCCCTGGCACCGGTGATCCCGG
>WNGC01002161.1_pt1 | contig 13675 bp, 16 predicted proteins | sample 5400051 | NCBI WGS metagenome assembly WNGC01 (sample SAMN13153368, study PRJNA577476) | soil metagenome | isolation source: 20 cm soil or saprolite under grassland replicate 2 | place: USA:California | collected 2016-06-15 | reverse complement strand
ATTGGAGACTGTAAATGGGCCGAGACATTGCTTGCCGGAGAAAATCGCCTGCTCGAGATGCTCGCCACGGGATGTACGCTCTCAGAATTCCTTGATGCCTTGTGCCGACTCATCGAAGATATCGCGAGCGGCTCTCTCTGTGGAATTGTGCTGGTCGATCCGATCAACAATCGACTGCAGCACGGTGCAGCGCCCAGCCTTCCCCTCAGCTATAACGAGTCGATCCATGGCAGACCCGTGAATCTCTTTTCGGGTCCGTGCGCAATGGCGGCATGTCTCAAAGAGCAAGTGATTGCCGCCGATGTCGCTTCGGACACACGATGGGACACATACGAATGGCGCGCTCTGGCAATGGCACATGGACTGCGGGCTTGTTGGTCCACTCCAATATTGTCATCCGATGAAAAAGTGTTGGGCACCTTCGCAATATACTCGCGCGAACCCGGTAGCCCCACCGCGCAACATCAACACCTCATCGGACAGATCACTCATCTGGCGACTGTGGCCATTGAGCAAAAGTATGCGGAAGAAAAGCTCAGGCAAAGTGAAAAAGAGCTGCGGCAACTCATCGATGCCGTCCCTCAACATATCTTCGTCTTGGGGCCGGATGGGAGTGGTCTCTATACGAATCAGGTCGCACGCGAATATCACGGTCTTTCCCCCGAAGATCCTCAGGAAGACCATCTGGCGATGTTCGTCCATCCAGACGATCGGGAAATGGTGCTAAGTGAGCGGCAACGCTTGATATCGAGCGGCGCCCCCTACGAGCTGGAAGCGCGGCTGCTCGGCAAGGACGGGCAGTATCGCTGGTTTCTCATCCGTGTCAGCCCGTCGCGGGATGATCAGGGACACATCATTCGGTGGTATGGGACAAGGACGGAGATCGAAGACCGGAAGCGCGCGGAGGAGAAGCTCCGTCAAGACGAACGAGAGCTTCGGCGCATCACCGACGCCATAGATCAACGCATTGCTGTCCACGGACCCGATGGAAATATTCTGTATGCGAATCGAGCAATGCTCGAATATAGCGGTCTGAGCATCGAAGACGTCATGACGGGTGACTTTCGCGCACGACTCGTTCATCCCGATGATTTGAAGAGATCACAGGACGAGCGCCAGCATGGGCTAGAACGCGGAACCCCGTTTGAACTTGAGCTACGAGCTCGCCGCAAGGACGGGCAGCACCGGTGGTTTCTGATCCGCTATAACCCGTTGCGGGACGAAGAGGGACGAATCATTCGCTGGTACTCGACGGGAACCGACATCGACGATCGCAAACGGGACGAAGAGAGGATTCAAAAAGAGAACTTGGCGTTGCGCGAAGAGATCGATCACTCGTCGATGTTTGAAGAAATCGTTGGTTCGTCGGAAGCCATCCGCAAAATATTGAGGCAAGTCACCAAAGTGGCGCCGTCAGATTCCACGGTGCTCATTCTTGGTAAGACCGGGACGGGCAAGGAGCTGATCGCTCGGGCCATTCACAAACGCTCGAAGCGGTCGTCCCGGGCGTTTATTACCGTAAATTGCGCGGCGATCCCTGCTTCGCTCATTGCCTCTGAGCTGTTCGGACACGAGAAAGGTGCGTTCACGGGCGCGCTGCAACGGCGTCTGGGACGGTTTGAACTGGCCGATGGCGGAACCATCTTCCTTGACGAGATCGGGGACCTGCCGGCCGAGACCCAAATCGCTCTGTTGAGAGTACTCCAAGAGAGGGAAATTGAACGGGTCGGCGGCAGCCAATCGATTTCCGTGGACGTGCGCGTGCTGGCCGCCACGAACCGCGACTTGAAGGCGGCCATGGCGGCAGGCACATTTCGCCAGGATCTCTTCTACCGGCTGAATGTCTTTCCAATCCAGATACCCTCGTTGCGCGACCGGGTAGACGATATTCCGTTACTCGTGACCTACATGGTTGAGCGCTATGCGCAAAGGGCCGGGAAACAGATCAGAAACATACAGAAAGAGACCCTCGACCGGTTTCAGGCCTACGACTGGCCCGGCAACATTCGCGAGCTGAAGAATGTCATCGAGCGGGCTGTCGTGCTGTGCGATAGCGAGACATTTTCCATCGACGAGACCTGGCTGAAGACGGAAGCGCTCCCACTGAAGGGGCCGGCGGTTCCCTTTGATACCACGCTATTCGAGCGGGAAAAAGAAATGATCGAAACCGCGTTGGCGGATTGCGGGGGGCAGGTCGCGGGCCCTACTGGTGCCGCAGCCAAGCTCGGACTCCCGAGGCAGACGCTCGACTCAAGAATCAAGGTCCTGGGTATTGACAAATATCGATTCAAAACTCGACAGGTCGACCGAAACACGATACGTGGCTGAACCTTGTTCGAACGAGAATCGCAAGGGTCGATCCCTCGCTGTTCGTTCCTTCTGGTTTAGACTGTTTTTCTAACTTCGCCCGCTATCGTCGCCTTCCACACCATCCGAACCGAATCTTAACCACGCCGGCAACTTTTACGGTTTGCGGACAGTTCAGCAAATTCTGACAATTCAGAAAATGCTGAAAATTCGGCGGGCTCTTCTACACCAACCGCAAACTTTTTAGAAGTTTACGGTTGGTCCAGTCTTTGCTGTTGCGCATGACCGAGAAGTCGTAGGAGCTACAGGTGACATTGAGGATTGAAAATTATGCCGATGGGCGAAAGACGGTGATTCGTCTCAGCGGTCGGCTGCAATCGACCCATCTGGCTGAGTTGACCACGCAACTAGAAGGCGCTCGGTCGCGGATTGCACTGGACCTCAGTGGAGTGGTGCTCGTAGACGTCGAGGTCGTTCGATTTCTGAATGGCTGCGAGGAAAGCGGTGTCGAGCTCCTCCATTGCCGGCCGTACATGCGAGAGTGGATGATCCGTGAAAAAGACGGAGAAGGATAAAGCGCACAAGTTCCGATCACCATAATAAACGTACGCACACAAGTGGAGGGGCTGCGATGTCAGATGGTACCCAGGGTAAGGAAAAATCACAAGGCGGTACAGAGATCTCGCGCCGCACTGTCCTGGTCAGCGGGGCCGCCATGGTTGCCGCCGCAGCGCTGCCGCCTTGGACGTTTGCCGCCGGTGCCAAGGCTGTGACTTCAACCTCCCTCAACCGCACGCAACGGAGGCAATCCATGAGCATGATCACGACCAAAGACGGCACGCAGATCTATTACAAGGACTGGGGCAAGGGTCAGTCCATCGTGTTCAGCCATGGCTGGCCGCTGTCGGCAGACGACTGGGACACGCAGATGCTGTTCTTCCTCGAGCACGGCTATCGCGTCATAGCCCATGACCGGCGCGGCCATGGCCGCTCCACCCAGACCGGCGGCGGCCATGACATGGATCATTACGCCGACGACCTAGCGGCGCTGACTGCGCATCTCAACCTCAAGGGTGCGATGCATGTCGGCCACTCGACCGGCGGCGGCGAAGTGGTGCACTACTTGGCCCGCCACGGCGAAAGCCGGGTGGCAAAAGCGGTGATCATCAGCGCGGTGCCGCCGCTGATGGTAAAGACGACGACCAATCCGGGCGGGCTGCCCAAGGAGGTGTTTGACGGGTTTCAGGCGCAGCTCGTCTCCAACCGGCCCCAGTTCTATTACGATGTGCCGGCTGGACCGTTCTATGGTTATAACCGGCCTGGTGTGAAACCCTCTCAGGGGGTGATCTGGAATTGGTGGCGCCAGGGCATGATGGGAGGCGCCAAGGCGCATTATGACGGCATCGTCGCCTTCTCCCAGACGGACTTCACCGAAGACTTGAAGAAGATCACCGTGCCGGTCCTGGTGATGCATGGCGATGACGACCAGATCGTACCCTATGCCGATTCGGCACCGCTGTCGGCAAAGTTGCTGAAGAATAGCACATTGAAAACCTACAAGGGCTTTCCGCACGGCATGCCCACCACGCAAGCGGACACGATCAACGCGGATCTGCTCGCGTTCTTCAAGGCCTAAGGGAGAGTATTTATGTCTGGGAAAGAACGGGTCTGATATAGGCCATTGTTGGAGAGCTCACCATAGGGACGAGCTTAAAGGAGGTCTCGCCAACTATCTAGACGTTTTGATTGTCCAACGAAATCTGTTTGAGGCGGAATTGTCGTTCACTGCGACCCATCGGTTGCATCTGGTAAAGATCGTCCAACTCTACAAAGCATTGGGAGGCGGGTGGGCCCAGGAAAGCGACGGGAAAAAAGGGGTCGATTAGGGGTGAGTCAACGTAGAAGGAGGTCAAGCCATGCTATCGACAAGCGGATATGCAAGCAAAAGCCCAACATCGACTCTCGAACCATTCAACTTTGAGCGACGTGAACCTGGTCCTCACGACGTGCTCATCGAAATCCTCTACTGCGGAATCTGCCACTCCGATATCCATCAGGCGCGGGACGAGTGGGGCGGCTCGATTTTCCCGATGGTTCCCGGCCATGAAATAGTCGGGCGCGTGGCCCGCGTCGGATCCCAGGTGAAGCGATTCAACGTCGGCGAGCTGGCTGGCGTCGGCACCATGGTGGATTCCTGTCGTGTCTGTGAGAGCTGTAAGGAAGGACTCGAGCAATACTGTGTGAAACATCCCTCCTGGACTTATAACGGACTCGAGCAAGACGGGAAGACTCCGACCTACGGCGGGTACTCATCTCACATCGTTGTGGATGAGCATTACACGCTGAGGATCTCCCCGAACCTTCCGCTTGCGAACGTCGCTCCCCTGCTCTGCGCCGGCATCACCACCTACTCGCCGCTCAGGCATTTCAACGTCGGCCCTGGGCAGCGGGTCGGGGTCGTTGGGCTGGGCGGATTGGGCCACCTGGCGGTCAAACTGGCTGCTTCAATGGGCGCGGGGGTGACCGTCTTCAGCACGTCGAAAACTAAAGAGCAGGACGCGCGCCGCCTCGGCGCACAGGACTTTGTCGTGTCGCTGGACCAGAAGAATCTCGACGCCCTTGCTAACCGGTTCGATTTCATTCTCGATGCGGTCTCCGCACCACATGACGTCAATGCATACCTGAATCTCTTGCGCAGAGACGGGGTGATGACGATGGTGGGGGTTCCGACCAAGCCGTTGCAGGTCCAGGCCTTCTCGCTCATCCTCAAGCGAAGAACACTGACTGGCTCGGGCGTCGGTGGTATTCGCGAAACCCAGGAGATGCTCGATTACTGCGCGGAACACAACGTCACCTCCGATGTCGAGGTGATCCCGATTCAGCAGGTCAATAAGGCGTTTGAGCGGACGGTCCAAGGGGATGTGCGGTATCGCTTTGTCATCGACATGAAAACGCTCTGACGGGACAGGCGTTCCGTAGTGCTGCGAACGGGAATGAGGAAAGGCTCCATTGTTTGCTGCGAGGCACTCCCTGCAATCGGCGATGAAGGGCAAAAGTAGTCTGCCCCCGTTTCTGCCCGTTCGGATCCGCGACCCGACGTCCGCTAGCCTGCTGCAGATTATTCGCCTGGAGGAGAGCGATGCCACTGCAAGCTCATTCAGAAAACGGCATGGTCCACGTTCCTAGCAAGTATTCAATGGATGAGACACGTCAACGCCTTGAGTCTCTTGTGAAATCACGCGGCCTCACGGTGTTTGCACTCATCGACTTCAGCGGCGACGCCGCCAAGGTTGGCCTCCGCATGCGGCCGACGCAGTTGCTGATCTTTGGCAATCCCAAATCCGGCACGCCTTTAATGATCGCTTCGCCCAGCATCGCGCTCGATCTGCCGTTAAAAGCACTGGCTTGGGAAGACGCTCAGGGGAAGGTCTGGCTCTCGTACAATGCACCAGAATATCTCAAGGAGCGACATCGGCTTCGGGACGAACTGCTAACAAACATCTCAGGGGTAGGGGCATTGATCGAGACTGTGGCTGGATGATTCAGATCAGGCAATTACGCGAAGATTTGGAGGATTGTGCGGAGCAGCACAAAGAGATAGGGACCAGCGATTTTCTTACCGGCCTTTCACAAAGTTCAACGGGAGGCGCACCATGATACTGGGCATGACGGCATCGACATACCCCTTCGTGCTCGTGGTGCTGACGATTGCGATCGTCGCGCGCTACGTTTTGTACCTCGCGGAAGCCTGGCGCTGGATCTACGTAACCTGCGCCGCTGTTGCCTTTTGTCTGAATGTCTTCGTCGGGGTGTTGCAGGCCTTCTTGAAGGTGCCGCCACTGAGCGCGATCACTCCGAATCAGTCCGAGCCGCCATTCTTGCTCACGCAACTCCTCGTTCTGTCCATTTTCATCGCGCTTGCCATCTTCGCAGCGATCAGATTTCGCACTGAATCGGTCCAAACGGCTTGAAGCAGATTCATTGTCAGGAAGGAGGCATCATCATGAAACTCAATATCGGACTTTCCGATCAGGAGCGTAAAGGCGTCGGCGATATGCTCAACGCTTTGCTGGCCGATGAATATGTCCTGTACACGAATACCCGAAACTATCATTGGAACGTGGTCGGTCCCCAGTTCCATGATCTCCATAAGTTTTTTGAGTCCCAGTATGAGGAATTGAATGAGGTGGTGGATGAAGTCGCTGAGCGCGTGCGCGCCTTGGGCGGGACAGCGTTGGGCAGCTTAACCGAGTTTCTGAAGCAGACGAGGCTAAAGGAACACCCAGGGCAATCCGCGAGCACCACTGAGATGGTGAAGAACCTCTTAATGAGCCATGAGACAATTATTCAGTCCTTGCGTGTGGATCTGAAAAGCTGTGCCGATAAGTTTCACGACATGGGGACGAGTGATTTCCTGACCGGTTTGATGGAACAGCACGAAAAGATGGCCTGGATGCTCAGGGCTTTGGTGACGAAAGAATGATGGTGCCGGACATCAACAAACTTCAATGGATGACCGCGGTCATAGCAGACCAAAGAGTGACTGTTATGCGAGTCGTGGGAGTGAGGAATGAGCATCGCAAAGGAGGCGAGCATGGCTAAGAAAGAATCCAAGAAACCCGAGACAACAATGGTTCGCCACATCTTTTCTCCCGACCGGAACAATCCGACTGGAGGGCCGAGTCGAGAAGAGATTGCTCGACGTGCGTATGAACTCTATCTAGCGCGAGGAGGCGCAGAGGGCTCTGAACAAGAGGACTGGTTGCAGGCCGAACGCGAGCTTCAACATTGAACAATGTGGTAGCGAGGGACTGTTGCGGGAGAGATCAGCCACTGGCAGCTGTTTCCAAGGAAGCAAGACCAAGGGAGCACCTCACATGAACGCAAACAGAGGATCTCAAACTCATCTTGATATTCGCCGGAGCCATCAGCGGTTTCACACACAGATTAGTTGGCTTGATTCCCATCATAGCTTTAGCTTTTCAGACCACTATGCTCCTGACAACACCCATCATGGACTGCTCCTGGTGAGCAACGATGACGTGGTGAAACCCAATACGGGATTCCGTACCCATCCCCATCAAGATATGGAGATTGTGACCTGGGTCCTGGATGGTGAGCTTGAACATAAGGACTCGCAGGGTAATACCGGCATCCTCTACCCCGGGCTTGCCCAGCGCATGAGTGCCGGGACAGGAATCTGGCACTCGGAGATGAACCAGCAGAAAGACAAAGACGTGCATTTCATCCAGATGTGGGTCCCGCCCGATACGGAACGCATCGATCCGAGCTACGAACAATTGGATATCAATCGAGAGCTGGAGCGAGGGGGGCTGATTCCCATTGCCTCGGGGCGTGGCCATGAGGCTGCGATTTCCATCAAGCAACAGGGGGCCGTCCTCTGGGGTGGGAGACTCAAGCCAGGGGGAGCGGTACAGATTCCTGATGCCCCCTATGTGCATCTGTTCATTGCCAAGGGGAGTGCTGAACTCGAAGGGGCCGGGGCGCTCCATACCGGCGATGCGGTTCGTCTCGCAGCGGCCGGTGCGAGGCGCTTGACGGCTGACGCCAGCACAGGAACGGAGGTGCTCATCTGGGAAACCAATCAAGACCTTGAGGTCTAAAGAGGGAGGGCTATGACAACCTCGGTTACAAGGAATGATCCCGCAATTGCCAATCAGTCACGCGAGGAGGAGACAGGATGAGCACAGCCAATCTACAACAACGGCTGACCGATCTGTTCGGCTACATTCGGCAGAGCAAGATCATCGAAGCCATGAACGAGTTTTACGACAAGGACACAGTGATGCAGGAGAATGCCAATCCGCCGACAAAGGGACTCGGCATCAACATCGAACGGGAAAAGCAGTTTATGAGCGGCGTGAAGGAATGGAAAGGGTTCACCGTCACCGCGTCCGGCGTCGGCGACAACGTGACCTTCTATGAATCCACGAGCGACTTTGTTACCACTGGCGGCGTGCCTGTCCATATTGAGCAGGTTTCGGTGGCGAAGTGGAAGAACGACAAGATCGTGCACGAGCGGTTCTACTACGACACGGGCAAGCACTAAGGCGAGTCCTCTTCAATCTCAGTGTCTCTACAATGAAGGTGAGATCGAGAAGTAGGGCCGCGCGAGGAGGTCATCTCAATGAGGGCGATTCGGTTGCATCAGGTCGGTGGGTCGGAATCACTTCGCTATGAGGATGCGCCGAAACCTAGTCCGAAGGACAATGAGGTGCTCGTTCGGGTCTCTGCCACCGCGATCACGCCGACGGAGTTCGCCTGGTATCCCACCTTCCATACTCCTGACGGCGCTACCAGACAGTTTCCCATTATTCTCGGCCACGAATTCTCCGGTGTCGTCGACGCGATCGGACCGGCTTGCATGGGTGTCCAGGTCGGTGATCCTGTCTATGGATTGAGCGATTGGTTCATCAACGGTGCTCAGGCGGACTATTGCCTGACCGTTCCCGCCCACATCGCGCCGAAGCCCGCAACGCTTGACCATACGCAGGCGTCTGTAGTCCCGATTTCGGCTCTGACCGCCTGGCAGGCACTCATCGATCGCGCCGAGCTCTCGGAAGGGAAACGGGTGTTGGTCCATGGTGCCGCTGGCGGAGTCGGCAGCTTCGCCGTGCAGTTCGCCCGTCATAAGAAAGCACATGTGATCGCCACGGCGTCAGCGGCGAATGCCGACTTTGTCATGGCGCTCGGTGCAGACGAAGTCATTGATTACCGGATGACGCGATTCGAGACAGTCGTCCGAGACGTGGATGTGGTACTTGACACTGTCGGAGGGGACACGAGAGATCGCTCGTGGGGGATCCTCAGCAAGGGTGGTCGGTTGGTGACCATTGCGGCTGATGCGGAACGGTTCAGCCGGCCGCGCGTGCGCGACGCCTTCTTCATCGTCGAACCAAAGCGGGTTCAGTTAATCGAAATCTCTCGTCTGATCGATGCCGGCGTCATCCGACCGATCGTGGGTACCGGCTATGTCATGGAGGACTTTCGGCAGGCCTACGAACAGAAACCTGTGCACGGCAAGCATGTGCTGCGCATCGCTGAACCGTAATGTACGCAACGCAGTAGACGAGAAAGGAACATTCCAATGATGACCATCCCATCCTCAACCCTCACAGTGGCGAAACAGGCATTGACGTGTACAGCAGTGGCCGGAGCGATTCTGGTCATGGGACAGGCGCCAGCGCTGGCAGAAGACAGCGTGTCAGTGCTGATGAAACAGAGCCTGGGGGACATGGCCGGAAAGGAGGCCACAATGCTGACCGTGGAATATGCGCCGGGAGCCGCATCCGACCCGCATGTTCATCCGGGCTCAGTGTTCGCCTACGTCTTGGAGGGAACGGTTGTCACTCAATTAGAGGGTGAGCAGCCCATGACGTATACCAAAGGTCAGAGCTGGTATGAGCCTCCTAAGAAGCCGCATATGGTGTCCAGAAATGCGAGCGCGACGGAGCCGGCCAAATTGCTGGTGTTGCTCCTGTCGCAGAAAGGCGAAGCGCTCAAAGTGCCGGTGAAAGCACCCGACAGCGGGAGGTGAACCATTTTCTCGCCTGCCGGAGCGAAGTGGTTGCTGCTCGTGGAGGGAGAGGCCGAGCGGATTTGTGGAGCCAGACCTCATTAATTTTATGACGGCGTGCCCCTGGGCAGTGTGGGCACGTCAGACGAAGTCGCAAAGGCCGTCTCGTTCCTCGGTCGAAGGACAACAGCTATATCATCGGCGTCGAATGGTTCGTCGAGGGATGCATTGTGAATTCTCCGAGTATACTGCGAAGGATGGAAGGAGAAAAGGCCATGTCACAGACACTCAAAGGCAAAGTCGCTCTCGTCACCGGCGGCAATAGTGGGATCGGTCTGGCAGCGGCCCTTGCGTTTGCGAAAGAAGGCGCGCGTGTCGTCATCACGGGACGCGATCAGGCTACCTTGGACAAGGCGGCAGTCCAGCTCGGCGAGAAGGTCATCGCGGTGCGAAGTGATGCCGGGAGTGTCGCCGATGGGGTACAGCTCGTCACGTTGTTGCAACAGCAGGGCGTGATGCTCGATGCCGTGTTTATCAATGCAGGCGTGGCCAAGCTCGCTCCGTTCGATTCGGTCGGGGAAGAGATGTGGGATGCGACCTTCAACACCAACGTGAGAGGTCCGTATTTCTTGATCAAGGCACTGCTACCCCGTCTGAACCCGGGAGCCGCCATCGTACTCAACGGCTCGATCAACGCCCACATCGGCATGCCGAATACGACCGTATATGCCGCCAGCAAAGCCGCATTGATTTCGCTGGCGAAGACTCTGTCATCCGAGTTGTTGAGCAGAGGCATCCGTGTCAATGTGGTCAGCCCTGGCCCTGTCGCGACATCTCTATTAAGCCGCCTGGGTCTCCCTGTGGGGCAGCTCTCGGAAGTCGCGGCGGGCATCCAAGCCCAGGTCCCCCTCAAGCGCTTCGGTACGCCCGAGGAAATCGCAAGCGCGGTGCTATATCTGGCATCGCCCGACTCGGCCTTCATCGTTGGCACTGAGCTGGTGGCTGACGGTGGCATGAGCCAGCTCTGATTTTCACCAATGACAGTTCAAGCCGCAGGAAGGCATGCAGGAATAGAGAATAGAAAATTTCAGAGTGTGTAAGAGAAGGTACGGAGCAGGTTTCGGTGACCAAGTAGAAGATTGGAGCTATCAGTCACGACGATTCTACTATGCTACCAGGAGAAATGCGTGAGCAGCGCGCGATAGGGGGCAAGATGAGAGCGGATGGCAATGTCGTGCTGATCGCCGGAGGGTCAGGAGCGCTAGGACAGACGGTTGTTCCTTCCTTCGTCGCGGCAGGTGCCAGGGTCATCACGGTCGACCAGCATCCAACTTCCATTCAAGTGGAAGGTCGCACGGACATGAAGGCGGATGTCACCGATGAAGCCGACGTCCGGCGTCTCGTGGATGAGGTGATTCGCACGGCGGGCCGCATCGATACCTTGATCAATCTGGTTGGCGGGTTTGCCATAGGTCGCGTCGTGGAAACCGACGATTCGCTCTGGCATCGGATGTTGACCATGAATCTCACGGCGGCCTTTCTGCTCTCCAAGGCGGTGTTGCCTCACATGCTGGAACGGCGGACGGGACGCATCGTGCATGTCGCCGCTCGAGCGGTGCTGGAACCGTTCCCTGGGGCGGCGGCCTACATCGTGTCGAAGTCGGGCCTTGTCGCTCTGATCCGCACCCTCTCGCTAGAACTGGCTGGGTCAGGCGTGACGGTCAACGGAGTTCTGCCAGCGACCATTGATACGCCTGCGAATCGGAGCAGCATGCCAGATGTCGATCCGTCGAAATGGGTCAGGCCCGAATCCCTCGCGCAGACCTTGATCTTTCTCGCATCTAGAGAAGCGAGCCAGATAAACGGCGCGCTGATTCCGATCGGGTAACGAGGAGTGACGACATGAAAGCCCACTCTCCTCGGCCACGAACGAACCGGCGGTCCAGGTGGACGGAAGAGTTGTTCGTTCGATCATATGATCAATAATGTGGGAAGGCTATGCGTGATGGTTCAAGGACGCTTCATGCAACGGATGGGAGAAGGAGCTGTGACCTGTCCACTATGAGCCAACGAAACACCAATAGAGAAAGGAGAAATGGATCATGGGTTGGCGCAGGACGGAGCAACGGTTGTTGTGAATTACGGCAAGAGTGCCGACAAGGCCAAGCAGGTCGTGGTTGGGATTGAGGAGAAAGGTGGCAAGGCAGTCGCGATCCAAGCCGATATGAGCAAAGTCGGTGATGTCGGCCGGCTGGTCAAGGACACGGTAAGGATATTCGGCCGGCTGAACATCCTGGTCAACAACGCCGGCATGTTCATGTACAAGCCCCTGGTCGAGATGACCGAGGAAGAGTTCGACCGCATGTTTGCCCTCAATACCAAGGGCCCGTACTTTGCCCTGCAGGAAGCGGCAAAGATCATCCAGGAAGGTGGACGTATCGTGAATATTTCCACTGACGGCACCCATATCGGTTTTGCCGGCGCTACTGCCTACCTCGGCAGCAAAGGTGCTCTCGAACAGTTCACGAAAGGTCTTGCGCACGAACTCGCGCCCAAGGGAATCACCGTGAATACGGTCTCTCCCGGATACACGGACACCGCTATGCTCCCTGCCGATCCCACCTTTCGTCAGATCGGAGAGCAAGCTTCGCCGCTCAAACGACTTGGCATCCCCAAGGACATTGCCGACGTCGTGGCCTTCGTGGTCAGCGAAGAGGCGCGGTGGCTGACGGGGCAGAACATTCACGCGGGCGGCGGCGTGGTGATGTGATCAACAAGGAGCACCTCATGAAAGAAGATCTCGACAAAGTGAAACTGCCTGGCTCGCAACCTGCGGAACGGCAGACAGAAGGAGGCAACGATGGATATGGTAGACCTCGAAAAGACTAAAGATGACTGCAATCTGTTTCTGACTAGGAACAATCAGCCGATATGTTTTCCTTGCCTTTACAAAACGGCGATTCCAAATTCAGGTCCGATTGAGGATCTAATGTTGCGAGGGTTAATCAAGCGAGAGGTGCCTATCAACTATCGTGTGGGAAGCGGAACATGTGGGAATTGCCATCATCATCTCGATGGTGAACTCCTCATTCCACACTGAGCCAAGTGAATTATTTCTTGTCCTATCTGGGGGAAGGAATAGTTATGCCCGAACACAACCTTCAATCCATCGCGTTTCCGACGCTTGACGAAGCCCAGACACTCTGGCGACGAGCCGAAGACGGTCACGGTCCATCGCAAGGGCCAGTTCACCGGAGAAATCACACACCTGACCGGCAATCCGGCAGTAGTGAGCGCCATCGCCCGAGGCGACTGCGAGGTGTATCAGATCTCGGGGGACGCTCTGCGGCGGGTCCTGAACCAGTGCCCGGCAGTCAGCGACATCATCCTCCAGGCGTTCATCGCCCGGCGGCAGCTTCTGCGCGAATCATCGGATTTTACCGGTTTGCGGGTGATCGGATCCCGCTACTCCACCGATACCTTCCGCGTCCGCGACTTCATGGCCAAGAACCGCATGCTGTTCACCTGGGTGGACATAGACACCGACCCGCAGGTGGACCTGCTGCTTAAACAGTTCGGCGTGACGGAGGCAGACACGCCCGTGGTCGCCTGCAGTCATATGCTGCTCTTGCGCAACCCCTCGAACAGGCAACTGGCCGACGAGATCGGTATCCGCCAGCCGCTGGAACAGACGGTGTACGACCTGGTGGTGGTGGGAGGCGGGCTGGCGGGGCTGGCTGCCGCGGTCTATGGGGCCTCCGAAGGGCTACGGACGGTGGTGCTGGAGCGCACAGCGCCAGGAGGGCAGGCCGGGAGCAGTATGCGGATCGA
>WNGC01001629.1_pt1 | contig 13680 bp, 9 predicted proteins | sample 5400051 | NCBI WGS metagenome assembly WNGC01 (sample SAMN13153368, study PRJNA577476) | soil metagenome | isolation source: 20 cm soil or saprolite under grassland replicate 2 | place: USA:California | collected 2016-06-15 | reverse complement strand
AGGACGTTCGCGGAGGCGCCCTCCTTGTCGAACGACAGCCAGACGATGTTGTCGCCGTCGGTCTCGAGCTTCCAGTGCCGGTAATTTTCAGCCATATTGACGACTAGATTGCTTCGACCAGCATCGCACCGCCTAGGCCTCCGCCGATGCAGATCGAGGCCATGCCTCGCCTGCCTTTTGCGCGCTTGAGCGCATGCAGCAGATGCAGCACGATGCGCGCGCCCGAGGCGCCCACCGGGTGGCCGAGCGCGATGGCGCCTCCGTCGATATTGAGTTTTTCCGGATCGAGCTCGCCCATCGCGCGGTCGAGGCCCAGCTCCTCGCGGCAGTACGTGTCTTCCCGCCACGCTGCGAGGCAGGCGAGCACCTGCGCGGCGAAGGCTTCGTTGATTTCCCAGGCGTCGAGATCGTCGAGCTTCAATCTGTGGCGCTGGAGTATCGGCGTCGCCGCATGCACGGGCCCCAGGCCCATTTGCGCGGGGTCGAGGCCCGCCCACTGCGAGTCGACGATGCGGCCGAGCGGCTTCAGACCGTGGCGCTTCACGGCTTCTTCGGTCGCAAGCACCAGCCACGCGGCGCCGTCGGTGATCTGCGAGGAATTTCCAGCAGTGACGTTGCCGTACTTGCGGTCGAAAAAGGGTTTCAGCTTCGCGAGGTTCTCCGCCGTGGAGTCCTTGCGCACGCCGTCGTCGTCCTTGTAGAGATTGCCCTTGTCGTCGTACACCGGCACGATTTCCGCGGCGAGACCGTCATGCGGGTTGTTGAATACGCCGCCTTCCTGCGCGCGGAGTACTCGGGCATGGCTCTCTGCGGCCAATTCGTCCATTTGCCGGCGACCGATCGCGAAGCGGTACGCGAGGTTTTCTGCCGTCTGCCCCATGAGAAGCCCGACGTAAGGGTCGGTCAGCCCTTTCATGATGCCGATGATGGGGGTGAGCAGCTGGGTCGGTTTCAGCTTCAGGAACATTCCGACTTTCTGAAGAGGGGTCTTCGCCGCCATGAAGTTCGAGAACCACACGACCATGACGTCCGAATAGAGAAGAGGCACGCGCGAGAGAGCGTCCACGCCGCCCGCGAGCACCAGGTCCGACCGCCCGGAGAGCATGTTCGCGATCGCAGAGTCGAGCGCCTGCATGCCCGAGGCGCAGTTGCGCATCACGGTCCATCCCGGCACCTTCTGCCCGCAGCCCATGCGCAAGGCCGCGACGCGCCCGATGTTCACCTCGTCCACGGAAGGCGCGGCGCAGCCTAGGATCACCTCGTCGAGTTCGGTGGGCGCGAAGGGCGCTCGCACGAGCAGCGCCTTGCCGGCGGCGGTCGCGAGGTCGCTCGCCGAGAACGGTCCCGGCCGGTTGCGCGATTTCAGGAACGGCGTGCGCGCGCCGTCGATGATATAGATGGCCTTGGGCATCGTGCCTCCGATGACGGGGAGGAAACAACAAAACCGGGGACAGACCCCTATTTTTGATTACGCATCGTATTGAAGCAAAACCGGGGAAAAAATAGGGGTCTGTCCCCGGTTTCAAGCGGCGGCGCGCTGGGGTTGTGCAGGCCGGATCGCTTCGGACAGCCCGAGATCCTGCGGGAAATGGTCCACGCGGATCACCTCGTCGCGCAGCTCTCCCGCGCGCTTGAGCAGAGCCTGTTCTTCGGCGCCGATGACGCGCGCGGCGAGCGCGGCCTGCGCGAGCTCCTCGGGCGTCTTGCCGCGTATCGCCCCGGATTTCTGGGCCGCACGGATCTTGGCCTCGACCGCCTCGGCCTTGATCGCCGCCTCGAGCGCGGCCTCGAGGCACCCGAGCGGCTCGCTCTCAGCCTTCGGCAGGTACATGCCGGAGCAGAGCCGGTCGCGCGCGGCCGAGGGCGCAATGAGCAGGCGCGCGACTTCGTGCCCGAGCGCGTCGCTGGGCGGCGCGAAGTGCCGGCCCAGCGGGAAAATCGCGAGGCGCAGGAACGAACCGACCAGCCGCACCGGATAGTTCGCGAGCACCCCGTGCAGCGCTTCGGCCGCGCGGGCGAGACTGTCCTGCAACGACCAGTCGAGGAGGGGAAGATCGGCCTCCTGTCGGCCTTCGTCCTCGAAGCGCTTGAGCGTTGCCGAGGCGAGGTAGAGCATGGAGAGGACATCGCCCAGGCGAGCGGAGATCCTTTCCCGGCGCTTCAGCGACCCTCCGAGCACGAGCATCGAGATGTCCGCCGCGTAGGCGAAAGCGGCGGAAATCCGCGTCAGCTGCCGGTAGTAGCGGTGCGTCCGGGGAGCAGCCTTTGGCGAGACGGAAACGAAGCGCGATCCCGTGATCGCCATGAGGAAGGCGCGCGTTTTGTTCGAGAGGACGTGTCGGATGTGACCGAAAAGCGAGGCGTCGAAGCTCTTCAGGTCGCCCCCGCGGGCGGCGTTCATTTCGCGCAGCACGTAGGGATGGCAGCGGATCGCTCCCTGCCCGAAGATGATGAGGTTGCGCGTGAGAATGTTCGCGCCTTCGACCGTGATCGCGATGGGCAGCTGCTGGTAGATGCGCCCCATGAAATTGTTGGGGCCGAGGCAGATCCCCTTGCCGCCGAGTATATCCATCGCGTCGTTGACCACGGCTCGCCCGCGCTCGGTGAGGTGATACTTGACGATCGCCGAGATCACCGAGGGCTTTTCGCCGAGGTCGACCGCGCCCGCGGTCATCGTGCGCGCCGCGTCCATCACGTAGAGGTTGCCGCCGATACGGGCGAGCGCCTCCTCGATCCCTTCGAATTTTCCGATCGGCGTCTTGAACTGGCTGCGCACTCGCGCATAGGCGCCGGTCGCGCGCGCGGCGAGCTTGGCGTAGCCCGTCCCCGAGGAGGGCAGCGAGATCGAGCGGCCCGCGGCCAGGCACTCCATCAGCATCCTCCAGCCCTGGCCCGCCATCCTCGGCCCCCCAATAATCCAATCCAGGGGCATAAACACGTCCTTGCCCCAGTTCGGGCCGTTCTGGAACACCGCGTTCAGAGGGTTGTGGCGGCGGCCGATGTTGACGCCCGGCGCGTCGGTGCGCACCAGCGCGCAGGTGATGCCGATGTCTTCCTTGTCTCCGAGCAGATGGTCGGGGTCGTGGAGGCGGAAAGCGAGCCCGAGCAGGGTCGCAATGGGGCCCAGCGTAATGTAGCGCTTTTCCCAGGTGACGCGCATGCCGAGCACCTCGCGGCCTTCCCACGTTCCCCTGCACACGATGCCGAAATCGGGAATCGAGGCGGCGTCGGATCCTGCGTGCGGATTGGTGAGACCGAAGCAGGGAATTTCGAGGCCTTTCGCCAGGCGCGGCAGGGTGTGATTTTTCTGCTCGTCGGTGCCGTAGTGCAGCAGCAGCTCGGCCGGTCCCAGCGAATTGGGCACCATGACGTGCACCGTGGCCGCGCTGCAGCGGGTCCCGAGCTTCTGGATCACCTGCGAATGCATGGTCGCGGAGAACTCCTTGCCGCCGTATTTCTTCGGGATGATCATCCCGAGGAAGCCCTTGTCCTTGATGAACTGCCACGCGTGCGGCGGCAGGTCCTGATAGACCTGCGTCGTTTCCCAGTCGTTCACCATCGCGCACAACTGCTCGGTTTCGTTGTCGAGGAAAGACTGTTCCTCGGGCGTGAGCTTCGGCCGCGGCAGGGCGAGCAGTTTTCCCCAGTCGGGGCGGCCGGAGAAAAGATCGCCGTCCCACCACACCGTGCCGGCGTCGATCGCCTCCTGCTCGGTCTGGGACATGGCCGGAAGCTGGCCGCGGTACCAGGCGAGAAGAGGGCGCGAAACAAGCAAGCGGCGCAGCGGTGAAACGCCGAGCACGAGGCCGCCGAGCGCGAAGATCGCCGAAAGCGCGAGAAAGACGTTCATCGCGAGCGTTCCTGCGCCCAGCCCGGCGAGCAGCGCGAGCGCGCCCGCGGCAATCCACAACCAGCCCGATGAATTCAGGTAGGCAAGCGCAAAGGAAACGGCGACGACTGCGACGATCCAGACAGCGATCAGCATGGGCCCTCCGGAATGTGCTTTGGACGTTCTAAGGCAATACGGCATGATACGCCGCTCCGGAAAACCGGGGACAGACCACGGTTTTAAGCGCAGAAATCCAAAAGTGAACGGCAGCGGGAACGGCAGTGGCGATTCGCGAATCCGAAAACCGTGGTCTGTCCCCGGTTTTCCCTCGCCTCGATGTAACATGACACTCCTCATGGCCCACGATCACCGCAGTCTTGCTTTCCCCGCGCCGTTGAAAGATTCCGCCGCGCCGAAGCGGCGCAGCGAATGGCGTGCATTGGGAATGCTCGTCCCCTATCTGTGGGAATTTCGCGTCCGTGTAGGGATAGCGCTCGCGTTCCTGACCGGCGCTAAGCTCGCCAACGTCGGCGTGCCGCTGATCCTGAAGGAAGTGGTCGATTCGCTGGACGCTCGCACCGCCGTGCTGGTGCTGCCGCTCGCGCTGCTCGCCGCCTATGGAATCCTCAGGTTTTCGACGACGCTGTTCGCTGAGCTCCGGGACGTGGTGTTCGTGCGCGTGACCCAGCGCGCCATCCGCCGCGTCGCGCTCACCGTTTTCCGCCACATGCACAGCCTGTCCTTGCGCTTTCATCTGGAGCGTCAGACGGGCGGCGTGTCGCGCGACATCGAGCGCGGCACGCGCGGCATCTCCACGCTGTTGACCTACATGCTGTTCTCGATCGTCCCGGTGATCCTCGAGTTCGGCCTGGTGGCGGCCATCCTTCTCACCAAGTTCGACTGGCGCTTCGCGGCGGTCACCTTCGTCGCCGTGGCCCTCTACATCGCCTTCAGCGTGGCGATCACTGAGTGGCGCATGGAAATACGCCGCCGGGCGAACGAGCTCGACTCGAAAGCCAACACGCGCGCGATCGACAGCCTGCTCAACTACGAAACGGTGAAATACTTCAACAACGAGGAGTACGAGGCGCGCAGGTACGACGAGAACCTGCAGAAGTACGAGTCGGCGGCTGTGAAGAACGAAGCCTCGCTCGGGCTCCTCAATATCGGGCAGAGCTGCATCATCGCCGTCGCGGTGACGCTGCTTATGATCCTCGCGGCTGAAGGCGTGGTTACCAAGACTCTGACGCTCGGCGACCTGGTGCTCGTCAACGGCCTTTTGATCCAGCTCTACATCCCGCTCAATTTTCTGGGGATGGTGTACCGCGAGATCAAGCAGGCGCTCGCCGACATGGACCGCATGTTCCGTCTGCTCACGCAGGACCGGGAAATACAGGACCGGCCGGATGCGGTGCCACTGCCCCTAGTAAAAAGCGCGGCGAGCGCCACGGTGCGCTTCGAGCACGTCGATTTCTCCTACGAGCCGCGTCGCCAGATCCTGTTCGACGTGTCGTTCGAGATCCCGGCCGGAAGCAAGATCGCCGTGGTGGGACACAGCGGCTCCGGAAAATCCACCCTGGCGCGACTCTTGTTCCGTTTCTACGACGTCAACGCAGGCCGCATCACCATCAACGGTGCCGACATCCGCGGCGTCACGCAATCGTCTCTGCGTGCCGCAATCGGCATCGTGCCGCAGGACACAGTGCTCTTCAACGACTCGATTCTCTACAATATTCACTACGGCAGGCCCGACGCGTCGCCCGCGGAAGTGATCGAAGCTGCAAAGGCGGCGCACATCCACGAATTCATCGAGAGCCTTCCCGACCGATACGAATCCCGCGTGGGCGAGCGGGGCCTGAAGCTCTCAGGGGGCGAAAAGCAGCGTGTCGCGATCGCCCGCGCCATCCTGAAAAACCCGAGCATCCTCGTCTTCGATGAGGCCACCTCCGCGCTCGATTCGGAAACCGAGCAAGGCATCCAGGCCGAGCTCGACCGCATCGCCCGCGGCCGCACTGCGCTGGTGATCGCTCACCGCCTTTCTACGGTGATGGACGCAGACCAAATTCTCGTTCTGGATCAAGGCCGTATCGTGGAGAGCGGCACGCACAGGGAATTGCTCGCGCAAGACGGCGCTTACGCCCAGATGTGGGCGCTGCAGCTCCAAGAGGAGGCCGAGCAGGCCGCAGCCTGAAGGGGGAGACGGAAGCCCCTGCCAAGGCAGCATTTTCGCGATGTCGTGTGAAGTGTCACCTGTATCCTGTTATTTTCGTTGCAAATTAATTTCTCCAACGCTAAACTGACCGGCCCAACAAGAAAGTGGGAGGAAGGGTGCGGCTCATCGCGATGTCCCTGATTGCACTGACGGTCGTTTCGACGCCGGTGCTCGCGCGCGAGCTGCGCCAGCCGGCGCTGAAATCGCAGGCCGCCCTGGTCGTCGACCAGCAGTCCGGCGAGGTTCTCCTCGGCAAGAACATGGAAACGAAAGTGCCGATCGCGTCGCTCACCAAGCTGATGACCGCGATCGTCACGCTGGACGCCGAGCTCGACCCCGACGAGCTTGTGACGGTCACCAAGGCGGACGTCGACCGGCTGCGCGGCTCGCATTCCCGCCTGCAAGTGGGAACGACGCTCACGCGCGACGAACTGCTGCACCTCGCCCTCATGGCCTCGGAAAACCGCGCCGCCTCCGCGATCGCAAGCTCCTACCCGGGCGGAAAAGACTCGTGCGTGCTGGCGATGAACCTCAAAGCCCAGTTGCTCGGCATGTCGGGCACGCGCTTCGAGGACGGAACGGGGCTTTCCGGCCGCAACGTGTCCACCGCGCAGGACCTGGCCAAGCTCGTGCAAGCCGCGCACGCCTACCCCAAGATCCGGGACTACACGACTTCGACCTCGTTCCAGATCAAGGTCGGGCGCCGCGCGATGCGCTTCGGCAACACCAACAATCTCACCCGCAGCTCCCGCTGGGATATCGGTCTGTCCAAGACCGGATACATCGCCGAGGCGGGGCGGTGTCTGGTGATGCAGGTGACGCTCGCCGGGCGTTCGATTATCATCGTGCTGCTCGACTCCTGGGGTAAATACACTCGTGTCGGCGACGCGACCCGCATCCGTCAGTGGCTGGAATTCGCCTCCGGCCGTTCCAACACGCACCCCACCTCCGCGAGCTTGCCGCTGCAGCGCGACTTCGCATCGATCTACGCACGAAACGACTGGCCGGGCTAGATTCCGGCCTTCGGCATGAAACCCGAGCCCTCTCCCCAGCCGCCGGCGCCCGGGGTGGTTCGCTTCTACAGCTTCCTTCCCCGGGGGGAGCGGCTTCTCGAGGACGTGCTCGCCGGCCTCGCACTTCCGCAGAAGAGCATTCCGCCGAAGTATTTCTACGACGAACAGGGCTGCCGCCTGTTTGAGGCGATCTGCGAGCTGCCCGAGTACTACCTGACGCGTACCGAGACGGCGATCCTGCGCGGCAACATCGCCGAAATCGTGCAATTCGTGGGGCCCGAGGCCGAGCTGATCGAGTTCGGCAGCGGCGCCCAGGCCAAGACGCGCATCCTGATCCACGCGCTGCAGACGCAGCTCTACGTTCCGATCGACATCGCGATCGACACGCTGCGCGCTTCCTCGAACGAGCTCGCGGGCCGCTTTCCCTTCCTCAATATCGTCGGCATGTGTGCCGACTACACGCAGCCGCTCGCCCTGCCCGAGTTCGTGGGCGTCCCGATCCGCAGGAAGGCGGTGTTCTTTCCCGGTTCCACCGTCGGCAATTTCACTCCCGCGGGGGCGCTCGCTTTTCTGAAACAGGCGCGCAAGATGGCGGGACCGGGCGGTGTCCTGCTGATCGGCGTGGACCTCAAGAAGGACAAGACCACTCTCGATGCCGCCTACGCCGATCCCGGGGGCGTGACGGCGCAGTTCAACCTCAACCTGTTGCACCGGATCAATCGCGAGCTCGGGGCGGATTTCCAGGTGAAGCGCTTTGGTCACAAGGCCTTCTACGACCCGATCATGGGCCGCATCGAGATGCACCTGGAGAGCCTGTACTCGCAGTTCGTGCACGTCGCCGGCCGGCGGTTCGATTTCGCGCCCGGCGAGACCATCCACACCGAAATTTCCTGCAAGTACTCGATCGCCGAATTCCAGGAACTGGGCAAGCGGGCGGGATTCACGCCCGAAAAAGTCTGGACCGATCCCGAACAGCTCTTCAGCGTGCACGGGATGGTCGCGGCCTAGGGTTCGTCATTCCCGCGCAAGCGGGAACCCAGTGGTGTCGGTAGAGTCAACCCACGAGGTCTACGGGAGGTAACGGGCCGCTCACGATACGGCAGGAAGCGACCCTGAGCCGCCGGTCGCCTTTCTCTATACCGGACATTCACGGATAGGATAATCAATTCTCCGGCGCGCCGCAGTCCAGTGCTTGAAGCTGTCCTGAACGGCGCAAATCGTTCTTATGTTAACTTGGCTCCTTCTTCGCACCGCTCAACGGGGCCAATCAGAGCGAGTCTAGTGGTAAATTTGCGCCGAGGCGTACGCGATCTACCGGCAGAACTACCCCTAGTTCATTCCAGCTCGAGCCTCGCGCCGGCGATGAGTTCTCGCCAGAGCGCGAGATCGTCGCGATTGATCGCGAGGAGCCGATCCGGTGTCGAGCCTTCCGCCGCATAGCCGTAGCTCTGCATCTTCTCGATGACGTCGGCGCGCTTCACGACGGCGTTGAATTCGCGATTCAGGCGCTCGACGATTTCGCGGAGCAGCTTCGGCGGACCATAGACGCCGGCCCATTGCCGGATGGTCATTTGCGAAAAACCCGCCTCGTCGAACGTCGGCACGTTGGGCACCAAGGGGTTGCGCTTGTCGGCCAGCACGCCGAGCGTGCGCAGGCGTCCCTCCTTCGCTAGCTGAATCCCGGCGGGGTTGCTCATGAAACCCGACTGCACGCGGCCGGCGATCAGATCCGGCGTCAGCGGCCCTTCGCCCTTGTAGGGCACGTGCGTCATCGTGATACCACCCGCGTTCATGAGCTGCACCATGGCAAGGATGGAGAGCGGATTTCCGGTGCCGTAGTTGAGCTTGCCTTGGTTCGCGCGTGCGTAGGCGACGAACTCCTGCAGCGTCGTCGCGGGCACCGCAGGATTCGCGTAGTAGAAGAAGGTTGCGCGACCGACAAGCGCGATCGGCGTGAAGTCCTTGAGCGGGTCGTAAAGCGGCTGTTTCTTGAGCGACACGGCCGCCGTCATCGCGCTATTCGTGCCGAAAAGCAGCGTATAGCCGTCGGGCGCTACACGGCTCACGTACGCGGCACCGATCGCGCTGTCCGCTCCAGGACGGTTCTCTATCACCACCGGCTGGCCGACCTGCTCGGAAAGCGCCTGCCCCAGGATGCGCGCCGTCGGGTCCGCCGAGCCGCCCGGCGGGAAGCCGACGATGAAGCGAATCGGCTTCGACGGATATTGGGCAAACGATGGAAGCGTGCACGCCAGAAGCGCCAGTGCCGCCAACCAGACCCGCAGCTTGCTCATGTGGCCACCCCTCTTCCCAAGAGAGCATTCGAAAAAAATCTACCTCTAGTTTCGTTGCTGTAACCTGCGCGGGGGAGGGACCTGCGTGAGCAAGAACAAATTCTCATCGGTGTCGGGATCGTCATCGGCATACCGCTAAAAACGGATAGGATAATCAATTCTCCGGTTCCGGCCGTCCACGTCTGGTTTTGCAGCGAAGAAAGTCGTGGATGGCATCGGACCTCGGGCTTGCCCGAGTTCCGCACTACTAAGTGCCGCAACTCGAATAAATCCGAGTTGCGGTGTGGTTGCTACAACAGCGGTCCGGGATTTTTCTTGTAGCGATTGACGATCGCATCGGCGCTCATGTAGGCGAGCGCCTGGATCGTGAGCGTCGGATTGAAGCCGCTCATCGACGGGAAGGTCGAGCTGCCGATGACGAACAGGTTCGGGATGTCCCAGCTCTGGCCATAGCGGTTCACCACTGAGGTCTTCGGATCGGTACCCATTCGCGTCCCGCCCTCGTGGTGCGCGCCCGGGGCGCCTGGGCCTAAAGGCGCACGCCACACGTGCGTCGCGCCCATCGCGCGCCCGATCTCCTCCATCTTCTTCATCATGAACTCGACGCGCGCCAGCTCGTTCGGCCGCCGCCAGTCGTAGGTCAGGCGCGGGGCCGGCAGGCCCCAGGCATCGCGCACGTTGGGATCGAGGTCGATGGTCTGGTCGGCGTAGGGCAGGTTCTCGGTCTGCGCGACCATCGCGGCGTGCCGCGCGTAATACTTCGCGAGGAAGTCGCGATAGGCCGCGCCCCAGCGCGGGACGCCGGACGGCGGAGCCGTGGTGGTGAGGCTGATCGGGCCGCCCTCCAGGTTGCCGGTACCGACCGAGATCTGCGAGCCACGGATGAAGCCCACGTCGGCATGGTTGAAGTTGTCGGCGTTGAAATCGTCGATCGTATGCTTCTGCGCGCTCGGCCCCATGTAGTTGTTGATGTGCCGGTCATCGAAGGCGACGTACACATTCGGCATCATGTGCGCCGTCAGGTGCTTGCCTACCTGCCCGCTCGAGTTGGCGAGGCCGTTCGGGAACTTGTCCGTCTTGGAAAGCAGCAGCAGACGCGTGTTGTCGTAGATGAACGGAGCGAGAATGACGAGCTCGGCTTCGATCGTGTTGTCCGAGCCGTCGGGGCCCCAGTACGCCACGCCGGTGACGCGACCGCTGTTGTCGCTGTTCACCCGGTAGCACATGGCGCCGGTGATGAGCTTGAAGTTGCCGGTCGCGTCGGCTTGGGGCAGCACGGTGACGAGGATCGACGACTTCGCGCCGACGTGGCAGCCGAATGCTTGGCAAAAGCCGCAATAGGTGCAGCCCGGCCGTCCTTTATACGCCTTCGAGAGGATCGCGCGCGGCGTCGAAAACGGATGATAGCTGAGCTTCTTGGCGGCGGCATCGAAGACGGCGCCCGCCTGATCCACGACCAATGGCGGCAGCGGAAACTCGCGACGGCGCGGTGCTTCGAACACGTTGCCGCCGTCGATCTTGCGCCCCTGCAGATTGCCCGCCTTGCCCGACACGCCGAGCTCGTATTCGATGCGATCGTAGTAGGGCTCGAGATCGGCGTAGCTCAACGGCCAGTCGACGAGCGAGGAGTCTTCCGGGATTGCGGATGCTCCGTAGCGCTCGATCGTCTGCGACCGCGCGCGGAAATCGTCCTCGTGGAAACGCCAGGAGACCGCACCGTAGTGGACGGTGCCGCCGCCCGCCTGATTGCCGTAATTCTGCACCGGGATCGGGTTCGCGCGCGCATTGGCGTTCGGCCGCCAGGTGACGGGCTGACGCTTGATGTTGGGGCGCAGGTCTTGGCGCGTGAAGTAGCGCAATTCGTCATGCGGGTTGAAGTCCTGGGTGGTCAGGCGCGGGCCACGCTCCAGCCCGATGACTTTCATGCCGGCTTTGCCGAGCTCGGCCGCGAGGACTCCGCCTGCCGCGCCCACGCCGATGATGGCGACATCAGTCTTTTCAGTTGCCATGGCTCATCCCCTCCGCACGGGGGCCTGCGCTTGCAGGCCGATGATGGGCAAACGCGTGAACGCGTCCTTGCTCTTCATATCCTCCGGCGAGAACAGCGGTTGCGCGCCGGGGAAGCTCACCAGGCGCCAGCCTGCGAAGTCCTTGTTGCCGCCGTAGATCGGGTCAGCGAACATGCCTTCCATCGTGTGCGTGCGCACCGTGTTGAAGAACGCCTGCGCCGTGGGCCAGGTGAAGCCGGTCGCCTTGCCTTCTTCGAGAGCCGTGATCACTTTGTCTTGCCGCGCGGCGTCGAGCCGCGGGAACGGCGCGTTATGGGTCTTGCGGCAGTACGCATCGAGCGAAGCCAGCCCGCGCCGGTAGAAATCCTGCAGGTCTTCGTAGGCACCGGCGAGCGCCAGATCGATGTAATTGAGCACGCCCGCTTCGCGCGCGCCGGGCTTGCCCGGTGCGCCGGGCATGAGCCGTTCGGTGAATGCCGCAACGATGGCGGCATCGTCGTCGTTGAGGAACGCACCATGCCCTGCGCCGGTCGAGTGCGGGTGGGCAGAGGCCGGGGCGTTCGCTGCGGCGTGGCGCTCGTGATCCTGCGCGAGCGCGTCGGGCACGAGCCCCGCACCCGCAACCGTCCCAACCGCCGCGCCGATCAAGAACGCGCGGCGAGCTTCATCGTGCGTGCTCATGCTGATCTCCTCCCACTGCGTTACGAATTTCGATTGCCCGGATGACTTAAACTGCAAGCGTCAGGATGCACCTCTTCAGCAATTGCCGACAAGTGATGCGCCAGCCGTCCTGAAGGGATAGGCGAATCAATCCGGTCGCGAAGTCTGAAGGGCCCGCCGGCACGCCGCAATTTGGTGCTGGACCTGTCTGGAACCACGCACATCTGTCTTATGTCACTCGCTCGCCTCCGCACCCTCCGGAGGGCGCGATCGGGGCGGGTTAGTGGTAAATTACTGAGCAATCCTATTCCAACCGCCGCAGCGAGGCAAGGTCTGTCCCGCACCTGGTAGATCCGGGCCGTTATCTTCGTTCAGCAACTCCGGCGATATCTGGAACGGGATGGTAGGTCAGTTCGCGCACCGGCGGTTTTAGTCCATCGATGCCCCATCCGTCCTTCGGTGGCGCACGCTGATTCCGTCGTGCCTCCCTCGGAGGGATAGGCGAATCAATTCGGCCGCGAACTCCCCGAAAGACCTGCTCTTGGCCGCTGGGTTTTCGGTCTTCGCCCGAGTTCTACAGCCGTGAGGCCCGGTCCGGGTCGAAACCTTCTACTTCGACTGCCTGAGGTCGGCGTCCCGCAGCACGCGTCCGGTCCCGCTCTTCTCGCTCGCGTAGTGGAACCCGTATTCGACCTGTTCGCCAAGGTCGAAGCGGAACTGCTTCGCCACCGATATTTTTCGGGCGAGCTGCGCCAGCTCGCTTTGATTGAGCAGCTGTTTTCGAGGCAGGGCGAGCAGGATGTTGTTGACGTCCTCGGGGACATCCAGGACGAACAGCTCCTCGAACGCTTCCTGGTGGGTGCGGACCATCGAGTCGTGGAGCGGGTTGGCGGAGGGGCGCCAGACGTTGCTGACGACGACGCCGCTAGTCACGAGCACCCGACGCGCCGCCTGCAGGAATTCCCGGGTCGTCAGTTGCTTCGGAACGGCGCGGGCGCCGAAGGCGTCGAGAAAGACGATGTCGTAGTCGGATTGCCGGGCGTTCTCGATGAACTGCCGCCCGTCGCCGACGTGGGCCCGCATGCGCTCGTCTTCGACAAAGCCGAAGAACCTCTTCGCCACGTCCAGGACGTCGGGATCGATCTCCGCCACGTCGATTGTTGCGGCGGGGTAGTGCTTGCGCAGGAACATCGGCAAAGTCCCACCGCCCAGACCGACGACGAGGATGCGGCGCGGTTCCTCGCACAGCGCCAGCCCGGCGAGGGCGACCCGCGCATAGGGCAGCTCCAGATGGTCCGGATCTCCCGGTTTGACGACGCTCTGCCGCCCTCCGCCTCTTTCGAAGAGCAGCGTGCGCAAGCCCTTGTGATCCTCGGTGACGATGATGGTGTTGTAAGACGAGGCCTTTTCGTAGATTACGGTTTGGGCCGTGCATCCCAGCACCGGAAGGGCGGCGAACGCCGCCGCGTAGACGTAGGCACGAATCGACCAGGTACTCTTCATGTGGCGTGAGGGATCAGTGCTGCGACCGGTCGACGATGATGCGTTTGTACAGGTCCAGCCACTTTTCGTAGTCGTCGATCGCCTCCTGCGCATTCACGATCTTGACGGCTTGGCGCTCGCGCACCAGACGCCGCACCGGCGTATCGTAGTTCTTGTTCGC
>WNGC01001627.1_pt1 | contig 13683 bp, 14 predicted proteins | sample 5400051 | NCBI WGS metagenome assembly WNGC01 (sample SAMN13153368, study PRJNA577476) | soil metagenome | isolation source: 20 cm soil or saprolite under grassland replicate 2 | place: USA:California | collected 2016-06-15 | reverse complement strand
CGCGAGCGCGCCTACCGATCGAGGATCGAGGCGAGGCCAACCTTATGGCTCGCGCGATCGCGACGGCGGACATCGTGTCGACGGTCAGCGAACGTTACGCCGAGGAGATCCTCACACCTGAATTCGGAGAGCGGCTCGACGGCCTCCTTCGGAAACGGCGAGCTGATCTGTGGGGGATCACCAACGGGATCGACACGAAGTTCTTCGACCCGGCGCACGACATGCACATCGCGGCGCGCTATCACGCCGACGATCAGAGCGGGAAGGCGATCGACAAGTCGGCGCTCCAGAAGGAGACGAGCCTCGATGTCGACGCGGCGGCGCCCGTCTTCGGCGTCATCGGCCGGCTCGTCGAGCAGAAGGGCGTGGACCTTCTCACCGCCGTCGCGCCGTGGCTTCTCGAGAAGGGTGGGCAGCTGGTCGTCCTTGGAACGGGCGATCCCGCGTATGAGCAGAAGTGGCGCGACCTCGCCGCGAAAAGCAAAGGGCGACTCGCGCTCACCCTCGGTTTCGATGCGGCGCTCGCGCAGCGGATCTACGCGGGGTCCGACCTTTTCCTGATGCCGTCGCGCTTCGAACCGTGCGGTCTCGGCCAGCTCATCTCGCTCCGCTACGGAACGATCCCCGTGGTCCGCGCGGTCGGTGGTCTCGCGACCACCGTTCGGGACGTGGATGCCAACCCGAGGGGCAACGGCTTCTCGTTCACGAAGTACGAGGCGGCCGCGTTCTCTGACGCGATCGCTCGCGCCCTTCATCGCTACAGGGCCGGCGGCGAGCCGTGGCGACAGCTGCGCACCCGGGCGATGCGCGAGGACCACTCGTGGCCGGCGGCGGCAAAGCGGTATGTCGAGATGTACGCGGCCGCGGCAAAGGCGCGGCGGGCGGCATGACAACGGACACGCGGCCATCCATCGCGGAGCTCGAGGAGCGGATTGCGGCACTGCCTCCTGAGGCCCGCGCGGCCGCCGAGCGCATCTTCGCGGTGTCGTCGACCGTCGGGCGGCTTGATCCGCCGGCTGAGATGCGCGATTGGATCACCAAGCAGTTCGGATCCGTCGACGCGGTCACGTCGCAGCGGATCGTTCGAGTGACCAACATGGTGATGCTCGAGGGAGCGCTCTTCAACGATCTGCGTGCCCGCAGACCGGTCGAAGTGAAGGGCGCCGACGAGGTTCGCGAGACGATCGAGCGATCCCGGAACGATCCGTTCTGCCATCCCGAGACGGGAACGCCGGCCGACACGTTCGGTCGGATCCGCGGAGAGCACGGGATCACCGCTTCGAACATCGCCAAATACGACGGCTATCACGGGGTCCTGGTCTTCGACGAGCACGACCCCCTCGCGCCGATGGATGCGGAGGTCATCCGCGATCGCCTTCTCACCTCTCGCCGCTGGGCGCTCGCCGCGAACGAGGAGGATCCGAGCGCGAAGTACTACTTCATGATCTGGAACTGCCTTTGGCGGGCCGGCGGGTCGATCGTCCACGGGCACACGCAGATGACCGTCACTCGCGGGATGCATTACCCCCGCGTCGAGATGCTTCGCCGGCGCTCGCTCGAGTACGACGAGCAGTTCGGGCGCGATTACTTCGATGATCTGTGGCTCGTACACGACGCGCTCGGTCTGGGGCACGAGCGCGACGGAGCGCGGGTCTTTGCAGCGCTTGCCCCCATCAAAGAGAGCGAGGTCATGATCCTCGGCCGCCCGGGAGAGGACGAAACCTCACTTGCCGCGGGCATCGCCGGGGTCATCGCGGCGTACCGAAAACAGGGTGTCGTCGCCTACAACCTCGCGCTGCTGCTGCCGCCGCTCAGCGCGGACGGAAACGACTGGCGTCGCTTCCCGCCCCACGCCCGCCTGGTGGACCGCGGCGACCCGGCGAACAGGACAAGCGATATCGGCGGCATGGAGCTGTACGCGGCGAGCGTGGTGGCAGCAGATCCGTTCCGTTTAGCCGCGGCCCTTCGCGTCTAGCCGGAATCAGAACCCTTCGCGCTATTGACGCTCGCTTTGTCCCTTGCATAGTGTGCGACAAAGTGGCCGAACACTCATTCGTATCTCGGCGAGACAACACCTTCCGGGAGTACCCGCCCGCGTCGGCGCAGCTCGCGATGGTCATCCCTTTCTATGGCGAGCTCACCGTCTGGATCCGCAAACCCGACGCGGCGGGGTGGCACTTTCCCACGAGCGGCCGTAAAGCCGGCGAGACCATTCTCGAGGTGGCAAAGCGCGAGCTCTGGGAGTCGGCGCGAATCGTTCCACCGCGTCTTGACCTCCTCGGCGCGATCCGTTACCAAACACCGAAGAGCACGACGGCGTACGTCTACATGTGCGAAGTGAGTCACCTCTCGTGGTGGTACGACTCACCGGAAAAGGACAAGGTCGCCGAGATCGGCGTCTTCCGAACCCTTCCCGCGCCGCTCTCTTCCGAGTCGGTCGAGGTCGTTCTTGAAGCCGCGCTGCGGGCGCGGCGGACAGGCCTGCGGTAACGACCCGGTAACGCCGCGAGCAGAGGGCTTTCCAAGTAGACGAGCTGGCATCCTATTTGCGGCAGCGCTAAACCCATGGTCGATAACGAGTCGGCACGCATGGTTACAGGGTGGCTGCGTCTCGCCGACCGAGTCGCCGGCGTGAAGCCTGTTGAGGGCCGGTGCGACCGTTGCGGCGCGACGGGTTACCTGAGTCAGACCGATAAGCAGAGCCTTTGTCCCGGGTGTTATCTCGACGGCGACGCGGTCGCGTCTTAGCGGAAGAGGCGAGACACCGCGCGGACGAGCGCGTCTCCACTGAGGCCATCCCCATAGAAGTCATCGCCCACCCGTACCTCGAAGTGCAGATGCGGCCCGCCCTGCGGGTAGCCCGAGCTTCCGACTTCACCCAGTAGCGCTCCCGCCTCGATCTTCTCTCCCACGACGAGCGGCTCGACCGTCGAGAGGTGCGCGTAGCGCGTGATCACGCCCTTCCCGTGGTCGATCCAGACCTGGCGTCCGCGGATGCGGTCGAGAGTTGCGGCCGGTGTGTAGCCGAGTGTCAGCGCCTCGTAGAGCGCGATCTCCTGCTGCTCGCGTGCCCAATCGAGGAAGCTCACGTCGACGCGCACGACGGTTCCGCTGGCGGCCGCCAGAACTGGAGTTCCGGTCGGGGCGGGGAAGTCGATCCCCTCGTGGACGCCCGCGCGATAGTCCCGCGGCGCACCGGGGAGGAGCTCGGGATCCTCCGGGACGTCGCCTCCCTCGATCGGCGTCGCGAACATGCCCCACAGGCGGACGTACGTGCGAGCGCTGCGCTCGCCGACGTCGCGCGCGATTGTCGGGACGGCAGGCATCGGCGTATAGCGCGGCGCGACCGCCGGTCTTGCCACCTCGATCGAGGAGCCCGATGCGGTGACGGCGACGACGCCAAAAAGGACGACGCAGAGGGCTGCGAGGAGGATCCGCACTGTCGACCTACCCTACCGCCGGTTGCGTGCCAAAGGTCCCGCAATGCGGTTTCATGCGGACCAGGGCCTAGAGTTTCTGGCCGTGCGCGAGACGCCGCAGGAACGTCGAGACCTTCAAATGCTCATCGACCAGAGTCACGCACGAACGCGGCCCCACATGCGAGGGATCATCCATCCAGAGAAGTACGCGCTGTCCGCCAGTCAAGTAATCAAGCTCCTCGGAGGCATGCGGACCATCGCCGTCGCGGCCCCGGCGCCGAATGGCGACCCAATGGTCGGTCCAATGGACGGCTGGTTTCTTCACGGAAAGTTCTTCTTTAGCTCGGGTGGTGACGCCGTACGCATCCGCGGCCTGCGCAAGCGGCCGCGCGCGAGCATCGCGTACTTCGATGGGGAGCGCTTTCTCGTCAATGCGCACGGTCATGCCGAGCTCATGTACGCCGGACATCCCGACGTCGTGGAGATCGACTCAGTGTTTCGTGACCACTACGGAAGCAGCGCGTTCGATTGGAGCGACCGCGGCGTGTACGTGCGCCTCGACGCGGATCGTTTCTTCACGTATTCGCGGACGCCGGAAGCGTTCCCCGACTAGACGCCTATACTTGATCGAGCGCCACCACCTTTAAGGACCGGTCCTGTGAGGCCGGGAAGGAGCGCCAGACGACCACGCTGCTCGCGGCGGACGACGTCCGCCGGGCCATCACGCGGATCGCGCATGAGATCGTGGAGCGCGATCGCGACCTCTCCGCTCTCGCCATCATTGGTATCCGCGCGCGCGGCGACGCGCTCGCCGCCCGCATTCAGTTGGCGATCCGAGCGAACGAGGGTATGGACGTCCCGCTCGGCGCGATCGACATCACGCTCTATCGCGATGATCTGACGCGCATCGGCTACGCGCCGGTGGTGCGCGAGTCGGAGATCCCGTTCTCGGTCGACGGCCGTGTCGTCGTCCTCGTCGACGACGTGCTCTTCACCGGCCGAACGATCCGAGCAGCGATGGACGCCCTGGTCGACTACGGACGTCCGCGCGCGATCCGCCTCGCGGTACTTGTCGACCGCGGCCATCGCGAGCTTCCCATCCGCGCCGACTTCGTCGGCAAGAACGTGCCGACTGCTCCCGGCGACGACGTGCGCGTGCATCTTTCCGAGGTTGACGGTCGCGACGAGGTAGAGGTCGTCACGAGGGTGCCGGCATGAAATGGAGTCGGCGTCACGTACTCGACACCGATGACTGGTCCCGTGAGGAGATCGAGACCGTCCTCGATCAGACGCGGGCCATGAACGAGATCCTTCGGCGGCCCATACGGCGCGCGCCGCCACTCCGGGGACGCACGGTCATCCTCTTCTTCGCCGAGGCGTCGACTCGCACGCGCGTCTCGTTCGAGCTCGCAGCCAAAGCGCTCTCCGCCGACGTGACGAACATCACGGCGAGCGGATCGTCCGTCGAGAAGGGCGAGTCGCTCTACGACACGGTGCGCACTTTGCAGGCGCTCGGTGGCGACGTCGTCGTGATGCGACACGCATCGTCGGGCGCCCCGTACTTCGTCGCGGAGCGGACGGACGCCGCCGTGATAAATGCTGGTGACGGCTGGCACGCGCACCCCACGCAGGGACTTCTCGACGCGTACACCCTCAGAGATGCGCTCGGCGACCTCGGAGGCAAGCGCGTCGTGATCGTGGGCGATGTTCTGCACAGCCGCGTTGCGCGCTCGGATATCAACACGCTGCTGCCGCTCGGCGCGCGGATCACGCTCTCAGGGCCCCCAACGCTGATTCCCTCCGCCTGGCGATGCGGGCTGCTCCCGCCGGGCGTGGCGTACGAGTCCGACCTCGACCGGGCGCTGGACGGCGCCGACGCGGTGATCGCTCTACGACTCCAGCGCGAGCGCCAGGAATCGGGACTCCTGCCGTCGCTTCGCGAGTACTCGCGCGTGTGGGGTCTCACCGCCGATCGAGTTGCGCGTATGCGTCCTGGCGCGCCGGTCATGCACCCCGGCCCGATGAACGAAGGGGTCGAGATCGATGCGGCCGTCGCGCACGGAGCGCGTTCGCTCATCGAGACACAGGTCACGAACGGCGTCGCCGTGCGGATGGCGCTCCTGTACCTGCTCGCCGGAGCGGGCACGGCCACACCGGTCGAGGAGCGCGCATGAAGCTCGAGGGCCGATACATCGAGGTACCCGGGTTCATAGATCTCCATGCGCATCTCCGCGAACCGGGATTCGAAGAATCGGAAACGCTCGCGACCGGCACCCACGCCGCGCTACATGGCGGATTCACGACCGTCTGCGCGATGCCGAACACGGAGCCCGCGATCGACACGCCCGCGCTCGTGAAGGAGATCTACTCTCGCGCGCCAGGCTGGGCCGAGGGCGCGCGGGTTTGGCCGATCGCGTCGATCACCCGAGGCCGCAAAGGCAAGGAGCTCGCGGATCTCGTCGAGCTCGCCGAGGCCGGCGCGGTCGCCTTCTCCGACGACGGCAACCCCGTGGACGACGCTCGTCTCTTCCGTAGCGCGCTCGAGTACTCACGCTCTGCCGGACGGGTGGTCATCGAGCATCCGCAGGATCTTTCGCTGTCGGCGAAGGGCGTCATGCACGAGGGCTCGGTTTCCGCGCGCCTCGGGCTTCCGGGCATGCCCGCCGCCGCGGAGGAGAGCGCCGTCGCGCGTGATATCGCGCTCGCGCGGATGACCGGAGCGCGCTTGCATCTGACGCATCTTTCCACGGCCGGATCGATCGATCTCGTGCGACGCGCCAAGGCCGATGGCGTGCCTGTTACCTGCGATGTGACGCCACATCACCTCGCGATGACCGATGAATGGGTCGCGGGTTCTCGCGCGTTCGCATGGGAAGTCGAGGACGAAGCACTGCGCGCCGTCCCATACGACTCATCGACCAAGGTCAACCCGCCGCTCCGCGCGCGAGCCGACGTTCGCGCGCTCTGGGCAGGACTAGCGGACGGAACGGTCGACGCGATCGCTACCGATCACGCCCCGCACGCCTCGACAAAGAAAGACGTTGAGTTCGATCAAGCGGCGTACGGCATCTCCGGCCTCGAAACCGCTGTCCCCCTGGTGCTCGGTGGCGTGCGCGCGGGCTGGGCCGCACTCCCGACGGTCATCGCCGCTTTGACCACCGGACCAGCGCGGGTCCTCGGGATCACGTTACCGGAAGGAGACCACCTCACGATCGACACCGAAGCGGAATGGGTCGTCGCGCCCGAATCGTTCTTTTCGCTCGGGAAGAACACTCCGCTCATGGGGCGGTCTTTGATCGGAAGGGTCGACATCGCTGGTATCGGTGTGACGAAAGGGCGAGGAGGGCAGCGTGTCGCCGAAGCGATCAGCCGTCGCTGAGCTCGAAGGGCAATTGCATCTTTATGCACCGGAAACGTATAGTTATGCAACTATGACCAGGGCGGCGGTTCTCGGGTTGGAAGACGGCTCGACGTGGTGGGGAGAGGCCTTCGGCGACGGCCAGTCGGCGTCGGGCGAGGTCGTGTTCAACACGGCGATGACCGGGTACCAGGAGATCGCGTCCGACGCCTCGTACAACGGTCAGATCGTCGTCCTGACCTATCCGCTCATCGGGAACTACGGAACGTTTGAGCGGGCCGCGGAGAGCCGGCGTCCCTGGGTCGAGGGACTCATCGTGCGCGAGCTCGTCGGCACGTGTCGGGAAGGGACGGTCGATCTCGAGGCTTATCTACGCTCGTACGGCGTGCCCGGACTCGCGGGGATCGACACGCGCGCTCTGGTCCGTCGCCTCCGCGCGAAGGGAACGCTGCGCGGCGCGATCCTGCAGGTACCGCCGCACCGTTCGCAGAGCGAGGACATCGCACGCGAGGCCGTGGCCACCGCGCGATCGATCCAGCCACTTGCGGCGAAACCGCTCGTCGTCGAATCCACCGGGCTCGAGCGCCAGGTCGGCAGCGGTCCGAAGGTCGCGCTCCTCGACACGGGAGTGAAGGAGAACCAGATCCGCTGCCTCGTGCAGAAAGGCGCCACGGTCAAGGTCTTCCCGGCGACGGCGCTCGCCCGCGAGATCCTCTCGTGGTCGCCGGACGGAATTGTCATCTCGAATGGTCCTGGCGACCCCGCCGCGATCCCGCTCATCGCCGCCGCGACCCGCACGCTCGTGGAGGCAGCCGCATCGCGTGGCATGAACCGCGCCCTCCCGATCATCGGAATCTGCCTCGGTCATCAGCTGGTCGGTCGCGCGATCGGCGCGACGACGTCACGACTGCCGTTCGGCCATCACGGCGCGAACCATCCGGTGCAGGATCTTCGCACCGGTCGCGTCGCGATCACGAGCCAGAACCATGAGTTTCAGGTGGACGAGGCCTCGATCCCGTCCGATTCCGGATTCGTCGTGTCGTCACGAAACTTGAACGACGGATCGGTCGAGGGTCTCGCGCACGAGCGCCTTCCGATCCGGACCTATCAGTACCACCCCGAGGGCGCCCCCGGGCCGAAGGACAACGAGCCGGTCTTCGACACTTTCCTCGACGACGTGCGGGACGCGGTCTCACGCAAGTGACGCGCTACGACTACCAGCTCGTCGACGTCTTCACCGACAAGGCGTTCGGCGGCAATCCCCTCGCGGTCTTCCGCGATCCGGGGAAGCTTGACGCCACAAAGATGCAGGCCATCGCGAAGGAGCTACATCTCTCGGAGACGACTTTCGTATTCCCGCCAAGCTCCGCCTCGGCCGACCACCATGTGCGCATCTTCACGCCGGACGCGGAGCTTCCCTTCGCCGGGCATCCGACTCTCGGCACCGCGTACGTCCTGGCCGAAGGTAAGGACGGCGCTCTGCGCCTCGAGGAGGGCGTCGGCGTCATCCGCGTAAGCCTGCGTGAGGGCTTCGTGCAGATGGAGCAGCCTCTGCCCACCTTCAGCGGTACGACCATCAGCCGGCAGGCGGCGGCCGACGCGCTCGGCCTTGCCGTCGAGGAAGTGCGTAGCGACGTGCCGATCCAGATGGGATCGTCGGGTCTTCCGTACCTATTCGTCCCGCTCGCCAATCTCAAGGCCGTCCGCCGGACGCGCCGTCCGAGCGGGCTCGACGCGAACGTTTACGTATTCGCGATGAGCGCCGAGCGCTCCGGCTCGCAGGTGCACGGACGCATGTTCGACCAGGGTCTCGGCATCGGCGAGGATCCCGCGACGGGCTCGGCCCAGGGACCGCTTGGCGCGTACATCGTGGCGCACGAGCTAGTGCAGGGGGCACCGACAACGCGGATCCGCAGCGAGCAGGGTTTCGAGATCGGCCGTCCGAGCATCCTCGAGATCGAAGTCGATCGCGCGGGTCCCACGATCACCGCCGTCCGCGTCGGCGGTGGCTGCATCCCCATGGGCGGCGGGTGGCTCGACGTATGAAAGTCCTGATCATCGGGAGCGGCCCGATCCTCATAGGCCAGGCGGCGGAGTTCGACTACGCGGGGACGCAGGCCTGCCGCGCGCTTCGCGAAGAGGGTATCGAGACCGTCCTGGTGAACTCGAATCCCGCGACGATCATGACCGACCCGGGCGTTGCCGACATCACGTACCTCGAGCCGCTCACCGTCGACGTGCTCGAGCGGATCATCGAGAAGGAGCGCCCCAGCGGACTGCTCGCGACGCTCGGCGGGCAGACCGGCCTCAACCTCGCGGTGCAGCTCGCCGAGTCTGGGGTACTCGAGCGCTATGGCGTGCGTCTCCTCGGAACGCCGCTCTCGGCGATCCAGCAGGCCGAGGACCGCGAGGCGTTCAAGCAGCTCCTTCTTTCGATCGGCGAGCCCGTTCCGGAATCGATCACGGCGCACTCGGTTGAGGAGGCGATGACCTTCGCCACGCGCGTCGGCTATCCGCTCGTCGTCCGGCCCGCTTTCACCCTTGGCGGCACCGGCGGCGGCGTGGCGAACGACGCCGAGGAGCTCACCGCGCGCGTCACGAGCGGCGTCGCGGCCTCTCCGATCGGCCAGGTGCTCGTCGAGCGAGCGCTCTTCGGATGGAAGGAGATCGAGTACGAGGTGATGCGTGATGGCGCCGGCACCTGCATCACCGTCTGCAACATGGAGAACATCGATCCGATGGGCGTGCACACCGGTGACTCCATCGTCGTGGCGCCGTCACAGACGCTGACCGACAAGGAGTATCAAATGCTCCGCTCGGCGGCCCTGCGGATCATCCGCGCTCTCGGGATCGAGGGCGGCTGCAACGTGCAGTTCGCGCTTGACCCCGACCGCTCGCCGACCGCCGACCCCGAGGCGCAGGTTCCGTACTTCGTGATCGAGGTGAACCCGCGCGTGTCGCGGAGCTCCGCGCTCGCCTCAAAGGCGACGGGATACCCGATCGCGCGCGTCGCGGCCAAGATTGCGATCGGCAAGCGGCTTCACGAGATCCCGAACGCGGTGACGAAAAAGACAACGGCCGCATTCGAGCCGGCGCTGGACTACGTCGTCGTGAAGATCCCGCGGTGGCCATTCGACAAATTTGCGGCTGCGGATCGGACGCTTGGCACCCAGATGAAGGCGACCGGCGAGGTCATGGCCATCGACCGGTCGTTCGAAGCGGCGCTGCTCAAGGCGCTGCGTTCCCTCGAGGTGAAGGGCCAGGGTCTTCTCTGGGAAGCCCCTGCGTGGGTGGAGGTCACGGACCCCACGCGGTTCGTCGATGAGTTCCTCTCGGCTCAGCCGACCGACGATCGGCTCTGGCGTTTGTTCGCGGCGCTGCGACGAGGCGCCCTGATCGATCTCATACACGAGCGCACGCGTATCGATCGCTGGTTCCTGCGCAAGATTGCGCGCATCGTCCGCTTTGCCGAGGACGACCTGCAGGGGCGGACACCGACGCCGGCGCTTCTCCGTGCGGCGAAGCGAATGGGTTTCGCCGACGCAGACATCGCGACTCTCACCGGGATGCTGCCCGCGGACGTGCGACGTCTCCGGACGCAGTGGGGGATCCGACCCGTTTACAAGATGGTCGATACGTGCGCGGCCGAGTTCGAGGCGGTGACGCCGTACTTCTACTCGACGTACGAACAGGAGAACGAGGCCACTCCTCTCGACGGGCCGAAGGCCGTGATCCTGGGCAGCGGGCCGATCCGCATCGGCCAGGGCATCGAGTTCGATTGCTGCTGCGTGCAATCCGCCAGTGCGCTCCGCGAGCGCGGCGTCGCTCCGATCATGGTGAACATCAATCCAGAGACGGTCTCGACGGACTTCGACGCATCCGCACGCCTGTACTTCGATCCGCTCGACGAGGAATCCATCGCCGCCGTCCTCGAGAACGAAGGCGCTCCGATACCGGTCCTTGCCCAGTTCGGCGGCCAGACTGCCCTGAATCTCGCGGATCGCCTCGCGGCGATCGGCGGCGAGATCGCCGGCACGTCCGCGGACGCGATCGCGCTGGCCGAGGACCGCCGGCGCTTCCACGACTTCGCGGACGCACTTGGGGTCCCGCAGCCCCCGGGCGGTACCGCCTCGTCGCCAGCGGAGGCGCTCGCGGTCGCGGCGGAGGTCGGCTACCCCGTGCTTGTCCGGCCGAGCTACGTGCTTGGCGGCCGCGGCATGGAGATCGCCTACGGCCCCGAGGACCTCGAGCGGTATTTCCGCTCGGCGCTCGAGGCCGGAACAGGACGCGTGCTCGTCGACAAATATCTCCGCGGCAAGGAGGTCGAGGTCGACGCGGTCTCCGACGGGAGGGAAACGCTCGTCGCCGGGATCATGGAGCACATCGAGCGGGCCGGCGTCCACTCCGGCGACAGCTACGCCGTCTATCCGGCGCAGAACCTGCTCCCCGCGGAGCGCGACGAGGTCGTCGCCCTGACGCGTCGCATCGCGCAGGCGCTGCCGGTCAAGGGCCTTCTCAACATCCAGTTCATCGTCGAGAACGGACGGGTCTGGGTGCTCGAAGTGAATCCGCGCGCCAGCCGGACGGTGCCGTTCCTCACGAAGGTGACCGGGGTTCCGTTGGTGAAGATCGCCGTCGCCATCGCGCTCGGGTCGTCGCTCGCCGCCGAGGGGTACGCCCGCGCCGATGGGATATGGCCGACCGGGGAATTCGTAGCGCTGAAGGCACCGGTCTTCTCGATGGCGAAGCTGCTGGACGTCGACACCTACCTCGGTCCGGAGATGAAGAGCACCGGCGAGGTCATGGGGATCGACCGGACGTTCGCGCCCGCCCTCTGGAAGTCACTCGTCGCCGCGGGTCTGGCGCCCGCGCGCAGCGGGAAAATACTCGTCACCGTCGCGGACAAGGACAAGCCCGAGGTCGTCCCGATCATCGAGGGCTTCCACTGGCTCGGCTACGACCTTATTGCGACGTCCGGAACCGCCGCGCTCATCCGTTCTCTGGGTATAGACGTGGCCGAGATCAAGAAGCTCGCCGAGGGAAGTCAGGACATCCTGAAGCTGATCCGCTCGGGCGAGTGCGCGGCGGTGGTGAACACGCCGACTCTCGGCAAGACCGTCGACCGCGACGGATTTCTCATTCGCCGCGCCGCGGTCGAGGCGCGCGTGCCGTGTCTCACGTCTCTCGACACCGCACTCGCGGTCGTTACGGCCCTCCGCGCGAGCGCCGTCACCACGAACGTCGCGCCGCTCGCCGAGTATCGCGCGCTGGAGCCGGTGGTAACGACCGCCGCGGACTAGTGTGAAGAAGCGGAAGACGGAACCCTGGATGAGCGCAGCCGACTACGGCCGAACGCTCTCGGGACTCAGCGTGAACCTCATCGTCCGCGACGTCGCACGCAGTACCCCTTTCTATACAAATGTGCTTGATCTGCGGGTCCTCTATTCGGACGACGACTTCGCCGCCTTAGAGCGCGAGAACGTGCGGCTTCAGCTGCATGCGGACCACACCTATGCGCGCATGCCATGGGCCGCCCGGCTCCGCGAGAATTCGCGTCGGGGTCTTGGCGCGGAGATCCGCATCCTCGGGCTCGATCCGGACGCGGCCGAAAAGCGCGCCCGGGACGGCGGATTCACCGTGCTGGTGCCGGTCCGCGACTGGCCGCACGGCTGGCGTGACTGCGTGCTCGAGGACCCGGATGGATATACCTTCGCCGTCGGGGTTCCGCTGTGATCCTCGAGGATGGACGGGTCATCGCGAGTGCCGAGATCGGTCAGCTCGGCACGGTCCTGCGCGTCGCCGCGCCAGGGATCGCGGGCCAGGCGCGCGCCGGCCAGTTCGTGCACATCCGCCCTGGTCCCTCGTTCGATCCGCTCCTGCGCCGCCCGTATTCGTTCAATCGCATCGACCGCTCGGCGGGCGAGATCGAGCTGATCGTCAAGGCGCTGGGCGCGGGTGGCGAATGGATCGGATCGCGGCGGGAGGGGGATCGGCTCGATCTGCTTGGCCCGCTCGGGTCGTCGTTCGTGATCAAGCGCTCGACGAGGAATCTGCTGCTCGTCGCGGGCGGTACCGGTATCGCGCCGATGCGCGTGCTGGCCGAGCAGGAGTCTGGACGGCGCAACGTCACGCTGCTCATGGGTGGTCGCTCGGTCGCGCATCTCTGGCCGAGCGATCGCCTTCCCGCGACGGTCGAGTACGTCACCACCACCGAGGACGGTTCGTTCGGGATCAAAGGGCGAGTGACCGACGCGATCGATCCGCTACTGGAGTGGGCTGATCAGGTATGCGCGTGCGGACCGTGGCCGATGCTCGCCGCTCTCGGACGCCTGCGCGAGGAAGCCGAGCGCGCCGCCGGGACATATCCCGGCCGCACCGCGCTCCTCGAGACGCAGATCGCCGTGGAGCAGCACATGGGCTGCGCGATGGGCGTTTGCCGCGCCTGCGTGATCGTCACGGCGGACGGCAACGCGCGAGTCTGTCGAGAGGGACCAGTCTTCGGTCTCGGCGATGTCGCCTTCGACCAGGGCGAGCCCGCGACCGTTGGAGTTCTCGCCTGATGCCGTGGAGGCGCTTTCGCAAGAAGGTCGAGCGCCCGATCGATGTGAGCAAATCCATCGAGGAGTCTCTTGAAGATGCCGCCGACGGCGAAGCTGAAGAGGACGTCGTTGAGCTCGCCGAACTCGATGACGCCTCGACCGCCGAAGCGGCAACTGGTCAACCAGATGACGACCGTGCGCCGACTGAGCTCGGTGACAAGCTCCGCGGCGCGCTCGACCCGGACGCGCCGCATCGCGTAGACGAGGCGCGCCGCGAGCGTCGTCCTCGCTCGGCCCCTCGGGGGATCGCTCTGGACGGTTCGTCAGGGGCCGCTCGCTCAGACGACGCTCACGTCGCGCCCAAGTC
>WNGC01001626.1_pt1 | contig 13686 bp, 9 predicted proteins | sample 5400051 | NCBI WGS metagenome assembly WNGC01 (sample SAMN13153368, study PRJNA577476) | soil metagenome | isolation source: 20 cm soil or saprolite under grassland replicate 2 | place: USA:California | collected 2016-06-15 | reverse complement strand
GGCATGCCAGCGCGGAGGCAAGTGTTATGAAGCGTCGGAGTGCCGTACGGTTCGTGATGTGGTCGCTTGCGGCGACGGTCGGTTGTAGCGGCGACGTCGCTGGGCCCGGTACGGCCGCGTGCAGCTCCGCGCCGGCATCTCAACTTTACCCAGCACGTGCTGCTCCGGAACGGGGGAGCCGAAGACGGCTGGCTGGACGAGGGCTTATCGAAGTACGCCGAGGAGCTGGCGGGCCGTAGCTACCTCCCGGGTGATTCGGCGACGTTCAGCCAGTACGCGTTCAACGAGGTGTTCGACGCGTACAAATACCTCACGGCTCCCGGGTCGAACCCGCTGCTGATTCCCTTCGACAACGGCACCCTCGCGGAGATCGGGGCGAGCTGGCTGTTCGTGCGATATGCGGTGGACCAGTACGGTGATTCGCTGCCGAGGAAGCTCGTGCAGAGCACGCTCACGGGAGCGGCGAACGTGGCCGCCCAGGTGGGTCAGCCGTTCGACGCCGTGGTGACGCGCTGGGCACTGGCCAACTGGGTGTCGGACCTCCCCGGCTTCATGGCGCCCCGGAGCTCACGTACAAGTCGTGGCATTTTCGCCGCACGTTCGCGTCGCTCAACGCACAGGATGCTTTAGACTTTCCCCGCCCGTTCCCGCTCATCCCGACAACCAGCGCGGGGAGTGCCGTAAACGTGAGCGGGACGCTGCCGGCGGGCTCCGGAGCGTATCACCGTGCCTTGCAAGGTCCGAGCGACCCGGCATTCACGCTGTCCTTCAATCGGGACGGCAGCGTCCCTCTGCCCGCTCAGATCGCGGCGCGGCTCAACGTGATACGGCTCCGCTAACCGACCGTGCTTGACATGGCCATGCCCGCGGGATAGCATAACTCCTTCACAAAAAAGGACTTGTGCACTCGATGTCGATCCGTCGCCAGGAGGCCCTCGATTACCATGCGCAGGGCCGTCCTGGGAAGATCCAGGTCTCGCCTACCAAGCCCTTCAAGAACCAGCGCGACCTGTCCCTGGCATACACCCCCGGGGTGGCGGAGCCGTGTCGCGAGATCGCCGCCCGGCCCGAGGAGGCCTACGCCTACACGGCGAAGGGGAACCTCGTGGCCGTGGTCACGAACGGGACCGCGGTGCTCGGTCTGGGCAATATCGGGCCGCTCGCGGGCAAGCCGGTCATGGAGGGCAAGGGGATACTCTTCAAGGCGTTCGCCGACATCGACGTTTTCGACCTCGAGGTCGGGTCGGAAGACCCGGAGGACATGATCCGCTTCTGTCGGCTGCTCGAGCCCACCGTGGGTGGCATCAACCTCGAAGACATCCGCTCGCCCGACTGCTTCTACATCGAAAAGACGTTGCGCGAGACCCTCTCCATTCCAGTGTTTCACGACGACCAGCACGGGACGGCCATCATCACCGGCGCGGCGCTGCTCAATGCGCTGGAGCTGGTGAAGAAGGACATCGGGAGCGCGCGGGTCGTCTTCGCGGGAGCGGGCGCCGCGGCGATCGCCACGGCGGAGCACTACGTGCGGCTCGGCGTGCCGCGGGAGCACATCACGCTATGCGACCAGCACGGGGTCGTGCACGCCGAGCGTGGTGACTTGGACGAGTACCGACGCCGCTTCGCGGTCCGGGGGAAAGCTCGCACGCTCGCGGAAGCCCTGACGGACGCGGACGTGTTCGTAGGGCTGTCGGTGGGCGGCATCGTTACGGGGGAGATGCTCAAGGGGATGGCCCAACGCCCGATCGTGTTCGCGCTCGCTAATCCTAATCCGGAAATCACACCGGAAGAGGCCCGCCACGCACGCAGTGACGCCGTCATTGCCACCGGCCGGTCGGACTATCCCAATCAAGTGAACAACGTGCTGGGCTTCCCGTTCATTTTCCGTGGCGCGCTCGACGTGCGCGCCAAGAAGATCAACGAGGAGATGGAGATGGCGGCCACGCGCGCGCTGGCCGCGCTCGCGAAGGAGGAAGTCCCCGATTCGGTGATGCGCGCGTACGGACTCGAGCGCCTCCGGTTCGGGGCCGACTACCTCATCCCGAAGCCGTTCGACCCGCGCGTGCTCCTGTGGGTCGCGCCGGCGGTGGCATGGGCCGCGGTCGGCTCGGGCGTTGCCGGGCGGGTGATCGACGTGGACGAATACCGCGCGGAGCTGGACGCGCGGCTGGGGCGGGCGCGGGAGGTCATGCGAGGGCTGTCGACCCGCGCCCAGGTGGCGGCGCAGCGGATCGTGTTTCCCGAGGGGGAGGATCCCCGCATCCTCAAGGCCGCGCGCATCCTCGCCGATGACGGGGTGGCGGAGCCGATCCTGCTCGGCGACCCGGACGCGATCCGCCGCGAGGCGGACGACGCCGGCGTGACACTCGAGGACATCACGCTGGCGAACCCACGCGGGAGCGTCCACCTCGAGACGTTCGCCCAGGAGCTGTGGCAGCGCCGGCGCCGCAAGGGCATCACGCTGCGCGAGGCGCGCAACCGGGTGGTCGACCCGCTGTACCACGCGCTGCTGATGCTCCGCGCCGGCCAGGTCGACGCGGTCGTGGCCGGCGTGGACATGTACTATCCCGACGCGATGCGCCCCGCCCTCGAGGTGATCGGCGCGGAGCCCGGGCGCCGGCACGTGAGCGGCATCTACATGCTCGTGCTGCCGCAGCAGACGTTCTTCTTCGCCGACTGCACCGTGAACATCGAGCCGGACTCGGAGACGCTCGCGGAGATCGCGTCCGCGACGGCCCAATTCGTGGCGCGGCTGGGGATCGAGCCGCGCGTGGCGCTGCTCTCGTTCTCGAATTTCGGCTCCGTGCGCCACCCGACGGCCGAGAAGGTGCAGCGGGCGGTGGCGCTGCTCCACGAGCGCGAGCCCGCGCTGCAGGCGGACGGCGAGATGCAGGCCGATACCGCCGTGGTGGAGCGGATCTTGACCAAGACCTATCCGTTTTCCAAGCTGCGCGGACCGGCCAACGTGCTCATTTTCCCCAATCTCGACGCGGCGAACATCAGCTACAAGCTGCTCAGCCGGGTCGGCGGGGCGGATGCTATTGGACCGATTCTGGTGGGGATGGCACAGCCTGTGCATGTATTACAGCGCGGCTCCGAGGTGAATGATATCGTGAACATGGCCGTGATCGCCGCCGTAGACGCCCAGGAGCACGGGCGGCGTCCGCGCGCTTGAACCTTTCATCGGAACCGGCCGCATGACCGCGCACGCCACCCGACCCGCTGAACGCAGACGGGCGTCCTCGCTGGAGGCCGCGGGACTCACGCCGCAGCGCGCCGTCCATTGGAACCTCGGGCCACCGGAGCTCTACGAGCACGCGGTGCGTCGCGCCGAGGGCGTGATCGCCGAGGGCGGGGCGTTCTGTGCCGTCACCGCCCCGCACACAGGACGCAGCCCGAACGACAAGTTCATCGTGCGGGAGCCCGCCTCGGCGGACGAGATCCAGTGGAACCGGCTGAACCAGCCGCTCGAGCCCGCTCACTTCGAGCGACTCAAGGCGGCGGCACTCGCACACCTTTCCGGGCAAGAGCTGTTCGTGCGCGACCTGTTCGCCGGCGCCGACGCGGAACACCGGTCCGGCATCCGGTTCGTCACGCCCAATGCGTGGCACGCCCTGTTCGTCCACAACATGTTCCTGCGACCGTCTCCCGCCGACCTCGCGTCCTTCTCCCCCGCCTGGACGGTGCTCCACACTCCCGAATTCCAGGCCGATCCCGCGACCCACGGCACCAGGTCGGGCACCTTCGTGGTCATCCATTTCGGGCAGCGGATGATCCTGATCGGCGGCACGCGCTACGCGGGCGAGATGAAGAAGTCGGTGTTTACGATCCTCAATTACCTGCTGCCGAAGCGGGGCATCCTCTCGATGCACTGCTCCGCCAATCTCGGCCGGGCCGGTGACGTCGCGCTGTTCTTCGGCCTGTCCGGCACCGGGAAGACGACGCTCTCGGCCGACCCGGACCGGGCGTTGATCGGGGACGACGAGCACGGCTGGTCCGACCAGGGGATTTTCAACTTCGAGGGCGGCTGCTACGCGAAGGTCATCCGCCTGTCGCGCGAGGGCGAGCCCGAAATCTTCGCGACCACCCGCATGTTCGGCACGGTGCTCGAGAACGTGGTGGTGGACCCCGAGACCCGCGCGGTCGACCTCGACTCGGATCAGATCACCGAGAACACCCGCGCGTCGTACCCCATCCATTACATCCCGAACCACGTCCCGGGCGGGGTGGGCGGGCACCCGTCGCATATCCTGTTCCTCACCTGCGACGCGTACGGGATCATGCCGCCGATCGCCCGCCTCTCGCCGGCGCAGGCGATGTACCACTTCCTGTCCGGGTACACGGCGAAGGTCGCCGGCACGGAGCGCGGCGTGACCGAGCCCAAGGCCACCTTCTCCACCTGCTTCGGCGCCCCGTTCCTGCCGCTCAGCCCCAACGTCTACTCCTCGCTGCTCGGCGCGAAGATCGCCACACACGGCGTGCAGTGCTGGCTGGTCAACACCGGGTGGACGGGTGGACCCTACGGCGTGGGCCAGCGCATCCGGCTTGGCTTCACGCGTGCCATGGTACGCGCCGCGCTCGCCGGGAAGCTCGACCGTATCCCCACCACGCCCGACCCCGTGTTCGGAGTCGAAGTTCCGCTGCAGGTCCCAGGCGTGCCGGAAAGCCTGCTTCTGCCGCGCGGCACCTGGAGCGAGCCGGCGGCCTACGATGCCCAGGCCGCGCGCCTCGCGCAGATGTTCCGGGACAACTTCGCCCAGTTCCGGGACCACGTGCACGCCGCGGTCGGGGAGGCGGGGCCACGGGAATAGGATTGTCAACCGCTCCGAAGAGTCGCGAGTGAACTCGCGGCACACAGCGTGACCCGGTTCGAGGTCGTCCGCGACCCGCTCTGGGACAACATCCGGCTCGATCCCGAAGCGCTGGCCGTGGTCGACACCCCCGCCGTGCAGCGGCTGCGCTACGTGCGCCAGCTGGGACACGCGTTTCTCGTCTACCCCGGCGCCACGCACAGCCGCTTCGAGCACGCACTGGGCGCGTACCATCTCGCACGCCGCGCGCTGTCGCAGCTCGAAGACGCGGCCGACGTCCGGCTCGACGCCGCCGATCGCGTCCGCCTGAAGCTCGCCGCGCTGTTGCACGACATCGGGCACTATCCCTTCTCCCACTCGCTCGAGGAAGCCGGTCTGCCGCACCACGAGGAGCTGGCGGCGCGGCAGCTGGCGGACGGTGAGCTCGCACAGCGGTTGGCGGAGCTGGGCGCTCCGGCCCACGAGCTCCTGCCGCTGATCCAGTGCCGGGCACGCGAGCCTCTGGGCGGTCTGGTGTCGGGCTCGGTCGACGTGGATAAGCTCGACTATCTGTCCCGCGACGCCTGGATGTGCGGCGTGCCCTACGGCGTAATCGACGTAGACCGCTTGCTCACGTCGCTGACCGTAGCGCCGGGGCCGGACGGGCATCCGACGCTCGCCATCCACGAGAAGGGCCTCGCGGCACTCGAGTCGCTGCTGTTCGCCAAGTATCAGATGTATCGCAACGTGTACTGGCACCACGCCGTGCGCAGCGCCACCTCGATGTTCAAGCGCCTGGTGCGACGTGCGATCGCGGCCGGCGGTATCCGGCCCGACGCCGTCGCGGTCGCCACCGACGACGGGCTGATCCACGAGCTGCTGCAACGGGACGCGACCGGCCTGGCTCGCGGGCTCCGCGAGCGTCGGCTGGCGAAGCGGGCACTCGACCTCTCCGCCACCGCGCTGCCCGCCGACACCCCCGCGTGGTCGGCGGACGATCCCGACTTGCTCGAGCGCGTGGAGGACCGGCTCGCCCGTGACATCGGACTCGCGCCAGGAGAGCTGTTCCTGGACTTCCCGGCCAAGGCCGCAATGCTGGCGCTCGACCTGCCGCTCGTGAAGCGCGACGGCAGCGTGACCCAGCTCGGAGGCGTCGAAGCGGCGGCCCACCTCGGTCTTCCGCGAGTCGCCGCCGAGCTGTATCGCTCGGCGCGGCGACTGCGGGTGTTCGTGCTGGGCGAGGCGCGGGTGGACGCGAAACGGGTGGTCGAGCTGGTGATGATGCCGCGGGAGGCGGTGCAAGCACTGGTGAGCGGTGAGCGGTGAGCGGTGAGACCTCTTACCGCTTACCGCCGTTCACGGCTCACCGCGGTCTCGCGCCTGGCTCCGTGACCTGAGTGCTGTCGCCCACCGCCGCATCCACCGAATCGATTCGGACGATGATCGCCGTGATGTTGTCGAGCCCGCCGTGGCGGTTGGCCTCGGTGATGAGATCGTCCACCTGCTCCTGCGGCATGCGGTTGCCCGCCAGAAGCTCCGCCAACTGGGGGTCTTCGAGCATCCCCGTCAATCCGTCCGAGGCGAGCAAAAACAGGTCGCGCGGCTTCACCGTGCCCAGGTAGACGTCCGGCATCACATCGCTATTCGCCCCCACGCAGCGGGTGATCACGTTCGAGTACGGGTGCGAGCGCGCCTGCTCGGGGGTGAGATATCCCGCGTCGACTTGCTCCTGGACGTAGGAATGATCCTTGGTGAGCTGCATCAGCTTCTGGTCACGATAGAGGTAGGCACGGCTGTCTCCCACCTGCCCGATCAGGAACCGTGTGTCGTACAGCACGAGGGCTGTGACCGTGGTTCCCATGCCGCGCTTGTCGTGCTCGGTGAGGGTGCGCTGGAATATGGCCCCGTTCGCAGCGCGGATCGACGTGCGCATCCGGTCGGCCACCTGGTCGTCGGAGAGAGTCTTTAGCGACCCGAGCTCGCGCGCCACGAAGCGCACCGCCATCTCACTCGCGACTTCACCTGCGGCATGCCCGCCCATCCCGTCCGCCACTACAAAGATCCCGCGGTCGGGGACCATGAGAAAGTTGTCCTCATTCCCCGAGCGGATGATGCCGACGTCGCTGCGACCGGCGCAGGTGATATGCACGGGGCGCCGCTACGCCAGCAGCCGGTGAAGGAGGGCGAGGAGCGCGCCACCACCGAGCACCAGCACCGCCGCGCTTCCGCCGCAGCCTTTGCCTTTCTTGGGCGGTGGCTGCTGGGCTGCCGGCCGCTTTGGGGCGGGCCGGGGGCCGGGGCGTGACGGCGTCGGCGGCTGGGGCCTCAGCGGCGGCGCTGCCTTGGGCCCCCGCGCTGGCGGCGCTGCGGGGGCGGGGGCGGGGGCGGAACGGCTGGCGGGAGGAAGGGGCGGCGCTTGGGGGGGTGCGGGCATGGGAGGGACGTTCGGGGCGACGGAGTGGGGCGTCCTCAGGATCTGAGTGCCGCCACCCTTCGCGACGCCCAGCGCGTCGTCGGTCGGCTCGAACACAAGCTGCACGTCCCCGAACCGCACCGCCGCGCCTGGGGCAAGCGGGGCCTCCCCCTTCACCTGCTCTCCATCCACGAACGTGCCGTTCGTGGAATCGAGGTCCACGAGCACCCAGACCCCTTCCCGGCGCTGCAGCTTCGCGTGGCTCGTGGAGACAGACGGATCCGGTACGACGAGATCGTTGTAGTCGGCCCGCCCGATGTTGACCACGGGCGTATTCACCGACAGGCGCTGACCGGCGAGCCCACCGCTTCGCACGAGAAAGCTCGCGAACCCACCGCCCGCCCCTCCTCCCACAGCCGATCGGGGAGAGGCTGGCACGAAGGCCTCGAGGCCATGCACCGTATGTCTCAGACGGTCTGACGCGCCGGGCGGGGCTTGGGGCACGGCCTGCGGCGGGCTAGCGGCCGGCCCCGGCGAAGGGGGGGGAACCGCAGTGGCAGGCGACACGTCCGCGTAGAAGCGAAACTGCTCGTCGCCCAGCCGGATCACGTCGGCCCGAGCGAGGATTCGCTGACCCTCCACCCGCTCCTCGTTCACGAACGTCCCGTTGGTGCTCGAGTCGACCACCACATAGCCCTTCGGCGTCTGCACAATCTCGGCGTGCCGGCGTGAAACGTCCTTCCCAGCCACCACCACGTCGCACCCCGCCTCGCGGCCGAACACCAGCGACGCCCCAGTGATTACGTACTCACGGCCGTCCGTAAGGCTCACGACGCGGCCGCCAGTGACGCCGATGGCGGGCGGTTTCACGGCCGCCTTGGCGGGCCCAGCGGCCGTCGCAGGCGTGAACGCCTTCACGTACTGGGTGCTGCCCGACCGCCGCTCATCCACGAACGTGAGCTCCTGCCCGGCGACCTCGACCTTGTCGCCGTGCAGGAGGGGCGTGGGCTCGGTGCCGAGGCGGACGCCGTTGATGAACACCTCGGCGGCGGGGGACGCTTTCCGGATGATCACCTGGCCGTCGGCCTGCCCCTGAAACAGTGCGTGCCGCGGCAGTACGGCGGCGCCGGTAAGGGAGATCGCGCAGCCTGCATCGCTGCCGAGCGTTACCTCGCCCACCGGAATAGTGAACTTCCTGCCACCGAGTTCGAGTAACGCCATTTGGGAGAGTCCCTTGAGCCGGAAAAGACAGCGCCGGAAGTTACGCGCGACGGCGTAACCGCGCAAGGAAACACGCTTTACGCGATGTTCACCGCTTCCTCCTGTCCCACCAACCCGCGCCGCAGCCAGTACCAGAACAGCAGCGATCCGGCGATCACCGTCGCGTAGCTGTTGATGAAACGCCAGATGAGCGCGTACGACGGCAGCTCGGCGGGCCCGACATAGATCTGCATGACCGCCGCGGAGAGAAACTCGGCGAGCCCGGCCGACCCGGGCGTGGGTGCGAAGTAGAGGAGGAAGGTGATGAACGTCTGGAGGAGGAGGATGTCGACGAAATTGGCAGGAATACCGAGCGCGCGCAGCGCGACGTACCCCGCGAGCAGCTTGTTGGCGTGCGACGGGGCCGACAACAGCACGGCCCAAAACAGCGCCAGCCAGCCCTTCGGATTCCCAAACGCGACCATGCATTCGTGCGCGCGGTCGATCCCCTTCCGTAGCTGCTCGATGCCCGCAGCGATGCGGTGGCTCCTGCGCTCGAGCCGGCCCGCGAGCCAGTGCACGACGTCTCGCAGCCAGGCCGGGAATACCATCGCGATCAGCATGATGACGCCCAGGATGCCGAAGATCGTGAGGCTGGTGCGAAACAGACCGTAGTACGTGATCCCAAGGATGACGTTGTGCCGTTCGAGGGACTTGCCGGCGCCGAGGTAGATGGCGAGTGGTCCCGCGCTGGCGAAGAAGACTACCGTCGCGACGAACGTCATGAACGTGGACGTCATCGCTTCGGGGAGGCGTACCCCCGCCCGGCGCATCACCCACATCATGGTGGGCCCCGCGCCGGACTGGAACGGCGTGAGGTACGCCGCCCAAGCGCTCATGCCCCCGGCAATGATCATGTGCCTCAGCCGAACGCCGGGGTGCACGTGCCGGGCGACGACCCACAACCGCGTTCCTCCGCCCAACCAGTCCATCGAGGCGAGGCCCAGTCCTACCACCATCCATCCCCAATGGAGGTGCAGCAGAGTGCGCGCGACTCCCTGGACGTTCTCGCCATACACGGCGAGCACGACCACGACGCCTGCCAGCGAGATGATGGCGAAGAGTTCCAGGCCGCGACGGAGCAGGCGCGGCGTGAGGGCGAGAGCCATTGGGGGGGCAAACTACGGGAGCCAGGTGATGGGTGCTAGGTGCTAGGGATTACTCCGACACCCCTGACCCCCAGTCCCTAACCCCCAGCCCCTATTAGTTTAGAGGGTTATGCCTCGCTCACCCGACCGCGTGATCATCCGCAACGCGCGGCAGCACAACCTCAAGGGCATCACCGTCGAGCTGCCACGGTGCGCCCTCACGGTCGTCACCGGGCCGTCGGGGTCCGGCAAAAGTACGCTGGCGTTCGATACCCTCTACGCCGAGGGCCAGCGGCGCTACATCGAGTCGCTCTCGACGTATGCCAAGCAGTTTCTCGAGCGGATGCCGAAACCGCTGGTGGACGCGATCGAGGGAATCTCCCCCGCCGTCGCCATCGAGCAGAAGAACCCCACTACAAGCAGCCGCTCGACCGTCGGCACGGCCACCGAGATCTACGACTTCCTGCGGCTCCTGTGGGCCCGCACCGGCACACAGCATTGCGTGAAGTGCGGGAGCGTCGTGAAAGTCGACACCGTCCAGGAAGTGGTGGATGAACTCATTGCGGATTGCGGATTGGCGATTGCGGATTCGACGGGTCGGACTCCGAACGAACAATCCGCAATCCGAAATCCGCAATCCGCAATTGCCATCACCTTCCCATTGCCGTCATCGGCCCACCGGCCGGACGTCGACGTGGCGGCACAGCTCCGGGCCGCGGGCTTCGTGCGCGCGCAGCTCGACGGGAGGCTCACGCGTCTGGACCCGCCGGACGCCGAGCAGCGGGTGCGCGAGGCGCAGGAAGTCCTCGTGGTCGTGGACCGGCTGCCGGCTTCGGACGCGAATCGGGGGCGCCTTGCGGACGCGGTCGCTACGGCCTTCAACGAGGGCGAGGGTGTTGCCGTGGCGCTCGACAACGGCGACCGCCGTCGCTTCTCGGCCCACCCGACGTGCTCGACCTGCGGCACCGCGGCGCCCGCGCTCTCGCCGATCCTGTTCTCGTTCAACAACCCGCGGGGCGCCTGCCCGGCGTGCAACGGCTTCGGCGCCGTCTTGGAGTACGACGAGTCGCTCATCGTGCCCCACCCCGGGAAAAGCCTGGCGCAGGGCGCACTCGCTCCCTGGACCAAGCCGCGCTACGAGGGCCGCCGTCGCATCCTGCGCGAGACCGCCCGGGCGAAGGGAATTCCCTTCGACACGCCGTGGGCGGACCTGACGAAGAAGGCCCGACATTTTCTGCTCAACGGCGCGAGCGGCCGATTCCTCGGCATGCTGCCGTTCCTCCAGCGCCTCGAGACGAAGCGGTACAAGCAGTACATCCGCGTCTTCCTGCGGCAGTACCAGCTGGCGAAGACTTGTCCCGCGTGCGGGGGTGCGCGGCTCAAGCCCGAGGCGCTGGCCGTACGCGTGGGCGAGCGGACGATTGCCGACGTCGCCGCGCTCAGGGCCGGCGCCCTGCGGGACTGGATCGCGGCGCTCCAGCTCACGCCGTTCCAGCGCGCGGTGGCGGTGCACATCCTGGCGGAGCTCGCGGCCCGGGTCTCGTTCGTGAACGACGTCGGGCTGGGCTACCTCACGCTCGATCGGTTGACGCGGACTCTGTCGGGGGGCGAAGCGCAGCGGATCGCGCTTTCCAACGCCCTCGGCTCCCGCCTCGTCGACACGCTGTACGTATTGGACGAGCCGACCATCGGTCTGCATCCCGCGGACACTGGCCGGCTGCTCGGTCTGTTGCGCCGGCTGGCCGACGGCGGCAACACGGTCGTTGTCGTCGAGCACGACCCCGCCGCCATGCGGGCTGCCGACTGGATGGTCGAGCTGGGTCCCGCGAGCGGCGAAGCGGGCGGCGCGCTCGTGTATCAGGGGCCGGCCGCTGGGGTGTGCGCCGCGGGGACCCTCACGGGGCAGTACCTGTCCGGCGAGAAGCGCATCGGCGTGCCGTCGGCGCGCCGCCCGGCGCGGCGCTGGCTCGAGGTGAGGGGGGCGCGCCTGCACAACCTCCAGGGCGTCGACACGCGCATTCCGCTGGGAACGCTCACCGCCGTGACCGGCGTATCGGGATCGGGCAAGTCGACCCTGGTGCACGACGTGCTGTTCCGGCAGCTCGAGTCCCGGCTCACGGGGACGCACGGCGCGAAGCAGCATCTGGGCGAGCCGGTGGGCCAAGTGGAGGCGCTCGTCGGCTGGGAGGCGATCAGCGACGTGGTGCTCGTGGACCAGGCCCCCATTGGCCGCACGCCGCGCTCCAACCCCATCACCTACATCAAGGCGTTCGACGAGCTGCGCGCCCTGTTCGCGGCCGAGCCGCTGGCCCGCGCGAGGGCGTATCCGCCCAGCACGTTCTCGTTCAACGTGGCCGGGGGGCGGTGCGAGGCATGCGAAGGCGCGGGGCACGTGCTGATCGATATGGTGTTCCTCGCCAACGTGTTCGTGCCCTGCGAGGTCTGCGCGGGCAAGCGCTTCAAGGAAGCGGTGCTCGAGGTGAAGCTCGGCGGCAGCTCGATCCACGATGTGCTCGAATGGACCGTGGACCGGGCGCTGGCGCGCTTCCACCGTCAGCCGCGGCTGGCACGCGCCCTGTGGCATCTGCAACAGGTCGGGCTCGGATACCTGCGACTCGGCCAGCCCGCGACCACGCTGTCCGGCGGCGAGGCGCAGCGTTTGAAGATCGCACGCGAGCTCGCGCTCGCGGGCGGGAAAAGCCGCGCCGGGCGCAAGCTCTACATCCTCGACGAGCCGACGACGGGTTTGCACCTCGACGACGTCCGAACCCTGTGCCGCGTGCTCGACCGGCTCGTCGACGCCGGTCACACCGTGCTCGTCATCGAGCACCATCTCGACGTCGTCAAGCGGGCCGACTGGGTGATCGAGCTGGGACCGGGAGCCGGCGACGCGGGTGGGCGCGTCGTCGCGCAGGGGACTCCGGAAGACATCGCTCGCAACGCCGACTCTCCCACGGGACGCTATCTCAGGGACGTCGCGTGAACGCCCGGAGGGCGCGATGACGCGACGGCAGGCGGACCTCGCACTGCTGCTCGCGACCGCGCTGTGGGGCACGAGTTTCGTCGCGGTCAAGAGCGCGCTCGCGGATGCCACACCGTTCGCGTTCCTGACGGTGCGCTTCGGCATCGCGGCGCTGGCGCTCGCCCCGGGGACGCGGTTTCGCCCGCACCCCGCCGGCCGGGAGCTCTCGGGCGGCGCCGTGCTCGGCGCGCTCGTCGCCCTCGGGTTCATCGCGCAGACCGCGGGGCTCGTGATCACGACGCCGTCGCGTTCCGCGTTCATCGTTGCGGTCTCGTCGGTGCTCGCGCCGGTGATCGCGCTCGCGCTGCTGGGCGAGCGGCCCCGCTGGCTCACCGCCGCGGCGCTCGCCCTCGCTACCCTGGGCATATACCTGCTCACCGCGCCGGACGCCGGTGGCTTGAATCGGGGGGATCTGCTGACGCTCGTGTGCGCGGTCTCGTTCGGCGGCCAGATCGTCGCGGTCGCGGAGCTGACGCGGCGGTACGATCCACGGCGCCTCGTGTTCTTCCAGATCGCGGCGACGGCCGTGGTCGCCGCGCTCGCGACCGCGCTGTTCGAGCGACCGCACATCCATTGGACGCCGCGCTTCGCCGGTGCGCTCCTGTATACCGTGCTGTTCGCGAGCACCGTCTGCTTCCTGCTGCAGATGCGCGCCCAGCGGGAAATGTCGACCGCGCGGGCCGCGCTGATCTTCTGCTTCGAGCCGCTGTTCGCGGCGGTGACGTCCTGGCTCATCCTCGGCGAGCGCCTGTCATTGCTGCAGTGGAGCGGCGGGGCGTTGATTCTCGCGGGCATGGTGCTGGCGGAGGCCCCAGGGGCTAAGAGGCTAAGGGGCGAAGAGGGGCTAAGGGACTAAGAGGCTAAGAGGCTAAGGAGATGAGCGGGCGACGGAGCTAAGTGCGCGCGACATGGTGATGTGCGACGCCGAGAATTGGTACCGGTTTACGCCGAGACGTCTGCACCTTCGTTGCACCATGCCTGACTATCGGAACCTTCGAGCCTGGCAGCTCGCGCGGGATGTCGCGGTCCAGTCCCGTCCCTGGATCAAGAAGCTCCCTCCCGAAGAGTGCGATGCCCTCGCCGATCAGTGGAGGCGCGCCTCCTACAGCGTCG
>WNGC01001624.1_pt1 | contig 13689 bp, 6 predicted proteins | sample 5400051 | NCBI WGS metagenome assembly WNGC01 (sample SAMN13153368, study PRJNA577476) | soil metagenome | isolation source: 20 cm soil or saprolite under grassland replicate 2 | place: USA:California | collected 2016-06-15 | reverse complement strand
CGCGATCGGGGATAAAATGCCGCCCCGATTTTTTGGTATCGTACAGGAGCCCGGTCCAATGCCCGGCAAAGCCGCCATCCGCGACGAGGATTGCCTCAGCGGGCAGCGCGCGGTTCAGTTCGCGGCAGAGCCGCGCCATGTGCACCGGCCGGTCGCGCGAATTGAGACGGGGCGACGCCTCTTCCTCCCAGGCCGCCATGCGGTGCGGGATCTCGGCCACATAATCGGCGCGGGCCGAGCGGTGACGCGCGGCGTTGTCGGCGAGGGTCTCCGCGAGATCCTCGAGGCCGGCGCGGGCGTCGCCCCACAGCGCCACCTCGGGGGTAAAGCAGCGGCCGATCTCCTCAGCGACGATCTCTAGATGAATGATCGGGATATGGCGCGGCGGCAACACGTAGCGCTTGGTCGCGATCTCGCCCAATTTACAGCCGACGACGATCAGGCAATCGGATGCCTCGATCAGCTCGTTGGCGATGCGCGCGTAGCGCCCGAAAAGCCCGACATTGAGCGGATGCGTGCAAGGGATGCCGCCCTTGCCGCTCATCGTATGCGCCACCGCGATCGATTGCGCCTCAGCGAGCGCCTGCAGCGCGGCATAGCCCTGCGACAGATGGATGCCGCCGCCGACCAGCAAGAGCGGGCGCTTCGCGGCGGCGATCAGCCGCGCGGCGCGCTCGATATCGGCGCGGTCGGGACGGATGCGTCGGGCCGGGATCGACAAGGTCGTCGGGTCGATCGCGAAATCCTCGGCGGTGAAATCGTGGCTGCCGTGGCAGACATCTTCCGGCACATCGAGCAGGACCGGTCCCGGGCGGCCGGAGGTCGCGATCGCAAAGGCGCGACGGGTCAATTCGGGGATGCGGCTCGTCTGCTCGACGCGGATCAATTCCTTGACGGCGGGTTTGAGGATCTCGGCCTGACGGCATTCCTGCGTCATGTTCTTCCAGGAATGGGCGCGGTTTGTGTCGCCGGCGATCGCGACAACCGGGATGCCGCCGTTCAGCGACTCGACAAGGCCGGTCACGAGGTTGGTCGCGCCGGGGCCCAAGGTGCCGTCGCAGATGCCGGGGCGGTTCGTAACTCGGGCATAGGCATCGGCCGCAAAGGCGCCACAGCGCTCGTCATTGATCAGGAAATGCCGCAGGCCGAGGCGGGAGAGCGCGTCGTAGAACGGCAGGAGCTGAAAGCCGCCCATGCCGAACATCGGCCCTGCGCCCGAGAGGCGCAGCATCTCGGCGAGCGCGCGGCCACCATTCATGCGTCCCTCGGGGCGGTTGCGGGCGGCGGGATCGGCGGCGGTGGTCATCGGTTTGTCTCCTTGGCGAAGGCGCGGCGGAGGAGGGCGACCGCGTCGCGCGCCGGCATGCCGGGGGCGAGGCCGAACGCGGCGGCATGGCGGTTGACCCGCGACAGAATGCCGTCCTCATAGGTCGAGCGCGCCTCGCCGATGCGGGCGGTCGCGGCGGAGACGGTCGCCGCGGCGATGCCGCGGTCGTCGAGCGCCGGCAGGCGCGACACGCCGGCTTCATCGATGCCGATCCCGGCGTCATTATAAAAGGCGGCGCGCACATCGTATTTGAGCGCGGTCTCGGGCCGGCCGCCGAGGAGGCCGCCATGCGAGCCGGTCAGCACGATCGCGTCATGGTGCTCCGGCGCGGCGAGCGAGGCGGAGTCGAGCGCCCAGACCGGCGGCGGCTCGGGGATCAGCAGGAACGCGCCTTCGAGCGCCGGCGGCGGCGCAGCGCGCGCCGGTTCGGCGGATTGCAAGGCCGCCGCGGCGTTACGGCAGGACATCCCGGCGCGGCAGCCGAGCGCCTCGGCCAGCCCATTCGCATGGCTGATGACGCCACGCGCCAGCATGTCGGCGCCGTCGCCGATGCGAGCCGTGTCGTGGCTGATTGTCGCGGCGGGCATGCCAAGCTCTTGCAGATAGGCGAGGCCGGAAATGCCGGCCCGGTCACGCCCGACTCCGGCATCGTTGAAGATCGCCGCGGCGGCGCCGAGCTTCGCGGCGAGGTAGGCGGCGTAGATGCCGCCATGCGAGGCGTTGACGACGACCGCACCCCGCGCGTCGGCCTCGGCGACCCGGGTGATGCTGTCGGCAATGACGATCGGCGCGGCGGAGGAGGGCATCGCGGGGGAGCTCGCAAGGGGACGGCCAAAGATTGCGTCGTCACGCCGGCTCGGCGCAAGCGCGCCTTGCAAGTCTCGGATGCCGTCGTCCCCCGGTGAAGACCGAGTCCACTTATCGAAAGGCACGAGCTCGTGAGGAGTGGGTCCCTACCCTCGCCGAGACGACCATTTTGATCCCAGATCGGGCCTTACGTCTTCGGTTTCGGACCCTCCAAGAGGGCGGCGGCGCGGTTTTCGATGCGGCCTTGGATTGTCTTTGCGAGCAGGTGCAGGAGGCGCGGCAATTCGAGATCGATCCTGACAAAATCATCATAGACCTCGATGCGACCGGTGATCGTCTGCATCATTGCGACGACCTGGAAATCGAGGCGGTAATCGTTCCAGGCATAGTCGAGCGTTTTGACGTAGGGCCCTACCTCGGTGCGGACCGAGGCGAGCCCCTCGTCGATGCGCCGCTTGGCCCCGTCGCGGCCCAGCTTATGTGAGATCGTGACGGTGATCGGTTCGGTCGTGGTCAGCATATGGGGTAAACGCCGGGGTTGCCGATCGCGCTCCCGCCCGGTTTGATGCCGGGCGGACTAGCCAGGCGAGAGATCATTCCCCGATGCCGGAACTCAAGGTGCGTAGCGAGATCGCCGGCTCGGTCTGGAAGATCGAGGTCGCGATAGGCGACAGCGTCGCAGAGGACGACCCGCTGATCGTCCTCGAATCAATGAAGATGGAAATCCCGCTGCTCTCGCCGCGGGCTGGGGTCGTGCGCGAGATTCTCGTCGTCGAGGGCGATCCGATCGGCGAGGGCGATGTCGCCGTGATCCTCGAGTGAGCCAGGACCGGCTCGGATATTGGGCAAGTTTCCGTCTTTCCGAGGCGGTGCTGGGGACTAGAAACTCATCGCCGCCGTATCATAAAATGTCCCCCACGCTCAGCGGGGCGGAGCGTGATTCGGCATCGGGTTCGGCTTTGGCGGGCATCATTTCTTTCATCAGGGGTTCCGTGGCGGCGGTTTCCACGGCGGTGATGGCGGCGGACACCACCGCTAGCAATCTGCAATAGGCGAGCCTCCACCGGGGGATGGCTTGCCGAGCGCTGGTGGCGCGATCGGCTCTAGCGGGCCGGTCGTCGCCGCAGCGCTGCCAAACCGGGGTTTGCCGAGCGAGAGGCTGCCGGGAGCGTGTTGCGCCGATGTGTTGCGCCGATGTGTTGCGCCCTGGGGCGGCGCGCTCTATCAAACGAGAGCCGCCGTTCCGCAGGGGCTTCCGCCATGGTCGATCCGGATTTGCTGGCCCGCCATCTCGACCGCGTGCTCGATGACGCGACGATCCCGGAGCTGCCGAACCACTATCGCGGCAAGGTGCGCGACAATTACGACCTGCCGGATGGCCCCCATGGTCCTCGGCGCATCATCATCGCGACCGACCGGCTCAGCGCCTTTGACCGCAACATCGCTGCGATCCCGTTCAAGGGACAGGTGCTGACCCAGATCGCCCGCTTCTGGTTCGACCGCACCGCCGATCTTTGCCCCAATCACGTTATCGAATACCCCGACCCCAACGTGCTGGTGTGCCGGCGCCTCGACATCCTGCCGGTCGAGGTTGTCGTGCGCGATTATCTGGCGGGCACGACCGCCACCTCGGTCTGGTCGATGTACAAGGCCGGCCGCCGCGAGATTTATGGGTTTCATTTCCCGGACGGTCTGCGCGAGAACGAAAAACTGCCGGAGACGATCGTCACGCCGACCACGAAGGCGCGGGACGGCGAGCATGACGAGCCGGTTACCGCCGAGGAGATCATCGGCCGCGGCCTTTTGACGCCGCCGCAATGGGCGGAGGTCACCGAACGGGCCCTGGCCCTGTTCGCGCGCGGGCGGGACATCGCGGCGGCGCGCGGCCTCATTCTCGTCGATACGAAATACGAATTCGGCCTCGACCGGGGCGGGCAAATCGTGCTCGCGGACGAGATCCATACCCCCGACAGCAGCCGCTACTGGTTCGCCGAGACCTATCCGCGGCGCTTTGCGGCAGGCAAGCCGCCCGACAGCTTCGACAAGGATTTTCTGCGTCGCTGGGTGGCGGCCCGCTGCGACCCGTACCGCGATCCGATCCCGCCGATCCCGCGCGAGGTCGTCGCCGAGACCGCACGAGTGTATATTGATGCGTTCGAAAGAATCACCGGGGACAGCTTTTCGGTATTGCAGCCCGAGACGCCGGTCCTGCAGCGCATCCGCGCGAATCTCAGCCGGTATCTCTGAACCGATATCCCTTCACAATTGCGTGCCGGGCGATCGCGGCTACCGCCCTGCACAACCGCGAAACTGGCCTTTGGGGGGCGGGATGTGTAATGAAGGTAAGGTCGCGCGGCCAGCCCGTCCGAGCAGATCTCTCATAAACGGAAGCGGATTTGCCTCAAGACCATGAGTGACGAGTTGATCGCGATCGTCGGCGCCTCCTGCCGATTCCCCGGCGCGCCCGATCTGGAGGCGTTCTGGCAGCTGCTCGTCTCCGGCACGGATGCCGTCACCGAGGTCGACGAGGCGCGGTGGTCGACGCGCTTTTATTACCACCCGAACCAGGACGAGCGCGGCAAGAGCTATACCTGGTCGGCCGGGCTGTTGACCGGCATCGACCTGTTTGAACCGGCATTTTTCGGGATTTCGCCGCGCGAGGCCGCGCAGATGGATCCCCAACAGCGGCTGCTCCTCGAACTCGTCTGGCACGCGCTCGAAGACGCCGGCATTCCGGCCGGCAAAGTCGCCGGGAGCGCGACCGGGGTCTATATCGGCGGCGCGACGACCGACTATCGCGATCTGCGGCTGGGCGATCCGGCAACCGGCGATTCCTATTTCATGACCGGTGGGACGCTCAGCATCCTCGCCAACCGGATTTCCTATGTGTTCGATCTGCACGGGCCGAGCCTGACGATCGACACGGCCTGCTCGTCCTCTCTCGTCGCATTGCACGAGGCGTGCGAGGCCCTGCGCCAGGAGCGCATCGCCGGCGCGATCGTCGGCGGGATCAACCTGCTGCTCGCGCCATATCCGTTTCTCGGCTTCTCCCGCGCCTCGATGCTGTCGCGCCGCGGCCGCTGCTTCGCCTTTGACGAGCGGGCGGACGGCTATGTCCGCGGTGAAGGCGGCGGAGTCGTCGTGCTGAAGCGGCTGAAGGACGCGCTGGCCGACGGCGATCCGATCCGCGCGATCATCCGCGGTACCGGGGTCAATTCCGACGGGCGCACGATTGGCCTCTCGATGCCAAGCGAGGCGGCGCAAGCGGCGCTGATCCGCTCGGTCTGCGAGCGCGCCGCGACTGCGGCGGAGGATCTCGCCTTTTTCGAGATGCACGGCACCGGGACGCCGGCCGGCGATCCGGTCGAGGCGGCCGCGGTCGGGCATGCGCTGGGCCAACTCCGGCCGGAACCGCTGCCGATCGGTTCGGTCAAAACGAATATCGGACACCTCGAAGCCGCATCGGGTATGGCCGGGCTGATCAAGACGGCGCTCGCGCTCGAACATGGCACGCTGCCGCCGAGCCTGCATTGCGTGACGCCGAACCCAAAGATCCCGTTCGACGAGCTCAATCTGCGCGTCGTGCGCGACGCCGAAGCGCTCGCCCGCGGCAAGGGCGCCGGCATCAACTCTTTTGGTTTTGGCGGCACCAACGGCCATGCGGTATTGGCGCCGCCGCCGCAGAAGACCGCGAGGACTCAAGCGACGGTCGGACCGATGCCGCCGCTCGTCATCTCGGCGCGCAGCGAGGCGGCGCTGCGCGACCTGGCGGGGAGCTGGCAGGAGACGCTCGCGGGCGTCGCACCCGAAGGGGCGGGTCCGTTGTTGCGGGCTGCTGCGCGTTGCCGTGACCATCACTCGCACCGCCTCGTTGTGCTCGGCGCCGATCCGATGGAAGCGGCTGCCAAGCTCGACGCATTCGCCGCCGGCGACCAGCACGCCGTGATTAGCGGAACCGCGCTGCGCGAAGCGAAGCTCGCCTTTGTTTTCTCCGGCAACGGCGCGCAATGGCCGGAAATGGCGCGCGGCGCCTATCGCGCCAGCGCGGCGTTTCGCGCGGCTGTCGACGAGGCCGATGCCGCGTTGCGGCCGGGTCTCGGCTGGGCTGTCGCCGAGCTGATCGAAAACGGCATCGAGGCGGACCGGCTGGTGCATGCCGATGTCGCGCAACCGCTGCTGTTCGCGATCCAGCTCGGCATCGTGACGGTCTTGGGTGACCTCGGCATCGAGGCGGAAGCGCATGTCGGTCACAGCGTCGGCGAAATCGCCGCCGCCTGGGCTTCCGGAGCGTTGTCGCTGACGGACGCCGCGCGTGTTGTCGTCGCGCGCAGCCGCAACCAGGAGCGGACCCGCGGTGACGGACGCATGGCGGCGCTCGCTCTGGGCAGCAGCGCAGCCCGCGAACTGCTCGATGAGATCGGCAGCCCGCTGGAACTCGGCGCGATCAATGCGACCCATGCCGTTACGGTCTCCGGTCCGAGCGACGCGATTGAGAGGCTTGGGGCCGAGGCGCGGCGTCGCGGGGTCGCGTTCCGCGCGCTCGATCTCGACTTTGCATTTCACTCCGCGGCGATGGATCCGATACGCGACCGGCTGCTCGCCGATCTCGACGGGCTCACCTCCTCCGCGCCACGCGCGAGGCTGTTCTCGACAGTGACCGGCGAGCCGGTGTGCGCCGGCCAGCTCGACGCCGAATATTGGTGGCACAACATCCGCTCGCCGGTGCGCTTCACCGACGCAACCGCGGCGCTGGTGAAGGACGGCTTTCGGATCTTTGTCGAGATCGGACCGAACCCGGTTCTGCAAGGATACCTGCACGACGCTCTGCGCGCCGCCGAGACTCAGGGGAGGGCGCTGGGGACGCTGAGCCGGAAGCAGACGGACGGAGACCCGTTTCCGGCGCTGGCGGCGCAATGCCATATTGCCGGCTACGACATCACACGGGCGGCGCGGTTCGATGGGGCCGCTAACCCGCGCGACTTGCCTCTTTACCCTTGGCAGCGCGAGCGGTTCTGGTTCGAGTATACGGTCGAAAACCTCGGGCTCAGCGACCCGCCATTCGAGCATCCGCTGCTCGGCTACCGGCAAGCGGGGCCGGTTCGCGGCTGGGTCAATCATCTCGATCCGGAGACGCTGCCCTGGCTTGCCGATCATGCGGTCGAAGGCGTGCCGGTGCTGCCCGCTGCGGCCGTTGTCGAAATGGCCGCCGCCGCGGCACGGGCGCAGCGTCCGACGGCCACGGCGATCGAGTTGGCCGATATCGAGGTGCGGCGCCCGTTGCCGTTCGATACCGGGCGGCCGCGCGAAGTGCGGGCTACGCTCGGATCGGAGGGAAGCGATTGGGAGCTGAGCAGCCGCCCGCGACTTTCGGATGAGCCGCCAACGAGCCATGCCGTAGCGCGCATCCTCAACGCCGGCGAGGTCGCGGCGAGGACGATGCCGAGCGCGCCCGGTTCGCCGCTGCGGGTCATCGAGGCCGACGAGCTGTATCGCATCGCAACAGGACTCGGCCTCGATTACGGCCCGCGCTTTCGCACCGTCACGCGGGTCGAGGTGCTGGGGCCCGACGAGGCGCAAGCCTATTTCGAGCCGGCCGCAATTGGCGAGTCCCTAGGCCCTTATCTCCTTCATCCGGCATTGCTGGACGGCGCGCTGCAGGCATTTCTGGCGCTGCTCGCCGGCAAAAGCGCCGAGCTTCGCGACACGAGCTTTCTGCCCTGGCGGTTTGGCCGGGTGCGGCTCGCTGCACCCTTCGGGCGCGCGGCGCGCATCGCGCGGTTGCGGTTGACACGGATCGGCACGCGCTCGGCATCAGGCGATATCGAATTGTTCGACGATAACGGCGCGTTTGTCGCCGCGCTGTCGGAATGCTGGTTCCGCCGGGTCGAGCTCAGCCGGAGCGGCTCGCTCGATAATCGCGTATTGCGCGTCGACCTCGTGCCGGCGCCGCTCGACGAAGCGCGGGCGCCGGGCATTTTTGATCGGATCGGCGAGATCCTGGCGCGGCAAGCCGACCGGGCCAACACCGATGCCGAAAAATCGAGCGAACGTGCGCTGCTGTTCGACGCGATGACGGCATCAATCGCCTATCGCGCGGTTGCGGCGATCGTCGATCCCGAGGTGAGCGTCACGATCGATGCGCTGGTCGATGCCGGCGCGATCCTCCCCGAAACGGCGCCGCTGTTCGAGTATCTCCTGCGTCTCCTTGAGCGGTTCGACGCCGCGGAGGAGTGCGAGACCGGCTGGCGTTTGGCCGACGATCATGATCTGCCGGATGTCGCCGAGATCTGGCGCTTGCTTCTATCGGAAGCCCCCGAGTTGGTTGCCGAGCTGGCGCTTGTCGCCATGGCGGCCGAAGAATTGCCGGCTCTGTTGCGGGACGGGTTGCGCCGATTCGAGCCGGCCCCGTTGCCGATGGCCGAGCACCTCGTGCAAGCCTCTCCGGTTAGTGTTGCCGCGTTCGAGCACATCCGCGAAACCCTCGCCGAGATCGGCGCGGCCTGGCCGGCCGACTGGCCGCTGCGCGTATTGGAGATCGGCGCCGACAGCGCGGTGACCCCGCGGCTTATCGAGGCGTTGGCGCAGACGGGGGCGCCGCTTGCCTATAGGGCGACCCATCCGGATCCTCAGCAGGCCGCGCGGCTTGCCGGAGCGATCAAGTCGCAGGCCGGAGCAAGCGCCAGTTGCTGGTCCCTCATCGACGATGATGACGCGCTCGGCGAGAGCCGTTTCGATGTCATCGTCTCGTTGCAGGCGCTCTCGCGCTTGCAGCTCGATGCCGATGTGCTGTCGCGATTGCGCGAGCGGCTCGCGCCCGGCGGGCTGCTGCTTGCCGCCGAGGCCGAGCCGAACCCGCTCTGGGCGCTCGCCTTTGGCCGGTATCGCGGTTGGTGGCGCGACGGGGCAAGGGGCGGGGACGCGTCGCCCTTGCTGCATGGCGAAGCGTGGCGCCGCGACTTGGCCCTGGCGGGTTTTGCGGCGCCTGGCAGCATCGCGACCGGCGCAGGACCGTGGCCGCTGTCGGTTTTGTGGGCGCGGGCGCCGGCGCAACAAGAACCGGCGAGGACCGACCGGTCGGACGCACTGTCGCTGGCGGTGATCGGCATGCCGTGCGGCGTAGACCTCGGGATTTCCGATGTCTTTACCGCCGCCGGGCATCGCGTCACCGAATTGAATAGCGCCGCTTTTACGGCCGTCGCCGAAATGGATGCAACCGCGGAGGCGCAGGCCGGGCTCGCGGTTCTGCTCATCGGTGAACAAACCGACCCGGTGTCCGGCGCCGCCGAGTTGCTGCCGAGCGCCGCTCGGATTGCGGCTGCGGCGGCATTGCGCGGCATTCCGTTGTGGATCGTGACCCGCGGCGCGCAGCAGGAGGCGCGCAGTGCGGATGCCGACCTGATCGGCGCCGCGCTTTGGGGGTTTACCCGAACCCTCGTCAACGAAATCCCGCGACTATCGCTGAAACTGGTCGACATGCCGCCGGGGCTCGGCGGCACCGAGATCGCGGACCGGCTGCTGCGTGAGATAAGCGCGGCAACGCCAGAAACCGAGATCGTCTGGACGCCAACGGGGCGGCACGTGCTGCGTCTCCGCCGTGGCCTGCCGCCGCGCTGGGCTGAGCCCGGCGATCGGCTCGGGCTGAGCAGCGACCGGCCCGGCGGGCTCGATGCGCTGAGCTGGAAGCCGATCGCGCAACGCGACCTCGCAAAAGGTGAGGTGGCGATCGAGGTGCAAGCCGCGGGCCTCAATTTCCGCGATATGATGTGGGCGATGGGTCTCCTGCCGGAGGAGGCGCTGATCGATGGCTTTGCCGGCCCGACCTTCGGGCTGGAATGCGCCGGCATCGTGCGCGCGGTCGGTCCCGGCGTCGAAAACGTGGCAGTCGGTGACCGCGTGGCGGGGCTCGCTCCGGCATCTTTGAGCACGGAAGTTGTTACCGCCGAGCATGCGGTCATGCGGATCCCCGCGGAGACGAGCTTCGCGGCGGCGGCCACCGTCCCTGTCGTGTTCGTCACGGCGATCTACGCGCTCGGCACGCTCGCCAAGCTGGCCGCGGGGGAGCATGTTTTGATCCACGCCGCGGCGGGCGGCGTCGGCCTTGCCGCAATCCAATACGCCAAGCACCGCGGCGCATTTGTCATTGCGACAGCGGGCTCCGAGACCAAGCGCGCGTTTCTGCGCCTCGCCGGCGCCGACCATGTGCTCGACTCGCGCGACCTCGGCTTTGCCGATGCGGTCCGCGCGATCACGGAGGGCCAGGGCGTCGACGTCGTCCTCAATTCGCTGAGCGGCGAGGCGATGGAGCAGAGCCTCGGCGTCTTGAAGCCGTTTGGCCGCTTTCTCGAGCTCGGCAAGCGTGACTTCTATCTGAACAGCCGGATTCATCTGCGGGCGTTGCGGCAAAACATTTCCTATTTCGCGATTGACGTCGATCAGTTGCCGATTCAACGGCCAGATCTGGCGCGCGCTCTGCTTGGCGAGGTGTCCGAGGCCTTGGCTTCGGGCACGATCCGGCCGCTGGCACATCGCGCCTTTTCGTTTGCCGCGATCGAGGACGCCTTCCGGCTGATGCAGGCCTCAGGGCATATCGGCAAGATCGTGCTGCTGCCCGCCGGGAATGCCGGGCTGCGACTGCCGCCGCCAACCGAATTGGCGTTACGGCGCGACGGAACGTATCTGGTTACCGGCGGCCTCACCGGCTTTGGCTTTGCCGCGGCGCGCTGGCTGGCCGAGCACGGCGCCGGCTCGGTCGCGCTCCTCGGCCGGCGCGGCGCTGCAACGCCCGGAGCCGAGGATCGCGTTGCCGAACTGCGCAGCCTTGGTGCCGACGTCAGCATCCATGCCGGCGACGCCGCCGATCCGGCTTCGCTTTCGGTTGTTCTCGACGAGATCCGGACGCGGCACCCGCCGTTGCGCGGTGTCGTGCATGCCGCCTCGGTTATTGCCGATGCGCTCGCCACCGAATTCGATACGGCCGATGCGAGCGCGATCCTGCGGCCAAAGCTCGGCGGTGCGGTCGCGCTCGACCGGTTGACGCGCGACGACCCGATCGAGTTGTTCCTCTTGTTCTCGTCGGCAACGACCTTGCTCGGGGCGCCGGGGCAGGGAGCTTATGTCGCGGCAAATTGCGCGCTTGAAGCGTTGGCGAGGGCACGACGGGCCGAAGGGAAACCGGGGCTCGCGGTCGCCTGGGGCCCCATCGAGGATGCCGGCTACCTCGCGGAGCGGCGCGACGCCCGCGATGCGCTGGCGCGGCGTCTCGGCGCCAGACCGCTTCCAGCGACGCAAGCTCTTTCTGCGCTGCCGGCGATTTGTGACAGCGGGCTCGCTGTGGCCGGGTTTGCCGAAACCAACTGGAACGAGGCACGCCGCTTTCTGCCGACCCTTTCCGCTCCGTTTTTTGCCGAGGTCCGCGGCGAGACGGGATCGCTGCCGAATGACGGCTCGCTGGTCGAGCGCCTTAGCGAATTGGACACCGAAGAGGCCCTGGCATTGCTCAAGACAGTCGTCGCCGAGGAGGCGGCCGGCATCCTGCGGCTGCCCGTCGCCGGGATCGACGAGTTCCGGCCGCTCTCCGAAATGGGCATGGATTCGCTGATGGCCGTCGAGCTGCGATTGGCGCTTGAAAGCCGGCTGCGGATCGATCTGCCGCTGATGTCGCTCGCCGAGGGGACCAGCGTTGCGTCGATCGTGAAGCGTCTTGCGGGCGCCCTCTCGGCGCGTCCGCAGCCCCGGGAGCTGCTCAGACTGGCGGAGCGCTACGAAGGAGCGGGCGACGACGCGGCGGCCCCGGTTTCCGACTCCACCGAAATACCGGAAACGGCCGATCTGAACTCGGCCGCCGCCGAATAGAGCGATGGCGGCCGGCGGAAATCTGTTCGGGCTGTCGGCGGACGCGAAGGCGCGCCTGTTGCAGAAGCTGGCCTCCGTCGCGTCGGCGCGGGGGACCGCGGCCCGAGCACGTTCTGCCGATCCGGCTGCGAACGGTGGCACCGCAGGGCGGCTCGACATTTCGCAGCTGGAGGCATATCGGGAAATTCGCCTGATCGAGGAGGCGGCCGAGTATCTCGGGATCGGCGATCCGTTCTTCCGCGTGCATGAGGGCATCGCCGGCGCCGAGACGCTAATCGGCAACCGCTCCTACCTCAATTTCGCGTCCTACAATTATGTCGGGCTCAACGGCGATCCGCGCGTCGCCAGCGCTGCAAAGGCGGCGATCGACCGCTACGGCACCTCGGTCTCTGCGAGCCGCCCAGTGTCCGGCGAGCGGCCGATCCACCGCGATCTCGAACGCGCGCTGGCGCGTATTCACGGCGCCGAGGACGCGATCGCGCTGGTCAGCGGCCATGCGACGAACGTCACCGTTATCGGCCATCTGCTCGGCCGCAACGACGTCATCGTGCATGATGCGCTCATTCACAACAGCATCGTGCAGGGCGCGATGCTGTCCGGCGCGCGGCGGGTCTCGTTTCACCACCTCGATCCCGAGGCTGCCGACAAGGCGCTGGCGGAGGCTCGGCCGCGCCACGGCCGCGCGCTCCTCGTCATCGAGGGGCATTACAGCATGGACGGCGATGTGCCGGATCTGGCTGCTTTTGTCGCGGTAGCGCGGCGGCATCGAGCCTGGCTCATGGTCGACGAGGCGCATGCTTTGGGCGTGCTCGGGCCGCGCGGCTTCGGCTCGGCGGACCGGGCCGGGATCGACCCGGGCGAGGTCGACATCTGGATGGGGACGCTGAGCAAGAGCCTCGTCTCGTGCGGTGGTTATATCGCCGGGCGCAAGGACCTCATCGATTACCTAAAGCGGATGGCGCCGGGTTTTGTCTTTTCGGTCGGGATCGCGCCGCCTTCCGCGGCGGCGGCGCTGAGCGCGCTCGATATCCTCGAACAGGAGCCGGAGCGGGTGCGGCGGCTCAATGAGCGGGCCGGGCTGTTCCTCGAGCTGGCGCGCGAGGCGGGGCTCGACACCGGGGGTTCGATCGGCGCCGCAATTGTGCCGATCATCACCGGCAGCTCGATCCGCGCCGCCCGTTTATCCCAGGCGATGTTCCAGCGCGGCGTTAATGTGCAGCCGATCCTCTACCCCGCGGTTCCCGAGGGGGCGGCGCGGTTGCGCTTTTTCCTGACCGCGGAGCACACCGACGAACAGGTGCGCCGAGCGGTCGCGATCCTCTGCGAGGAAGCGCAGGCGGTTGCCGCCGAACCGACCGATCTGGCTGGGGTCATGCGCCACCTCGGGAAACTATTGCCCTCAGCGAGATAGCGCCCCGGTCAATTCGGATCCGGCGCCGCGGCGGTATCCGCGATCAGGCGGTCGACGTTTGCAAAGTGCTCCGGCCAGGTCGGCGGACGCCAGCCGTGCAGTCGCTCGAGCTGCGCTGCCCGCCGCGGGGAGTCGGGCGTGGCATAATCGAGGATCGCGGTGCGCCAGCCCGGTCCGTCGAGCGGGTCGAGATATTCCGGGACGGCGCCGCCGGTCTCGCGCAGGGCCGGGATGTCGCTGCACAACGCGGGGACGCCGACCCCGAAGGCTTCGATCAGCGGAAAGCCAAAGC
>WNGC01002790.1_pt1 | contig 13690 bp, 6 predicted proteins | sample 5400051 | NCBI WGS metagenome assembly WNGC01 (sample SAMN13153368, study PRJNA577476) | soil metagenome | isolation source: 20 cm soil or saprolite under grassland replicate 2 | place: USA:California | collected 2016-06-15 | reverse complement strand
AAAACAACAAGAAGGAGGAATGACGTGGGACGGATCGTGGTAACCGAGTTCATCTCCCTGGACGGCGTCATCGAGGCCCCAGGCGGAGGCGAGAAGTTCAAGTACGGTGGCTGGACCTTCAAGATCAGCCGCGGCGAGGAGGGCGACAAATTCAAGCTCGACGAGACGCGCTCATCCAGGGCTTTGCTGCTCGGCCGCGTGACCTATGAGGGATTCGCCGCCGCGTGGCCGTCCAGGGAGGGTGAGTTCGCCGACAAGTTCAACGCCATGCCGAAATACGTGGTCTCGTCCACCCTGACAAACCCCACCTGGAGCAACTCGACAGTCCTGAAAGGCGACGTCGCTGACCAGGTTCGCAAGCTCAAGCAGAAGCAGGACGGCGACATCGTGGTCCACGGCAGCGCCCGCCTCGTGCAAACGCTGTTGGAGAACGACCTTGTCGACGAGCTCCGGCTGATGGTATTCCCGGTTCTGCTGGGAACCGGTAAGCGCCTCTTCGGCGAGATGTCCAACCTGAAGGCCCTGCGGCTCGTGGACTCCAAGGTGGTCGGCGAGGGCGTGACGATTCTCAGGTATGAGCCCGCCCCGGAAAAGGCCAAAGAGGTGGCTGCAACGGCTTCGAGTCGGTCAGCGAGCACCCGCTAGGTCACTGCGGGTAAGCTGATCTGAGATCTCATTAGCGGGAGGAAGGGTCAACTATGAGGACCGGAGCTCGTGCGATCGTTGTGGTCCTGGCACTGGCATTGTCCGCTTGCGGCGCATCGGCGCCGGGCGCCAGCTCGTCCAACTCGTACCAGGGAAAGACCATCCATCTGGGGGCCATCCTGTCGCTGACCGGGGCCGGCGGCGTCTACGGGCCAAGCTCGCAGAAGGGCATGCAGCTGGCGGTGGACAAGATCAACGGCTCAGGCGGCGTGAACGGCGCCCAGATCGCTCTCGACGTCAAGGACGACAACTCGGACAAGGCGCAGTCCGCCCAGGTGGCGCAGACCCTCATCCAGCAGGGTCAATTGCTCGGCCTCCTCGGTCCGACCCTCTCTAACTCGGCAGTCGCCGTGCATCCGCTCGCCGAGAGTTTCAAGATTCCGATCCTCGCGGTCAGCACCACCGGCATTCACATCGTGCCGGACTGCAACTACCCGAAAACGGATCCGTGCAAATACGTCTTCCGGGACAGTCTCGGCGAAGAATCCGCCATCCCCGCGAACATCAAGACCTATGCGGACACGGCTCATCCCAAGACCGGCGTCCTGATGGTCGCGAACGACGACAAGTTCTCCTCGGACGGCGGCAAGATCGTGCAGAACACGGTCAGTCAGAACGGGATCCAGCTGCTCGATACCGTGCAGTTCAGCAAGACGACTGCCGACTTCGCGACGCCGGTGACCAAGGCCGTGCAAAAGAAGCCCGACGTCATCTTCATTACCAGCCTCGGCGGTATTCCCGCGAAGATCATGATCGAGGCGCGCAAGCAAGGATTCACAGGGCAGTTTCTCGGCGGCAACGGCTTCAACACCGCGGTGGTGTCCAAGCAGGCCGGGGCGGACGGCAAGGGCGCCCAGAGCGGCAGCGCCTGGTACATCAACAACACGTTCGCGTCGAACTCCGGGTTTGTTCAGGCGTATCGCGCGAAGAACAGTGGCGACCCGGACCAGTTCGCCGCGCAAGGCTATGCCGCCATCCTGATCCTCGCCGATGCGGCCAAGCGGGCCAACCTGACCTTTAGCGACATTCCCGGCGACCGCACCAAGCTTCGCGACGCCATGGAGTCGGTGAACATCGACACGCCGCTGGGCCGCTTCCAGTTCACGAGCAACCACGACGTCAAGCAGACGATCTGGATCATCCAGATGGACGGTAACGGCGGATTCACGTTGGTGAAGTCGGTGACGCCTAGCTGAGCGCACGTTGACCCAGCAGATCCTCAACGCGATCTTCATCGGGTCGATCTACGCGCTCTTTGCCGTCGGCTACACGCTCGTGTTCGGCGTCCTCGATGTCCTGAATCTTGCCCACAGCGCCGTCTTCATGCTCGGCGCCGTCATCACCTACTCGCTCGTCGCGCTCCACGGCATGCCGTTCCTGCCGGCGGCCGTGATCGCCGTGCTCGTCTGTGGCTTACTCGGGCTCCTGATCGAATTCGTGGCGCTGCGGCCGCTGCGCCGGCGGAATGCGCCGCCGATCTCGGCGCTGATCTCGACGATAGGGCTGGCGCTGATCTTTGTCGCCATCGTCGAGCAGGCGAACCCGGGCAGCTTCTTCAGCTGGCTTTGGCAGGACGGCGCCAATTCCGTCCGGTTTCCCGCCGGTGCCGTGCCGAACCCGACATTCCATGTGCTCGGGCTCACGATCGAAGGCACCAAGCTCCTGATCCTGATCACCGCCGTCGTGCTGATGCTGGTACTGGGCTATGTCATTCGCTTCACCCAGCTCGGGCGTGCGCTACGGGCAGTGGCGGAGAATCGGCGAGCGGCGACCTTGCTCGGCATTCAGGTGGACCGGATCTTCGCGTCCACCCTGTTCCTGTCGTCGGCCCTCGGCGGCCTGGCCGGATTGCTGTTCGGGTTGGCGATCTCGGACATCAGCCCGTACATCGGGCGTGACCAGGTCGAGTTGAAAGGCCTGGCCGTCATCGTGCTGGGCGGGATGGGCAGCATTCCGGGCGCGGTCCTGGGTGGCTACCTGCTGGGACTCATCGAGGTGCTCGCCTTCGTCCGCTTTGGCAGCAATGTCGAGGCGGGGGTGGCCTTCGCCGCCCTCTTTTTGGTGCTGGTTATCCGACCGCAGGGGCTGTTCGGCGCCCGACTCCGCGAGCGTCTCTAAGGGGCCGCATGGATTTTTTCATCCAGCTCTTCACCGATCCGGTCGGCTTCTACAACCAGCACGAGCTGCTGATCGCGCAGATTGGCATCAACGCCATCCTGGCCATTTCGTTGTTCGTGACCTTCTACTCGGGCCAGCTGAGCCTCGCCAACGCGGGCTTCATGGCGATTGGCGCGTATACCACGGTGATCCTGAGCCTGTACCTGCCGTTGCCGCTGCCGGTCAACATGCTGATTGCTGCCGGTCAACATGCTGATTGGCGCCGGGCTGGCCGGGCTGGTCGGGCTTATGGTCGGCCTTCCGGTGTTGCGATTGCGGGGCGTCTTCCTCGCCATCGCCACGATCGGTTTCGTCGAGGCCTTGCGGCTGGGCGTCATCCTCAACGTGCCGATCACGGGAGAGGGTCAGGGGCTGAAAAACCCGACCGCGGACCCACTTGGTGGGATCCTGGCGATCCTTGTCTCACTGCCGATCCTCGCCTATATCGTCTGGCGCCTGACCCGCACCCGGTTGGGTCAGGCGTGGGCGGCCATCCGCGAGGACGAGCTGGCGGCCTCCAGTAACGGCATCAATGTTCCGCTCTACAAGATGATCGCCTTCATCATCGGCGCGATCATCGCCGGTTATGCAGGCGCTCTCGAGACGCACATCAACTTCTTCGTCGATCCGACGGAGTATGGCGTCACGCGCACGATTCAGATCCTGACCTTCGCCGTGGTCGGCGGCACCACGAACGTCTTTGGTCCGATTGTCGGCGCGGTGTTCCTGACGGCGCTGCCCGAGATCGTCCGACAATTCGCCTCGTATCGCGACGTCGTCAACGGCATCATCCTCATCCTCGTCATCATCTTCCGGCCGCAGGGCATTGTCGGACGCGGTGGCCTCGCCCTGATCCGCCCGAAGTGGTTGCCGGCCAGTTGGAGTGCACGTGAGCGCCCTGCTTCAGCTCTCTGACGTCCGGCGTCACTTCGGCGGCGTGCGCGCCGTCGACGGGGTGTCGTTCGAGATCGAAGACGGCACCATCTTCGGTCTGATCGGACCCAACGGTGCCGGCAAGACCACGCTGGTCAACCTGGTGACGGGGTACATCCCATCGCAGGCGGGCAGCATCCGGCTCGCCAACAGCGGTAGCCCGACGGAGCTGGCCCGCCGGCCACCTCACACGATCGCCGGTCTCGGCATCGCCCGCACGTTTCAGACCCTGCGGCTGTATCGAAACCTCACCGCCACCGACAACGTCCTGGTGGGTATGCACACGCGGGTGCGCGACGATACGCTGCGGCAACTCGTCCCGATCGGGCCCCTGCGGAAAAAAGACAAGCAGCGCGTCGACGAGGCCCGGGAACTCTTGCAGCGCGTCGGCCTCGATCCGGATCGGCACGGCATCCGGCAGGCATCGACGCTGTCCTATGGCGACCAGCGCCGGCTGGAGGTGGCGCGGGCGCTGGCCCTGAAGCCGCGGCTGCTGATCCTGGATGAGCCGGCGGCGGGAATGAACCCGGCGGAGAAAGACCGGGTCCGCGAGCTGATTCAGCAGCTCAACGCCGACGGGCTGACGGTGCTACTGATCGATCACGACATGAGGCTGGTGATGGGCGTCTGCCGGCAAATTGCTGTGCTCAATTTCGGTCGCAAGATTGCGGACGGTTCTCCGAAGGCCGTCTCCGATGACCCCGCGGTGATCACGGCCTATCTCGGAAGCCAGGCGCAAAAGACGGCCACCCACGTCCCGGGCTCGGAGAAGGCGGACGTTTCCGATCGCTCCCTCCCCCTCGCGGGGAAGGCCGGGGAGGGGGTACAAGAACCGCCCGCTCCCCTCCTACAGGTCCGCGATCTCCAGGTTTCGTACGGTGCGATCCAGGCGGTGCGCGGCGTTTCATTCGGCATCGGCAAGGGCGAAATCGTCGCACTGATCGGTGCCAATGGCGCCGGGAAATCTACGATCCTCAATTGCCTGTCCGGCGTGGTGCGCCCGCAGGCCGGCGAGGCGCGCTTCGAAGGACTCGACCTCACCAGCGCGGCGCCCGACAAGATCGTCCGCCAGGGCCTGGTCCAGGTGCCGGAAGGTCGCGAGATTCTAGCCCGGCTGACGGTTCGGGAGAACCTGGATCTCGGCGCGTGGGGCCGGCGTGACCGGAGCGCCGTCCAGCGAGAGATCGACGGTCTGATGCAGCAGTTCCCGATTCTGCGAGAACGCCAGCACCTGCCGGCGGGGCAGCTCTCGGGCGGCGAGCAACAAATCCTGGCCATCGCCCGCGGCCTGGTAGCCCACCCCCGTCTGCTCCTCCTTGACGAGCCTTCCTTAGGACTGGCGCCGCAGATGGTCGACACCGTCTTCGACATCATCCAACGCATCCACCGCGAGGGCGTGACTATCCTGCTGGTCGAGCAAAATGCGCTGCGCGCGCTCGAGATCGCGGACCGTGCCTATGTCGTGGAAACGGGTCGCATTCTGCTCAGCGGGACCGGCGCGGCGCTCCGCCGAAACCCAGACGTCCAAAAGGCCTATCTCGGCGGCTAGATACCGATAGGTTCCCTCCCCGCTCGCGGGGGAGTGTCAGGAGGGGCCACCGTTTTCCTCCCCCGCTTGAGGGGGAGGGTCAGGGTGGGGGCCTCATTACAGTTGTTCCCATGTACTCCACCTCCTCATCCAACATCCAGCGTGCACGTCGGATTTCGCTCTACGATGTCTGGAGGGGATTGCGAAGCGATCAAAAGCGGGGGTCGACCTGGAAGGCGGTCGTATTGCGTTCCTCACCTCGCCGAGCTCGCGGAGGCGCGCAACATCAAGCGAGACCCGCGAGTCGCACTATCCCTCACCCGACATGCCGGCCTAATCTCATGCCTCAGGTCCACGGCCGCGTGACCAAGCGCAACCGCGGGCGACGGGGCCTGGACCATCATCGACCGGAGGTCGCAAAAGTACACCGGTCGGCCTTACCCGTTCCGCGCAGACCGCGTCATCGTCCTGATCGATGCGCACCGTCCTGGTCGCAGACGTTCGGCTACACTAGCGACTCCCTCAAAAGATTCACGGCTGACGTCGATGCTCGAATCGCCACCAGGCGCACGCCAGTCCAAGTGGGCTAACCACGATCATCGAACCCCGCAACGGTGACTGGTGGAAGGGGACAGGGTGAGTGCCGCTGCCTGTCGCGTCATGGATATAGATAGAAATTGCAGCAGCGCCCAGAAGCACACCAGAACTCCGATCGCATCAATCGTCCATGTTGGCGTCTGGAGAAGCCGGAAGGGGTAGAGAGTGCGCTGTTGCGGCGCAGCTAGCCTACGACGCGCGAGTTATTGGGAAGTCGCTTCGGTAGTTCCACTCGAGCGGCCCTATCCCACATAACGATCGGCAGTTAGCGTTTACCTGCCTCAAGGAAGCGCCAAGTCATCGAGCGCGTGCGATGAGGATGGCAATCCACGTAAGCGCGAGGATGCCCCCCAGGATCAGCGAGCCGAACAATGCACGCTGGTTCCCTGTTGGGTCGTAGCGAAGTCTTTGATACCAGCGTGCTAATGGATCCTGGGCCTGGCTCTCACGAAAGTATGCGCGGAGATAACGTAAGTAGCGCCTTGACATCACGACCAAGAGGACCGCGATCAGGCCGAAGTTTGGAACGAGCAACCAAAACTCCAACGCCCTCGACCGCTGGAGCACGAAACCTTCGATGACGCTAATCACGAGGATTCCACCAATGAGATTGATCGTCCGAAAGAACGATGCCAGCTCGGTCCGCGAATCCTTCACGACATGAATACTACGGACATACGCCCGATAGTTTTAAGCTGCCTGAGCCAAACGAGAGCGTCTCGAAGGAGAAGGCGGCACTTATGAGATCAGCCCCGGCCGCAGTGAGTCGCCAGTTCGAGGCCATCCGTCCATAAGAGAGGGCGTCACGCAAGGCCTGCGACGTAACTGGCCCTAAGCTGTTTACACCCAGTTTCTCAAGGATGTACTCAACGACGCGAGACACGCCTTTCCCGTTTTGCATGGCTTTGACGGTTGCTCTCAGGGCGCCGTATCCGCTAATGAATCCCAGTGCGTCCAAGGCCGCTTTCCCGGGCTCTCCCGCCAACAGATCGGATCCTGCCGCTACGACGCTCGCGGCAACCGAAACCCCTTCGAGGCCGGCAGCTAGCGGCTCTAGACCTACAGCTCCTGCTGCAAACGCCGCGACTGAGGTGACCGCGGCCACCGCAGAGGACACCTGTGCAACGTTGTGTGCCACCTGTTTGCCACAAAAATCCTGAGCCCAGGGAGCCCAACTACATAGGCCGGTTGGATCCGCTCCATTGAGCGGATTGCCTTGGATGTATGCGTAGGCTTCGCGGGTCCCTCCTACCATCGGATCGCTGGACATGAACTGACCGGTTGCCGGGTCATAGTAGCGGGCGCGTAAGTAGATCAAGCCGCTTTCAGCATCGGTGTACTGACCGGCGAACTGGAACGGATTCCCAAAAGTCGGTGGCGTGCCTATCAAATTTCCGTAGGCGTCGTAGCTATAAGTCGCGATAGTGAGTCCCGAGCTGTTCGTCATCGCTCGAGTACTCCCCAGCTGGTCCTGGTGGTAGTAGGTCACCGTAGATCCGTTGATCTGTTCCAGCGGAAAGCCGCCTGGTCCAGTGACGTAGCTAATCGGTCCATCTTTGACCAGCAAAGGCAGCCCCTCAGCGGTATCCCAGACGAACGGTGTTGCTGTGCTGTTAACGGTCTTGCTCATCCGCAAGCCATCACCGTTGTAAACATAGCCCGCACTGGTGCCGCCCGCCGTAAAGCCGGTCATCTGGTTGGCCTGGTTCCATCGGTTAGTGACGACGTTGCTGCTCTGGTCCGTGCGAGTGGCTCGATTGCCATTGTTGTCGAAGGTGTACGTGTACTTCTGCACCTGCGTGTTGCCGCTCATCTGTGTGTAGCTCGTCAATTGATGGGCGGGATCGTAGGCGAGGGTTGAGGTGGTCGAGCCAGCGATCGCAATCGACTGCAGGTTATCCCCAGCGTCGTATGCATAGGTGAATGAGCCGCCAGCGCCGGATGTAGTCAGCTGGTTGATGGTGTTGTACCCGAAGGACGCCGAGTTTTCGGTTTTCAACTGGTTGATTGGGTCGCGAGTGTAGGCGAAATTTAGGAACTGGGTATTCTTTCTGCCCGTAGTGTCCGTAATGCCCGTCACTTGGTCCGATGCGTCGTACGTGAAGTTCGCAATGGTTGTGTTGGGGTAAGTCTCCGTTGTCAGGTTCGAATCAACGTCATATGTGAATGTCGTGGTGTGACCAAGCCAGTCGGTTACCGTATGTAACCGGCCGGCGTCGTCGTAGGTGCGGGTCACCTTGTTGATGCCGCCCGGGTACGTCAGCGAGGTCAAATTCCCACTCAAGTCATGTCCGTACTGCACCTGTTGTCCAGCGGCATTCGTGGATTGGGTTTGCCGGTGCAGCGAGTCGTAGCTGTATGTGGTTTGCCCCGTGCCGTCGGACATGCTGAGCCGCTGCCCATCGTTGTCGTAATTGAAGGTGACTGGTGACGTGGTTACGTCGCTGTATGCAATCGTCTTTAGCTGATTGGCCGAGTCGTAGGAACATGTGGTAGTGCGCCCCATCGGATCCAGCACGGTCAGCAAGTTTCCGGCTCCGTCGTACGTATAGCGACTGGTATGCTGGTCAGCGTCGGTCATCGATGCCTTTCGGTTGAGCGCGTCATACGTGTACGTCGTTGGATTGTTCAAACCGTCGATCTGGCTTATGACATTACCGTTGCCATCGAAGGCGGTCTTCAATAGGGAATTGTCCGCCCGCTGTAGCTGGGTCAGCTGGTTGTCAAGGTTGTAAGTGTTGACCACTCTGTGGGTGTTGGCATCGATGACCTGGGTAAGGTTGCGTTTCCCGTCGTAGTTGTACTGGGTCAGGTGACCGAGCTGATCGGTGACCGTCTTTAAGTCGCTAAAGGCGTCGTAAGTGCTAGTCGTCGTGTAGGCTGCTGGGTTGCCGCCAGTGACATTGCCCTTCGGATTGACCTTCGTCAACATCCTGCCAAGGCCGTCGAAGGTGTATGTGGTGATGTTACCGAGGGGATCGGTAACCTGGCTTCGGTTCCCATACTGATCGTACGTGTACTGCCACAGCTTGCCGTTCGCATCCGTCATTGTGCTTACGTCGCCGGGGTGTGACACATCGTTGTAGGCGTAGGTTACCGTTGATGTCTGCGACGCCCCTACCAGCGGCCGAGAGACGCTCGTCATATTCCCTCTGCCGTTGTACCCGTAGGTTGTTGTCACGAGCAACGGGTCCTCTTGGGTTAGCGTCTCATTAAATCCGTTGTACGTATTAATCGTTGCGTGTTGAAGGGGATCCGTGCTCCGCAATAAGTTGCCATTCGCATCCCATGCGTTGGTCCAAACATTGTGGTTTGGATCCGTCGTCTGCGTGATTCCATTAGTGACCGGGTCGTATTGATAACTCCACGTCGCTGACTGTGGAGAGCCGTAGCCCAAAGTCCTGGAAACAAGGTCCCCATCCTGGTAGGTCTCGGCAGTGACGTTGTTGTTGGGATCGGTGATCGTCGTCTGGTTGCCGTTGTAGCTGAACTGCGTTTGATATTGCATCGGGTCGATCTGCAACGTCACTCGCCCCGAACCATCCGTGTCATAGGTGTTCCTGAGTACGCCCGTATTCGGGTCGGTGATCGTTTGCAGCAAGTGATTGGCGTCATAGCCTAATGTGGTTAGGCCGCCGCCAACGTCCGTGACCTGCTGCAGGTTGTTGCTCGCGTCGTAGACGAAAGCAACACTCCGCGCAGCCGAGTCCGTGACCGTCCTGATGTGCTGCCCGTCCGGAAAGTACGCAAAGGTCAAGGTGCGTTGTCCCGGATCGGTTACCGTCGTCAGCTGACTACTCGAGTTGTACGTGAAGGTAGTCTGATAGCCGTTCCGGTCCGATTCCATCACAAGCTGGCCGGCCGAGTTAAAGCTCAACTGCGACTTATCGGCTCGGGTGAAGTAGAAGATGCCGCTGGTGAGCTGGAGCGTTGCGAGGACGCGGGTTGGTGCCTGGTAGCCGAACTGGCCGGGGACTGGAGTGAAAGTCACGCTGCCGCCGTTTTCCTCGTGAACCGTGACGTCGCCACTGACATCAGTGGTGAGAAATGCATTGTAGTTGTCCGCCCAACCGAATCCCACCGGTCCGTCCTGTCCTGCCGAGAGCGAGTTATACGTTCGCGTAAACGACAGCGGAATTCCGCGGCCAGGAATAGCCAAGTCCATAAAGGTGTGGTAGAAGTTGCCGGTGTTGTTGTTGACCGGGTACTGCGTTGAGCTGCAACTGCACTGCTGCTCATCGATAGGACCGTCACCGAGGCTCTCCGCGGGGCTGGGGCCTCCATTCACCATTTCCCACTGCCGGGATTCGCCCTGGCCGTTGCAGTTCGCGTCGGTGCCGGCGTCGGTGAGAATCTGGTTGGTATCAAGGTAGGTCCAGCTGATGCCGCTGATCGTGATGGCGATGGTTGGATACTGAGCTGAGCTGCAGGAGGGCAGCTTGACGTCGGAAGTGTCGAAACTCTGACTCGTCATCTGTGTAAGAATTGCGGAGCCACCTGCGGGGACCGTTATAGCGTTTCCCCATTGGTCGAAATTCGTGCCTCCAACCCTCACCAAGACGTCCGTGATCGTTAGGGCGGTCGATGACGAGTTATCGATCCGAATGGCGCCGGCATCCATCCCACCGTTGGCGACGCCGGGATCGTATCCGACGAAATTGACGTTCGGCGAACCTTGCCATGGTGTCGGTGGGGCCCCCGGAGGCCCACCCGAATTGTTCTGGGTGTAGCCGACGTACACACTGAGACTGTTGAATGGATTTCCCGCGGCAAGAGGCGCGCTCGGCGTGACAACGCTCGAAGTTCCCGGCGAACCGGCGCCGGCAACGTTGTTCGCTAGGACCGAAAAAGTGTAGGAACTTCCGCTGACGAGGCCGGGTAAGGTGAGGCTCGTCAGGGTTTTGCCGACGTTCATCGGAGCGCCTGCCACGCCGCCCACACTGGGCGTGACCGTATAGCCGCTGATCGGCGAGCCGCCGTCGTCTGCCGGCAGGCCCCACTGCAAAATGACAAGTCCGCTACCTGTTGTCGCCCGAATGTTGCTGGGCGGTCCGGCTGGTCCGTACGGAGAAACTGGGCCCACCGCCCGCCCCGGCCCGTTGCCATTGGCGTTGGTGGCGTAGACCTGGAAGGAGTAGCCGACCTCTTTTGTAAGGCCGGTCACAATAGTCGACAAGTTGTCAACCGAAACCGTGATCGGCGCAATGCCAGGGGCGGGTGTCGCGCAACACGTACCCAGGTAGGTTGTTACGGTGTAACTCGTGATGGGCGAGCCACCATCCGCAGTGACTCCCCAAGTAACGGTAACCTGCTGGTTGCCGACGTCGGCTCGAATAAAGGGAGGCTGACCAGGCAACGTCGTGGGCGTGACGACGCCCGACTGCCCCGCTGGACCTATGCCGACCCCATTCGTGGCCGTGACCTGGAAGTAGTACTGGTTGTTCGTCAGTCCATTGATTACGGTGCTGGTCGCCGGCGGTGACCCGGTCACCGTCGTGGGAGATTGCGCCGCGCCGCCCGTGTATGGCGTGACCGTGTAACTCGTGATGGCCGATCCCCCGTCCGAAGGCGCCGACCAGGTGACCGTGACCTGACCCGAACCAGTGACGGTGGCCACCACGCCAGTCGGAGCTCCAGGGAGGGCGGCGCCTGTGGGCGTCACGTTCGCTGTTGCAGCAGACGTTGGGCCAAAGCCGTAGGTGTTTTGGGCCATCACGGTGAACGAGTACAACGACCCGCCACTGAGCCCGGTCACCGTTGCTGGCGACGCCGCAACTGACATCGGAGCGATTTGCGTCGGGCCTCCCGTCGTGAGAACTCGGTAGCCAGTGATGACGGTCCCGCTTGGACCTGGGTAGGTCGGCGGAATCCAAGAAACGGTCGCCCGGTTGACGCCCGAAGACGCCGTTGCACCAGTCGGTGCGCCGGGCGCGTATCCGCTAGACGTCCAGTGGTTCATGACCTGGCTGGCACTCAGGGCGATGCCATAGACGGCAACTTCGTCGATCGAGCCGGTGATCGGTGACCCATTGGTCTGACCGACGGCCGCATCCTGGTTAGGGCTACCGTATGCGATGCTGGCAGCCGGCTGGGAGGTTTCGAACTGTCCGTTGACGTAAATCTTGATCGTGGCACCATCCCAGGTTCCGACAATGTGCGTCCATTTGCCCGTGGCCGGAACCGTTACCGACTCTGCATAGGCCCAAGTAGCGAGGGTAGGAGCGACGTACATCCGGACGTGTCCATTAAAGGCAAGTAACTTGTAGCCACTGCTGTAATCCTGTGCCGGCGACTGGAAGATGCCGCCGCTGAGTTGGTTCGATGGCTTAACCCAGGCCTCGACGCTCACGCCCGTCGTTGGTTCGAGCACCGGAAATGGCTTGAGATCGACGATGCCGACCGAACCATCCATCGTTATCGCTGGGTCTGGGTCGCCCACGATGCCACCAGCCTGCGCGAAGGTGACGCCACTCGACGAGTAGGTGCCCGAGGTGCCGTTACCTTTGGCGTCGGTCGCAATAGGACCCAATGCTTCCCCAAGCCGCCAGTACGCTGCCGGTGAGTCGGCCAGAATGGTCGAGGCATAGGGGTACGCTGATCCGGTCGGTGTTACCGGGCCCGACGCGCCAGGTGAACCGGTTCCAGCCGCGCTGGTCGCCACCACCGTGAAGCTGACTTGCGCCCCGCCGCTGAGGCCGGTGACCGCCGTGCTTCTGATGCTGGCTGCGACGCTCTTGGGCGTCCGCAGTGTGGTGCCCACATGTGGGGTGATGGTGTAGCCCGTGATCGCCGATGATCCAGCGGCCGGCGCCGTCCACGACACCGTGGCCTGATTGGTTCCGGCCGTCGCGGTTACGCCGGTTGGCGCCCCGGGCGGCACGCCGGAGGCGGACCAATGGCTCAACACCTGCGCCGACGTCAGGGCATTCGGATAGATGGCCAGGTCGTCGAGCGTGGCGTTGTTGTAGTACTGGTTGGCCCTCTGGCCAATCAGGATGGGATCGCCCGCTTGTGCCGGCGTGACGTTGATCTTGAGCAGGTTGTCGAGGACCCCGTTGATGTAAATGTCGGCCACCGTACCGTCATAGGTGGCCACCACGTCGTACCAGGTTCCAACCGCCAGGCTGCTGACCGAATCAAGGCTGGCGCCGACGTCGCCCCCGACGCGGAACTCCAACCGGTTGCCATCCTGGGTGTTCATCAGCTGGAACCAGCTGGTCCCAGTGCCGCCGCCTCCCTGGAAATTCTTCGTCACGTACATTCCGTTGGAGGTGAGCGCCTGCTTCTTGATCCACAGCTCGATGCTGACCCTGTTGCTTTGCAGCGTGGGCGTGCTTGGCACGCTGATGTAGCCGCTCGAACCGTTCAGCAACACGGCCTTATCCGGGTCGCCGTTAAGCCCAGCAGTCTGACCAAGCGTGGCACCGCCGAGGTACGCACCGGATACGCCGTTGTTGGTGATATCCGTCGCTGACGCTCCCGAGGCCTCGCCGAATCGCCAATAGGCGGTCGGAGCGTCGGCCAAAACCGTGGCCGCGTACGGATACGAGGTACCGGTGACCGTGACGCTACCCGACGGCGCCGAGATGGCACCCGTCCCGGTCGCATTGGTGGCCACGACCGTAAACGTGTAGGCCGTGCCAGGACTCCCGCCGCTGAGACCGGTAATCGTGGTAGTCGTGGCGGGCGGCGAACCGGCAACGATGACCGGCGTTCGCAGGCTCGACCCAACGTGTGGTGTCACCGTGTAGCTGGTAATCGCGGAGGTGC
>WNGC01007224.1_pt1 | contig 13708 bp, 15 predicted proteins | sample 5400051 | NCBI WGS metagenome assembly WNGC01 (sample SAMN13153368, study PRJNA577476) | soil metagenome | isolation source: 20 cm soil or saprolite under grassland replicate 2 | place: USA:California | collected 2016-06-15 | reverse complement strand
CACCTTAACGGAAACATTGCCGGCTTGTCAACACGCAACAAGCCTTGCGCGGGTCAGATGCCCCCTGTTATAAGGTGAATGATTCCCGGTTATTCTCGGTCGCGTAGGAGACTGAACACAACGTGGGCGGAATCAATCCGTATATTGAAAAACCGGAGGTCGAGCTTCCGAAGAAGGCGTACAAGATCACCTTCCGCCGCCCGGAGGGTCCGCCCATCGTGTTTGAGGTGGACCCCAGCAAGCTGCCCTACGGGCCGACAGGCCTTCCCGGCAGCATTCTGGACATCGCGCTCAATGGAGGAGCCGGCATTGATCTTGAGCATGCGTGCGGGGGAGTCTGCGCCTGCTCGACCTGCCACGTGAAGGTGGTCAAGGGGCTGGAGTCCTGCCCTGAACCCACGGACGACGAGCTCGATCAGCTCGAGGAGGCCCCGGATATCGGATTAAATTCCCGCCTGGGCTGCCAATGCGTCCCGAACGGGAGCAAGGACATCGAGATCGAGATTCCCGCCTGGAATAAGAACCTGGTTAAGGAAGGCCACTAGTGGGTGCGGGAGGGGCGTCTGCGGGGCCCCCTCCCGGTGGAATAGGTGCGGGAGGGGCGCCCCGGGTACCCGTTGCTCCGGGCACCAGTTGCTCTTCAATTGCAACGGGTCACCAACGGGTGATGGGCCCCCTCCCGCTCTAATCGTAGGTCTCGAACTTCGCTTCCTTCCGCCCAAATCCCAGTTCCGACAGGTATGTCTTGAGCGGCCTGATGAAGGCCTTCCTCCCACAGACCATCGGCAAAAAGTCCTTCCGCCCCTGCCACAACGACGCGAGGAGCTCGCCCTCCGACCGGCGTTCCTCTCCCGCCGGTCTGCTTCCGTCCACGACGGTCGGAAGATACCGGAAGACTTTGTGGCGCGCCGCCAGCCCTTGAAGCTCATCGTGATAGACCCGCTCCGCCTGTGTGGGTGAGCCGTAGATCAAGGTCGCGTGACACGACATCGGACCATCGAGCAATTCCCGCAGCATGCACCGAATCGGAACGATGCCCGTGAATCGCGCCACCAAGACGAGGTCTACGGTCAACGGCCGGGGAACCGTGAAATTGCCGTAGGGCCCCGCCACGATCAGTTCATCCCCTTCCTTGACAGACGCGAGATAGCCGCTCCCCAGCCCGCCCGGAATCCGGTCGAACGCCAGCACCAGCTCTCCGGACGAAGATTCCGGCTCGGCCATTGAGTAGGCCCGCGTCAAGGGCGGACGCTCCCCTACCGGCAGCTTGAGCGACACCCACTGGCCGGGCTTAAACGAGATCTTCGACTCGAGGGGGAGGAGGACCAGTTCACGGACCGTCGGGGAGAGCATCCGCGCCCGCGTCACCCTGGCCCGTTGTGTCGGTTCACCCATGCGGAGAGACACGAGGTAAGGGAGGAGTGGCTGGGGGACGAGGATTCGAACCTCGGTAGACAGATCCAGAGTCTGTCGTCCTACCACTAGACGATCCCCCAACCGGCAACGTGTGGTAGCGTCCCGTCATTATCGGTGGCTCAGTGTATCAAGTCAATGCCCCTCTTCAGCCGCGCCACCGTCCGCTGCCGCCCCAGCAACATTATGACTTCAAAGATACCCGGGCTGGCAGTGCGGCCCGTGAGCGCCACTCGCACCGGCTGAGCCAGCTTGCCCATCGAGAGCCCTGTCTCGGCTATGACGGACTTGAACGCGCGTTCGAGCTCGTCAGGCTCGAATGCGGGGACCTGGTCGAGCGCAGTGATCAGCTTGGCGAAGGCGGGTTTCATCGCCGCGGTCAGGAATTTCGTCGCCGCCTCGGGATCCACGGCAATCGAGTCCTGGCAATACGGCGCGGCCTGCTGCGCCATTTCCAGAATCGTGCGCGAACGCTCACGAAACGCCTTCACCAGTCGTTCGAGCCACGTCTGGTCGGGTTGACCATGGGCGGCCAGCAAGCCCTGTTTCCGCAGGAACGGCACCAAGAGATCTGCCACCCGCTTCATGTCCGCATGCTTCAGGTAATGACCGTTCAACCAGAGCAGCTTTTCCGGGTCGAACGCCGCAGGGGCTTTGTTGATGCGATCCAGGGTGAACTTCTCGATCATCTCCGGTACGGCGAAGACTTCCTGATCCCCATAGGACCAGCCCAGTCGCACCAGATAGTTGACCAGCGCTTCCGGCAGGTACCCGGCCTCCTGGTATTCCAGCACCGAAGTGGCGCCATGTCGCTTGGACAGTTTGACCTTATCCGGGCCGAGGATCATCGGCAGATGGCCGAACTGCGGCGGGTCATAGCCCAAGGCCCGGTACAGGAGAATCTGGCGAGGGGTATTGTTCAAATGGTCATCGCCCCGGATGACGTGCGTGATGCGCATCACAGCATCGTCCACCACTGCGCCAAAGTTGTAGGTCGGAAGCCCGTTCGACCTGAGGATGATCAGGTCGTCCAACTGGGCATTGTCGAACGTCACCTGTCCCTTGATCAGATCATTCACAGTGGTCTGCCCCGTCTGGGGAGTCACAAAACGGACGGCCGGTGCAACCCCTGAAGGGACCGGGCCGGACCGTCGGCGGCACCGTCCGTCGTATTTGGGAAGCTCCTTGCGAACCAACGCCTCGGTCCGCCGAGCTTCCAGTTCTTCTTCCGTGCAGTAACAGTGGTAGGCCTTGCCCTCGGCCATCAGTCGTTCGGCGTGCTCTTTGTAGAGGGCCAGGCGAGCGGTCTGATAAAGGGGTCCCTCATCCCAGTCCAAGCCCACCCACTTCAGGCCGTCCAGGATGACCTGGATCGCATCGGGAGTGGAGCGCTCGCGATCAGTGTCTTCGATCCGGAGGATGAAGACTCCTTTTTCGTGTCTGGCAAAGAGCCAGTTGAACAAAGCGGTACGGACCCCCCCAATATGTAGGTATCCGGTCGGGCTAGGAGCAAATCTGACACGCACTGGGCTCATAAGGGGTTTCCAGCAAGGGTTCTTAAGGCATTGGAATTTTAACTAAAAATTTATGTTGACAAGCATTTTTTAGGGGTGATACTGTATACCCGACCAAGATGGTCTCCGATATATCCAGTCGCCGACTAAATTAATCGGACTTAGCAATGCTGAAACTTTCCAAGAAGACTGATTACGCCTTGATGGCTGTTCAATACATGGCCTCGCAAGGCGCCGCCCGGATCGTCAACACCAAGGAGATCGCGGAGGAATATAACATCCCGGTCGAACTGCTGGCCAAGGTCCTCCAGAAATTGGCCCAAGGGCGGATATGTCCTCGCCAAGTCGTCGACCGATATTTCCGTGCTGTCCGTCATCCAGGCGATCGAAGGGCACATTGGCATCACCGAATGCTACCACAACGAGGATTCCCACTGCATGCAGATGCCGCGCTGCAATATCCGCACGCCACTCCGCAACATCCAAAACAGCATCTATGGCCTCCTCGACAGCATGTCGATCGAGGACATGAAGGAATTCGGTTCGGCCACCATTGTGCGCAATCCCGACTCAACGGTCATCGAGCTTAAACGAGAGCAGTTAGCAGAAGGAGCGAGGCGATGAAGTTCCCAATTTTCATGGATAATCACTCCACGACCCCGATGGACCCCAGAGTCCTTGAGGCGATGCTGCCCTACTTCATCGAGAAATTCGGCAACGCCGCCAGCCGCAACCATCAATTAGGGTGGGAAGCCGAAGAAGCGGTCGAGAATGCCCGCAAGCAGATCGCCAAGCTTATCAACTGCGATGCCAAGGAGATCCTCTTCACGAGCGGGGCCACGGAATCCGACAACCTGGCGCTCAAGGGCGTCGTGGAGATGTACAAGGAGAAAGGCGACCACGTCATTACCTGCATGACGGAGCACCGCGCGGTCCTGGACACCTGCAAGGCCCTGGAGAAGCGCGGCATCAAGGTCACGTACCTGCCGGTCGCTAAGGACGGCCTCGTCAGTCCCGACGATGTCCGCAAAGCCTTGACGGACAAGACCATCCTGATTTCGATCATGATGGCCAACAACGAGATTGGCGTGATCCACCCTGTCGCCGAGATCGGAAAGATCGCCAAGGAGAAGGGTATCCTCTTCCACTGCGACGCCACGCAGGCCGTCGGCAAGGTCCCGGTGGACGTCGACGCGCTCAAGATTGACCTGATGTCCTTTACCGCCCACAAGATCTACGGACCGAAGGGCGTCGGGGCCCTGTACGTGCGGAAGAAAGGGCCGCGGGTGCGCTTGGTGCCTCAGATCGACGGGGGCGGCCACGAGCGCGGGATGCGGTCCGGCACCCTGCCCGTTCCCCTCATCGTGGGGTTCGGAAAGGCCTGCGAGCTCTGCCAACAGGAAATGCCGACCGAGAGCCAACGGATCGCGGCGCTGCGTGACCGCCTGCAGGTTCAGATCATGGAGAACCTCGACGAGTGCTACCTGAACGGGCATCAGACCCAGCGGCTCCCACACAACCTCAATATCAGTTTCGCGTACGTCGAGGGGGAAGCCCTCCTGATGGGTGTCAAGGAAATCGCGCTCTCCTCCGGGTCGGCATGCACCTCAGCCACGTTGGAGCCGTCCTATGTGTTGCGGGCGCTGGGCGTGGGCTCGGACCTGGCCCACTCCTCCATCCGGTTCGGGCTTGGCCGGTTCACGACGGAGGAAGAAGTCAACTACACGGCCAAGCGGATGGTGGAGGCCGTGAAGCGGCTTCGGGAGATGTCCCCGCTCTACGAGATGGCGAAAGAAGGGATCGACTTGAAATCCGTCCAATGGGCCGTCCATTAATTTCTCGAGGCATCGCACGCCTGGCAAGCGTGTCTAGTTGAAATAGGGAGGAAGGATCATGGCTTACAGTGAAAAGGTCATCGACCATTACAATAACCCGCGGAACATGGGGAGCCTGCCGAAGGACGACAAGCGCGTGGGAACCGGGATCGTGGGCGCCCCGGAGTGCGGGGACGTCATGAAGCTGCAGATCAGGGTGGAGAACGATCGCATTGTGGACGCGAAGTTCAAGACCTTCGGCTGCGGTTCGGCGATCGCCAGTTCCAGCCTCGCCACGGAATGGCTGAAAGGCCGGACGGTCGACGAGGCCTACAAGATCAAGAACACCGACATCGTGCAGGAGCTGAACCTCCCGCCGGTGAAGATCCACTGCTCCGTTTTGGCCGAGGATGCCATCAAGGCCGCCCTGGAAGACTACAAGAAGAAAGCCTCAGCCGGTGAAGCCCTAGGCGAGAAAGCGACCGTTCAGGCAAAGTAAAGGGAAGGACACGTTCTATGGAAGACACCGCCTCAGTCACTCCGATTGTGACGTTAACTGCGAACGCCATCAAGGAAGTCAAGCGCCTCCAGGAGGTCCAGGGCCTGGGCTCGGCGGCCCTGCGCTTGGGAGTGAAAGGCGGAGGCTGCTCGGGCCTCAGTTACACGGTGAACTTCGATACCGAGATGGGGCCCTACGATCAGTCCTATGAGGTCGACGGCATCCGCGTCATTGTGGATATGAAAAGCGCGATCTACCTCCAGGGCACCCAGCTTGACTACCAGAAAGACCTGGTGAGCGGCCAGTTCAAGTTCAGCAACCCGAACGCCACCAAGAACTGCGGCTGCGGAGAATCGTTCTCCGTTTAACCATTCCTCCCAAGGGAATTGCACACACGGGGCATGGCCAGCTTGGTGGCCATGCCCCGTGTGTCTCGAGAGCGAGAAGAAGGGCTGTATGGAAAGCATCAAGAAAGAGCTCCCCCTGGCACGAAGCATGTGCTGGCACTGTCAATCCGACATCGGCGGCGAGTATTTCTGCGGCCAATGCGTGAAGGTCCAGCCCTTGTCGAAGGACATCGACTACTTCACGTGTCTGGGACTTCCCCGGAAGCTGAACATCGACACCGTCTCCCTGGAGACCAAGTTCTATGAGCTGAGCCGAGCATTCCATCCGGACTTCTACGAGGGTAAATCGGAGATGGAGCGGGCCGTCAGCCTGGCCAATTCCGCCATTCTCAACCAGGCGTACCGCACGCTGAAGGATCCCATCCAGCGCGTCGAATACCTCCTGCGGCTGGAAGCGGGCGCCGCCAAAGACATCCCCGGAAAAGCGCCGGCTGATCTCTTCGAGACGATCCTCGAAATTCAGGAGCACCTTGAAGCATTCCAGGCGGCCAAGTCCGAGGGGAACGCCGCGTCCGCCGCGCGCGCCGGCGACTTGCTGAGGAACGCCAAGAAAACCTTGGAAGGGAAGCGGGCCGCTCTGGAGAGCCGCTTAGCCGAGCTCTTTCAGATCTGGGACCGGCTGGTCGAGAAGAAGACGCCGGCGCATGCCTATCCTGCCGAAAAAGAGCAGACCTTGAAGGAAATGCGCGACCGCCTGTCCCAGCGCACCTACGTGACCAACATGCTTCAGAACATCACGGAGGCCCTGGAATAGATGGCACGCATCGTCGGGATCGACCTCGGGACGACCAACTCCCTCATCGCATACATGAAGGGAAAGACCCCCACGGTCATCCAGGGACCGGAGGGGCACACGCTGGTCCCGTCCATCGTCGCCTATACGCCGACCGGCATTCTGGTCGGAGACGCGGCCAAGGAGCAGCTCGTACACAACCCTGAACACACCGTCTATTCGGTCAAGCGCTTCATGGGGAAGGGCCTCGCGGACGTTACCCAGGAACTCCAGTACTTCCCGTTCACGCTTACCGAGCAGAACGGCGTGATCAGGCTCCAGATCGGGAACCAAGCACTCACCCCGCCGGAGATCTCGGCCATGGTGCTCAAAGAGCTCAAGGCCCGCGCGGAAGCCTTCTTCGGCGAGGAGATCCGCAAAGCCGTCATTACCGTCCCCGCCTATTTCAACGACAGCCAGCGTCAGGCCACGAAGGACGCGGGGAAGATCGCCGGGCTCGAGGTGGTGCGGATCGTCAACGAGCCGACCGCCGCGTCGCTGGCCTACGGCCTCCAGAAACGGAAACAGGGCACCATCGCCGTGTACGATCTGGGAGGCGGCACATTCGATATCTCGATCCTCAAGCTCAAGGGCGGGATCTTTGAAGTCCTGGCCACGAAGCCACGAACGGCAACACGCACCTCGGCGGCGACGACTTCGACAGAAAACTGGTGGACGTCATGATGCGGGAGATCAAGACCGTCCACGAGGTTTCCTTGGAAGGGCGGCCCGAACTGCAGCAGGAGCTTCGCGTCAGGGCCGAGCAGGCAAAGTGCCGCCTGTCCGCGGAAGCCCAAGCAACCGTGCGCGTGCCGCTGCCTGACAGCAAAGGGGAATACCGCCGCACCTTTTCACGCGCCGAGTTCGAGAATCTGGTGAACGACCTGGTCGAGAAGACCCTGGCCCCGTGCCGGCAGGCCATCAAGGATGCCGGGATTTCTGCGACCGACGTCGACGAGGTCGTGCTGGTCGGCGGGTCTACACGAATTCCTCTCGTGCAGCAGCGGGTCCAGGCCCTCTTCGGCAAGACCCCCCATTGCGAGCTCAACCCCGACGAAGTGGTGGCGCTCGGCGCCGCGGTCCAGGCTGACATCTTGTCCGGCGGAATACAGGACATGCTGCTCCTTGACGTGACCCCGTTGACCCTCGGAATCGAGACGATGGGCGGCGCGATGAGCAGCCTCATCCGCCGCAATACGACGATCCCGACCAGCGCAAAGGAAATGTTCACCACGTTCGTCGACGGCCAGACATCCGTGGACATTCACATCCTCCAAGGCGAACGCGAGCTCGCCAAGGACAACCGCAGCCTGGCGCGCTTCCAGCTCAAGATCCCTCCCCTGCCGGCCGGCGTCCCCCGCGTCGAGGTGACGTTCATGATCGACGCGAACGGGATCCTCAATGTCACCGCCAGGGATGTGCGGACGGGCGAGGCGCAGTCCATCGAGGTCAAGCCCTCCTACGGCCTGTCGGATCAGGAAGTCGAGCGCATGATCCGCGACTCGTTCGCCTACGCGAAGCAAGACATTCAGGAACGACAGCGGATCGAGGCGATGAACGAGGCCGAGATCATCCTGCGGGCCACGGAGAAGGCGCTCGCGCGTGCCGGCAACCTAGCCACCCGCGGGGAACTCGCGGCGATCCAGGAGGCGGTCGCCAACCTCAAGTCCGCCATGGGCGGCGCCGACCACCGCGCCATCCGGACAGCGATCGAGAATCTGGACAAGGCCTCCTACAGCCTGGCCGAAAAGCTCATGAACAGCACGCTGCAGGAGGCATTGAAGGACAAGAAGCTGTCAGACCTTTGACAGGCGGTATTGCATATCCCGCGGCACGTCTGATATTTAGAGTGCCGCGGGCCCAGCAAGCTCGGTTGTGAGGCACCCATGGAGCTAGACTGGAACGATACCGAAGAGATCGCGCTTCAGCTCATGGAGCGGCACCCGGACACCGACCCGCTGACAATCCGGTTCACCGACCTCCACCGGTGGGTGACCGAAATTCCGGGTTTCATCGGCGATGCGAGGAAATCCAACGAGAAAATTCTCGAAGCCATCCAGATGGCCTGGCACGAGGAATACAAGGACGCGCACGGCTAAAAGCAGCTCGTCCTGAGCCCGTCGAAGGACACCCATTCTGTCCTTGACACTCCATCAATGCACGTCTAATATACGTATGCTGTAGAAGGGGAACGCCGTGCCCAAAGCGACGCTGAGAAAAGAAAAGTGGACGTTGTCGTTTGATCCGAGACTGAAGACCCTCGTCGTCAAGGCCGCTCGTCGCAAAGGAGTGTATCCGGTCGCTCTGTTGGAAGAGATCGTCCGCGAGCGCTTCAATCCCTATGGCCACACGGCCGTGAAGGACAGCGCGGAGTATGTCGCGGCGCTCCGAAAGGAATCCCGCAAGCAAACTGACACGGAATTCCTGGCCGAGATACGGGCATGGCAAAAATCTCGGTCCTCTTAGACACGGACGTCTTCATCGACTACTTCAATTCCGGCAGATTCAGTTCCCTCTTCGATCCGACACGCTTCAGCGTTTACTATTCAGTCGTCACCAAGAAGGAACTGTTGTCCAAGCCAGGGCTCCGAGAGGTTGAACGACAGGCCATCCTCTTCGAGCTCAGCCGATGCCGGATCGTCAAGCTGACCGAGACCATCACCGTTCGGTACTCAGAGCTACGAGACCGTTACCCGTCACTTGAAAAAGAAGATGCACTCATCGCCGCATGCGCCCTCGTGAAGAACCTTCCGTTGGTGACACGGAACAAAAAGCATTTTCAGGTCGTCGCGGGCCTCACGATTCTCGGCGCCAGATAGCCGCCTCCTTCCTCCCCGGTGGGGAGAGGGAATCTCTTACGTTACATCTGGTCGAACTTGAAGAACTGCGAGGGCGAGGACTTCATTTCGGCGTGCGTCGTCGGCTCGGTCCCCTTGAGATACACCTCGACGGTGCCCTGATCCGACCCCTCCGCCGCCAACAGGCCGGTCGCGGGGTCGATCCTGACCGCCACGATCCCGTCCGGCATGGTGAAGGGCATCACCGGTAAAGACTCCAGCGCGGTCTTCATGTAAATCATCCAGATCGGGAGCGCCGCGCGGGCGCCCGTTTCCTTGTCGCCCAGCGTCCGAATCTCGTCGAACCCCACCCAGACTCCCGTCACCAGATTCGGCGCGCCGCCCACGAACCAAGCGTCGGTGAAATCGTTCGTGGTGCCCGTCTTGCCGGCCAGAGGGCGTCCCATTTCTTTGGCCGCCTGCCCCGTACCTCGCTGGACCACGTCCTCCATCATGTTGGTGATCAGGTAGGCGGATTCCTTCGTCATCACGGAGCGCGGATCCGGGACATGCATCTCCAGCACCTGGCCGTTCGAGTCCAGCACGGATTCGATCGGATAGGGCTCCAGCCGAATGCCCTGGTTGAAGAACGTCCCGTAGGCGGCCGTCAACTCCTGGAGCGTCACGCCGGAGGATCCCAACGCGAGCGTGAGATCGTTGGCGAGCGGCGAGGTGATTCCGAGGTTCTGGGCAAGGTCCAGCACTGGAACAATACCGATCTTCTCGAGCAGGCGCACGGTCGCGGCGTTGCGCGATTGCGCCAGCGACTGCCGCAAGGTGATCAACCCCTCGAACTTCTGGTCGTAGTTCTCGGGCCGCCAGACCAGATCGGGGTCGTCCTCGTTGTAAACGACCCCGGAATCCACGATCGGGGTTCCCGGAGAGAGTCCCTGGGTGATCGCCGCGGCGTAGATCATCGGCTTGAACGCCGAACCAGGCTGCCGCCTGGCGGAGGTCGCGCGGTTGTATTCGCTCCGTAGGAAATCGTAGCCGCCGATCATCGCCCGGACGGCGCCCGTGCGGGGATCGATCGACAGCAGAGCGCCCTCGACAATGGGGGTCTGCTCCAGGGTCATCTGGGCGACGTCGCCCACCATCTTCTTGACGCTCACCTCGATCACATCCCCCACCTTGAAGAGTTGGCCCGGCGTCTTGGCCCCGGTGTCCTTCACGTGCTTGATCGGATCGGGACCCTTCAGTCTCCGGCGGGCCCACATGAGATCGTCTTTTGCGATCTGCCCCGTCAGTCCGCGCGCCAGCACTGTGAGCTCGTCTTTCCCCACTTTCGCCACGACGGCCTCGATGATCTCGCCGGGGCGTGGCGGCGCGTCGGCCGAGGCTCCGTCGCTGACTCGTTTCGCGGAAACCTCGTCAGGCGACACACCCCGGCGGAGCGGCCCGCGGTAGCCCTGCCGCTTGTCCAGCTGGCGGAGGCCCTCTTGGAGGACGGCTGTCGCCACCTGCTGCTCCGCCAAGGACAGCGTCGTGTACACCTGGAGCCCACCCTTGTACACCATGGCTTCACCGTAGGTGGCCATCAATCGTTGACGGATATGCTCGACGAAGTAGGGCGCCGGTTCGTCCCGTGTCTGACGCCTGAACGGGACATCTTCCGTCATGGCCATTTCCGCTTCCGTCGTGGTGATGAACCGCTCTTCCACCATCCGTCTCAGCACCGTGGCCTGGCGTTTCCTGGAGGCTTCGGGATGGTAGTACGGGGAGTAGTCCGCCGGCCCCTTGGGCAGGCCCGCCAAGTATGCGGCCTCCGCCAGGGTGACCTGCCCCACGTCCTTGCCGAAGTAGGTCTGGGCGGCGGACTGCACTCCGTACGCTCCGTGTCCGAAGTAGATCTGGTTGAGGTACAATTCCAGTATTTGCTCCTTGCCCAGGATCTGCTCCATCTTCAGGGCCAGGAGCGCCTCCTTCGCCTTGCGCTCGAAGTCCCGCGTGGGAGATAGGAAGAGCGAGCGCGCCAACTGCTGCGTGATGGTGCTCGCGCCCTGACGGATCTTCCCGGAAAGAAGGTTCGTGATCGCGGCCCGCGCGATGCCGACGAAGTCCAGGCCTCGATGCTCAAAGAAGCGGGAGTCCTCGATCGCCACCACCGCATTCACGAAATGCCGGGGGATCTTCTCCAGCGGGACCAGGATCCGCCGTTCCACGAAGTACTGGCCGATTTCCTGCTTGTCAGCCGAGTAGACACGGGTTACGAGGCTGGGCTGGTACTCATGCAGGCCGGTTATGGGGGGCAAGTCATGAAGCAGGTACCCCACCGTGGCCAGACCGGCCGCAAGGCCGATCACGACCACCGCGGAGATCCCCCACAGCAGGGCCCTCCTGACGGACTGGGGACTCTGGAAGCGCGAGAAGAACTCAGCGAATGGCATGCCTTACCTTGCGCACAGGTGATCCATGATACCGTGCTCTCACCGAAAGCACAAGGACAGAAGGCGAAGCTTTGACTCCTCGGACGCGGTGCGGTAGAGTGAAGGCTCTTCGGACCGCTCCCGCGACAACGTTCGTGCGATCCGCAGGTACCGGATGACTATGCGCCGAACAGACATTCGCAACGTCGCCATCATCGCTCACGTGGATCACGGGAAAACGACCCTTGTGGACGCGATCCTGAAGCAGACCCGCGTGCATCGCAACATCGAGAGCATGGGCGAGCGCATTCTCGACTCGATGGACCAGGAGCGCGAGCGGGGTATTACCATCAAAGCCAAAAACGCCAGCGTGGTCTACAAAGGGGTCAAGATCAACATCGTGGACACGCCCGGACATGCCGACTTCGGTGGTGAGGTGGAACGCACCCTCCGCATGGTTGACGGCGTCCTGCTGCTCGTGGATGCCAAGGAGGGCCCCATGCCGCAGACCACCTTCGTGCTCCGCAAGGCCCTGGGCCTGGGACACAAGGCCATCGTGGTCATCAATAAGATTGACCGGCCCGACGCCCAGATCGACGACATGGTCAACCGCACGTTCGACCTGTTCGCGCACTTGTGCGCCAGCGACGCCCAGCTCGACTTTCCCATCGTCTACACCTCCGCTCTGCAGGGCACGGCCTCGCTGGACCCGGAGAAGCCGGGCGTGGACATTGCGCCGTTGCTGGACACGATTCTCGAGAAAATCCCTCCGCCGGCGATCGGGCAGGACCACCCGCTCCAGTTGCTGGTGCTCGCCCTGGCCCATGATCCCTACAAGGGCAAGATGGGCATTGGCAAGCTGCTCTCCGGCACCCTGACCAAGCGCCAGGCGTTGGTGCGGATCAAGACCGACGGGACCCAGATTCCCGGCAAAGCCACCGACCTCCTTATCTTCGAAGGATTGGACCGCAAGGAGGTGGACCAAGTCGAGGCAGGCGAGATCGTGGCCGTCGCCGGCTTCCCGGAGATCGGGATCGGCGAGACCCTGGCAGATCCCGAACAGCCGGTCCCCGTGCCGCCCGTGGCGATCGACGAGCCGACCGTCCAGATGACCTTTTCGATCAATACGAGCCCCTTCGCCGGACGGGAAGGAAAGTACGTCACGTCCCGCCACCTGCGCGAACGGCTGTACAAGGAACTGGAGACCAACGTCGCCTTGCGCGCGGAAGAGACCGATTCCACCGACCAGTTCCTGGTCGCCGGCCGTGGGGAACTGCACCTTGCGGTCCTCATCGAGGCCATGCGTCGGGAAGGCTACGAGCTCCAGGTCTCCCAGCCGAAAGTGATCTTGCGCGAAGCGGACGGGGTCACGCTGGAGCCCTACGAAGAACTGACCATCGAGGTGCCGGTGGAGTTCCAAGGTCCGGTCATCGAAGAAGTCGGCCGGCGCCGCGGCGAGCTGCGCCACATGAAGCTGACGGTCCACGGGGACCTGCACCTCGAGTACCACATCCCGACCCGCGGGGTGATCGGCTTGAAGAACGCGCTGTTGACCAAGACCAAGGGCACCGTCACCCTGCACCACATCTTCGTCCGCTACGAGCAGGCCGATCCGCACGCCCTCCAAGTGCAGCCCCACGGCTCGCTGATCGCGTACGAGAACGGGACCAGCAGCGCCTACGGACTCAACATCGCTCAGGAGCGGGGCGCCCTGTTCATCGGTTCCGGCGTGGAGGTCTATCAAGGGATGGTGGTCGGCGAGAACGCGCGGGATGAAGACCTGGACGTGAACGTCTGCAAGGCCAAGCACCTGACGAACATGCGCGCGTCCGGATCCGACGAGGCGATCGTCCTGACCCCGCCTCGCGAGATGACGCTCGAGCGCGCCCTCGAGTACATCGGCCCGGATGAACTGGTGGAAGTCACGGCCTCTTCCATCCGGATCCGTAAGCGCCTGCTGGAGCCGGAGGAGCGGAGAAAGGCCCGCAAGAACAGGTCAGGATGAGCTGCTAGACATAGCTACTAATGTTGAACGGGAAGTCGGCGGCATGGAACTGACTGTTATGGGGCGTGACTTTTACCATAT
>WNGC01002260.1_pt1 | contig 13710 bp, 11 predicted proteins | sample 5400051 | NCBI WGS metagenome assembly WNGC01 (sample SAMN13153368, study PRJNA577476) | soil metagenome | isolation source: 20 cm soil or saprolite under grassland replicate 2 | place: USA:California | collected 2016-06-15 | reverse complement strand
GGATCGGTGGCGCGACGCCAGCTTCGAGCACTTTGACTCCGAAGTCGTTTATCTTAGCAAAGCCGGACAGCAGACCCATCCCGCTCTTATCTTCAAGAGGGGTCCAGTCGATGAGGCGATACTCTGAAAGTTGGGCTACGGCGCGCAGCCAGTCACGGCGACTTATACCTCCTGGCGGCGGGACCGCCTGCTCAGCATGGCCGAACGGAATGGAACCTTCGCTTCGACGTTCATAGAGAAGCTGGAGTAGGCATCCTCTAACGACTGAATCCTTCATAAACTTTGCCAATATATGCTCTGACTCCCGCGCACCAACAACGATCCGAACGGATGCAAGTCTGTGGTTGTTCAGAAAATCGGCAGTATCGTTGGAAGGTTCGATGGTATCTCCGAGACCCGGAGAAAGATCAGGCGATCAATTATCCGCAGAACCGGGCGCGCTTTCGATCTGGCGAGATTCGCATTCTGGATTCGACCGGTAAGCTGGAACGCACGATTGCGTTTGACGAAGTAGATCGAAAACTGTGAAGTGAGCAGCGGTAATGCGCTTCATTGATTAATCTTTTGGGAGCGTGGCCAATGTCGAAAAAAGGGTAGTGGGTCAGTTTGAACTTGAGGATTTCGCGGAGCGTTGATCTGTGGCAGGATTCGACATGCCCAAATCGAAGCGCAAATCTAAAAAACAGCAGAATAGGGAAAAGCGCGATTTCGCGGAAACAGCCTCTGCTGTTTTCCAGCAAGCAAGGGGAATCAAGCAGCCTAGGGCGCGCCACCCGGCGCAGCGTCATTCTCGCTCAGGTCGGAGTAGATAGCGTCATATTGGTAAGGCCAAGGTTGGGACTATGAAGAACATCCACCGGTGGGGATTCGTCTTCATAGCTATAGGAATTGCCCTCTGGATGTCTGGCGTTTCTCACCGACTAGGCAGTATCTTATTTGTCATAGGTCTGGTCGGCTTGGTGATCGCGTGGGTTAGACGCTAGATTTCAAACTGACCCATTACCGAAAAAAGCTTTGCCGGTAACGGTGATGACGGGAGTTCGATTGCCCTAAAGTCCTATAGGAAGTTTACAGAAGGCAGTGCAAAATTGCACTGAGATCAGCACAAACCCCACGGATGAAAACGCACTGGAGCGATTCAAACCGACCCGAAGAAAAGCTGGTTTACCGTCCTCCGCCTTTACAGCCCGCTCGAACCGACAATTAACCAATCCACCAAAACCAAAACCAACCAAAACCATGAAAATCATATACAAACCAAACCTGCTCGCCGCCGCGCTTGTTGGTGTGGTGGCTTTCACGGCAACCATCGCGCGGGCGGCGGACCCGTTGGCTTCGTGGAACGACGGACCGGCCAAACAAGCCATCGTAGAATTCGTCAGGGCGACCACGACTCAAGGCAGCCCCCAGTTCGTACCGCCCGAGGAGCGTATTGCCACGTTTGATCAGGACGGGACCCTTTGGGTCGAGCATCCGATGTACACTCAGGTGACCTATTGTCTGGAGGGCGTACCGGCGTTGGTCGAGAAAAAGCCCGAATTGAAAAACCGAGAGCCGTTTAAGACCGTGCTCTCCGGCAATCGCGAGGCGATGGCGAAGCTGTCGCAGGACGACCTGATGAAGATTCTCGTCGCCACAATGACTGGAATGAGCGTGGACGATTTCAATGCGGAAGCGAAGAAATGGATTGCAGATGCGAAGGATCCACGCTGGAAACGTCCTTATACCGAGCTGACGTATCAGCCCATGCAGGAAGTTTTGCGTTACCTGCGCGCCAACGGGTTTAAGACCTACATCGTCACCGGTGGCGGACAGGATTTCGTGCGCGTGTATGCCGACCAGGTGTACGGAATTTCGCCCGAGCAAGTCGTTGGCACAGCCGGGGGCACGAAGTATGGCTACGGCAAGGACGGTAAGCCGTTTTTGACGAGAGATCGCCTTCGGCAACTCGACCGGCGACCAGCAGATGCTCGAATATACCAAGGCGGGCGACGGTGCGCGGCTTTCATTGCTCGTGTTGCACGACGATGCAGACCGAGAGTATGCGTACGGTCCCGCTCATGGGTTGCCCGAGACGAAAGTCGGCACGTTCACGCAGGCGCTCTATGACGAGGCGAAGAAGAACGGCTGGATCGTCATCAGTATGAAGAACGATTGGAAGGTAATCTTTCCCTTTGAGAGCAAATGAGTGCGCCGGGCCGACGAAGTCTCGTTTGTAGTGTTGGTAAATTGTCAGGTAGTTTTCAACGGATAGTACTTACAAGGGTTCGCCTCTCCCTTCGCAAGGGAGAGGGGGAGGGTGCGGGTTGGCTCGCAGCGAGTGGTGCTCTCTCGATGGCCCGAACCCCTCACCTTGATCCTCTCCCCTTGGCCAAGGGGAGAGGCGAAACAAACACCATGGGACCCACAACCGGGGAACACTACCATATTGCCCTAAAGTCCTATAGCCGATTGCACTGTTGGCGTGGCATGATTAGATCGATCAGGCCTTATGAAATTCCTTAATACTTCTTTGCTCCAATGCGTGGCCGTAACGGCGGCGCTTTTTACTTCGGCATTTGAAATAGCAGCAGCGCAATCCACCGCAGGATCCGGCCAATCCGGCAATTCGAGTTGGCCACGGGAAAAGTACAGCAACGGAACCCGGCTCATTATTTATCAACCACAGGTGGATGATTGGAAAGACTTCCAGCAGTTGACCTGGCGAATGGCGGTTTCGCTTACGCCCAAGGGCGGTAAGGAAGTAGTGGGCGTAGTCGAAATGAAGGGCAACACGGACATCGATAACGTCGCGAAGGTTGCCGTCATCACCAATCCGCAGGTTACAGGCACTTATTTTCCGTCATTGGATCAGGCGACCAAGGAAAAGATGGAGCAATTGTTCAAGAGCTTTGTTCCATCGACTGTCTCGATCTCTTTGCATCGCTTAATCGCTTCCGTCCCGAAACAGGAGGCCCCGGCTGGCGTGCAACTGAATAACGAGCCGCCGAAGATTTTTGTCGGTTACCGCCCATCCATTCTGTTGAGTGTAGACGGTGAGCCTTCACTATCGGAAGTTCCGAACACGAATTTAAAGTTCGTCGTCAACACGCAATGGCCTCTGTTTTTCGATAACGCGAATTCTTCTTACTACCTCGCTGTTGGTCAACAATGGCTGACCGCCAACAGCCTCGACGGTCAATGGTCGCCCACGAAGAAGTTACCGCAGGATATGACCAAGGTGCCACAGGATAAAGAGTGGAGCGCGCTCAAGAAGATTATACCCCCACCCGCTAAATTCGGCGGAGTTACTCCAGCGGTTTTCTATAGCAACAAGCCGGCCGAAGTCATTCTTTTCGATGGTCAGCCTGTTTACGCGCAAATCCCAAACACGCAGCTTGAGTACGCGACGAACACAAACAGCGTCGTGTTTGTCTTCACGCCGACGCAGCAATTTTACTATTTGACTGCGGGCCGCTGGTTCAGCGCCATGGATCTTCAGGGACCATGGACCTATGCAACGCCAGATCTCCCGGCTGATTTCGCCAAAATTCCGCTCAACAGTCCGGCTTCGGCAATACTCGCCTCCGTTCCGGGAAGCGACGAAGCCAAAGATGCAGTGTTGTTGGCACAGGTCCCGACCACGATGACTGTTAAACCCGCCGAGGCTCAGGCCAAGGTTAAAGTCGAGTATGGCGGCGATCCAAAATTCGAACCCATCAAAGGAACATCGATGGCCTATGCTACCAACACGCCAGACAAGGTAATCAAGGTTGGAGACGTTTATTACCTTTGTCTTCAAGGCGTGTGGTTCATGTCTCCAAACGCGCAGGGGCCATGGACAACAGCCAGCTCAGTGCCGCAAGAGATCTATACGATTCCGCCGAGCTCGCCCGTTTATAATGTGACCTACGTCACGCAAACCGCGAATCCAGACGGCACTGTTCAATCCAGCTACACGGCCGGATATTTGGGCGCGTTCGTCCTGGGCGCCGCCACCGGAGCGATCATTGCCAATGGGAGTGGATATTGGTGGCCGCCATATACCTATGAGGGATACTATCCTTATGCGGCGACATACGGTGGAGCGTATTATGGGGCAGCCCACTACAACTCGGCGACAGGGGCCTATGGCTGGTCGCAAACCGCCTCCGGCCCGTACGGATCGGCGACAAGAGGAGCCGCGTATAACCCTTACACCGGTACCGCCGCGCGAGGGGCCACGGTCTCGACACCTTACGGCAGCCGAAGTGCAGCACAGGCGTATAACCCGTACACGGGGACCTATGCTCAGACCAGACAAGGGTCGAGTCCGAACGCGCAGTGGGGCAGCTCGTACGTGTCGCGAGGGAACCAGAGTGCTACCATGGGCCATTACTCGACCGCGAACGGCACCGTAGCCGGGATTTCAGGGTCACAAGGTGGAAAGGCCGCGGCTTCGAGCACGGCCTGGGGAAACAGTGCAGCGGCAAAGACCTCCAGCGGCAATATGTATGCCGGGCACGATGGTAACGTTTACAAGAACACCGGTAATGGTTGGCAGAAGTACGACAACGGAAGCTGGAATTCTGTAAACCAGCCTAAGCCGAACTGGCAGCAGGCGGAAAGTAGACAGCAACGGTCATCAACAGAAAGTTCTCAGCAACGATCGTCAGCGTCGAGCAGCTACAACCGCTCCAGTGAGAGCAGCTCCACCCGCTCCGGCGGCGATAGCTACAATCGGTCCAGCGGAGGTTCGTCCTCCGAAATGCAAAACATGCAACGCGAGGCCCAGAATCGGCAGCGTGGCGGGCAAGAGAGTCAACGCTTCCAAGACTTTCAACGTGGCGGCGGTGATCGTTTCGGTGGCGGAGGAGGATGGGGCGGTCGTGGAGGCGGCGGCGGGTTCAGAGGTCGACGATGAAAATTAACCTCTTGAACTCGGCTCTGATTTTTTTGTAGGACTAAGAACACAACCAACCCACTCAAAAGAAAATTATGAAAAAAGTATACATACTAACAAGTATCGCTAGTGCCATGGCGGTCCTGGCGCTAATTACAGCGTGCCAGACCGCCACCACTAACCAGGCAGAGCTCGCCGCGTCCAAGAAAGAGTTCTTACTTGCGCAGTCGGGTTTTAAGGTCATAACGGTCACGACGCCCAAGCAGCAACAGGCGATCAATGGACTTGCCCAGTACCGGGTCTCGGCGGTGAAGTACAATGGGAAATTATATTATGTGTTTCCCACCGCGACGAAGGACAAGATCTACGTCGGAAAACAAAAGCAATTCAACGCCTATAAGACGGCGCTCGCACCGCAGCAGGGAAGCCAGCCAACGGGCCAGCAGGCTCAGCCAGGTCAACAACTGATCAATCCACCGCCTACGTTTACGTATGAAGGCGCGGGGCCCCACCACGTCGAAGTTGAGCAGTTCGATGGTTTTGGTCCGATGGGTACGGCGTCCCTAGGAGATTGGTAGTAGTGACAGAAGACGCGTGAGCAGCAGCTATCCGAAAATTAATGCCCGGAATTTAATTATTTTCTTTCTTTAGAACTGAAACATCAACAAAAACACCCAAAACAAAACATATGAAAAAACTATTAACATTGACAAGTATCGCCGGTATCGGGGCGGTCCTCGCGCTCTTAGCAGCGTGTCAGACCACCGGTACCAGCGTCGCCCAGAAAGAGTCCTTGCTCGCGCAGTCGGGCTTTAAGGTCATCACGGTCACGACCCCGAAGCAGCAGCAGGCAGTCAATGGACTTGCCCAAGGCAGATGCTCGGCCGTGACGTACAACGGGAAATTGTACTACGTGTATCCCACTGGCACCAAGGACCGGATATACGTCGGGAGACAAAAGCAATTCAACGCCTATAAACAAGCGCTCGCGGCGCAGCCGGGCCATCCAGCAAGCATGGCTCAGCAAGGCCAGTCGCAGATGGCAGGACAGTCTCTGATGCCCACGTTAGAAACCGCCGGACCTAACCAAGTTGAAGTCCAGCAGTTCGGTGGGTTTGGTCCCATGGGCGTGAACGCTCTTGGCGATTGGTGAGAGCAGTCACACAGAAAACGCGAGGGGCAGCGGCCTAACGGTCGCTGTCCTCGTTGGCTTGGGGCCAACAAAGGAATGAAGGAGAGAATATGAGGCAGTCTCAAATTGTTTTAGGAGTCACTGCCCTGACACTTGGAATTCTCTCAGTGGTTCCGGGGATTCGCGCGACCGAACCTTCGAAAGTCGATACAAACAACAACAATGTCGATGAGCCTCTCACCCTTGACATACGCGCTGCAGCCGGCTTGCCCTTTCAGACGGCTGAGAACCTTACCTTAGGCGCCACCGAATCCTCCGCAGAGGCCTCTGAGGCCGATAAGTTGGCCAAGGAGCTCGCCAATCCCATCGCCTCGCTCATCAGCGTGCCTTTTCAGGCAAACGAGGATTGGGGCTACGGCCCTACAGGCAATGGCTATAAGTTCACTCTTAACATTCAGCCGGTCATTCCAATCTCAATTAGCAAAGACTGGAATCTGATTTTGCGCACAATTTTTCCGATTGTTTCACAACACGATCTCTTCTATCTCGCGAACCTGCCAAAGAATTCGCCGCTGCAACCGCAAAACCGTTCGCAGGATGGTCTTAGCGACACCACTCAAAGCTTTTTCTTCTCGCCCAAGAAGCCGGGGCCGTTCGGCTTGATCTGGGGACTCGGTCCGGTGTTTCTTTATCCGACCGGCACTAACGACCTTCTCGGCTCGGGCACATTCTCGATTGGACCCACGCTGGTGGTATTGAAGCAGGAGGGCCCCTGGACCGCGGGCGCCCTGATGAACCAGCTCTGGTCAGCTGTAATCGAGGAACACCGCAGCAGTCTCAGCCAGATGTTCGTTCAGCCGTTTATCGCCTACACCACGAAGACGCATACGACTTTCACTCTCAGCTCGGAGTCCACAGCGAATTGGAACGCTTCATCTGCCGATGGCAAGTGGACTGTCCCCGTCATTTTTCAAATCAGCCAGATTCTGAAGATTGGGAAACAGCCGATCAGCCTCCAAATCGGCGGCAAATATTATGCCGATACACCGCGTTACGGCCCCAATTGGGGCGTCCGCTTCGCCTTGACGCTGCTGTATCCAACGGCCAGACCTCCCGCGCCCGTCGAGAAGACCAGCTTCGCAAAGCAGTGATCAATTGGTGAAGGCGTCGATCAGAATTGCGTAGGTATCAGTGAATCAAACGTCGTAGTCTAAACAGCCAATGAAACCTTTGCCGCGGCCACTAAGATTTCGGCGGTTTTCCGCGGTACAACTCCTGATTGCGCTGGTGGCCTTTTTCATCTGTGCGCCTTTCGTTGAGGAAATCAAAGGTGGCGATCTCATTGTATCCGGTTTGTTTTCGCTGGTGCTCGTTGCCGGTGTTGTTGCGGTTGCGCAACGCAAACGTACCCTCATGATCGCGATTGTGCTTGCCTTTCCGGCGATCGCCGGCAGGTGGATAAATCATTTTCGGCCGGATCTGATTCCGCCTGTGGTTTTCCTCGCTGGTGGGCTGATATTGATTGCCTTTGTCGTCGGGCACTTGCTGCGCTTCATCTTGCGCGCTGCATCGGTAACTAGTGAAGTGCTATGTGCGAGCATTTCGGCTTACCTGATGCTTGGTTTGATGTGGACGCTGGCCTACTGGCTCGTGGACCAATTGACGCCGGGAGGAGCCTTCTCTTTCAACACGAACACGGGGAAGCAATCAATGAGCGGCTTCACAGGCTTTTATTTCAGCTTCATTACATTGAGCACAGTCGGCTACGGCGACATCACGCCCATCTCAAGGCTTGCGCGCTGGCTCGCGGCGATGGAAGCGATGACCGGTCTGCTTTATGTGGCGGTCCTCATCGCACGCCTGGTTTCGCTTTATTCCGCGCCGGGATCGGCGGAGCACCGGGAAAAATAAAATGCAGGCCCGGAGACGGGCGGCCTCGAATGCGAGGAACGGTATTGGCCTAAAGTCCTATAGCCGTCTCGCCACAGGTCGGCCAAATTACGCTCGATTCTCATCTTTGAACCAGATAACATCTAAATCTCATGAAGCCTGAATGTTCCAAAACACCCATCCGGCTCCGCGTCATTGGGGCCGGAACATGCCTCGCGTTTCTCGCTGGCTGCGCGACTACGCTCCAAACAGCGGACCGTCTTCAATACGGGCCGGCGGCGAACACCCTGCGCGAAGCGCGCTCTCCACAGGTACCCGTCGAGAAACGAGCTGCCGATTATTTGCAGGTCGCGGCTGAGACAGCGCCGCTGCTGGGCACCGGCGCTCAGCAGACACCGGCTGTCGATACTTACAACGCCGCCTGCGGTGAACTGACCATGCTGCTTCGCAATAGTGAAGGAGGACGGCTGTGGAACCATCCGCTGACCCTGACAGCGGACAATAAAACTTATCACTTACGGCTTGAACCCGCCGGCAACGCAGTCTGGGCACCGAACTATTTCACTGCATTCGTGGGCGCAGATCAGATCAAAGAGAAACTGATCAGGAAGGAGAACATTCACGAAGGTGTCGGCGGCACGCTAGTAGGAGTGCGACGGATCAATCCACCTGAAAAGTTCGCGCCACCGAGGGGGATCACCGCACCGGTCACGGCCACGCTCGATTTTCATGCAACGAATGCCACACTCGCGCTTCATCGCCCTGCCAAGCAACCGACCGCGACGGTTGAAGGAAAGATCCGTCCTCTGGCCGCCAATTTCTCGGCGCCACTCAGTTACTATCCGCCGCCAGCCAGTCTGATGTTTGCGGGATTGCTTGGCGGATTCAAGGCCACCAACTATCCGGCACCGATCGGGCTTTATTTGCTTCAGCCGTACGATCCGGACCGAATTCCGCTGCTCTTTGTGCACGGTTTGTTTTCAACACCATTCGATTGGGTGAAGACAATCAATGGACTCCAAGCCGACCCCGAGATTCGCAAGCATTATCAATTCTGGATCTTTGCATATCCGACTGGCAATCCCATCCTCTATTCCGCACTGCGGTTACGGGAGGAATTGGCGAAGGCTGATCAACTGTATCCCAACCACAAGCCGTACGTCCTGGTCGGTCACAGCATGGGTGGCATGCTGACTCATGACCAGGTAGTCACGGTCAATGAAGGAATGTGGGAGAAAGCTTTGGGGCAAAATGCCAGGGCCATTTTCAAGGAAAATTCCGGGAACAGTTTAATTGTTCGCGCGACAACCTTTCACGCGAATCCCCGAATCAAGCGTGTTGTCTTTATTTGTACTCCGCATCGCGGGAGCGATCTGGCCAGCAATGGAATCGGAAAAATTGGGATTAGCCTGATTACCCTGCCAGCCAGGCTTGCCACAACCATGATGGACTCGCTGACGAGTGCCGACCTGGTGCAAATAACGGGAAGTTCGAAACGTCTCCCGAACAGCATCACGGGACTAAAACCCTCAAGCCCAGCGTTGCCGGTAATCAATGAAGCGCGGATCAGCGTTCCGTATCACTCGATCATCGGCGATCGCGGAAAGGGCGGTTGTCCGAACTGTAGCGATGGCGTCGTAGCTTACTGGAGCTCTCATCTCGATGGCGCACAATCCGAGAAGATTGTTCCCGGGCCTCACGGATCGTGTCAACTACCCCAAACCATTGCCGAGCTTGATCGGATTCTGCGTTTACACCTCAGAAGCAGCGGCAGCTCACAACCGGCAACGACGATTGCTCAAGCTTCCCAGTGAGCCTGCGAATCTGCTGTCGCCAATTCCAAGCTCAAAACTGATGAAATCAAAATTCATCCTTGTCGCTCTCACATTTGCCGCGACTACCGCGCTTGCCCAGGCCCAGTTTGCCACGCCTCCAGCCGCTAAGGCCTTTGAGGTCCCCGGCCGCGTTCCAACAAAAATGTTCATCCCGTCTGACTTAATATCCGGACCGCTTCATTCGGTCGGTGACTTCGCTGAAAATGACGGGATGAACAACACCTATTTCCTTTACTCAGGAAATGATGCGTGGGCAGTGACAACTGGTATCGCGCTGCGCACGCGGATTCGTGAAATTTACGCGATCGCTAAATTACGCGAGATGAGCAAGACAGACGAGTTCGCGCAGGCGATGGCGAACGCCGGCAAGCAGAAGATCGAAAGCGTAGTCGGTATCGTCGCGAACCCGCTTGGCACGATACAAAACATTCCCCTCGGCGCGTCGCGGTTCTTTGGTCGCATTGGTGAAAGCCTGAAAGGCGGAAGGACACAAGGCGAGGGCAACGCGCGACAAAACGCAGTTGGCGTTAGTAAAGCAAAGGTCGCTCTTGCCGTAAAACTCGGTGTCAGTCCTTATAGCTATAACCAGGAACTTCAAACACAGCTGACCAATAATGCGCGCGCAATAGCGATGGGTGGCTTAGTCGTGAATGCGGCCACAGCTGCGGTCGGTGGTCCAGCGGGCGATGTACTGACGGGACTGAACATAAACCAGACGCTCCAGCAGACACTGGTGAATTCAACGCCAGACGATCTTCGCATCATTAACCGGAAGAAACTTTTCGCACTCAACGTCAGTCGCGAGAATGCCGATGCGATTCTCATGCATCCGTGGTACTCGCCCTGGAACGAGACTATCATGATCGACGCTCTCTCAACCATTGGTGTCGATCCGACGGCATTCCTCACCAACGCCTGCAACGCATTGACCGAGGAGGATGCGATCTATTTCGAACGCTTGGCCCAAGTGCTCGCGCGTTACCACACGGAAAAAGCCAAGGTCCGTTCCATCCGCATCGAGAGTAAAGCGGTGTGCGCTCTCGACGCCAAAGGAACGCTCGTGTTTCCGTTGTCCTGCGATTATGCCATCTGGAGCGAGCATGCAGCGGGACGTGTAGCGGAATTCGCTGCGCTCACCCAGGGCCAGGAAGATATTAAAGGGCTAGCAGTGTGGGTGGACGGGAAAGTCTCCGACCGTGGTACGCAGGAACTGAAGAGCCGCAATATTGATCTGGTCACCGGCGTGCTCGATAAAAAATGACCGGTCATCCGTAATAGCAGACGATTTTGTTTTCCAAGGAACAGTCTCGATGTCGACTAGCCGGGCAGATTGTGGCTCGATGCTGCAGGAGCACGCCTCACGGCGTTGTTTTGTGTTATCTACGCTCGTGAATCGTGCTGCGCGTGATCAACTGCACGCTTGAGTCATTATGCGCGTAACGAAGGATCTCGTGCGGATCGTGCGGTGGATCGGTGAGTCGCTTGTCCTCCTTATACTCGTCATTGCTGCCGTTTGGGCGTTTGGCGCCGTGTGGTATGACGCTCCATTCGGCAATGCAAACAAGGTTGTAGCTGGACTGCTGGCGATAGCGGTTGCGATCACGCTCGTATTCGTCAGACACTTCTGGCGCAAAGTAGCCGTTATTACATTGCTTTTCGGTGGCGTGCTTGGCTGGTGGTTAACACTCAGGCCTAGCAACAATGGGAATTGGCAACCCGATGTGGCGCAGTTGGCGTGGGCAGACATTAATGGCGATGAATTCACTTTTCATAACGTGCGCAACTGTGACTATCACACCGCGACAGACTACACGCCGCACTGGGAGATGCGCACTGTGCGGCTGTCGCAAATCACCGGCATCGATCTCGCAATTGACTATTGGGGTTCGCCGTGGATTGCGCATCCTATCGTCAGTTTCCAATTCGCTGACACGCCGCCACTCTGCTTCTCAATTGAGACGCGCAAGACCGTAGGCCAGAGTTATTCCACTATCGGCGGCCTTTACCGGCAGTATGCACTCATCTACCTGGTCTCTGACGAGCGTGATGTGATTCGGTTGCGCACGAATTATCGCAATGAGGACATATACTTTTACCGCCTGACGGCTCCGCCAGCTCGGGTGCGCGAGCGGTTCCTGGAGTACGTGCGCTCGCTCAATGCGCTGCGGACCAAACCGCGCTGGTATAATGCCATCACGACCAATTGCACTACGAGCATCCGCAGCCAGCATCCCAGCAAAGAAAGGATACCGTGGGATTGGCGCATCTTGCTCAACGGCAAAGGCGACGAGTTGTTGTATCGAGATGGAGGCTTGATGACCGGCGGTCTTCCGTTCGCCGAACTCAAAGCCCGAAGTCTGATCGACACCCGCGCCCGCGCCGCCAACGACTCACCTGATTTTTCGCAGCTCATCCGCGTTGGCCTGCCTGTCCGGGCTCAACCAGAAGTCGCACAATGAGTAGATTTCCGCTTCGGCATGATCAACCTATCGAATGGATCTCGCCGTGTAGTACGCTTAAAGTCTAATATTCCCCAACGCATATCGACCATATGATACCTCAAAGGTAGCCACCTCATGATCATAACCCTTGTTTCTGTCATTTTGTTCGTGATTCTCGTTGCCGTGACGTTTCTAGGCGGACGCCTGGCTCGAGTTCTTCCCGAGGAGCAACTCAGCGCTGAGTCTAAAGACGCCATGAAATTGGCGCTGGGGCTTGTCGCTACAATGACCGCCATACTCCTTGGGCTACTTATCAGTTCGGCTAAGGGTTCCTTTGACACCGCGCGAAGCCAAGTGATGCAGATGGCTGCCAAAGTCGCTTTGCTTGATCGAGTGCTAAAGCTTTACGGACCGGAGACAACGGACGCGCGTCATGCCCTTCGAGATGCTATCGCCGATGGAGTCCGGCGGACCTGGCCAGCGGAGCGAAGCGGGCCAGTCCGGCTCGACCCCAACCAGCAGATGGGGGATGCCATTTACCTGACGGTGAGTCATCTTGAACCGCATGATGAAGCGCAACGCGCTCTTAAGACGCAGGCGGCGGCTCTGATGATGCAACTCGCCGAGATTCGCGCTTTGGTACAAGCGCAGGCGGTTTCGTCGGTTGCGAAGCCGTTGCTGATCGCCCTGGTCTTGTGGCTGGTGGTCATCTTCTTTGGCTTTAGCCTGCTCGCGCCGGCCAAGGCCAGCAACACTCTCGCTTTGATTGCCGGGGCTTTCTCGGTCGCGTGTGCTGTTTTTCTGGTCCTAGAGCTGGACCATCCATTTGCTGGCGTGATCCGAATTCCCAGTGAGCCGATGATAAATGTCCTGAACCGTCTCGGGAAATGACGCGTCCTAAAACCAGCTATCGCTATGTTGTCATCATTGGCTTGTAACTTAGAACAATCGTAAATTGGATGCCTATTGCAACCTGTGCGCGTGTGCTTTCCGACTTCGCTGAATTCCCTGGGCCGGTGCCTTTTTCCCAGCCTGAGCTTAATTGCGGCAGGCGTGTTGCCCGCGGCGGAGGTAGCCACGGATTCTGACGCTGCAGCCGCAGAGGAGCAACTGAAACAACTAAACGATCGGACCATCATCGGGTCTTACACTTCATTGGATACGGAGTGGGATGAATTCAAACACGGTACGAAAAAAGCTACGTGGACGGCGACAGGATTATGGGGATGGCCTCTGAGCGACCGGCAAGACTGGGCTGTACGGTTGAAATTACCCGTCGTTTATGAGCGACGGAATGAAGAATCGGGCCACGCCGACATAGGCGGTCTCGGCGATATCGAGGTTGGGACAGGCACCGCTTTTCGCCTCAAGGAAGGATGGCGAACGGGCGGTGGAATTGAGTTGCACGCTGATACTGCTTCCAGTCCCGCGCTTCGTGAAGGTGTGTGGCGCCTCCACACCCTTTGGGCTGTCGGGCACGATATTACGAAGTGGCTCACGCTGGCTCCGACTGTCGAATACAGCCAGTCCGTTGCCGAAGAACATGATGTC
>WNGC01001619.1_pt1 | contig 13714 bp, 13 predicted proteins | sample 5400051 | NCBI WGS metagenome assembly WNGC01 (sample SAMN13153368, study PRJNA577476) | soil metagenome | isolation source: 20 cm soil or saprolite under grassland replicate 2 | place: USA:California | collected 2016-06-15 | reverse complement strand
ATTCCTGTCGGCGACCGATTTGCTCAGGAATTGTACCTGCTGGAAAAGAAAAACGGCCAATTGAAACAAAGTGTCACGTTGCCCGTGCGTTTCGTGCCGATGACTAGCGAGGCTGAGAAGAAAAGTGAGAAGTGATTAGTGAGAGGTGAGAAGTGAATTTGCACGCGACTTCTCACTAATCACCTTTCACTCCTCACGCGGCAGGGAAGCACCTGCCGCTTGTCACTTAATCGCCGCTAGTTTCTTCAAATCGACGTGTTTGACCCACTCCTGTAATTCTTTTGGGTCCTGCTCCTGGAGCTCGATTTGAACAAAATAACGATTGGCGATCATGACCCAGAGAGTGGAGTGCTTGCTTTCCTTCTCGAACGCTTCAAACCCAGGGTTGCCATCGATGGTGACAGACTTGCCGTAACCTTCGCTGGATTCGTTGTTGCTGTTCCAGGCAGCCGTCGTGGCATTTACGTAATCCGGATTTGCTACGGAATCGAGTATGCTGATCGCCGCTGTCGGGATTTTGTCGCCCTCGCCCTTGTGATAATCGCGATGCACGTTCGTGATTCTGAATCCGCCGACATCCTCCGTCGAACCTTCCGCCTTATCAGCGGCCCAGCCTTGCGGCGGGTCCGGCAAAATGGGGAGCAGCTTCTGATAATCAACGGCGTCGGGGACGAGAATCGGTTCGTTCTGAGCCTGCACCAGGCCAATGTGGGAAATGATCAGCAGTGCCAGCGCGAACAAACTCGCGCTCGCGGCGGAGCCAAACTTCGGCTGAGGAAGGAGAGCCGTCGATTTCATACTAACCTCTTTCTCCGCAATTAGAGATTCTGCTACACGATTGAGTTTACGGCAGCTGTCAAGACGGTTTGAACGATGCGCGTTTCGAGAGCGTGCAAGTGGCTACTGGTTAAGGCGGTTTCTACCTTTTCTGTTCTGTGCGGGTTTAGCGCCAAAGGAGCAGCGTGTTCAGCGCCAGCCTGGGGCAGTGCCCCAGAACGCAGAGTAACCGAAAGGCGCCAGCGCTGAAAGCGCGATTCACTTCCCGCGACAGTTTGATCCGTCCGCTCACTTGAGGCGCACTTTCAGCGCTTGTTTACATGACGATTTCAATTCCTGGGGCGATGCCTCAGGCTTTGATGAGGCAGCGCCTTAGCGCTAAGTCGCCTCTCCCTTTCCAAAGGAAGAGGGTAGGGTGAGGGTTCTTGTCGCACCATGACTGAAGCTCCTCACCTCAATCCTCTCCCCTCACGTAAGGGGAGAGACGGACCAAAGCAAAAATCCCTGCTCCGACCGCAAGCCTTCGGGGCAGCGCCGTATCCACACTATGGGAGCAAAGTCGTAGTACTCCTCTGGATTTTAGCCGTCGCCGTGAGGCTCGTTTTGATCAACCAACCTTATGTCGATTATTGGAGTTGGAGACAAAGCGATGTCGCGGCGATTGCGCGAAACTTTTTCGAATACGGTTTTCGTTTTGGTTATCCGCAGATTGACTGGGCTGGCGGGTCAGGGGGGTACGTGGGAACAGAGTTTCCCATTCTGCCTTTCTTCGCGGCGATCTTTTACAAATTTGCCGGTATTCACGAATGGATTGGTCGCAGCCAGTCGGTGGTTTTCTTCGCTATCTCTCTCCCATTTTTCTTTTTGCTCGTGCGCGACACGTGGCTTGGCCTTCTAGGCCATGAACCATCGGCAGGCTGCCGATGCCACGTCGCTGCGATTTGGGCTACGTTTTTCTACGCTTTTGCGCCACTGAACATCTTTGCCGGGCGCTCCTTCATGCCGGATGTGCCGTCGCTCAGCTTGTGGATCATCGGATTATATTTTTTTCTGCGTTGGCTTCGCGATCGCAAAATGGCACCGTTTTATCTGGCTGCGATTGCGATTTCCTTGTCGATCCTGATCAAGGTCACGAGCATCGTGATTGTCGCGCCGATTTTGTATCTGGTTGTAGGGCGTCTGTATCAGACGCCAGGCGTTTCACAGAATGGAGCTGGCGGGAGCCGAGCGACATGGACGGGCAGGTCACCAGACTGAGCGAGCGGGAGCGAGCGAGTCAAACGCCCTACAATGTATCGCGGCATGGCTCTCTTTGCCGCGATCGCCGTCTTACCTTCGGTCGTGTGGTATTGGCATGCGCGCCAAATCGCCGAGAAATTCTATCCGCACCATTTCTTCGGTGCCGGTGGAGTTCGACTGGAAAGTTTTTCGTGGTACTGGGATATCGCGCAACAAACTGCAACATCGAGTCTGACACCGATTCTCGCAATCCTAGCGCTAATCGGTTTGTTCATAGCGCCGCGGGGAAGATTCGGCTGCCTCTTTGATTGGTGGCTGGCTGCCATGGTTCTGTTTGTTCTAGCCGTCGGTTACGGCAATCGTCATCCCTGGTACCAGCTACCTCTCGTGCCCATCGCCGCCGCGTTTGCCGGCGCTGGTTGCGCGTTTTTTGAATCGAAAATTTCTTCGCGAGTTGCTGTCGCGGCCTTGTCGATCTTGCTGGCAGGTTCGTTTGCAATTCTGGCCTTCCTGTACGTACGACCTCTTTATGAATCATCCGCCGCACAACTTCGCGATGCTGGTCTCGAATTAAACAAGCTCACGGCGAGCGATGCTTTGATTGTGGCTGTGGACGGAGGCAATCCAACCATATTCTATTATGCGAAGCGCAAAGGCTGGCATTTTCTCGAGCAAAATGGGATTTACGACGGCAATCCTAAGAATAGCCAGCAAGCGATTGCTGACTTTGAGCGACTGCGTCGCCAAGGCGCAACGCATTTTGTTTTTACCACGCCCAGGTTTTGGTGGTTTGAATCTTATGCTGAGTTCACTCGGCATCTCAGCGAGAGAGCAACGCTGCTTGAGGCGACTCCAGAATTCAAAATCTATAAACTCAGTCCGACTCAAAAATGAAGAAGTGTCGCTCTGATCGAATAGGGCAGTACGCCCTTGGGTCGCCTCGCCCTGCCGAGGGAGAGGGGGAGGGTGAGGGTGTCTTTAGCGCAACAGCTGCGAACGCCTTGGCACCTAGTCACATCCATGCTGCGAACCCCTCACCTCAATCCTCTCCCCTTGCTCAAGGGGAGAGGCGAGAAAAAACATGGCCGGTGTGCCCGTAGCCCACGAATGCTCGACGACTTCGAGCACCTCATATTGAAAAGAATGGATTCTCTGAAACCTCGCCGGCAACTTGGGCTATTCGATGCCACCATGATCGTCATGGGCGGCATCGTCGGCGCGGGGATTTTTGCTAATCCGTCCGAGGTAGCGCATCGCGTTCATACGCCGTTCTTAATCCTCGGCGTTTGGGTGTTGGGCGGGATTTTTGCCATGTGGGGTGCGTTTATCTGGGCTGAATTGGCAACTCGTTTGCCCGGAACCGGTGGCCAGTATCTGTACTTGCGCGAGGCATATCATCCTGCGGTTGCTTTTGTGTATGGATGGGGACTGCTTCTTGTGACGCAGACTGGCGGGATGGCTGCGGTGGCCGTCATTTTCGCGTCCTACTTTCGCGCGCTTACGGGACTAGCTTGGAACGGCAGCGTGACCGCGGCTGCGGTGCTGCTCGGACTAACCGGGATTAACTGCTTGGGCGCGCGCGCGGGCAGCAATGTACAAAGCGTTTTCATGTTGTTAAGGATCGCGGCGATTGCGGGGCTGTTAATATTTGGATTTGCGCTCGGCGGTGGCTCCCTGAAATCCGAGCCGTTGCCTGCCTCTCCTTTTTCTCCTGGCGTTTTGGCAAGCATCGGGTCCGCGATGATTCCCGTTGCGTTTGCTTATGGCGGGTGGCAGACCGCGACTTTTGTTGTAGGTGAAATGCGCGACGCGCGCCGTGATTTGTCGCGTGGACTGCTGATGGGCGTGGCTGGTGTTGTGGCCCTTTATCTTGCCGTCAATTTCGTGTGCCTGCGAGTTCTCGGTTCGGCTGGCTTGGATGCAACGATGACTCCTGCGTCTGACGTAATGCGGGCGGCGATCGGCTCACGCGGTGCGCAATGGATTGCCGCCGGTATCGCGATCTCAACGCTCGGTTTCCTAAGCCAAAGCGTGCTAACGGCTCCGCGCGTGTATTACGCGATGGCGCGCGACGGCCTTTTCTTCGCAAGCGTTGGCAAGCTCTGGCAACGCTCGCGAGCGCCTGTGGTCGCCATCATTCTTCAGGGTCTGGCAGCAATCGTCATCGCTTGTTCCGGGACGTATGGTCAAATTTTAAACTTTGAAGTGACTGTCGATTTCATTTTTTCGCCATGACAGCGGCGTCATTGTTCGTTTTGCGCCGACGTCAGATTGGCTCAGAAACGGTTACCTTTCGTGTACCCGGCCACCCGTTCACGACGATTCTTTTTGTTTTGTCCTGTGTTGGAATTGTGGGAAGCGCTATCGTCGCTTCTCCTGCGAACAGCGCGGTCGCGTTGGGTATCATGCTGGCCGCGCTGCCAGTTTACTATTATTGGAGCAGATTCAAACGCTGATTCGGAGCACAGCATCTTGCCTGTGGGGCTACCGGGCGTCTAGCCTGGTTGAGCTTTTCCTCGGCAAGCAAGATGCCCGCCGGCCTCCCAGCCAAGATGGCCGTGCTCCTTCGTGCGCCTGCTGGTCTGATTATTCGTGTTACACTGGACGAGCTCATGACACATAAGCATTCGGACTATATGCATTGGTCCAAGACGCAAAGCCGCGCGCGATTCAATCTCGCTACCAGCGGCGTAGCGTCGTTTCCGCTTCGTGAACTGCCAGTTGAGTTGGATACACTGGAAATTAATGGTTACGACGGCTACGGCTATCCGCTTTTACAAAAAGCCGTCGCCGCGCATCACGGTGTCGATCCGGACTGCGTTGTGGAATCCGCAGGAACTTCCATGGCAAATCATCTTGCCATGGCTGCGATCCTCGAACCGGGGGACGAAGTCTTAATCGAGCATCCAGCATACGGACCGATTCTCGATGTTGCCCAATATCTTCACGCGAACGTGAAGCGGTTTTTGCGCAGCAAGGAAACCGGATGGGTCGTCGACTCTGGAGAGATTCTTTGTGCCATTACGCCGAAGACGCGACTCATCGTGATTACGAACCTGCACAATCCGACGAGCGCGCTGACGCCAGATTCGGTTCTGCGCGAAGTTGGCGACATCGCGCGCAGCATTGGCGCGCTCGTGCTGGTGGACGAGGTTTATCTCGACGCGGTTTACCAGCGGACGCCACGTACGTCGTTTCATCTTGGACCCGAGTTTGTAGTGACCAGCAGTTTGACGAAAGTTTACGGCGTCAGCGGACTGCGCTGCGGCTGGATCCTGGCGCGCCCGGACCTCGCGAGGAAGATGCGCCGCCTGAACGATCTCTACAGCGCAACGCCAGTTTTCCCTGGGCTACTTCTCGCTGTCGCCGTATTCAAACACCTGAATCGGCTTCGCGAAAAAGCGCGCCGGGTAGTGGAGGCGGATCGGAAATTGCTTCGAGATTTTCTCATAAAGCAATCCGCTCTGTCAGCGGTCTGGACAGATTGGGGCACGACTTCGTTCGTGCAGTTGAGAGATGGCAACGCTGACGATTTCATGGAACGGCTGCGCACGCAATTCGACACTTCTGCAGTTCCTGGCCGCTTTTTCCAAATGCCCGATCATTTTCGGATTGGCATGGGCGTGAACACGGAAATGTTCGAAGAGGGGCTTGATCGAATCGATCGCGCCCTAACCAGTTCCTAGATAGGTGTAGTTGACCTCAATCGCCCAAGCCCAAGTCATTTCACACCAAGCTAGAGCTAAGGACGAGGGTGCGGAGTCGGACGCGGTCTGGGTGTGACTCTGCGCGTACTAGTAGGCGTTGGTGTCGGTTCGGATTGCGCGCAGTATCTGCCGCCGGTGATCGGAAAGCTGTTGTTAACATCTTCTTCGACCCAGACGATCATTTCACTCCCGGTCCAGACCGCGGTGATAGTATCGGGCGCTCGGCGCGCCGTTGGTGCTGGTGGGCGTCCAACTGTCGACAAGGGGGTCGTATCTGCCTCCAGTGTCAAAGAAGGTGAAACCGTCGTACCCGCTCCAGACGATCATTTCACTGTCGGTCCACACTGCCGTGTGAGTGCTTCGGGCGCTCGGCGCGTTGGTAGTGCTCGTCGCTGTCCAACTGTCGGTGTTGGGATTATATCGCCCACCGGTGCCATAATAGACGAAACCATCTCGTCCGCCCCAGACTATCATTTCGCTGCCGGTCCACACTGCCGATGACGCCAATAAACCTCTTCAATAGCGCGCTGGTAAGCTACACGTTGGGCAAATGTCAGAGTTCTCTGCGCATGGGCCGGCCACGAGCCCAATGCAAATGGGATCGTAGACGCACTAACTGGCAAAAGCAGGTAAAACGCGCCTCGAATACGATGGGCTTTAACGAAAGGGGCTATTTGCTTTTTCATAACTTATGAGCGGAGCCCGCGATGCTAGCTGGAGCGTAGAAGGAATGTCGAGAGTTTCTGCTTCTTTTTTGGGAAAAAAGTTAAGGATGACGGCAGAAGCTTGTCCCAGTTGCGTCCATTCCCGTGTGATGGACAGTCACCATCGGTGTGAAAACGATTGAAAATTTCCAGATCCGTCCTGCGCACGTAGAAGACGTGCCCGTTATTTTGCAGTTAATTCGCGATTTGGCGACGTATGAGCGCGCACCGAACGACGTGACCGCGACAGAGGAACAACTTGTCGATGTTTTGTTCGGGGAACGACCGGCCGCGGAAGTCCTTCTCGCGTTTGAGGGACAATCGCCGGTCGGGTTCGCTGTTTTCTTTTATAATTTTTCCACCTGGCTGGGGCGACCAGGGCTTTACCTCGAAGATTTGTTCGTGAAGCCGGAAAAGCGCGGCAAAGGTTATGGGCGCGCATTGCTCATTGAGCTTGCGAAAATTGCGCGGGACCGGGGCTGCGGCCGGATGGAATGGGCTGTGCTCGATTGGAATGAACCGGCTATAAAATTTTATCGCGCGCTCGGCGCAAAGCCGATGCACGAATGGACCGTGTTCCGACTGACGCGCGATGAAATTGCCAGGCTTGCGGACGCAGCCGACACGGCTGCCACCACAGAGCAACGCGAGCACGAACACCCGCCTTCGCCAAGGCTACGGCGCGGCTCGTCCCGCTTCGCTGGCGAGGAGTAAAAGGAAGAAGGCAAATGGCGAAGGAAAGAACAAAGATCGAGGACTACGCGTTCCTTAGCGATACGCAGACCGGCGCCTTGGTGAGTCGGGATGGATGCGTGGATTGGCTTTGTTTTCCGCGTTTTGATTCACCGGCGTGCTTTGCGTCGCTTTTGGGCGACACCAGAAACGGACATTGGCGTTTTTTTCCTGAGGAAGAAGTCGTCGAAACACGCCGCCGTTATCGCGGCGACTCGCTTATTCTCGAAACGGAAATTGAAACCAAAAGCGGCGCCGTGCGACTGATCGATTTCATGCCGCCGCGCGGCGAGAATCCGGACATCATCCGCATCGTGGAAGGGTTGCGCGGCAAGGTGCAGATACAGATGGAGCTGATCATCCGGTTTGATTACGGGCAGATCGTGCCGTGGGTGCGCAAATGCCATGAGGGCTTGGAAGCGATTGCCGGACCGGATGGCTTGATCTTGAGAACGCCGGTTGAAACGCGCGGCGAGGACCTGACCACCGTCGCTGAATTTGCGGTTGGCGAAGGCGAGCGGGTCCCGTTCGTGCTCACGTGGTTTGCATCACACAAGGATCCACCAAGGCCGATCCATTTCGAGCATGCCTTGCAGGACACCGAAAGATATTGGCGAGCGTGGTCCAATCAGTTTCAGGGCCAGGGGAGATGGCGCGACGCAGTGATGCGCTCGCTGCTTGTTCTCAAGGGGTTGACTTACGCACCGACAGGAGGTCTGGTCGCCGCGGCGACGACATCGTTACCTGAACAAATAGGAGGGCCGCGCAACTGGGACTATCGCTACTGCTGGTTGCGGGACGCCACATTCGCTTTGCTCTCATTGCTGCGCGCCGGTTATCGCCAGGAAGCCGAGGGTTGGCGTGAGTGGCTCCTGCGGGCTGTCGCTGGGAGCCCTGCCCAAATGCAGATCATGTACGGTGTTCGCGGCGAACGCCGCCTCGATGAAGCCGAAGTTCCCTGGCTTTCAGGGTACGAAAAGTCTGCACCGGTACGCATCGGCAACGCTGCCTCGAAACAATTTCAGCTCGATGTGTACGGGGAGGTACTGGCGACGATGTTCGAAGCCGATTGTGCTGGGATCAAAATGCAGGAGCCTGATTGGGCTTTGATGGTGCATTTGATGAAATTCCTGGAATCAAACTGGCAGAAACCAGATGAAGGAATTTGGGAAGTGCGGGGCGGACGAAAAAATTTCACGCACTCGAAAATGATGGCGTGGGTGGCGTTTGATTGCGCCGTGAAACTTGTTGAGGAATGCGGATGCGCGGCGGGCGAGCATCATAGCCGCTGGCGAAAGGTTAGAGAGCAAATTCACCGGGAGGTATGCGAGCGTGGGTATAGCTCAAAGAGAAAGGCATTCACCCAATTTTATGGCTCCGATGCGCTGGACGCCAGCCTTCTGACAATGCCACTCGTCGGTTTTCTGCCCGCAACAGATGAGCGTGTCCGCAACACCATCGAGGCTATCGAACGGGAGTTGATGGAAGATGGTTTCGTGGTGCGCTATCGGCCGGAGGAATGCGGGGTGGACGGACTGCCGGGCCGTGAAGGCGTTTTTATACCATGCTCCTTTTGGTTGGTCGCCTGCTGGCACCTGCTCGACCGAAAGAAAGAAGCGCGCGAATTGTTTGAGCGTTTGCTGGATGTGCGAAACGATCTGGGACTTCTCTCCGAGGAGTACGATCCGCGCGATAAACGACAGCTGGGAAATTTTCCGCAGGCATTTTCACATGTTGCGCTCCTTGGTGCCGCCCGAATTCTTGGCGGTGACCAGGAGACCGCGACACAGCAATAAGTGGGAACACAGCCCATCTTGCCTGGTCGGCATTAACACCGGCGAGCGGGGATGCCCACCTGCCCCACAGGCTGGGAAGCCTGTGCTACTTCCCGCTCGAAGAAACGAGGCACCGAATCAGATCCTCGATCGTTACGATCCCGCAAAAACGTTTCTTTCGGTCCAGGACAGCAGCAAGTCCGAGTCGGGCAGCGCGCAATTGCTGCACCACCCGATAAGCAAACTCATCCTCAGTGGTGGTTACAATGCGCCGGACATAATTGTGTATCGGTTTGTTTCCATTCTGATCGAGCAGGATATCGAGGATGTTAATCAAACCATCAGGTTGTCCTCCTGGTGTGATCACGGGCAGACGATCAAGGCTGGAAGAAGCGCCGAGCTCAATTGCTTCCCGGGTTGATGCGCTCGGCGGCAAAGCGATGACTTTCACCGGCGGCAGCATTACATCGCGCACTTTGACGGTACGAAAGTCCACCACGTTATGAATCATCGCGCGTTCGGTTGGAGTCAGAGAGCCCTCAAGCTCGCTTTGCGTCGTGATCTGTTTTAGATCCTCGCGTCCGGCAAAAAGGCGAGCACGCCTGGCCGCGCGATCCGGCAGGAGCAGTTTGCCCAGCCGCGCACCGACTTCGAGCAATGGCGAAAACAAAAGCGATGCAAGTTCGAGCACGCCGGCAAGCTGAGCAAGCGCGCGAAATGGAAATCGCCGGAAAAGCGATTTCGGGAGAACTGAGAGCAGAAACAGATAGACCGGAAGCGCAATGGCCAGAGAGATAAAGTAGCCTGCAAAGCCCCATAATTGGACTAACTCCCGCGTCAGCAGGAACAGACCAAGTATGTCTGCCGCGTTCGTGAAGAGCAGAACGGTCACCAGCAATCGCTCCGGGTGTTTCAACAAACGATTCAACCGCACCGCAGCAGGCACGCGGCGCTTCACATTTTGTCGCAATCGAACCGGATCAATCGAAAGCAGCCCGCTTTCAATTCCGTTGAACAAAAACGAAACAATCCAGCAACAAAAAATGATCAAAGCGCTCATCATGCTGCTGCTCCAAAAGCTTTCGGGGTTGTTTTCTCCAACAGGATCTCCTCGATTCTTTTGCGCGCCGCGCGACGTACCGTAATTGCAAGGCCTGGGACCTCCAGTTTTGCGCCCGAGGCGGGCAAATAACCGAGCCGCGTGAAGACGAAGCCGCCAATCGTGTCGATCCCTTCTGCGTCGATTTGAAAGCCGAGATATTCGCTTAAATCGTCGAGGCGCGCGTCACCGCTAACAAGAAATCTACCATTCCCGAGCGGCTCGATATAAAGAGTGACATCGTGCCGTGGCACCAGATCGGAGAGGATTTCTTCCACGATATCCTCCATCGTGATAATTCCTTCGGTGCCGCCAAATTCGTCAACCACGACTCCCATCCCCTGAGGACGAGTTAAAAAGAGTTTGAGCAGCTCCAACGCGCCCATAGTCTCGGAGACGAAAGAGGGCGCGATCAGCTTCTCAGTGTAATGCTCTGATGGATCGAGCAGGAACAATTTCACATCGATGATCTCGACAATTTGATCCGGTGTGTCCGCATAAACCGGTACGCGCCGATATCGATTCTTTTTCAGACGCGCAATTGCTTCGTCGTTCGTTAGATCATCCGGCAACATGAAACTATCAACGCGCGGCGTCATGCAATCCTTTGCGGTCTTATCACCGAGCTTGATGATTTCCTGAATGATTTCGGCTTCGCCTTCATACAGAGCGCCTTCTTCCTCACTCATCTCGAGCAGCGTCTCCAATTCCTCGTCGCTCAACCGCGGCCGGGTGCGTAGACGCGAGGGGGTGAAAAGATCGACCACGCGAGCGCTTACGCTTTCGAGACCGCGGCCGATGCGGTCAAGAAGGGGCATCGAAATCTGCAAGGCGAAGGCGCCGATTGTTGAGAGTCGATAGGGCGCTGAAAGCGCTAGGAGCTTTGGGATTAGATCGCAAAGCAGGACGACAATCGCGAAGATCACAAGCGCAGCCACCCATTGCGAAATGCGCCCCGCCAAAGGGCCCTCCCACAAGAAGAAGAGACACAGTATGATCAGCAAAACATTTATTAGTCCATCGCCGAGGAGCAGGACATTGAGGACGTGGCGCGGATTTTCGCGGAAAAGTTGTACAAATTTCGTGAGCCTTGGATGATTTGTTTCCAGACGGCGCAATTGATGTGGTTTAAGGGAGAAAAGCGCTGTCTCCACGCCGGAAAACAGCGCGGAACAGAAAATCAAAATCGAGATGACCATCAGCAGGATGGTCAGGGCTACGGCTGTCATTTTCTATGGCGACCCAGCCAAGATGACTGTTTAACTGCCCGCCTCGGGCAGTCTCGTTCCCCTGAAAAACTATTGCGTGTGGGTTTGCCCATTATCTGAGCCGTTGGCAAATTAAGCCCCTTGATGAGTAAAGGCGAGAGGATTTCGCGATTTGTGGCGGAGTTGGGTGCCGAAGATGCCAATCCAGGCCAGGGCGACATCGTAAAGCATCCATTTTATCGCGCGTTTTTCCATTGCTGGAATGAACAAGATTATTACGAGGCGCATGATGTTCTGGAACAGCTTTGGCTCAAAACCAAATCGTCCGATGCAGACTATTTCAAAGGACTGATTCAAGCGGCTGGTGCTTTCGTTCACCTTCAAAAGCGCTTCGAACATCCATCGCACGCAAAACACAGCAAGCGTTTGCCTCCTGCGGTGCGTTTGTTCCGGCTCGCGGAGAAGAACCTGTCGCGGTTCGGTGCGCGGCATCACGGGCTGGACGTCGCCGGATTCTGTCAGCTTTTGCACGAATACGCCGATCGGATCGTTGCGTCCGATTACAAGACCAATCCCTGGTCGCCGGAGACGGCTCCAAAACTCAACCTGCTGTAGCCACAAGCAGAGCCCGCCCGACGCGGCGGCGCCGCCGTGCTTGAGATAACGGACAACTCGCCTCGACGCAGCGAGGCGGCTACGGGCGCATCCAGGTCATCTCGTGAAAAGCAATTTCATCCCGGCGATAAGAAGGACTGTCGCCAATAAAAGCGAAATCACCCGGACAGCAAAACATCTGCTGCCCAAATGCGATCCCACAACGCCGCCAACGATTGCCGCCAGTGCGAGGATGAGACCGAGCGAAGGAATTGACTGAACTTTTGTAAAGTACCCAACCAGCCCGGCAATCGAGTTCACCCAAATGAACAATGCCGAAACAGCTGCCGCCTGGCGGATGCGTGCCCATTGACAAAACAGCAATAGCGGCGTGAGAAATATTCCGCCGCCGGTTCCAGTCAGACCCGAAAGAAAACCAAGCCCTGCCCCCACACTAATTGCCACCGGACGCGAGGGGGGGACCGTTTGCGGCGGGTCCCTTCGACGAAACACCAGGCGCGCTGCGGAAAAAAGCAGCACAACCCCTATCAGAACCCGGAGAACCGAAGCAGACGGTTGCAGGTAACCGCCGACATATGCAGCCGGAATGGAAAGTAGCGCGAATGGCCAAAATAATTTCCACGAGAAATAACCAGCCCGCCAGAATTGGAATGTGCCAATGGAAGCGACCAAAATGTTAAGCACAAGCGCCGTCGGTCGAATAACCGCCGGTGCGAGGCCAAACAGCGTCATCGTAGCGATGTAACCCGAGGCCCCCGCATGGCCGACTGATGAGTAAAGAAAGGCGATCACTCCGACGGCGAGAAACAAAAGAATGAGATGGGTAGTGTCCATGTGATGACGAATGACCGCAGACGAATCAATTACGAATGACGTACCTGGGGAGCGCGGGCGCCTCGCCCGCTCTTTTCGGCGCCCTCGCCGAAAAGCTCCCGAGGAGTGTCCCGCGAGGCGCGTGACGCAGCGGGCGGGGCGCCCGCGCTCCCCAATTCGACATTCATTCGACATTCGTGTTTCGTCATTTCTTCGAGATTCCTCGACTTCGCTCGGAATGACAAGAAACGATGATGTAACTTGTTGCGCGTTACACGTCAGCTCATGACAAGTTGCTTCCGCTTTGGATTTCTCGCGTTAACATGCTTAGTGGCATCGAGCGACACATTTGCTGAGCCCAAGCCGGAGCGGCTCGAGCACACGAACCGTCTGGCACAGGAGAAATCGCCTTATCTGCTTCAGCACGCGCATAACCCTGTCGATTGGTATCCGTGGGGCGAGGAAGCGTTTGCCAAGGCTCGGCGCGAACACAAACCAATCTTCCTTTCGATCGGTTATTCCACCTGCCACTGGTGCCATGTGATGGCGCACGAATCGTTCGAAAACGAAGAAGTGGCCGCGATCATGAATCGCGAGTTTGTGAACATCAAAGTGGACCGGGAAGAGCGCCCCGATGTTGATCGCGTTTACATGACCTTTGTCCAAGCAACGACCGGCGGTGGCGGATGGCCGATGAGCGTCTGGTTGACGCCTGACCTGAAGCCATTTGTTGGAGGAACCTATTTCCCACCAGAGGACCGATACGGTCAGCCGGCTTTCAAAAGCGTCCTCGAACGAATCGCGACGGCTTGGAAGGAGAATCACGACAAAATTGTCGAACAAGGCGGCAAGATCGTCGCGGCGCTCCGTGAATCTCAATCAACGGCAACTGCGGAAGGGAAAATCGACGCAGCGGTTTTAGATACCGCTTACCAACAGATTGACCGTAGTTACGACCCGAAGGAAGGCGGTTTCGGAAATGCCCCTAAGTTTCCGCGACCGGCGACGCTCAGCTTCCTGACGCAATTCTACGCGCGCGATCCCA
>WNGC01001618.1_pt1 | contig 13720 bp, 10 predicted proteins | sample 5400051 | NCBI WGS metagenome assembly WNGC01 (sample SAMN13153368, study PRJNA577476) | soil metagenome | isolation source: 20 cm soil or saprolite under grassland replicate 2 | place: USA:California | collected 2016-06-15 | reverse complement strand
TCCGCCAGAACCCCGGCTGCAAATAGAGCAGTCTTATGAGGTCCGCCACTTGTGGCCTGATCCGAAAATACGACATGTAAAGGGGGTGATCATGACTTGGACGCGATGGCAATACTGTGACAAACGGCGTCTGCTCCTGCGGAGTATGGTGGCCGGATCGAGCCTTGCCGTCGCGGGAGGCTTGCGAGAGGTGCTCGCGCAAGGCGTGGCGCCGGGCGTGATCACACGCGACGCGATGCGGCCGCAGCTATCCTATGGCGTGATGAGCGGCGACGTGACCCGCGATCGCGCGATAGTGTGGAGCAAGACCGATCGGCCGTCGCGGCTGGTGGTGGAATACGCGTTCGACGAGGCAATGACAAAGCCACGTCGTATCGTCAGCACCGCGGCGATGGAAACCACCGATTACACGGCTCGCGCTGATCTTACAGGGCTTCCGGCGGGACGGCAGATTTTCTACCGAGTGATGTTTCAGGATTTGTCGAATCCCAGCGTCTACAGCGAACCACTGATCGGGCGCTTTTCCACTCCGCCTGCACGCAAACGCACAATCACCTTTGCGTTCTCCGGCGACGAAGCAGGGCAGGGATGGGGCATCAACGAAGAGTGGGGCGGCTACCGCGTCTACGAATCGATGCGCAGGTTCAATCCGGATTTCTTCATTCATAGCGGCGATCAAATCTATGCCGACGGTCCAATCCAAGCGGAAGCGATGCTCGAAGACGGAACGATCTGGAAGAACGTCGTCACTCCCGCGAAGTCAAAAGTTGCGGAAACTCTGGACGAATACCGCGGCAACTTCGCTTACAACCTGCTTGATGTAAACAAGCGTCGCTTCGCCTCCGAAGTTCCCTTCCTCGTGCAATGGGACGATCACGAGACGCGCAACAACTGGTATCCGGGCCAGCAGATCGGCGAGGCTGAAAAGCGCTATCAGGTGCGCAGCGCGTCGCTGCTGTCGGCACGCGCGAAGCAAGCCATGCTCGAATACAACCCGTTCCGCATCGATCCCGCTGATCCGGAGAGAATTTATCGCACGTTCAACTATGGTCCGTTGCTCGATGTGTTTATGCTCGACGAGCGCAGCTATCGCGGTCCGAACACGCCGAATCAACAGAGGACGTTGAGTGAGGAATCTGCGTTTCTTGGCCGGCCGCAGATGGAATGGCTAAAAGACCAACTCAAGCAGTCGCGAGCCACCTGGAAAGGTATCGCAAGCGACATGCCGATTTCGCTCGTCGTGCCCGATCTCAATCCCGACGTGCCCAAGGGGACCTACGAAGCCTGGGCCAACGGCGACAACGGTGCGCCGTCCGGGCGCGAGCTGGAAATCGCAGAACTGCTGCGCTTCATCAAGCGCAGCCGGATCAAGAACGTTGTCTGGTTCACTGCCGACGTGCACTATGCGCAAGCGACCTACTATGATCCCGTGCATGCGCAATTCAACGATTTCAAACCGTTTTGGGAATTCGTCGCTGGCCCTATCAATGCTGGCACGTTCGGACCGAATGAAGTTGACAGGACGTTCGGCCCCGATATCAGGTACGTAAGCGTTCCCCCCGGTAATAAGCAGAATCGCGCACCCGCTGTGGGCCAGCAGTATTTCGGAATTGCTAAGATCGACGGCGCGACTGAGACCATGCGCGTAACGCTGCATGACTTGAGCGGAAAGGAACTATATAAAGTTGATTTGGCGCCGGAAGCGTAGGGATCAGGGCATAGTCACATTCCGGAACCCCCCAAAAAAAGGCGGCGGACAGAGTCCGCCGCATCAACCTCCCCTCGTTCCAAACGGCGCAACTGTCGTTGCGTCTTTTGACCAACCCGCCGGCCCAGCGATTGAGAAGTCGGGCTAGTGCTTGGATTCTTCGGACTTCCTGCGCTTGTTTCGCGTCGCCTTGCGCAGGCTCTGATAGAGATCCGGGTGGTGCGATTTCAGATGGTCGATGACCTCGAAGTCCTCCTTTTTCACGCGGCTGAGATCGACCTGCTCGACATGGACGAGCCGCAGCAGCTCGCGAACCGGCTTGGGCATCGTGCGGCCGCTTTCGTAACGCGAGCCGCCGCTTTGTGTTACGCCGATCCTCGTCCAGAATTCCTCCTGGTTCAGGCCCAGGCGCCTGCGGATTTCCCGCGGGTTGACGAGTTCAAGCAGTTTCATGTTCGCTCCGGTGCCGCCGAAATATGGCAATGCCTATGCCAACAGCATGGAACGTGCCAAAGCCGAAATACACCCTCCGGCGGGTTCGGCCGATCCTTACACCTGCGACGAATTTGCGATAAAATTCAAGGACTTTTTTAGAGGCAGGAATGGCGCTGATCGTACAAAAATTCGGCGGGACTTCGGTGGGCACGACGGAGCGGATCAAGGCCGTCGCCGGTAGGATTGCCGCTTTCAAAGCCGCCGGCCATCAGCTCGTTGTCGTGGTTTCGGCAATGAGCGGAGAAACCAACAGACTCATCGCTCTCGCGAAGGAGGTCCAAGCTGAACCCGATCCGCGCGAGTTCGACGTCGTCGTGTCGACCGGCGAGCAGGTCGCGATCGGCCTGTTGTGCATGGCGCTGCTCGAGCGTGGCGTCAAGGCGCGCAGCTACACCGGAGGACAGGTCGGCATTCTCACCGACAGCTCGCACACCAAGGCACGCATTCGCAAAATCGACGAGGAACGCATGCGCGCAGACCTTGCCGAAGGGAGGCTTGTCGTCGTCGCCGGTTTTCAGGGCGTCGATGCCGAGGGCAATGTCACCACGCTCGGCCGCGGCGGATCGGACACCACTGCAGTTGCGCTCGCCGCCGCCCTGAAGGCCGACGAATGCCAGATCTACACGGACGTGGACGGGGTCTACACCACCGACCCCCGCATCGTGCCGGAAGCCCGGCGCCTCAAGTCCGTGACCTTCGAGGAAATGCTGGAAATGGCGAGTCTCGGCTCCAAGATCCTGCAGATCAGATCGGTGGAGTTCGCCGGCAAATACAAGGTGCGCCTGCGCGTGCTCTCCAGCTTCCAGGAACAAGGCGAGGGCACACTGATCACATTCGAGGAAGACACAAAGATGGAAGATGCGCTCATTTCAGGAATAGCGTTCAACCGCGACGAAGCGAAGATCACCGTCATGGGCGTGCCCGATCGACCCGGCATCGCCTACGCGATCCTCGGGCCGATCGGCGACGCCAACATCGACGTCGACATGATCATCCAGAACGCCGGCGTCGACGGCCTGACCGACTTGTCGTTTACTGTGCACCGCAACGAGTACCAGAAGGCGCTCGACGTGCTCAACCTGAAGGTCAAGGACCACATCAAAGCCGCCGACATTCGCGGCGACCACAAGATCTGCAAGGTCTCGATGGTAGGCGTCGGCATGCGCACCCACGCCGCAATCGCAAGCCAGATGTTCCGCACTCTCGCCGAAGAGGGCATCAACATTCAGATGATCTCCACCTCGGAGATCAAGATTTCGGTCGTCATCGACGAAAAATACATGGAGCTCGCGGTGCGCGCCCTGCACAAGGCATTCGGCCTCGATCAACCGACCTGACGCGGGAAGGAAGCACCGACGCGTGTGATATAGTGCGGCGCACGAGCGGAGAGATGCCCGAGCGGTCGAAGGGGGCGCCCTGCTAAGGCGTTATACGGATTAACCCCGTATCGAGGGTTCGAATCCCTCTCTCTCCGCCACACAATCTGCAGCGAAACGACCCACTGGGGCCTGGAAGATTTGGCCTGCTTATTGCTTCTATCCGGGAATTGCAGATCCCAAGACCCGGTGAGACACTTCTTTCCAACGTCGTTGAACCCCCACTACTGAGGGCGTCCTGTGCGTTACGGACCGAGGTTCCTTTTCCGCATCTTCGGTGCCCTCGCGCACAGGGCAGCAAGCGGTAATCGAGAAGAGAAACAGAGCGAACCAGGGCTCGAGCTGAGCGACGCGGGGACCTGGAAGCGATTGCCTTTCCTGTCGCGAAGATTCGTCATCGGCTCGCTCATCGCATTCGGTATCCTCGTCGCGAACGCCTTCGTGTCATATCGAACGATCGCCAACCTGATCGAGGCTTCCCGGACTGCCGAAAACACGCTCAAGCTCGTGGGAGCCCTCAAGGACCTTCAAGGCAACGTCGTCGGTTCGGAGATCGAGCTGCGCGGATACATCATCGGCGGTGAGCGCGATCGCCTCGCCCGGGCGCAGGCGTTTCTGGGCCGCGCCGCGAATCTTGTCCAGACATTACGCGCATTGTCGGGAGCGATTCCGGATCAGATGCCGCAGGTCGAGCTGCTTGGTACGCTGATCGACGAAGAATTCGAACGTTTCGCCACGCTGAGCAAAATCCACGGCCAGAAGGGCGTGTCCGCGGCCGTCCGAACCATCCGCGCGACGGCGAGCGAGGCGACAACTCGCCGCATCCAGCTTCTCACGACGGACCTTATGGCCGCCGGAGATGCGCGACTTGCGCGCCGAAACGAGCAATCCAGGCGCGGCTCGGATCTCAGCGTCGTTACCGCCGCAGTTGCGACCTTGTTGAATCTCGGCCTACTCGGCGTCGTGATCCTGCTCGTGCGGCGGGAAATCAAGGACCGGCAGCACGCGGAAGAGGTAGTCAAATTCGCGGCGACTCACGACCCGTTGACGGGCCTCGCGAATCGCCTGCTGCTGACCGAACGAGTCAATCGCGCCCTCGCTGCGGCAAAGAGCGAAGGACGACGCATCGCCATGCTGTTCATCGATCTTGATCGCTTCAAGAATATCAATGACACCCTGGGCCATGAGGCGGGGGACCGGCTCTTGCAGAATGTGGCGAATAGGCTGGCGCGCTGTGTGCGCAGGTCGGATACGGTTGCGCGGCAGGGCGGTGACGAATTCGTCGTGCTGATCGAGGCGTTCCAAGGCCCGGACGACCTCGCCCAGGTTGCCGAAAAGATCCTCGTCGAGGTCGCGGAGCCGATGACGGTGTACGGCAGGGAATTTCAAATCACGGCGAGCATCGGCGTGAGCACCTGTCCGGTCGACGGCGAAGACCTGCAGGCCTTGCTGAAGAACGCGGATATCGCAATGTACCGCGCGAAGCAGCAGGGCAAGAACACCTACCAGTTCTATGCCGAGAAAATGAACCCTCATTCCGTCGAGCGGCTCGAGCTCGAAGCCGCGCTGCGTCGCGCGCTGGAACGGAACGAGCTGACGTTACATTACCAGCCCAAAATCCAAGCGCGGACGGGGCGTGTCACGGGAATCGAATGTCTTTTGCGGTGGCAACATCCGACCATCGGTCCGGTCCCGCCCGATCAGATCGTGCCGCTCGCGGAGGAGACCGGCCTGATCGTTCCGATCGGGAAATGGGCGCTCCGCACCGCGTGCTTGCAGGCGCGAAAGTGGGCCGAGCAAGGGTTGCCGTTGCTCCGAATGGCGGTGAACCTGTCGGCGCGGCAATTCATGAGCCCCACGTTGCTGGATGACGTGGAGGGCACGATCGCGGAAACGGGGATGGATCCGCGCTGGATTGAGTTCGAGGTGACCGAGAGCGTGATGATGCCGGACCCGGAGCAAGCGGTGAAACTGTTGCGAAAACTCAAGGCGATCGGCGTGCGGGTCACGATCGACGACTTTGGGACCGGCTATTCGTCGCTCGCCTACCTGAAGCGCCTCCCCATCGACTGCGTGAAGATCGACGCGTCATTTGTCCGGGGCGTTCCTGTGGATGCGAGCGATGTCGCGATCACCGACACGATCCTCGCCATGTCGCGCAGCCTGGGGCTCAAGGTGGTCGCCGAGGGCGTCGAAACCCGGGACCAGATGAGCTTCCTTGAGCGCAGGGGCTGCGACGAGATGCAAGGCTACTACTTTAGCAAGCCTCTGCCGGCGGAGCAGCTGACGGTCTACCTCCGGGAGCATGCGGCGGCATCCGGGGAGAGCGGGCCGCGTGAAGCGTCGAGCCGAATCAGGCTGGTTTCGGGTGGAGAAAGGCGGATCCCCGAATGAATCGGCTTTTATGAATGAAATCGCAAAGCTGATCTTAGCGGCCTCGGCATTGCTCCTGTCCGGTGAGCTTGCGGCGCAGACCTTCAAATGCGCAAGTGCAGCCGGAAAGGTCACCTACTCCGGCACGAAGTGCAGCGAGCTCGGGCTGAAAGACGCCGGCGAGGTCAAAGACCGGCTCAATGTGAATCCAGCTTACCGGCCTCCAGTCCCGGTAGTCGGGTCGCCGCGCTCGTCCGCTCCGGCAGCGGCCGCGCAACCCGCGAACGCGCCGGCCGCCGCCGCAGAACCCGCCAATCCGGAGCGACGCTGCTTCACCGTGCATACCGCTAAGGGCAACATCATCACCCGCTGCAACGACAAGCCCGATGAATGACCGCGGCGGGTATTCATCAAGTTAAGGGATGGGGATTGCTGCACAGGCACTGCTGCGGGTACGCAACGTCGGGGTGCGCTTCGGCGGGATCGTCGCGCTCGACGACGTTTCGTTTGACGTCGCGCCCAATTGCATCGTCGGCCTGATCGGCCCCAACGGCGCCGGCAAGACCACTCTCTTCAACTGCCTGTCGCGCCTTTACCAATGCGACTGCGGAGACATCGTATTCGACGGAAGGTCTCTGCTTCGCGTTCCGCGGCACCGAATCGCCGCGCTCGGTATCGGACGGACGTTCCAGAACCTGGCGCTGTTCGGCACCATGACGGTGCTCGACAACGTGATGATCGGCCACCACTGCCGCATGCGCAGCGGCTTTCTATCCAACGCTTTGCGGCTGCCGGGCGTGGGGCGCCACGAGCGCGCGGCGACCGACAAGGCTAGCGCGCTCATCGAATTCCTTGGCCTCGAGGCGGTGGCCGGGACACGAGTATCGGATCTGCCCGTCGGCACGCAGAAACGGGTCGAGCTCGCGCGCGCCCTCGCGAGCGACCCCACGCTGCTGCTGCTCGACGAGCCGGCGAGCGGCCTGAACCACGAGGAAGTCGGCGTTCTCGGCGCGGTGATCCGCGACATCCGCGACCGGCTCGGCGTGACCATCCTGCTGGTCGAGCACCACATGAACCTGGTGATGGGCATCTCCGATCTTGTGGTGGCGCTCGACTTCGGGCGCAAGATCGCCGAGGGCACGCCCGACGAGGTGCGTGCCCACCCGGAAGTGGTTCAGGCCTACCTGGGGAGCGCACCCTGATGGCCCTGCTCGAAGTGAAGGGCCTGCGCGCCTCGTACGGCCCGAACCGGGTGCTGCACGGCATAGACTTTGCGATCGACGAGGGCTCGATCACCGCGGTACTCGGCGCCAACGGCGCCGGCAAGACGACCACGTTGCGCGCGCTGTGCGGCATGGTGAAGACCGAGGGCGATGTGCGGTTCGGCGGCGCGCGCATTGACGGCCGTTTGACCGAGGATATCGTGCGGCTGGGCATCGCCCACGTGCCCGACGGCCGCGGCACCTTCGTCAACCTGACGACCGAGGAGAATCTGAGACTGGGCGCTTACACGCGCAAGGACCGGGCGGCGGTCGAAGCGGACCTGGAGCGCGTCTTTACCTACTTCCCGCGCCTCAAGGAGCGCCTGCGCCAGCAGGCCGGCACGCTCTCGGGCGGCGAGCAGCAGATGCTCGCGGTATCGCGCGCGCTGATGCTCAGGCCGAAGCTGCTTCTGCTCGACGAGCCGTCGTTCGGGCTGGCGCCGCTCCTCGTGCGCGAGCTTTTCGAGATCATGCGGACCGTCAACCAGCGCGAGCGGGTGAGCATTCTGCTGGTCGAGCAGAACGCCGCGATGGCGCTAGCCCTCGCCAACCGTGCCTACCTCATCGAGACCGGACGGGTCGTGCTTTCCGGTGCCGCCGCTGAGATCAAACGCGACGACGCCGTGCGGCGTTCGTATCTCGGATACTAGGAGGAGGACCGTGGACGCCTTCATCCATCAGGTTCTCTCGGGGCTCGCCACCGGCGGCATCTATGCCAGTCTCGCGCTCGCACTGGTGATGATCTATCAGGTGACGCACCTGGTGAACTTCGCGCAGGGCGAGATGGCGATGTTCTCGACCTACGCCGCCTGGAGCCTGATCAACGCCGGCATGGGCTACTGGCCGGCCTTCCTGCTCACCGTGCTGCTCGCGTTCGCACTGGGCGTGGTGATCGAGCGCGTGGTGATCCGGCCGGTCGAGAACGCACCAGTGCTTGCGATCGTGGTCATTTTCATCGCGCTGCTTGTGATCCTCAACAGCGCGACCGGCTGGATCTACAGCTACACCATCAAGACCTTCCCGAGCCCGTTCCCCAAGGAGCCTTTGTTCGGCAATACTTACGTTTCCTCGCACGAGCTCGGCGCAATCGGCGTCACCTTGGTGGTACTGGCGCTGATTTATGTCTTCTTCCGCTTCACCCCGCTGGGACTCGCAATGCGCGCCGTGGCGCAGAACCCGGAATCGAGCCGGCTGGTGGGCATTCGCGTGGGCTGGATGCTCGCCCTCGGCTGGGGGCTCGCGGCCGCCGTCGGCGCCGTCGCCGGCATGATGATCGCGCCCATCGTGTACCTCGATCCGAACATGATGGGCGGCATCCTGCTCTACGCGTTCGCCGCGGCGCTGCTCGGCGGCATCGACAGCCCCGGCGGCGCCGTGGTCGGCGGTTTCGTGGTCGGCGTGCTCGAGAACGTGCTCGGCGCCTACGTGATCGGCAACGACCTCAAACTCTCGGTGGCGCTGGGGCTCATCATCGGCGTGCTGCTGGTGAGGCCCTCCGGCTTCTTCGGCAAGGTTCACGTGACCCGCGTATGACGCGACGCGCCTCCATCGGCATTGCGGTGCTCATCGCGATCGCGTGCGTGCTGCCTTTCGTGGTCAGCAACTACCGCACGTTCCAGCTCACGCTCGTGCTGGTCTACGCGATCGCGCTCCTCGGGCTCAATATCCTCACTGGCTACAACGGCCAGATCTCGCTCGGGCACGGCGCCTTCTACGCGATCGGCGCGTATACCGCGGCCGTCCTGATGGACCGACTCGGCGCGCCCTACTGGGCGACCATTCCCGCTGCGGGCGCGGTGTGCCTGGTAGCCGGATTCCTCTTTGGGCTGCCGGCATTGCGCCTGGAGGGCCTGTACCTCGCGCTCGCCACCTTCGCGCTCGGCGTTTCCATGCCGCAGCTCCTCAAGTACCACCACCTCGAGAAATGGACAGGCGGCGTGCAGGGCATCGTGATCGCCAAGCCCGAGCCGCCCGCCTTCCTGCGCGAGGCCGGTTTGCAGATGAATCCCGACCAGTGGCTCTACTTCTTCGCCCTCGCGGTGGCCGCGATGATGTTCGTGCTCGGATGGAACCTGCTGCGCGGGCGCGTCGGGCGCGCGCTCATCGCGATCCGCGACCAGCACATCGCAGCCGAGGCGATGGGCATCAACAACTCGCTCTACAAGTCGCTCGCCTTCGGCGTGTCGGCCATGTATACCGGCGTCGCCGGGGCGCTGGGCGCGATCGCGGTGCAGTACGTCGCGCCCGACAGCTTCACCATCTTCCTTTCCCTGGTTTTCCTGGTCGGGATCGTGGTCGGCGGGCTCGCGTCCATTTCGGGTGCGCTCTACGGCGCGCTCTTCATCCAGTTCGTGCCGAACGTCGCGGACGAGATCTCGAAGGCCGCCCCGTGGGCGATCTTCGGCCTGTTCCTGATCGGCTTCGTGTACCTGATGCCGTCGGGGGTCGCGGGTGCCGTGCGCATGCTGCTGGTGCGACTCATGCGAAAAGGGGCAAAATAGCGGTCCCGGCCCGGCGAAACGGGCGGCGTAACTCAAAGGACGAACTCACCATGAAACGCAAGCTCGTTCCGATCGCAGCACTGCTTGCCGCCGCGCTCGCGTCCCCGGCGACCCTCGCGCAGAAGAAATACGATCCGGGCGCGTCCGACGCCGAGATCCGCATCGGCAACACCAATCCCTACAGCGGCCCGGCCTCGGCCTATGGCACGATTGGCAAGACGATCGCCGCCTACTTCAAGATGCTCGACGACCAGGGCGGCATCAACGGCCGCAAGATCAACTTCATCTCGTACGACGACGCCTACAGCCCGCCGAAGACGGTGGAAATGGTGAGGAAGCTGGTCGAGCAGGACAACGTGCTGTTCGTGTTCCAGACGCTCGGTACGCCGTCGAACACGGCGATCCACAAGTACATGAACATGAAGAAGGTGCCGCAGCTCCACGTCGCGACCGGCGCCTCGAAGTGGAACGACCCGAAGAACTTCCCGTGGACGATGGGCTGGCAGCCGAACTACCAGACCGAGGCGCGCATCTACGCCAAGCACATCCTGCAGACCAAGCCCGACGTCAAGATCGGCGTCCTCTACCAGAACGACGACTACGGCAAGGACTATCTGAAGGGCCTGAGGGACGGGCTCGGCGACAAGGCCGCCAAGATGATCGTCGCCGAGGTCTCGTACGAGGTGAGCGATCCGACCGTGGACTCGCAGATCGTGCAGCTGCAGGCTTCCGGCGCCAACGTTTTCTTCAATGTCGGCACTCCGAAGTTCGCGGCGCAAGCGATCCGCAAGGCCTACGACATCGGCTGGAAGCCGGTCCAGTATCTCAACAACGTCTCTACGTCGATCGGCGCGGTGCTCACGCCTGCGGGGCTGGAGAAGTCGGTGGGCATCATCACCACCGCCTATCTCAAGGACTACAGCGACGCGCAGTGGGCGAACGACCCGGCGGTGAAGAGGTGGGAAAGCTTCATGAAGAAGTACTACCCCGCGGGCGATCTGAACGACGTCTCGAATCTGTACGGCTACACCGTGGCGCGCACCCTCGAGCAGGTGCTGAAGCAGTGCGGCGACAACCTGACGCGCGAAAACGTGATGAAACAGGCCGCTTCGATGAAGGGGCAGTACATCGATACGCTGCTGCCGGGAATCACCATCACGACCAGCGACAGCGACTACGCTCCGATCGAGTCGGTGCAGATGCAGCGCTTCAACGGCAAGCGCTGGGAGCGGTTCGGCGAGGTGATGGGTAATTAGTTACGCCGGACGGGCGGGCGGCCGCTATGCGCTCGCCTGCCTGGTGTTCTCCTGCTCCTGCAGCAGGCGCCACTGCACTTTGCCGGTGGCCGATTTCGGCAGCGCATCGACGAACTCGACGATGCGCGGATACTTGTACGCGGCCATCTGCTTCGACGCCCAGCCGATGATGTCCTGTCCCGATACTTTGCCGCGCGCATCGGGCTTCAGCACGACCACCGCTTTCACCGTCTCGCCGCGGTGCGGATCGCGCGCCGCAATGACGCACGCCTCCTGCACGGCGGGATGCTGATACAGCAAGCTCTCCACTTCCGCCGGCCAGACCTTGAAGCCGGAGGCATTGATCATGCGCTTCAGCCGATCGACCAGGAAGAAGTAGCCGTCCTCGTCCGTGCGCGCGAGATCGCCGGTGCGGAAGAAGCGCTTGCCGTCGATCTCGACGAACGCTTCCGCCGTCGCTTTCGGATTTTTCCAGTAGCCGACCAGCACTTGCGGCCCGTTCACGATGATCTCGCCGACCTCTCCGGGGGGCAGCTCGCGGAAGGTTTCCGGATCGACCACGCGCGCGTCGACGTCGAAAATCGGTATGCCGAGGCACTGCTTCTTCGGCCGCTCCGGCGGATTGATGTGGCTGGGCGCCATCGTTTCCGTGAGCCCATAGCCCTCGACGAACTCGATATTGAACTTCTCTTGCAGCCGCTTGGCGACGGCCTCGGGCATGGCCGCGCCCCCGCCGCTCAAGCGTTCGAGACTCTTGAGGTCGTAGTCTAAGACTTTGGGATTGGCGAGAAAATCCACCACCATCGTCGGTATGCATTGCCAGGCGGTGATCCTGTAGCGCTGGATTAGCTGCGCCGCCACTTCGCGATCCCAGCGCGGCAGCAGGACGATGCTGTTGCCCGAGTAGATCGTCCCGTTCATGCTGCCCTGCATGCCGGTCACGTGGAAAAACGGCAGCACCGCCAGCGTCGACTGGCTGGGGTCGGGGCCGAACCAATGCACTCCCGCAACCAGCGTGTACATCACGGTGCGATGCGTGTGCATGCATCCCCTGGGACGGCCGGTGGTACCGGAGGTGTAGGGCATGACGCAGAGATCGTCGGGACGGGCGGTGATCGGCCCGGGGCGGAGGTTGCGCGCCATGGCGTCGCTCCATAGCGCCACCCCGGGATCGCCGATGGGCTGGCGCGGCGCCGCGACGAGCTCCGGGATGCGCAGATCGGTCGCTTGCTTCAAATAGTCCGAGTACGCCGCGACGATGACGCGTTTCAACTCCCGGCCGATCAGCGGCTTCACCTGCGGATAGAGCTCCTGGGCGACGAGCGCGGTCTCGGCGTCGCTGTCGATGACATACTGGCGCAGCTCGTTCGTCAGGTTCATCGTATTGATCGGCACCACCACCGCGTTGGCGCGCATGATGGCGTAGTACGCAATGACGAACTGCGGGCTGTTCTGCATGAAGAGCAGCACGCGATCGCCCTTCTTTACGCCGCATTCGCGCTCGAGGAACCCGGCCATGCGCTCGGCTTCGTCTTTCAGCTCGGGGAAGGTGATCGAGGTGTCGTAGTAGATCAAATACGGTTTCTTCGGATGGCGATGGGCCGAAACCTCGAGATTGTAAAAGACGTTCGTCTCCGGTATCACGAGATGTCGCGGCACGTTTTTGGGCCAGTAGGCGAGATGACGGTCGGACATGGCTTCTCCCTCCTCCGATAATTCCTAGAGACGATAGCAGTATCCGCCGGGCCGGCGCTAGATGAGCTTGATCAGCTGCTTGCCGAAATTCTTGCCGCTCAGCAGGCCGATGAAGGCCTGGGGCGCATTGCGCAATCCCTCGACCACGCTTTCCCGGTACTTGAGCCGCCCCTCCCGCAGCCATTGCTCGAGATCCTTGTTCGCGGCCGGGTGGCGCGCCGCATGATCCGAAACGATGAACCCCTGCAACTTCACGCGGTTCGTCAAGAGCGCCCCGATGTTTTTCAGGCCGTAGGGCTCGCTCAGGTTGTATTGCGAAACGAGCCCGCACAACGGGATACGGGCAAACGGGTTCAGGCGCCGCAGCACGGTGTCGAGGATCTCCCCCCCGACGCACTCGAAATAGATGTCGATGCCCTTCGGCGTCGCGTGGGCCAGATCATCCGCCGGCCGGCCCGCCTTGTAGTCCACGCACGCGTCGAAGCCGAGCTCCTCGACGACGTAGCGGCACTTTTCGCGTCCGCCGGCGATGCCGACCGCACGGCAGCCCTTGATCTTCGCGATCTGCCCGACCACGCTTCCGACCGCGCCCGAGGCGGCGGACACGACCACGGTTTCGCCGCTCTTAGGCTGGCCGATGTCGAGGAGACCGATGTACGCGGTGCGGCCCGGCATGCCGACGACGCCGAGATAAGCCGAGATCGGGATGTCGGTGCTTTCGATCTTGCGCACGTTCGTGCCGTCGCTCACGCCGTACGCCTGCCACCCGGTACGCGCGACCACTTTGTCGCCCGGCTTGAAGCCGGTGTGCCGCGACGCGATGACTTCGCCCGCCGCCTCGCCTTCCATCACCTCGCCGATTCCGACCGGTTTGGCATACGATTTCGCATCGTTCATGCGTCCGCGCATGTAGGGATCGAGCGAAAGATAATGGGCGCGGACCAGAAATTGCACGTCGCGGATGCCGGGGACCGCAGTCTCGACGATGTGAAAATCGCTCTCCTGCGGAGCGTCCTTCGGCCGGCGAGCCAGCAATACCTGTACGTTCTTTTCG
>WNGC01002539.1_pt1 | contig 13721 bp, 10 predicted proteins | sample 5400051 | NCBI WGS metagenome assembly WNGC01 (sample SAMN13153368, study PRJNA577476) | soil metagenome | isolation source: 20 cm soil or saprolite under grassland replicate 2 | place: USA:California | collected 2016-06-15 | reverse complement strand
CAGCACAGCGAACGCGCTCAGCAGGAACATCGTCAGCCGCCGCTGGGCAAGCGATTCAGACAAGCGCTGTTCCAACGTTGAAACCTCGAACACCGGCACTTCTCGATTCACTGACCGGATGATCGTGCGCAGCGCAGGCACAAGGCCAGCCGGATTGCCAGTCGTGGCAATCACGATGTTGAAGGCGACCGCTTGATTCTTCCGTGAAGGATCTGATCGATGCTGACCACTTGTTCAGGGCGAGGAATCGGAAGCAGACGCAGCGCGGCGCCGTTCAGCACGGAAAAGATTCCCACATTGATTCCAACGCCCAGAGCAATCGCCAACACGGCGGCCGCTGTAAATCCTGGGTTCTGCCGCAGCATCCGCAGGCCGTAACGCAAATCCTGGAAAAAGTTCTCAACGAGATTCACGCCGCGAGCGTCACGGCATTTCTCTTTGGTTTGCTCGATACCACCCAGTTCGAGTCGCGCACGGCGGTGCGCCTCTTCTTGCGTCATCCCTTTTGCCACGTATTCCTCGGTTTTTCGTTCGAGGTGCTCGCGCAGCTCGTCGTCCAATTCCTGGTCCGCTTGTGCCCAGCGGAATAACGACCGCAGCCGCAGCGGAATCGTGTAAATCCAATGCTCCGGTCGCATTCTCTGACCCTCCTTTACTCGTTCCTCAGAGCCACCATGGGATCTACACCCATAGCGCGGCGGGGGGAACGAGTGTGGCTATAAGCCCGAATAATCCAAGCACGGCAACTGCTAATGCAATGGGTACGGGATCGTACGGATTGAGTCCGTAAAGCTGACTGCTCAGGACGCGACTCGTGGCAAGAGACAGCGGTATGCCCAAAATCAGCCCCTAGATGATGAGCAGGAATGCGCCTCGTAGCACGAGGCGGAGAACGTCGGCCCAGCTGGCGCCGAGCGCCATGCGCACGCCAATCTCGTGGGTGCGGCGTCCGACGTTCGTCGCACCAATCCCGAGCGCCAGCGTAAGGACCGTTGTCGTGGTGAATGTTGGAGCCATTCGCAACTGTCGCAAAGTGTGGCGCAAATCCTGAACCAGGTCCTGAATCCAGTTCACTCTTCGCGCGTCGCGGCACTTCTCTTTGGTTTGCTCGATACCGCCCAGATCGAGCCGCGCACGGCGGTGCGCCTCTTCTTGCGCCATCCCTTTTGCGACGTATTCTTCGGTTTTTCGTTCGAGATGCTCGCGCAGCTCGTCATCCAATTCCTGGTCCGCCTGCGCCCAGCGAAACAACGACTGCAGCCGCAATGAAATCGTGAATAGCCAATGCTCTGGTCGCATTCTCAGGCCCTCCCTCACTCGTATCTAAGGGCAACCATGGGATCGACCTTCATCGCCCGCCGCGCTGGGACAAATGCAGCGAGGAGACTTGCCCCGCCCAAAATTAGCGAGGAGAGGAGCCATGAAACTAGACCGTGGTCGCGAACGTCGAAAAGAAGGTTGCGCAGACTGTGTGAAAAGACGACCGCAAGGACGCCCCCTGATAACCCGCCAATCGCCGACACTCTCAGCGCTTGGCCGAGTACCATCGCAAAAACATCCCCTCTCGATGCCCCAAGAGCCATCCGCACGCCAAACTCGCTCGTTCTGCGGGCTACGCGAAATGACTGCACACCATAGACGCCAATAGCTGCAAGTACCACTGCTAATATTCCGAACGCCGAAGTAAGTCTTGCCAGCAAATATTGCGTTTGGAAGGTGTGTGCGTAGGCTTCATCCAACGGGGTGATCGTTGATATGGGCAATTGTGTGTCGACCGCCCGAAGAGCCGTTCGAACACCAGCAATTTCGGCCGAAGCTCGATTGATCGTGCGAACTTCGAGGGAGCCCCTTGTAGGAAAGTGCTGCGCTACAGGAAGAAAAATAAGCGGAGGAGGAGGGCGGCGGACATCATCGACACGAACATCAGCGATTTCGCCCACGACTAAATACGTAGCATCATCTGGCACGTTCCCAAAACCTACGCGATGTCCAACGGGATTTTCATTTGGACCGAAAAGCCTTGTCGCCAACGTGCGGTTCACGATTGCAACGTCGGCGGTGGTCGGCCGATCTTCGTTATCAAACTCACGGCCGCGCAAGAGCGGTATGCCCATAGCCCGAAAGTATCCAGGACCAACGTCGTCTTGATGAGACTCCGTTTCACCTGAAATTCCAGCCGCATGAACGGGGGTATTCCAGAGACAATTCGGCGGAGGGCACGTGTCCTGTACTGCAAAGCGAACGCCTGGCAGAGACCGGAGGCGGTTGAGCATCTCCGGATAAAGTGCCGCTAATGCAGCATCGCCGAAATTCGAATTGTAGAAATCAAAGCGGACTGTGAGAACGTGCTGCCGATCAACGCCGGCGTTTAGCCCGTTCAAGTTCCTCAATGTGCGCACAAACATCGCTGCTAGGCTCAAGAGCAATACGCACAGCGCAATCTGTGCGCCGAGCATCGTGTCGCCGCCATCGTTAGCTCCAGCGCCGATTGATCCCCGGGCCGAGGTAAGACCTACTGAGGGCAAGGCTTCAGCAAGCAGTAATTTTCTGGCCGGAAGCATCTGAAACAGGACCAGCGCGATCAACAGGGAAATCGAGCAAAACACATAGAGATCTAGACCAAACCGCAAATTCACATGAATTGGCCGATCTGAAGACAGGCGGACTAGCGTGGATCCGAGCACATGCGCTATCCCTAGGCTCAGGAGTCCGCCGCAAGCACCGAGCAGGATCATCTCGGCCACCAACTGTTGCAGCAGGCGCTGCCGACTCGATCCAAGAGCCGAGCGAATAGCAAACTCATGACTCCTTCGCAGCATTCTTGTGCGTTGCAGATTCGCCAGGTTTAGGCAGGCAATTAGAAGGAGCAGGCCCACCATTCCCATCAACACAAGCAGGGGTTTGGAGTAAGTTTCCGATAGAAGTCCCTCGTTGGATGCCGCCGGTAGAAGTAAAAGGTTTGTATTCCCCGCCGCTGCTTTTTGCTCCGGCGACGCGAATCTCTCGTAGAGTTCGCGATCCGGCTCGAATGCCGCATTCCATCGCGCTAGAGCTGAAGCGGCTTCTCCCGGAGGCACTCGGGCGATGAATGTGAGCCAGAACAAGGCAATCTGCTGGTTATACGGTTTGCTGAGATCCTTGTGACTCCCGTCACCGGGAGAATCGAAAGGTCCGATGTAACGAACGTCGTGTTGAGCTTCGAGCGGCAGCCACAAGTCGGGGGCGTCACCTGGAATCACTCCATCAAAGTTCGGCGCAGCGACTCCGACGATGGACACGAGTGTTCCGTTTAATACCTGAGATCGGCCCAATATGCCGTGGTCAGCATTGAAATGTGCCTGCCAGAAGCCATAGCGAAGCACGACGGGCCATCCATCGCTCGACGCTGTGTCATCGTTACGGTCCAACACCCTACCAACCGAAGCAGACACGCCAAGCACAGAAAAGAAATTTGTGGAAACTAACTGCAAGCTCACTGGTGATACAGGAGCGGCAATGTAAGCCGCGAGCTCGCCCTCTGCCAGAGCTGAGTGCGCCGCAAGTCTCGGACCGTCAACTTGACCTGCCATTGATTCTCGTAGATGTTGAAACGCCGGCTGGGAATACAGAAATGCTCCATCATTGGGCGTTCTCATCCCGTGTAGAACAAAGATTTCATGGGGCGACGGAACAGATAAGGAAGGGAAGACCACCGCTCTCAATAAATTGAAGATAGAGGTGTTTGCGCCGACGCCGAGCCCTAACGTAAGGATGGCGATACTTGTAAACACCGGAGACTTCCACAGCATCCGCAATCCGAAGCGGATATCTTGCAGAAACGCTTCTAACCATGCTCCTGTGCGTACTGACCGCACGTTTTCTTTCGCCTGCTCCACGCCGCCCAGTTCGAGTCGCGCGCGACGCCACGCCTCTTCTTGCGTCACCCCCTGCGCGACGTATTCCTCGGTTTTTCGTTCGAGGTGCTCGCGCAGCTCGTGGTCCAATTCCTGGTCCGCCTGCGCCCAGCGAAACAACGACCGCAACCGCAGCGGAATCGTGAATAGCCAATGCTCCGGTCGCATATCCCCGATCCTCCTTTACTCGTACCTCAGGGCAACCATGGGATCCACGCGAATTGCCCGCACCATAAAAACCACCATAAACAACTATGACGTCGCGTTACTTTCACTTCTCAGGAATACGTTTCAATGAAACTCTAAGAGCCTCCGCTCTGCCTTCTATTTCGCGTTTCCCCCGGCCAGTGATCTGATCCCCTTGAGCTTCCATCTCAAAGTGCAGCGTTTTCTCACCCAATGGGATGTCAAACGTCAGCTTGTCGCCTTCCACTTTCCCATTTTCAAGCGGGTGCTGCTCGCTCTCATTAGGTCCTACGCTTCCGGACAGCTTCTTTCCATCCTGCTGTAGGATCATGTAGACGGGCTTGGAGTCGGTTTGCCCTTCTGGTTCCAGAGTCCCCGACCACCTGCCGGTAACATTCGTGGCGCCGACCGCAGTAGTCGAAAGCAGTACAGCCAGCAGAAGACTCTTGAAAAAAGATTTCATGGATGCCCTCCCCGGAATGAAATTCCACACGCGTCATGTCTCGCCACCTCTGGGCGCGTCTGGAATGTGCCTATTTCACTCATACCTTAGCGCCACCATGGGATCGACCTTCGAGGCCCGCCTCGCCGGAAGAAAACCGGCCAGCGCAGCCGCAGTTAGCATCAGCAAACTGGCGCCAACAATCGTGAGCGGGTCGGCTGCGCTGACGCCATACAGCATGCTGGAAGCGGCTCGTCCGGCCGCAACCTCCAAAGCCAGACCGATGACTACGCCGATGGCAGTCAAACGCAGGGCCTCTCCGAGGATCGGCGCGATCACGTCCGCGCGATCTGCGCCAAGCGCCATGCGAATCCCGATCTCTCCCGTTCGCCGCATCGTCGAGTATGCGATCAAGCCATATAGCCCCACCGACGCCAGCAACAGCGCGAGCAAGCCGAACAATGAAGCAAGCCACGCGATCATTCGTGGCTCTACCAAACTTTCTTGTACCTGCTGCGTCAAGGTCTTTACGCCGTAGAGTGGCAGATTTTTTTCCACCGCCAGCAACTCCCGTCGAATGGCATTCGTCATTGCCGTAGGCTCAGTTGCGGTGCGCACTTCCAGCGTCATATGGCCCATCAGAGACGCGGGTAAGTCGGCCTGCAAGAACGAGAAGTAAACAACGCGGACAGGCGGCTCGTCTAAACGCCTTTGCTTCGAGTCCTTCACGACGCCTACAATCTGAAATTGCCCAAGGTTTTGATCTGCGCCAAGACCGATGGTGCGGCCGAGGGCCTTCTGCACGCCATTCTGCTCACCAAAAAACTGGTGCGCAAACGTTTCGTTGACGATAGCCACTTTCGGCGCGGTCTCGTTGTCTTGGTCGCGAAAATCTCGCCCCAGCAGAATAGGAATGCCAACAGTTTGAAAAAACCTAGGGCCCACCGGGTTGAACCTGCTTACCATGCGTTCCCCGGGCTGGGGCACATACCCCGGCACGCTGACGATGCTACCCCAGGTCCCGCGGGTCACTAATCCACCTCGAGATACGCTCGCCGCCATAACTCCAGGCACCGCTTCGGCGTGTTGCTGCAAATTCTTGTAGAGACCAACAAGGCGTGATCCTTCGTATCCGATCAGTGTCGGGTCCAAAGAGAACACCAACACGTGTTCTGGTCGAAAGCCAAGGTCCACGCTTAGAAGCTCCTGAAGACTCCGGGTGAATAGCCCCGCCGCGAAAAGCAGCACCATAGATAGCGTCACCTGCGAAACAACCAACCCGCTGCGCAGGCGATTTCGGCTCGCCTGTGTTATCGGGCTTTGCCGCGCTCCGCCCTGAAGCCTTTCTACCAGGCTGATCCGCGTGGCGCGCAAAGCAGGCATCAAGCCGAACAGCACACCGGCCAGTATCGAAATCCCGGCGGCAAATACAAAAATTCGCGTGTCCGGCGAGAGGTCCAGAGAGACCCCTTCCGGCACAAGTTTCAATGAACCTTGGGTTCCCCAAGACGCGAAAAGAAATCCCGCAGCGCCTCCCAGCAATGCAAGCAAGAGACTTTCGGTAACAAGTTGCCGAATCAATCTTCCTCGTCCGGCCCCGATCGAGAGGCGCACGGCGATTTCCTTCTGCCGTGCCGCTCCTCTGGCAAGAAGCAAGTTCGCAACGTTGGTGCAAGCAATGAACAGAACCAGCCCAACCAAGGTCATGAGTAATGTCGGCTCCCTCCAAGCCGTCGATTTGCTACGCGCAGAGATCCCCCAGGCGCCCGGTTCGAGCTTGATTCTTAAGCCCTCCGTTCGCAAGCCCGTGGGAAGGCCGCGCGCTTCTACGTAGTGCTTAAAGATTGCGGACAGATCTGCGGTTGCCTGCTCGGCGCTGACGCCAGGTCGCAGGCGCGCCAAAGCGGCGAGCCACCAAGAGCCCGGGTTGCTCAGTTCTGTGCTTCCCAAGTTGAGCTGGGGATACATGGCCATCGGAACTGTGATGTCGGGGGAACGGCCGACCTCGATCCCAGAGAATCGCAGTGGTGTCACGCCGATGATGGTGAAAGGAATCCCGTTCAAGTAGATCGTCTTGCCGATGGCAGAAGGACTCAGGGCAAAACGGCGCTTCCAGTAACCGTAGCTAATCACCGCCACAGGATTTTGGCCCGGGACTTTGTCCTCTGCGGCTGTGAAGGTTCGCCCCGCGACAGCCTCGACGCCTAACGTAGAAAAGTAGCTGCCCGAAACATACTCGCCGCCGCCCGGCACCAGCTCCGCTTGGCCGTCCACACTCACGTTCATGGCGCCACCAGCCCTGACAAAGACTCCGGCGAGCGTTCGATTCTCATCCCGGACGACTTCGTAGAGCGGATAAGAAAAGCCAAGGTCGCCGTTGGGAGTATTGGTGGGATTAATAAAAACCAATTCGTTCGGCCTTTCCACCGGAAGGGTCCGCATCACCATCGCGTCAACATAGGAAAAGATCGCCGTGTTGGCGCCTATGCCGAGCGCGAGGGTGATGACTGCGGCGGCAGTGAAGCCCGGAGACTTACGCAGCATGCGGAAGCCGTAGCGAGTGTCCTGAATGAAGTCCTGAATCCAGTTCACGCGGCGAGCATCGCGGCATTTCTCTTTGGTCTGCTCGATACCGCCCAAGTCGAGTCGCGCACGGCGGTGCGCCTCTTCTTGCGTCATCCCTTTTTCGACGTATTCCTCGGTTTTTCGTTCGAGGTGGTCGCGCAACTCGTCGTCCAATTCCTGGTCCGCCTGCGCCCAACGGAACAAAGACCGTAACCGTAGCGGAATCGTGAACAGCCAATGCTTAGGTCGCATACTTCAACCTCCGTTCGGGGTTCGGGGCCAAGCGACGCTCACGCCTCTTTCAGTTTAATAACCCGCGAAATGGCGCTCGAAAGCCTGCCCCAGTTGTCTGCTTCCTTTTCGAGCTGTCGCCGCCCCAGCCGTGTCAGCGAATAGTATTTCGCCCGCCGTCCATACTCGGACGTTTTCCATTCGGCTGTAATCCAACCCTCTTGCTCCAGCTTGTGCAGAGACGGGTACAGCGATCCGTCGCTCACCTGCAAAACGTCGCCCGACACCTGCTTTAACCGCTGGCTCACAGCGAAACCGTTCATCGGCTCAAGCGCAAGAATTTTCAGTAGCAACATGTCCAACGTGCCCTGTACCAGGTCAGAAGGTTTGCTCATTCTATGTCCTCGGTAACCGAGACTAGCACCTCTTCCATCGGTAAGCAAGGGAAGATGTTTTGCTGGGCGCGAGATTTCGGTGCGGAATGCGGTGCAAAAAAACCCCGAGAGGCCGAGATAGAACCGAGGCCTCTCGGACTTGAGATGTTGTTGTCTTTACTTCGGCTGTTTGCGGCGCGACGATTTAGCTGTGGACAGCTTGTTGGCTGGTTGGCCTTGTTTCGCCGCCTCGTTTTTGGCTTGTGAAGACTCCGTTTGGACCGCTGCGGCTATCTTCGCGGAATCGACCTTGTACCGTGCTGCTGTGTGGGCAAGGTTCGAGTCCTTCGCGAGCGATTGCCTCGGGTCGTAGCCGGGCAATACAGGTCGGAGACAAGAGCGCAGACGACGAGGAAATGGCTAGGTTTACGAGAAGAAGGTCAGAGTTAGCGCTGAATTGCGTATCGGATTGAGTGCTTCAATAATTTACTCCACAAAAGTTATGCGTGACACTGTCAACCGTTGCAACGAGCATGTTAGATTGAGGGAATGACGAAGCAATGTTTATTCTGCGATAACAAAGCGAACAGCAAAGCACTAGCGTTTATCGGTACTGACCTAGCTGCTGGCTGACTTCCGGTTTTGCCCGTAGTTGCAAAACATACGGGCGAACAGCCAGAATTTTTAGGTGTTACAGTGTCTCCCGTTTGGAAGAAGGGTCAACGAAAATTGCTAAACAGCACCACGTCGCGGGACGCCGTTGCACGGGTTACCGCTAGCCTCTTGCCGTCTGGCGACCAGGCGTATGCAACGACGTGACCCGAATGGGTCAGCTGGCGCGGCGGACCTCCGGAAACGGACTGCATCCACAGATCCGTAGTACCTTCCCGCTCTAGTGGAAACAGGAGTGCCTTTCCGTCAGGTGTCCACCGCAGACCCCCTTGCGCGTTGTCCGGGAGGGCACCAAAAGGAACGCGGAATGTTCTCTCCACCACTCGTGTTCGTGAATTCATGACTGCGAGCGTGATTTGCATGCTGCGTTCCTCTTCGACCAGTATGAGTCCGATTTGCTCGCCATCGGGAGAGTACCGCCCAAACACCCCGGGATAGGTCTTACCTAATAGATTCTCGACGGTCCCACCCGCGATGGGAGCTCTCGCAAGATTCATGCCTTTCTCAGATTGTGAGGAGTAGATCATGGAATTGCCATCTGGAGAACAATCCGGATCATCCGCACCTTTGTTTGTAGAAAGCGCCTGGTAGTTTCTACCGGTTATGTCTACGCGCCAAATGCCTCCATTCATTCTCCGCAGTAAAAGGAAGCTACCGCTGCCGCAGACAGAAAAGCCACCCCACGGCAGGTCCCCTTTGCCATCGAATATCGCGACGCGATCTCTTCCATTCGCTTGCGTCAGCCAGAATCGCGACTGCATATCCTCGGAAAGCAGTTGGCCGTCGGGCATCCACGCCAGCGCGAGACCATCAGATTTGTTTGTGCTGAACGGTGTAACTTGATCGGCTTGGGATGGTGCGCCGACAGAGATGCTATAGGATTCCTGATATTGCAACGCGGCAAATTGCTTGCCGTCCGTGGTAATCGTTACTCTGGAATAGTCGCTCAGGTCGTTCGTAAGCCGTTGGATCTCTCCCTTCGGATAGGGCTGCAGCCAAATCTGCGCGTGCTGCTCGTTAGTCTGGGCGTTCACCAGAAGTCCATTCTGGTCGGGAAGCCAGGAAGCGCCAAAGGCGTTGGCAAACGGCAGAACCACCGGCGGGCCGCCCTCAGTGGGACAGATAATGACGGAGGCACCGCTAGTTTCAGAATTGATCGTAGAGGCAATCCACTTCCCATCTCTCGACCACGAAGGCAGTTCGTAGGACCAGAACTTGCCGAGCTTTGCTCTTACCGGGTCGCAGACCACGCGCTCGTCGGTTCCGTCACTGTTCGCCACCAACAATTGCGATCGTTGCGGCATTAGCCCTCGAATGAAGGTCACTTCCTTTCCATCCGGCGAGACGCCGAGACCAACATCTACATCTTGCACCAGGAGTCTCGCCACTCCTCCCAGCGCGGGGACAACATAAGCATCTCGGATTGCGTCTTCATTTCTGCGATCACGCAGAAAGTATAGGTAGTCACCATCAGGAGAAAAGGCCAAGCCACCGTAACGGCCGTCGGAGGCCGCTATGATGTTCACGGCGCTTTCCGTCGCCACTTGCCGCACCCAAAGGCTACTCTGCGGCCCGTCTCTCACAGAGTAAGCGACGTAGCGTCCATCCGGTGAAATCGCTGCCGTCCCGATTTTCCCACTGTCAGTGAGCATTGCAATTTTCATGTTCTGAAAGTTCGACGCCACCAGGCGCGTAATGCTCCCTCCTCGATGCAAAAAGAAATACACGCCCAGCAATCCCGCTGCGACAACTCCCGCCAGCACTCCTGCAATCCGGTAGGCCTGTCGGCTCCAGCGCGCCGGTACAGCAATACCTACAGCCACGGCTCTCCGCGATTCACTGTCGCGTTTCAGCCGTTGGAGGTCGGTGCGGAAGTCTGAGGCATTCTGATAACGCAGCCTGCGGTCTTTCTCCAGCGCTTTGCCAATGATGTGCTCCAGCTCCGGCGACACCGCCGGGTTCACTCGTGCTACTGGCATAGGCCCGCGGTTTAGAATGGCCTCGTGAATGAGCGCCGCGCTGTTTCCCTGAAACGCCATCCGACCCGTGGCCATTTCGTAGAGAACCGCGCCGAAGGAGAATAGGTCCGTTCGTGCATCCAGTTCTTCGCCTCGCGCCTGCTCCGGCGACATGTACGCGATCGTGCCCAAGGTGCTGCCGGGGCTCGTCAGAAAGTCAGAATCTACTTGTGTTGCGAGCGTCCCGTCGCTCCCCATGGCACTTTTCGCGGAACTTACTTTGGCAAGACCAAAATCGAGAATCTTGGCGCGTCCTCGTCCCGTGACAAATATGTTCGCTGGCTTGATGTCCCGGTGGATGACTCCCTTGCTGTGCGCAGCATCCAGTGCGTCGGCGATCTCGATGCCTATCTGTAGCACTTCTTCCTGCTCCATCGGGCGACCGCCGATGGTATTCTTCAGCGTCTTGCCTTCCAAATACTCCATGGCAATGAAACGGTTGCCTCCGTCTTGCCCGATCTCGTGAATGGTGCAGATGCTCGGATGGTTTAGTGAGGACGCCGCGCGCGCTTCTCGTCGAAACCGCTCCAGCGCTTGCGGATCTTTCGCCAACTCATCGGGAAGAAATTTCAGCGCCACGAAGCGCCCCAGATCGGTATCCTCGGCCTTATACACGACGCCCATTCCGCCGCCACCGAGCCTGTCGACGGCCTTATACACGACGCCCATTCCGCCGCCACCGAGCCTGTCGATGATTCGGTAATGCGAAATGGTCTGTCCGATGAGCGAGTCACCGCCTTGCATTGCCAGCACATGTTAGGTTGCGGGCGAGAGTCAAGTCAACGAAGAGAAAGCAAGAGAAAGAATACGGCGAACCGCATCCGTCAGGCACTGGAGGCCACACGTCATCTTCTGGAAATGTATCGCCGTCAGTTGGGCGATGAGAAAATCCGCCGTCGATTGCGGCGCCTCGACCAGCGCCTCCTCACTGTTGCTTCACAACTGCAGAGGATCCAAACAGAGCAAAAATGAGGAAAGATTGGCCAGTTAATAATCAGAACTTGCCGGAGAGACCGTTCAGCACGCGTTTTGCCGCGATTTGTCACAATTAGTATTACATTTTTATGACAGAGAAATCGCGGGGCCCATCAAGATATCGATCGGAGTGCGAGCAGCATTCAGCGGAATCACACTTCCTAGATCCGGACTTCTGGACCCCGTAGCGGAATTCCTATCCGCACAACACGACCACGGCCACGTGAACGAAGCTCGTTGCTGGCTGTCCGCTTCCGGACAGGTACGTCCCGCATCCGAGCAAGTCTCCCGCCACCAAAGACAATGAAGTCTAGAATAGTCAACAGTTTGCGGCGATCAGCCGGAGCATGGAAATTGCCCATGAATGCGACGTCTGGCAGCAGTGCGTGTCGCAGAGGTAGCTTTATGGAATCGCCGCTTGTTTAGAAATTGAAGGTCCGTCTTTTTGGTGACCTGGGGAACGATATTCGATTCGCCCTTCGCAGTCTGAGGAAGCACGGATTGTTGTCAACTGCGGTTGTGATGACGCTCGCCTTCGGGCTCGGACTGAACGCATCGAACGGATTCAGCAAGTGGGGGAAAATTCCCGCAACCTGCTTTCTCCTTCATTCGTTGTTATTTGTCGTACTTTTGCCGCCGTTTTCTGCAATTTGCGTTACATTTTCGTGACAGACAGCTGACTCCGCGTCCGACTCGTGTTTGTCGTGAGCATCCGTCGGCTCTGAATTGTTGCCGCATAGTTATTCGTTTTTCGGCGATATTGGATCCTGCCAAATCTTCCCAACCTTCGGGCATGGGTTCGATTCCCATCGCCCGCTCCATAAAGCCTGATGCAGTTGGCTTTGAGCGGTGAAAGCTACGAACCGGAAGAAGGAGTGAATCGCGGCCAACCGAACGTTCCGGCGGCCACCATTTACTGATACAAGTAGGCAGGCTGTACCGTCGGCGATGTTCATGTTCGTTGATGAAATCGCTCAGCTTCTCCGGATCGATTTCCACCTGCATCACCACCGCTTCATCAGGTTCCACGCTCACCAGCAGCAGCTTCATGTCATTGCCGTCGGCTTTGGCGTAAATGTAGGTATGCTCGCCGCTGCGGCGCGAGAAGCTTCTCACCAGCGGCTGCCAGCCGGACGAGCCCGCTTGCTGCACCAGCTCGTCCAGCCGGTTATCCAGTTCCGGCCCGGACAAATGCTGGTCCTCAAAAATGGCCATTTTGAAGAGTTTCACCCCGCCTACGTGCGTGCACTTCACCACCACTCCCGCAAACGACATCAAAAACCGGTGATTCCGATGCACGTGATACTCCGCTTCGATGTGCCGCACGATTCTCCCGAAGTCGTCCGCCCTCAGGTTTTCCGCAAGCGCGAAAAAGCCGAAGATGATAAGCAACAGGCTGGCCGCCCGGTTAACGCTAACTGTTGTCATGGGACGCCTCCGGTGATGTCCTTTTCTTGGGATGTTCTTTCTCTTTGTTCTCGGGAATCCCGAATTTTCCACCCAGAGCGCTCAGCTTATCCAGGTCCACCGGGCCCACAATATTCACCACCGTCAGCTCCTTCGGTTCGGCCACCAAGATCGCGATGCCCGCAATGTTATTGTGGGTGTCTTTCATTACGTAAATCTCGTTGTTCTCATTGGCGCGCTTGTCCCGGTTTTCCACGATTTTGCTCCAGCCCGGTGCGGCAAGCTGCGTGCGGATTTCCTCCACATCGGCGGCGCTGTACTGGTTCGGCTGCTCGAATTCGAAGTTCTTAACGTAAATTCCCTTCAAATTCTTGATGAGGTCTTTTGCCTGGCCGCTTTCCGGATCGTCCTTATCCATATCCAGAAACTTTGCCGCCAGTTGCAGCATGTCGCCATCGAGCGTCACGTTGTTGACCTCCACCGCCTTGGCGCTCAGCTTTTCCAGGTGATCCAGCTTCAACCGCGCATCCTGCGCGCTTGCGGGAAGCGCCACGCAGAACAACGCCAGTCCCACAAGAAGCCCGACCAATCCATTCCTTCTCTCAACGATTCTCATAGCCTTATCTCCTCAGTTCACTTACGGGGCCTGCGACGTCTTCACTCGTTCGATAACGTGGTTCAACTTCGCGTTCGTAATGCGCAACGCCACCAGCGCTTGCTGCTTCGCGGCTTCTCCTTCCCGCCACCCCTGAACGTTTCGGTAGTGCAAAAAGCCCAACGAGCCGCCCACGATCAGCATCGCGGCAACAGCGCTCGTCAGCGCGGGCCGCAACCAACGCCTGTGCCAGAGTTCGCCGAGCCGGCTTGCGGTTCTTGGGGCAGCCGTGACTCGCGCTTGTCGTTGAATGACATGCGCCATCACTCTCTCGGTAAATGGTTCGCCCGGATCCTTCCGCCG
>WNGC01003296.1_pt1 | contig 13726 bp, 9 predicted proteins | sample 5400051 | NCBI WGS metagenome assembly WNGC01 (sample SAMN13153368, study PRJNA577476) | soil metagenome | isolation source: 20 cm soil or saprolite under grassland replicate 2 | place: USA:California | collected 2016-06-15 | reverse complement strand
GCGAGGCTCCCGCCACACCGGCGACGGATTCGCCGACAGAAAGTCTGGTACGCGCCTTGGGAGAAGCCGGACTCGAGGCGCTCCGGCGCCCCGAGCAGGACGCGATCTTCGAAGTTGTCGGCCGGCGTCTGGCGGACGCCGGATTCTCGACATTTGTCTTTTTGCTTGCGGACGATAGGGGATTGCGCTGCGCATTTCGACGGGTCACGGAGCCCGACACCGATTTCGAAAAGGTGGCGGGACAGCCAGCCGTCGGCACGATCATCCCCTTCGACCGGGCCCCTGTCCTCCAGGGCGTCTGTACCTCGCTCCGGCCGCACTACATCGCTGACGCTGACGAGCTGGTCGGTCGCATGGCTGTGGCGATCCCCACGGTCGCGGCCAACGCCCGTCGGGTGAGCGAGCTGCTCCACATGAGCACGATGATTGCGGCCCCGTTGGTGGTTGGCGACAGGGCGATCGGCGCCATCGTGGTCGTCGGCCCTCGATTGCGTCAGGCTGATCTGCCGGCCGTCATGGCTTTCGCCAACCAGACGGCCGCGGCGCTCGAGGCCGCGCGGCTCCTCGACGAGTCGCGCAAGACGGAGGAGGCCGCCGTGCTGGCCCTTGCCGGGGCTATCGAGCTGCGCGACGCCCTGCATAGCCGCGCCGGCGAACACGCGGAGCTGGCTGAGCGGTTCGCCGAGCACCTCGGGCTCGACCCGACGCGCCGGCGACGAGTGCGCTACGCGGCGCTCCTGCAGGACCTGGGCAAGTTGAGTTTGCCGGACAGCATCATCAAGAAGCGGGGCCGCCTCGACTCCGAGGAGCGGGCGCTGATGATGACGCATCCGGGCGTCGCGGCGGACCTGCTCGGACGATTCGCCCCACTCGCCGACCTGGCGCCGTTGGTGCGAGCGCACCACGAATGGTTCAACGGTGAAGGATACCCCGACGGGCTCAAGGGCGAGGCGATTTCGGCGGAGACCCGGATCATCTCGATCGTCAATGCTTTCTTCAACGTCACCTACGATCTCCCGATCAAAACGGAAACCACGGTGGACGAAGGCTTGCAAGAGCTCACCCGATTTGCGGGCATCAACCTCGACCCGGCGCTCACCGAGTCATTTACGACGATGTGCCGCGAGGCGGCCTCCAGTAAGGCGCCCTGGTATCAGCGGATGCTCGACTCGCTTATGAGGTCCCAACCGCCCAGCGTGCCGGCTGGCCCAAGAGACATCCTCAGCGTCGCCGATTCGCGCGAGCTGCGCATCATCTATCGCATCGCGCAGGAGACCAACGCGGTGCTCGACCTCGATACCCTGCTGACCCGAATCGTGAATATCATCCGCGACGTGATGGGCTATTACATGGTGTCGATCCTCCTGCCCGGGAACAAGAGGGATGAGCTCCGCGTCGGGGCGCACAGCGGCTATTCGATCGACATCACCGGGCTGACGATTCCCACCGCGCAGGGCATCACGGGCTGGGTCTTCACGCATGGCGTTCCCCAGATCATCGCCGACGTGAAGACCGAGCCGCGGTACATCGGACTCGATGAGAAGGTTTACTCGGAACTGGCCTTCCCACTGATCAGCCGCGGTCGCGTCGTCGGCGTGCTCAACGCGGAGAGCCAGCACGTCGACGCCTTCTCCGAGGCGGATGTCGGGTTGATGTCGGCGGTTGGGTCACAGCTCGCCTCGTACCTCGAGGTGGCGCAGTTACACGACACGTTGAAACGCGAAGCGAGCCACGATCCGCTGACGCGGCTCAATAACCGGCGGCTCTTCCTGGAGCGGATCCAGCAGGAAGTGATTCGCGCGGGTGGGGCAGGTGAGAGCTTTTCGATTGTCTTCCTCGATGTCAACGAGCTCAAGCGAATCAACGACACCTACGGTCACCTGGCGGGCGACGCCCTCCTTCGCGAGGTATCCAATGCCCTGATGGACGCGGTTCGCGGCGAGGACGTCGTGGCCCGCTACGGCGGCGACGAGTTCGTAGTTCTCCTGCCCGCCACGCCGGCCCCCGCGGCCACCATCGTCGCGCAGCGTATCTCGGATGGCATCGCACGGCACCGCTTCATGGCCGGCCGCGAGCTGCTGCAGATCCCCGGCGTCAGCCTCGGGGTCGCCACGTTTCCCCGCGACGGCGCCACCGCCGAGGAGCTGCTGGCTTCGGCCGACGCCACGCTCTACCAGGAAAAGCGAAAGGCCGGTTAAGCCCTACCCGAAGACCTGCTGCAGGTCGTAAAGCTCGCGAGGGACCTTTCGGGTTTCGGCGATGACGTCGCGAAGCGGGACCACGGCGATCTGCCCATCCTGCCGAATCGGAATCACCCCGGCCTCTTTGTCGGCCAAGAGATCCGTGGCGGCCACGCCCAGACGCGTGGCCCAGATCCGATCGACCGGCGACGGCGACCCGCCGCGCTGCAGGTGCCCCAGGACGGTCACCCGTGTCTCGAAGCCAGTCGCCTCCTCGATCCGGTTGCTCAGCGCGTCGCCCACCCCTTGTTTCGCCAGCCGAACGTGACCGAACGCGTCGCGCTTCTCCGCCGTGGCGGCCACCGCCATCGCCGGCTCGAGCGCACCCATCCGTACCCCCTCCGCCACCACGATGATGCTGAAGTCTTTCCCCTCGGCGCGCCGCCGGTGCAGGTGCGCGACTACGGCCTCAAGCTTCGTCTCGAACTCCGGAATGATGATCATGTCGGCACCGCCCGCCAGGCCACCGACCATCGCCACCCAGCCCGTGTCCCGGCCCATCACTTCAACGACCATGACGCGGTGATGGGCCGAAGCGGTGGTGTGCAATCGATCGAGAGCCTCCACCACGACGCCAACCGCGGTATCGAAGCCGATGCAGAACTGGGTCGCCGAGAGGTCGTTGTCGATCGTCTTCGGCACCCCAACGACCGGATAGCCGGCATCGCTCATCGCGGCCGCAACCGACAGCGTGTCGTCGCCGCCGATCGCCACCAGACCATCCACCTGACTGGCCCGAAGCAGCCTGATCGCCTGATCGATGCCGCCGGGATCCTTGAGGGGATTGGTGCGGGAGGTGCCCAGGATCGTTCCCCCCAGGGGAAGGATGCCGCGAACCGAGGCAGTGGTCAGCTCTTCGAGGTCACCAGCGCCCTGCACGCCGGCCCATCCATTCTTGATCCCGGTGACCTGGAACCCGCGTTGAAAGGCGCGACGGGCCACGCCGCGAATGGCGGCATTGAGGCCGGGCGCGTCTCCCCCACCAGTCAGAACGCCGATGCGCACGACGCTTAGTTTAAGACCCGCTCAGCGCGAATCCCGGCGACCCGAGGTCAGATTCAGAATGAGCATGAGGCCGCCCAGCACAACGATCAGGGCGCCGACGGCCATGCCCGCGGTCTGGTTGAACTGGTAGCCGCCGATGCCGATCACCCCTTCGAAGAACGCGGCGCCCAGCAGGAAGAGGACCCCCGCGATCCCCAGCAGGCGGGTCCCGGCGCGGAGGTTGCCCGGCCGACCGGCGGTCAGGCCGTAGAGGATCATGCCAACACCGATCGCCCCGGGGAACACCAGGGCCCAGGCGTAGGCCCAGCTTTCAAAGTGGTCCGTCGAGTTCTGGTAGAGGAGGATCAGCCCTGACACCGCGATGATGCTGCCGGTGATCGCCAGCCCCTCGCTCACGGCGCCGCGGGCTGCCAGCCCCACGACGATGAGCAGCACGCCAGGGGCGATCACAAAGAAGGGCCAGCCGTAGTGGCCGATGTCGATCCGAACGAACTGACCGATCAGCAGGATCGCCCCGATCAGGACCAGCAACCCGCCAAGAATGGTCGACTGACGCCGTGGCCGAACCGGCGTCTGACTAGCGGCGGGCGCCTGCGCAAATCGTTCATGACGCATTCCGGGCAGCGGGGTGCTCGGGCGACGCAGACCCGGCGGCCGTGCAGGATCAGCCGCAGGCTGAAGCCGGTCCACTCGGAAGCCGGGATCAGCTTGGTCACGTCCGCTTCAATCCTGACGGGATCTGTGCTCTTGGTCAGGCGAAGCCGCCGGGTGAGCCGGGTGACGTGGGTGTCGACGGCGAATCCGGGGATGCCGAACGCCACACCAAGCACAACGTTGGCGGTCTTCCTGCCGACGCCGGGCAAGGTGACCAGATCCTCGATCCGGGGCGGCACCTCACCGCCAAACTTCTCCACCAGGGCCGCACTGCAGGCGATGATGGTTTTTGCCTTGACGTGGAAAAACCCGGTGGGCTTGATCATGGCCTCCACCGCCTGGGGATTGGCATGCGCCAGCGCGGCGGCATCGGGATACCTGGCGAATAACGCCGGCGTCACGGAATTGACCGATCGATCGGTGGTCTGCGCCGACAGGATGGTCGCGATCAGCATCTGGAACGCGTTGCGGTGTTCGAGCTCGGAGGCGGCCGGGTAGATGGCCTTCAGCCGCTCGACAGCGAGGCGCGCGCGGTCTTTGGCTCTTAGCCCTGCCATAAGGCTCAAGCGTAACGTCGGGGCGTCGCCCCACGCGAGCCGCGCCCGGGCGTCGCCCGACGCGAGTGGCGCGGTTCGTGCCATACGAGCGTTTGAGACGTGGGTGCGATGCGAGCGTTTGAGACGTTTGTGTAACGAAGGGCGGCGCAAAGTTGGAGTGATCGACCCGTTACTGCGATGTGGGCTCGCCTTCGACCAATGGCGGCCGCGCCTCGATCCACAGCCTGCGCTGGTATATCAGTGTCGGTTTCCTGATGGTCGGGGTCGGCCCCCTGATCTTCTTTGGCGCCCAGCGCCTCTCCGCGCTGTTCGGCACCCAGAACGAGAGCATCCAGCAGAAGCACGAGCCCATGGCGGAAAGTCTCGCCCAGGCGATCTATGGCTATCTCCTGGATCAGACCTCGGCCTTGCAGAGCACAGCTTCGCAAATCGCGTCGGATAACGACTCCAGTATCGCCCGCCTGAACGACGCCGGCTTCAACGCGACGCACCTGAACCAGGAGCTCGCCGCCGCGCACTCTGCTCAGCCGGCGATGCTGCAGCTCTACGTCGGCAACCTGGCCGGGCGTGCGGTGGCTGCGGCGCCGCCAGCCGGCGTCGGGGTCGATTACAGCGTCTGGAACTACGTCAAAGACGTGCTCAACACCCGGCGAATCGGACCCAAATACTCGGACGTGGTTCGCTCTCGCGGCGACGCCAGCGTCGCCGCCGTCGTGATAGCGGTTCCAATCCTCGACGCCCAGCGCAACCTCATCGGGTTTCTCGCTGGAACGGTGGACCTCTCCGAAGTCCAGCGCCTGTCCAACTACAGCCGGATTGGTGCATCCGGCCAGGCCGTCGTGGTCGACCGACGCGGTCGCGTCATCGCTCATCCCCGCGAGGACTGGCGAGTGGAGGCAAAAGACCTATCGTCCTCCGCGATCTTTCAGCAGTCGCTCGGGCAGGAAACCGGCGTCAGTTGGTACACCGACCTCGATGGCAACGTCCCGCGAGCCGCCGGGTATGCCACGGTGCCAGTGGTCGCATGGAAGGTCTGGGTCTCGCAGCCTGTTGCCGAGCTGCGAACGGAGTTGACGCCGTTGATCGTGAGTACCGTCGAGTGGCTGCTGGTAGCGATCGTCCTGGCCCTGGTGTTGGGCTTCCTGGCGGCCGCCTGGATCACCCGGCCGGTGGACGAGCTGACCCGTGCCGCAGGCCGCATCGCCCAGGGTGATTTCGTCACGCCGGTCACGGTTCGCGAGCGCTTCGCCGCCAAGGAGTTGCGGGCGCTAGCGCACACGTTCAATCAGATGGTCCGCCAGCTCAGTGGCGCCTATCTGACGCTCGAGGACAAGGTCTCCCAACGAACGTCCGAACTGCAGGCAGCCAACCAGGAACTTGCCCGAGCCAACAAGCTGAAGTCGGAGTTCCTGGCCAACGTCTCGCACGAGCTCCGCACCCCGCTGTCCGCCATCATCGGCTTCTCGCAGATCCTTCTCGACGGGATCGACGGGCAAATGAGCGAGGAACAGCAGCAGGATATTTTGCAAGTGAACAAGAGCGGACAGTCGCTCCTCGCGCTGATCAACCAGATTCTCGATCTGAGCAAGATCGAGGCCGGCAAGATGGAGCTGACGCTGGAGCGCGTCGAGCTGCCGGGGCTGATCACGTCGATCCTGGAGAGCATCAGCCCGCTCGCCCAGGAAAAGGGGCTTCGCATCGAAACCCGATTCGCGCCCGGCTTGCCGGCGGTCGAGGGCGATGCCGCCCGCCTCAAGCAGGTCCTGATCAACCTGCTGTCCAACGCCGTCAAATTCACGGAGCGCGGTCACATCGAAGTCATCGCTCAGCCATCGGGCCGCATGGTCCGGATCGCCGTCAAGGACACCGGCATCGGGATCTCGGCTGATTCGCAGCGGGTGATCTTCGAAGAGTTCGTCCAGGGAGACGGGAGCAGCACCCGCCGGCACGGCGGCACCGGGCTGGGCCTGAGCATTGTCCGCAAGCTGGTCGAGATGCACGGTGGTGCGATCACGGTCAGCAGCGAACCAGGCAAGGGCAGTATCTTCACCTTCACCGTGCCAGCCTGGGCCACCGGCCAGGGCGCCGTGACCTCGCTTCAGCGCCGGCCGCTCCGCCGTCCCAATCAGGGCCTGCCGGGCACCGCGATCCTGGTGGTGGACGACGACCCGAGCGTCCGGCAGCTGATTTCCCGGCACCTGGAACAGGAGGGCTGGAAGACGGTGCAAGCCTCCAACGCCACCGATGCATTGCAACTGGCGCGTGAAAGCCGGCCGATGTTGATCACGCTGGACATCATGATGCCGGACGCCTCCGGCTGGTGGGTGCTCGAGAAGTTGAAGGAAGATCCGGAGACGGCGGGCATCCCGGTGCTGGTGGTCACCATCGTGGAGGATCAGCGGCTGGTCTTTGCGCTCGGCGCGTCCGACTACCTGGGCAAGCCGTACGACCGAGGCGCCTTGATCGCCAAGATCCACCGGCTGCTGCCCCAGCTCGATGGCAAGCGGGTGCTGGTCGTCGATGATGATCCCGAGGCCCGCGCCATGCTGACCAAGATCCTCAAAGAGGAGCACGCAACCGTCGTTCCTGCGGCGAGCGGTGATGAGGCGATGGCTCTGGTCACCCAATCACCGCCCGATCTCGTGCTGCTCGACTTGATGATGCCCGGGATGAGTGGCTTTGAGATGGTGGCGCGGATGCGGGCCCTGCCGGCAGCGACCAACATCCCGGTGATGATCGTCAGCGCGAAAGAGCTGACCGCGGAAGACGTGCTGACGCTGAATGGTCACATTCAACGATTCGTGGCGAAGGGATCGATCGAACCGGAGGGCCTGACCAATGCGGTTCGCCAGCTGCTGGGTCAGAGTAAAACGCAAGGAGCTGCCGCATGAGTCAACTGATCCTCGTGGTTGAAGACGACCCGACGATGCAAAAGATGGCGCTCAAAATCCTGCGCTCACGCGGCTTTATCTGTGAGTCCGCGCCAAACGGCCGAGCCGCGGTGGCGATGGCTGCCGCGCTCAAGCCGGGCTTGATCCTGATGGATCTTTCGCTGCCGGAGATGAACGGCTGGGAGGCCACCCGGGCTCTTAAGGCCGACCCCGCGCTGGCCCAGATCCCGGTGGTTGCCATCACCGCCCACGCGATGGTCGGGGATCGAGAGACGGCGATCGCCGCCGGCTGCGCCGAGTGCCTCACCAAGCCCTACGAGCTCGACGAGCTGATCGCCGTGGCCGACCACTACGTCGGACCGGCTGAACCGCAGGCAAAGATCGCCTAGAAAAAGAAACGGCCGGGCGCGGGCCCGGCCGTTCTCGCGAGTCGCCTACTTCGCCGATGTCGTGTGCGTGACCGCGTTGAAGGCATCCACCTGACCGGCGCCGTACCAGGAGTTGTGGCCCGTGCCGCCGGTGCAGACCTGCGGCGCACCGTTGCTGACGCTGACAAATGCAGCATAGCCCGGCGGCAGCGCGGATGGGCACGGCTGCGGATCCGCAGTCTGGCTTAGATAGGCCTGCACCGCGCCCGGCGACATCTTGCCGTTCGATGCGTTGTTCAGGTTGCCGAACATGCTGATTATCAAGGCCGCCACACCGGCGACGTGCGGCGATGCCATCGAGGTCCCCTGCTGGTAGCACCACATGACACCCGGGTGGCCGGTCTCGAAGACCCGTCGGCTGGCCAGACAGTTGCTTTGGAGAGCAAACGGCCAGGTAGAGAGCACTCTCCCATTGAAAGACTCCGGGCCGGTACCGAAAATGCTATCCCCGCCGGGCGCTACGACGTCGGCCGTCGCCGCACCGTAACTCGAGTAGAACGACTTCAGATAGCCGCCGTTGGCCTGCATGTTGTGTCCGTCGGCGGTTGCGCCGATGACTCCCGAAATCTCGACAGGGATCACGACGCAGTCGTTGTGGACTGTCCGGACGGGTGGAATTGCCTCGGTGTCCGGGCTGGTGACGTCCTGCGTGGGATGCGACAGGTCATCGCTCTCGTTACCCTCCGCGGCAACCACGACGGTGCCCTGCTGCATCGCGAACCGGATGGCGCGTTGCTCGGCCTTCCAGATGGCCCGCTGGTCCGGGTCGTTCTTGCAGTTGAACAGGAACGGATCGGCAAAGTAGCTGTTGTTGGTCACGTCGACTTGGTGGGTCCCAGCCCACATGAACGCGCAGACCACCGCCTCGGGGAAGAAGAACCCAGCCGCGTCGCCAGCCTTGATGCCGGCGATCTTGACGTTGGGCGCCACCCCGACAATGCCAAAGCCGTTGGAGGCTGCCGCGATGGTGCCAGCCGTATGCGTCCCGTGACCATTGTTATCCTGCGCAGCGAGACCGGCAACTGGTGCGCCCGACACACAGTTCGCGCTGTTTGCGACGTCGATGTTGGGCTGGAGATCCGGGTGAGTGAAGTCAATTCCTGTATCGATGTCGCCCACCAGCACAGCAGGGCTTCCGCCGGTAATGGCATGAGCCTCCGGGGTATGGATTTGCCGCATGTCCCACTGCAGCGGTGACAGCGTATCCGCGTCGGTGGCCGGCGCGTTCGGCAAATCACCCGGCGGCGGACCGGATGCGTCGGCGCTCGAAGCCTGGTCATCGTTGAGCTTGGTTGCGAACGAAGCCGTCGCTGAAGCTCCTTCGACCTTGTTGTCCTTCAGAATATTCGCGCGGAAGTTGCTGCTATCAGAGCGAGCGATCGCTACGCCGATCTGGTCATAGCTGTAGACGAGCGAACCACCGGACCTGGCGATGCTCGCGGCAGCGTCAGCTGGAACGGCCGAGCCGCCGTACAGGACGATGTAGTTCTGCATCGTTCCGGCCTGGGCGGCGACGGATGACGCGAGGGGCGAAAAGCCGGTCACCAAGCCTAGGAGCGCCAGGGGTACCCCAAACCTCCTGGCCACGCGGGCACGCCATGTTCGGATAGTGCGTTTGAGCATCGTTCCCTCCTGAGATGAGCCGATTCCGCTTCCGGCAAACAGGCTAAACAACTGAGTCTGAGCCTGTCAAGAATCGGTAAATGGACGCTACCAACCCGGTGAGTCGCCGGCCGGTGACGATCGTGTAAACGGCGCAAACCTTGCTGCCGCGTCCGCGTTGCGCGACCCATGGCCGATCGAGTGCTTCGCTGGCGCCGCCCACTCATCATCGGGGTCGGGATCTGGCTGCTGAGCTTCCCACTCCTGACCTGGCATCCCGCCGCTGCAAGTCATCCGGTGCACGTCGCCACCATGGCTGCCTGGGACGCGGAGGCCGCCGATCACCGCCTCGTCCGCAACCTCGCTCTCGAGGCGCGGACCGCGCTGGAAGCCGCCCGGGTGCTCGCGGCAGCCACGACCGCGGCACCACCGGCAGCCGCTGCTGCGGTCAATCCGGCTGGGCAGGCCGCACCGGCGATCAAGGCTCCCCCTGCGCCCCTTGCCGTCCGGGCGAATTCCATAGTCATCCCGAGGCTGGGACTCGTCCAGCCAGTTGGGTGGTACCGCGACTGCATGGGACGCGCCGCGGTCCCCCGTTGGGGCGCCTGGCGCTGGAGCTGCGCCGGCGCGAATAACACGTACATCATGGCCCATAATCCCGGGACCTTCACCCCGATCCTGAGCCTCCGGGTGGGAGACATCGTTCGCTACGGTGATCCATCGGGCCGCACGCACACGTACCGGGTGAGCAGCACGACGATCGTGAGCAATACCCAGCTGTGGCCACTCGGCGCGACCGCCGTCTCAACCCTTACGCTCCAGACATGCTGGACCTGGGACGGCAGCCGCGATTTCATCGTCCGCGCAATCGAGGTCTAATAAAAGACCCCGGCGCGCTCACCGCGTTGCTCGCGGACGCGGGGTTTGTCGCCGCGAAAGAAGAGGCGGACCAACTGCTCGCTCGCGCGGCCGGTGATGTCGAGCTCCTCCACGCGCTCCTCGAGCGTCGGCTGACCGGCGAGCCACTGGCCTGGATCATCGGGCGTGTCTGGTTCTGCGGCGTGGAGATCCGCGTTGATCCCGGCGTCTACGTTCCGCGCTGGCAGAGCGAGCCGCTTACGCGTCGCGCCATCGAGCGGCTGCCGGCGACCGGGGTGGCGATCGATCTCTGCACCGGCACCGGAGCCATCGCCAGGACCCTGACCACGGCCCGCCCCTCCGCGCGGGTTGTGGCATCCGATATCGACGAGCGGGCGGTAGCCTGCGCGGCCGCGAACGGCGTGGAAGTCTACCGCGGCGATCTCTTCGAGCCCCTACCGGGCACGCTGGAAGGACGCGTCGATGTCGTCGTCGGCGTGGTGCCCTACGTGCCGACGCCGGCGCTCCCGCTGCTGCAGCGCGACACGTTCGCGTTCGAGTCGCCGCTGGCCTACGACGGCGGTCCCGACGGCACGGATATCCTCCGCCGCGTCATGATCGATAGCCCCCGGTTCCTCCGCCGCGGTGGTGCGCTCCTGCTCGAGCTCGGCGGCACGCAGGCCGACGCGCTCCGCGACGACCTGGCGCGGCTCGGCTACGTCGATGTCACCGTTCTTCACGACGAGGACGGTGATGCGCGCGGCATCGAGGCCACGCTCCGATCGAAGCTCTGACCGCTCCCCGAAAACGATCAGGCGGCTTTGGCTTGGAGCAGGTCGCGGCAGCGGTCGAGCCAGCGAGTCAGCAACCGCTCTTCCTCGCGCAGCTCCGCCATCTTTCCCGGGAACTGGTCGATGTTGGCGTGCAGGTGGTTGAACCGATCGCGGGTGAGCGGATCCACTCCAAAGATCTCTTTGAGCGCCAGCGCGCGCTTGTGCTCGCGGGTCAGCTCGGCCATCTGTTCCTCGACGCGATCCAGTTCGCCTCGCATGTCGGCGGCGATGTCGCGCAACGTCTCCGTGTCGATTCGCTCCGGCTGTTCGATGATCATCGGCGCACCCCCACTGTAAAGTCCGGCGCTTTGCGGTCAGGGAACAGGGCAGCGAGCGCCGGCGAGATCGCCACCCTCTTCGAATAGATCTTCGCCATCGCATTCGGCCGGATCCCGGTCGGACTCAGCTTGCCCTGGAGGCGGCCGTTACCATCCATACCCGAGTCTTCGAAGAGGAAGACGTCCTGGAGAGTGATCGTGTCGCCCTCACGGCCCACCACTTCAGTGATATTGGTGATCCGGCGTGATCCGTCTCGAAGACGAGACTGCTGCACGATCAGGTGGATGGCCGACGCGATCTGTTCACGGATCGCCCGCTGCGGCAGATCAACGCCGGACATGAGGACCAGGGTCTCGAGTCGTGACAGCGTGTCGCGCGGAGAGTTTGCATGGATCGTGGTCAGCGAACCGTCGTGGCCGGTGTTCATCGCCTGCAACATGTCCAGCGCCTCGCCGCTTCGGCATTCGCCGATGACGATCCGGTCCGGCCGCATCCGGAGCGCGTTGACGACCAGGTCGCGGATGCTGATTCGGCCGCTGCCATCGATCCGGGCCGGCCGCGACTCGAGGCGAACCTTGTGCGGCTGCCGGAGCTGCAACTCGGCGGCGTCCTCAATGGTGACGACCCGCTCCGTGTCAGGAATGAAAGAGGACAGGACGTTGAGGGTGGTCGTCTTGCCGGAGCCGGTGCCGCCGGCGACGAGGACGTTGAAGTGCGCCTTGACACACGCTTCCAGGAAGCCGGCCGCCTCGGCCGTCAGGGTGCCGAAGCTGATCAGATCCTGGACCGTGAACGGATCGCGGGCAAACTTCCTGATCGTGAGGGATGCCCCATCGATCGCGAGCGGCGGAATAATGGCATTGACGCGGGAGCCGTCGGGAAGCCGGCAGTCAACCATCGGCGAGTCGTCATCGATACGGCGTCCCACGAATGCGGCGATCTCGCGAATGACGCGGATCAAATCCGCCTCGCTCGCAAAGGTCACGTCCGAGAGGGAGAGCTGCCCTTTGCGTTCGATGTAGATCTGGCCGGCTCCGTTGACCATCACTTCGCTGATGCTGTCGTCGTTGAGCAACGGCGTGATGGGACCGTAATCCCGCGCATCCAGGCTTCGCGCCTCGGCGGCAGATTCGAGCTCCGCGAGGTGGAACGTAACAGTCGAACCCATGCGGCCGACAATACGGCCGCAAGGCTACGGCTCGCGTAACACGGACGCTGCCGTCACAGCTCTTTCAAAGTGCGTCCAGCGCCAGGCATCGATACCTAGGCGACCGCGGAGGGTATCGGATCGGCAAAGAAATCGTTAACAGCGCACCATAACGAATAGCGCGCCGGCCCCACGTTTTCGCCGAGCGTGCAACAGGACATCGGTCTGCGGGCGCTTTCGACCAGCGGAAGGGTAGCCGAACCTGTTAAGGAAACCGATTGTTGGCGCCGCGGCCCATCCCTAGGGTGGGTCCCCATGAAAAAGACGACAATCGCCGTCTCAGCCATCGCGGCAATCGTTCTAACCGCAACCGTAACGCTTACCGCGGAAGCGCGAACGCATCCCGGCCGCGGCCATCAAAAACATCCCCAGCCGACGCCGACTCCACTTTCCACACCGCCGCCAACTCCAACGCCCGCCGCCACACCTCTGCCAACACCGACACCGATCGGGAGCGGAACGTTACCTAACTTTTCGCACGTGTTCCTGATCGTGATGGAGAACGAAGAGTCGACGGGCATCATGGGGAACAACGCGGCCGCCTACATCAACGCCCTGGCCACCGGCCATGGACTGGCGACTCAGTACTTCGCCGTGAGTCACCCCAGCCTCCCGAACTACCTTGCGCTGACCGCGGGCAGCACGTTCGGGATTGCCAGTGATTGCACCGGCTGCTACGTGAACGCCACGAACATCGCCGACCAGGTGGAATCCAGCGGTCGCTCCTGGAAGGGGTACCTGGAAAGCATGCCATCGAGCTGCTACGTCGGTGACGCGTATCCGTATATGCAGAAGCACAATCCGTTCATCTATTACAACGACGTTCGGACCAACGCGGCCCGCTGCGCGGAGCACGTCGTGCCGTTCACCCAGCTGAGCACGGACCTGGTAAACGGCACCGTGCCGAACCTTGCCTGGATCACCCCGAATATGTGCAATGACATGCACGATTGCTCGATCGCCACGGGCGATGCCTGGCTGGCCAACGTGGTTCCCGGGATCCTCGCCTCTTCCGCCTTCCAGAATGGCGGCGTCCTGTTCATCACCTGGGACGAGGGCGAGTCGAGCGCCGGATGCTGCGGCAACGCCACCGGCGGGCAGGTGGCAACCCTGGTCATCGCTCCGAACGGCGTCGCGGGGCTTCGGTCGACGATCGCCGAGACGCATTACAG
>WNGC01007617.1_pt1 | contig 13734 bp, 7 predicted proteins | sample 5400051 | NCBI WGS metagenome assembly WNGC01 (sample SAMN13153368, study PRJNA577476) | soil metagenome | isolation source: 20 cm soil or saprolite under grassland replicate 2 | place: USA:California | collected 2016-06-15 | reverse complement strand
AGTCGCCTGTCGAGACGACCGGTGCGCCCCCCCCGCCGAACCCGCCGCCGCCGCCCACCGGCGCGCGTCCAAACGCCTGCGACACGAATCCCAGCGCGCCGAATCCACCGCCGCCGCCTCCACCAGTTTGGCCGGGCCGCCGGAGCAAGTTGCCGAGCGTCGTCAGGAAGGTCGCGTCGGCCGGCGCGTCCGTCCCTGATTCGCCGCTGCTCTCGGTTGCAGACGGCAGAGTGCCGACGGCTGATGGCGCTCGCGGCGTTGTCTCACCGGGGCGCTCGACAAACCGGCCCCCTGCGAACGGACTCCCGCCGCCACCTCCACCTCCACCTCCACCGCCGCCTCCACCAAATCCGAATCTCTGTGTCACTCCTTGGACATCGCCAGCGAGCAACAGCGTTTTGATCGGCTCGAGCTGCTCCTTATTGCTCCCGGCCTTCTCGAGCGAATCGAACACGACGTTGATGCGCTGCACCAGCCACGCGCTGTCGCGCTTCTGCGACGGCGACAAGGCGACGGGCGGTGGATTCCTGCCCTGGAAATTCCAGACTACGCGATGTAGTCCGGGTCCGGCGGGCCCCTGAATCGTGCGCACCGTATCGCCGTTGATGTCGCTGATCACGACGCGGGTGCGCGCCCGGCGGTCGCTATTCGCGGCAGTCAATCGATAGACGATCTCCGCGCCGTATTGCGGGCTGGTCGCGCGGAACGCTTTCTGCCCCGCTGACCCCCCTCCCAACGGCGCCTGGCCGTATTCATACGCGATCTTCGGCTGGAACAGATAGGACGATGCGGCGATCACGCTGTCGCTCAGCTGCTCGAGCGGCGCGATGTCGACGATCCAGAGGGCGCGGCCGTGCGTCGCGGCGATCAGCTCGCGCTCGCGCGGATGAATCTTGAGATCGTGCACGGGCACCGTCGGCATGCCGCTCGTGAACCGCTGCCATGAGCGGCCGCGATTGAACGAGACGTACGCCGCGACGTCCGTCCCGACGAACAACAGATCTTTGTTGCTCGGATCTTCGCGGATCACGTGCACGTAATCCACGCCGCCCTTGGGCAGGTTGCTGACGAGCGACCGGAACGACTTCCCGAAATCGGTCGTGAGGTACACGTACGGCGTGTAATCGCCGTTGCGGTGATTGTCGAACGTCACGTAAAACGTCGCCGTATCGAAGTGCGAGGGTTCGATGCGGCTCACGTAGGTGCCGGGCGGCACGCCGGGGAAGCGGCCGGTGAGACTCTCCCAGTTGCCGCCGTCGTTCTTCGTGAGCCAGGTATTGCCGTCATCCGTGCCGGCGAACAGCAGTCCCGGCCTGAGCGGGGACTCCGCGAGCGACACGATCGTGCAATGCGTCTCCGCGCCCGTGACGTCGGGCGTGACGCCGCCGGTCGTTTTCGTGCTGACGCGGATCTTCATCGTATCCTTGGTGCTGAGGTCGGGCGAGATCGGATAGAGATCTTCGCCCCGGCGCGTGGACTTCATCACCTTATTGGCGCCGGCGTAGAAGGTCTCCGGGCTATGCGCCGATATGAAGAACGGCGTGTTCCAGTTCCAGCGCAGGTCGATGTCCGCCGAGTCCGTGCGCTGGCGCACGCGCAGCTCGGCGATGCGGCGCCGTTGCGCCGCGGTCTCGGGACGCGTCGTGTCGGGTCGCTCGATGACGATCGAGTCCTCGTACTGCGTATATCGCGCCCGCCAGTTCGGTTTCTGCAGGTTCACACGCTCGCCGCTCGAGAAGTTGAGCCGCGACATGTTTCCGCCCTGCGACTCGACGTAGATGGTCGTCGGGTCGTCGGGGTCCTGCGCCGTGTAGAAGCCGTCGCCGCCGCCGACCGTCGTCCAGTCGGCGTTCGTGATCTCACCTTGCCGCCGCCGCGACGGCCCGCACCACGAGCCGTTGTCCTGGAAGCCGGCGCAGACGTTGTACGGAAACGCCATGTCGTAGCTGACGATGTAGGGCTGGCCGATCGGGAACGTGTTGAGGAAGTCCCAGTTGCCGCCCTTGTCCCAGGTCTGCGCCACGCCGCCGTCGTTCCCGACGACGATGTGATTGGGATCGTTCGGGTCGATCCACATCGAGTGATGGTCGACGTGAATGCCGACGGTCGCATTGCCGATCGTCTTGCCGCCGTCGTTGGAGAAGTTCACCGGCGTCGATGACCAGTAGACGCGATTGGCATCCTTCGGATCGACGCGCACCTGCGAGTAATAGAAGGGGCGGACGTCGTTGCCATTCATCTTCTCCCACTTCGCGCCGCCGTCGGTCGAGCGATAGAGACCGGAGGGCCTGGTCTGCGCGGCTTTGCCGGCGGTGGGATGCGGATTTGCCGTCGTGTCGGCTTCCAACATCAGGTAAATCGTCTTCGGGTCGGACGCGGCGATCGCGATGCCGATGCGGCCCTTGGTGGTCTCGGGCAGTCCACCGCCGCGCACTTCGGTCCACGTCTTGCCGCCGTCCGTCGTCTTCCACAACGCGCTGCCGGGACCGCCCGAGCGCAGGAAATACGGCCCGCGCACGCGCTCCCAGCTGGCGGCGAAGAGTACTTCAGGATTGGAGGGATCCATTGCGACGTCGATGAAGCCCGCGCGATCCGACACGAACTTGACGAGCTGCCAGCTCTGGCCGCCGTCGGTCGTCTTGTAAAGTCCTCGCTCGGGGTTCGCGCTCCACGGCTGTCCCAGCGCGGCGACGTAGACGATGTTGGGATTGGTCGGGTGCACGACGATCCGGCCGATCGCCCCGGTCTTCTCGAGTCCTACCAGCTTCCAGGTGAGACCGCCGTCGGTCGACTTGAAGATGCCGCATCCCGGCGAAATCGTATTGCGCGAGTCCTCCTCGCCCGTGCCGGCCCACACCTGCGTCGTGTCCGATGGCGCGATCGCCAGCTCCCCCATCGACACGCATTTCTCGTTGTCGAAGACGGGCCGGAACGTCGTGCCGGCGTTGGTCGTCTTCCAGATGCCGCCGGCCGCGGCCGCGACGAAAAACGTTTTCGACGGGCTCGGGATGCCGGTGACGCTCGAGACGCGGCCGCCCATGTTCGCGGGCCCGATCGCGCGCCAGCGGAAACCGGCGAGCAGCGTCGAATCGAGGGTGATGCCCTCGCCCGTGATCACCGTCGCATTCGTGGTGATCGGCTTCTGCGGCCGCGGGAGCTCCGTGCGTGCGCGCGCGCGCCGCGATGTGTCGGGCGCTGCGGGTGGGGGAGCGGGTGCAGGAGTTGGTTGCGGCGGTGGAGCGGGTGGATTCTGCGAGTACAAACTGACCGTGACGACGACCGTGAGGACGGCGAACATGACGGCGAGCCTCAGTTAGTGGAGTGACTGTTGTACCCGTGTAGTGAAAGAATTACGGATAGGGAGCGAATCGCGTTGGCGCTGTCTTGCGCGTTCTAATCCCGACAATTAAACTCGGCTTTCCCTTACCCGCTCGATCGGACACGATGCGCAGCCATCTGATCCCCATATTCGTTGGTGTTCTGGCCTCATCCCTCTATCAATCTCTTCCCGCACAAGAATCGTTCGAAATCGCCGTTTATCCCTACGCCACCGCCCATCGCGGGGAGTGGGAGCTCGAAGGACACTTCAACTACGCGAGCCGCGGGACGCGGACCTTCGACGGCGCCGTCGCGCCGACCCAGGGTCAGGTGCGATTTGCGGGCGAGCTGACCCGCGGCATCACGAACCACTGGGAAATGTCGGGCTATCTGCTGGCGGCTCAGGTACCGGACCTCGGCGTCCGCTACGCCGGCTGGCGGCTGCGCTCGCGGTTTCGCGCTCCCGAGGAATGGCGGCTGCCGGTGCGGCTCGGGCTCAGCCTCGAGTATGAGACGGCGCGGCCGGCGTTCAGCGAGAGCGCGCGCACGTTCGAGTTGACGGCCATCCTGGAGCGGCGCATTTCCGGCCTGCAGTTGATCTTCGATCCGACGTTCGAGCGTGACCTGGCCGGCCCCGAGCATGAGTTCGAATTCGAGCCCAAGGCGCGCGCGGCCACCCAGGTCCACAAGAACCTGACACTGGGAATCGAGTATTACGGCTCGCTCGGCGAGACTCGGCAGTGGCATCAGGTCTACCCGACGGCAGATTTACGGCTGGGGGAGATCATCTGGCACTTTGGCGTGGGGTTCGGGACAGCGGCAGCGGGCGATCGGCTCGTTTTCAAGACCCGATTTGAATTGGAGTCCTGAAACCTTTTCTCGCTCTCCTCTATCTAATGAATGATCCCACACCGATTTCTTTGGCTGGAGGTTCGATGCGACATCTGAAGTTGGTGCTCGGCCTGCTCGTCCTGGGGACGCTGCAGCTCGCCGGGCAGGACACCACCCACCTCACCGTTCCATACACCCGCTTTGTGCTGCCCAATGGGCTCAACGTGATCGTGCATGAAGATCATTCGACGCCAATGGTCAGCGTCAACATGCGCTTCAACGTCGGCTCGGCGCGCGAGAAGCCGGGCCGCACGGGGTTCGCGCACCTGTTCGAGCACATCATGTTCGAGGGCTCCGGCCACGTCGCCGAGGGCAAGTTCGACCAGTGGCTCGAGGCCGCGGGCGGCGACAACAACGGCAGCACGAGCGAGGACGGCACGCAGTATTGGGAAAACGTCCCGACGAATGCGCTCGACCTCGCGCTGTTCCTCGAGTCCGACCGCATGGGCTATCTGCTCGACGCAATGTCGCCGGCGAAGGTGAACGGCCAGCGCGACGTCGTAAAGAACGAGCGCCGGCAGTCGTACGAGAACCGGCCCTACGGCATGGCGTTCCTCGCGCTCTCCGAGAACCTCTATCCGGCCGATCATCCGTACCATTGGCCGGTCATCGGCTCGATGGAAGATCTCTCGGCGGCGAGCTATCAGGACGTCGTCGATTTCTTCAAGAAGTATTACGGGCCGAGTAATGCGTCGCTCGCGATTGCGGGCGATGTCACGGCCGCGCAGGCGCGCCGCGAAGTCCAAAAGTGGTTCGGCGACGTCGCGTCCGGGCAGCCGGTGACGCCGCTCGCGGCCCCGCCCGCGATGCTGACGGAGGAAAAGCACGTCGTCCTCGAGGATCGCGTGCAGCTGCCGCGGCTCTATCTCGCCTATCACTCGCCGGCGTGGCTCGCGCCGGGTGACGCGGCGCTCGACGTCACCGCCAACGTGCTCGCGGGCGGCAAAAACTCGCGGCTCTACAAGCGGCTGGTCTACGACCTCCAGATCGCGCAGGATGTGTCGGCGTTCGAGAGCTCCAACTGGCTCGGGTCGCAGTTTCTGATCATCGCAACCGCGCGCAGCGGGCACAATCTCAGTGAGATCGAGTCCGTGATCGATGCAGAGATCGGCAAGCTGACGACGCAGCCGCCGACGGCGCGCGAGGTACAGCGCGCGGTGAACCAGTACGAGTCTGGCTTTCTCGACCGGCTGGAGCAGATCGGGGGATTTGGCGGCAAGGCCGATCAGCTGAATCAGTATTCGCTGCGTACCGGCGACCCCGACTACTTCGCCGAGGACCTCGGCCGCTATCGCGCGATCGACCCGTCGGATGTGCAGGCGGCAGTGACGAGCTTTCTGAAGCCTGACGCACGCGTGGTGTTGAGCGTTGTGCCGCAGGGCAAACAAGAGCTAGCGGTGCCGGCGAAAAGGAAGGTCTCATGAAAGGCGCTATTGGCTATTGGCTGTTGGCTATAGGGCTCTCTGGGGTGGGATCTCTATCCGCTCAGGCGCCTGACCGCTCCAAGCCGCCTGAGCTTGGCCCGCCGCCGACGTTGTCGCTGCCGCCGGTCACGCGGCACACGCTGTCGAATGGCTTGCAGGTGTTGGTGCTGGAGAAGCATCAGGTGCCGCTGGTGCAGGTAAGCGTCGTCGTGAAGGCGGGCAGCGCGATGGATCCCGACGATCGGCCGGGGCTCGCGAGCCTGACGGCGGCGATGCTGGACGAAGGGGCGGGGACGCGCAACGCGCTCGAGCTGGCGGATGCGATCGATTTCCTCGGCGCCGACATCTCGGTCAGCGCCGAGCAGCATCGGATCACGGCGGCGTTGCACGCGCCGGTGGCACGGCTCGATTCGGCGCTGGCGCTGCTCGCGGACGTGACGCTGCGGCCGAGTTTCCCGTCGGAAGAGCTGGAGCGGGTGCGGCGCGAGCGGTTGACGGCGCTGGGGCAGCAGCACGATGAGCCGAGGGCGGTCGCGCAGGTGCTGTTCATGCATACGGTGTTCGGTGATGCGCACCCGTACGGCCGGCGCACGTTCGGTACTGAAGCCTCATTGCGGGCGCTGAATGTCGATGATCTGAAACGCTTTCATCAGACCTATTTCCTTCCCAACAACGCGGCGATCGTCGTCGTGGGTGATGTGACGCCGGGAGTGCTGCTGCCCAAGCTCGAGGCGGCATTCGGGAAATGGGCGGCGTGCCCAAGCTCGAGGCGGCATTCGGGAAATGGGCGGCGGGGAATGCACCGCCGGCGCCGCATTGGAGCGAGGCGTCGCAGGTGGCGCGGCGCGAGGTGCTCCTCGCCGATAAGCCGGGCGCGGCGCAGACCGAGGTGATCATCGGTCGCGTCGGTGTGCCGCGGGCGACCGCGGACTACTATGCGCTGACGGTCCTGAACACGGCGTTGGGCGGGTCGTTTACGTCGCGGCTCAATCAGAATTTGCGCGAGGAGAAGCAGTACACCTACGGCGCATTCTCCAACTTTCAATATGACCGGCTGGCGGGGCCGTTCGTGGCGCGCGCCTCGGTACAGACCGCCGTCACCGACAAGGCGCTAGTCGAGTTCATGAAGGAGCTGACCCGGATTCGGAGCGGGCTCACGCCGGAGGAGCTGACGCGCGCCAAGAATTTCGTCGCGCTGCGGTTTCCGGAGCGGTTCCAGTCGATCGGCACGATCTCGCGCCAGCTCGGCGATCTCGTGATTTACGATTTGCCGCTCGACTACTACAACAGCTATGTGCAGCGTATTCTGTCGGTTACGGCCGCGGATGTGCGCCGGGTGGCCAATCAGTACATCGATCCCAACCGCATGGTGATCGTGCTGGTTGGGGACAAGTCGAAGATCGAGGCCGGGGTGCGGGCATTGAAGCTCGGCCCGGTACGCACGTTGACAGTCGATGAGGTGTTGGGACCGGCGCCGGTCGTGACGACGTCGTCGCGGTAATCTCTTTCGGTGAACACCAAGCCCCGCCGCGACTTCCCGGCGGGGTTTTTTTCGGTGTGACACTCGTCACGACATGAGTGGGTGCTTCCCCACACATTTGCGGCCGGCATCACGTCGTCCAGGTCGGGACTCGCCCACCCGCCCCTCACTGCTGTATCCGTTGGTGCCGCACCTTTTTCTCTGAGGGATCGGGCTTATGGCCTGGAATATCTTCGGTCGCGAAACGACCGCCGAGCAGCTTCCCGCCGAGCTCCGCACGATCCTCGCTGAAATGAAACGCGAGCGCGTGGCCTTCGAAAACCTGACCAACGCCGCGCGAGACTCCGGTCAGAACCTGTCCCAGCTCCTGCAGCCGATCACCGAAGCGCAGAAGGTCGTGAGCGAGCTCCAGGCGCGCGTCAAATCACTGGAACGGCTCGTCCCCGTCCTCGCGACGCTGGACGAACAGACCGAGAACGTGTCGAAGACGCAGCGCCGCACCGAGACCCAGCTCACGCAAAACTCCGACAACGCCAAGCAGCTGCGCACGGAGATCGACGAGCTGCGGGGCGTGCTCGAGCAGGCACTGGCGCTCAAGAATGAAGTGGCCGGTTTCCTCGAGCTGGGCGGCGGGTTCAAGGCTCTGCGCATGGATGCCGACACCCTGAGCGGCGCGGTGCGCGAGCTGACGCAGGGGTTCGATCAGGTGCGCGCGCGTCAGGAGGAATTGCGCAAGACGAGCGAGGCGGTCGCGTCGCGGTTCAACGCGTTCGAGGACCGGCAGCAGGACGCGCAGCGCAGCGTCGCCGAAACCGAGTCGCGCACCGCGACGGTCGGTCAGACGCTCAAGGACCTGACGCTGGCCGCCGCCGAGGCCGCGCAGACCAAGCGGCAGCTCACGACGCTCAAGGCGCTCGCCGACGGCGTGACGGCGAAGGTCGCGGCGCTCGAGCACCAGCGTGACGTCATCGACCGCGCCACGGGTGAGGTGGGCAAGCTGCACGAGCTGATGGGCGAAGTCGACGCGAAGATCCGCCGCCACGAGGCGAGCGCAAAGGGACTCGGCGAGCTGGAGTCGAAGGTCGGAGAGCTGAAGGACATGCACACCGAAGTGCTGGAGCGCTCCACCGAGATCACCGCCAACCACGTCGCCGTGAAGCAAGCGGACGACGAGCTGCGCGTCCGTCTCGCGGCGTTGCGCGACGAGGTGCAGCGGGCCGTGAAGCGCTTCGAGCTCGAGAACCAGGGGCTCGACGCGGTCGGGCAACGGATCGTCGATCTCCGCGGCTCGCTGACGGCGATGGAAGGGCGCTACAAGTCGCTGGAGGAGTCGAGCCGCGGCATCTCTGATGTCCATTCCAAGGCCGAGGCGCTGGCGACGCAGCTCGAGAGCATCGCCGAGAACGTCGCGCTGCTCGGCACGCAGGCCGAGCGCGTGCGGGCGATGGAAACGAGCACCGGGCGGCTGGACAATACAGTAGAAGAGATGACGCGCCGGGTGGCGCAGCTGGAGAAGTCGCACCCCGGCGTGCAGGCGGCGCTGCAAGATGTCGCGACGCTCAGGGGCACACACGAATCGGTCAGGGGCGCGCTGGAGCAGGTGGAGGGTGCCGCCGACGAGATGGCGCGCGTGCTCGAGGAGCAGTCAGGAACCAAGGCGTGGCTCACCAGCGTAACCGACCAAATCAAGGCACTCCGTGTCGAGCTGGCCGCTATTGAGGAGCTGAAGCCCACCGTCGAATCGGTGCGGGGGGAAGCGGACCGGCTCTCCAGTGCGATGGGTCAGATCGAAGCCCGCAGTCGCATGGTGGATGACTTGAACAAGCGTCTCTCGGACCTGACGACATTGGGCTCGCAGCTCGACGAGCGCAGCCGCGAGCTACTCTCGCGCATGGCGGGTGCGGACGAGCGCTTTGGCGCGCTTGCTGCCCGCGCTGACGAAGCGGCGCGGATCGAGAAGCTCGTGCCGATGGCGGTCGCGACCGTCGAACGTGCGGAGCGCCGCGTCGGAGAGGTAGACACGCGGGTCGCGTCGCTCGAATCGCGTTCGCAGAATCTCGAAGGGCTGTCCGAGCGCACGCGGGCGTTGGGGCAGGAGCTCGAGCTGCGTCAGGGTGCCCTGGACAAGGCGACGGAGCATCTGGAGCGCGTGGACCAGCTGCGCGAGCAGGCGGCCAACGCGTCGCAGCAGCTCGAGGAGCGCTCGTCGCAGCTCGGCTCGTCGGTCACGACGGCGGGGAACCGACTTATCGAGCTGACCGCGGCGCTGGACGAGCTCGACAATCGCGCCGGTGGTTTGCGCTTCGCGCAGAAGCGCATGGCGCAATTCGAGGAGCGGCTCGCCAAGTGGGAAGCCGTCGAATCGCAGTTGACGCGCGCGCTCGAGCAGATGAACCAGCGCCAGGCCACGGTGGACGCGATGCAGGCGGACATGCACCGCTTGTACGAAGTCGCCGAGAAGACCACAGACGATGTTCGCTCGATTGCGGGCGCGCGCGAGGAAGTCGGCCAGACGCGCGCGATGCTCGAAACCGTGCTCAGCATGGTGACCCACGTGCACGACGCCGCGAACGGCCTCGATCATCGCAAGCGCCAGGTGGAGCAGGCCGAGGAGCGCCTCGCGCGGGCGGAGGCGATGCTGGCGGACGTGCAGGCGGGGATGGAGCGTCTCAGCGGCCAGAAGGCGCTGCTCGATCAGGCGGTCACGCAGGCGAGCGCGCTCGAGTTCCATACCAAGCAGGCGGAGACGGTGATCGCGGCGCTCAGGCAGGAGCGCGAGATTACGGATACCGTGCGCTCGGCGGTGACGCAGTTGCGCGAGGAGCGGCGCTCCGAGGAGCGGCCGACGAAGAAGACCGCGTAGCCCTTTTCGATCAGATGTACGACCAAGCCCCGCAACGGGAGACCGTTGCGGGGTTTGTTGTGACGTGGGTATCTTCAGCGCGCTAATGCTAGTGATTGCGCTTGCAGCTGGCAGCTCGTACTTGTGGCCACTTGGCGTCTGAGCAACTTGCAACTTCTCTTGTGCCTATTAGCTGTCAGCTTCAAGCCAAGTTGCAAGACGCCAAGGCGGTGTGATGGATCCGGGAAGTGGAAGAACGGGACGTAGCGCAGCCCGGTAGCGCACCTGAATGGGGTTCAGGGGGTCGCGGGTTCAAATCCCGCCGTCCCGACTTCGGCCCCCGCCTCGGCGGGGGCCTTGTCGTGACGACGCGTTTGGGCTTGGCGGCTCTGAAAGCAGTGTAACAGGCTTACGTCACGATATCGATCCAGCCACCCTCGTTCGCGATGAGTGCGCAGTCTCCAGATCGTGTGAACGCGATTTCGCGAGGCAGGCCGCCAGTACCGATCGTATTTGTCACGCGTAAGCTGGCGCGATCCACGACAACCACCCGCTCTCTGGATACCAACCCGATATAGAGCTGGGCATTATCGGGGGTTAACGCGAGACCGTAAGCCGGACCATCGAGTTGGAGGGACGCAATCACGACTCCGCGTCCCAAGTCCACGACGTCCAGTCCACCGCTTTCGTTCGCCACGTACAGCTCGCTGCAATCGGCCGCGATCGCGAGCGCCTGCGTCTGTCCCCCCGCCTCAAAGGTTCGCAGTACTTTGCAGGTCTGGGCATCGATTTCCAGCACCGTGCCGGCGGCACGTGTTGCGACGTAGAGCCGTGTTCCGTGCGGATGCATGGTGAGGTGATGCGATGGGGCCGGCAGCGCCAGGGTACTCACAACCTGCTTGGTCGCCACGTCGATGGCGGAGAGCGCATCGCTGTTGGTCGTGACGTACAATCGCCGCGCGTCCGGCGCGACGATGACGGGTGCAGGGTTTCCGATAACCGGGATATCGTGGATGCGGCGGCTCGTTGCCACATCGATCACGCTGATGTTGTCGCTAAACTGATTCGTGACATAGGCTCGTTGGCCGGTGCGGTCAAACACGAGCCGCGTTGGATTGCAGCCAACGGGAATGGAAGTCGCTGACCGGCGCGCGGGAAGATCGAGACGCTCGACGGATGCGGCATATGCGCGCGTCGCGTAGACAACTCCGGTCGGAGACACAGCGACATCGGTCGGCCTGTTGGGGAGCGCCACCTTGAGTCCCAGGTCGCCGCGCGGATGTCGCCAGCTCGCGGTGGCGGACGATGACCGCGACGGCGACACCGCAGTGCGACGCCTCACTCCCACGACCGCCGGCCAGGCGCGCCGAGTGACTTTGGTGGAACTCCTCACCGCGAGGGCGGAGTGGCCGAGTGTGACCGACTTCCGTCTCACCGGGCAGCGGCAACTCTCCAAGAATCGCACCAATGCCGAATGCATACCTTGCTCGCGAGCCACGCTCCACGGCACACCAAGGAGCCGCTTGCAGCGCCGGTAACACGTCGCGGCGTTGGTAGTGGAACTGCGGCTCAGTTGCAGGAGAGTGACTCTCTTTTCCTCTGCCTCCCACAACCACTGCAAGAGACATATCCAATCCGCCAACTGCCCGAAGGCTGGAGTGCCCTCACGCTGCAGCAGACGCGCGAGTTGAAAGCGATTCTGTAATCCGACGCGCGCGGCCATCTCGTCGGCCCTCACGATCGCGCCGCGCCCAGCGGCCAAGACATGGATCACGGCGCGCGCACGTGGCGAGAGCCAGGGAAGCGAAGTAATCAGCGTTTGTGCAATTGGAAGGGGAGGCATAGTGCACCGACAGTCATACGCGCTGCGGCGGCGGCCGCACGATTGAGCATACCGCTCCTGGACGAGCGTTTATACCCTCCAAGTGGCAGAGTTGTCTTCACTGACTTCAACACTGCGGAGACCTCCCTATGTCGCGCTTCCTCTTTCCCACGGTCGCAACGGTCCTCATCACCGCAGCATCGGGTTGCCGTCCGGACAATCCGGTCGAGGCCTCCGAGTCCCCCTCCGTTGTCAGGGCCTCGGCGCAAGCGGCCAGAAATTACGAAATGATCGATTTGGGTTTGCTGGGCGCGAGTGGGATTGAGCCCGGACGGATCGATAAGAAGGGACGCGTCTATGCCTATGGAACCGGCTCGGACTACCACCAACACATTTACCGGTGGGAGGATGGCGCAGTCGCGGACCTGGGGGCGATTCCCCCCAGCGGCTCGCTGGCGTTCTCGCCCAACGGTCTGGTTGGAGGAACCGCCTGTTCCTTCTACAGCGGGACGTGCACCTTTTACCTGTTCGACGAGGGCACGATCACCACGCTCCCGATCGACGGCACCGCGTACGAAGACGAGAGTTCCGTCAACTCTGTGCTAGACGATGGTACCGTGATCGGACATGTGCAGTACGCGGATCATCAGGTCCTGGCCTTCTGGCGCGATGGCGTCCGCCATGACCTGCCGCCGCTCAGTGCGGCGTATCCCCGCACGTATGGGGGCGCGATGAACAAGCACGACCAACTCATCGCGCAGAGTCTCGACCTCAACCGCCTCAATTCGCGGCCGTATTTCTGGGAGAATGGCGTCGCCAGGGATCTGGGCACTCTGGTCGATCATCCGTGCGCCGATAATCCCGCTGTGACGTGCGGGAGTGCCAGCGCATCCGCGATCAACAATCACGGCGATGTGGTCGGTGGGAGCCAGGACGCGAACGGCAATAATCGCCCCGTGATCTGGCGCAACGCCGGTGCCGTCGAAGACCTCGGCGTTTTCTCCGGCCAGTCCGCGTTTGCATTCAAAATCAACGATCATGGCGACATCTACGGCTTTGGCGGACCCGAATCGTGGTGGGGGCTCATCGACGGGACTCTGTATAGCCCCGGAGCCCCCGTTGGCGCCTTCTCGCACCCCACAGGCATGAATGAGGATGGCGAGGTCGCGGGATATTTCCGCGCGGCGGATGGCAAGTCTCATGCATTTGTATGGAGCAGGGGTCAAATGACGGACTTGGGCACTGGTCCCGACGGCGCTCAATACACAGCGGCGTATTTCATCAACGACCGAGGTGACGTTTTGGGAGCGTATCTGCAGGGGCAACAGCGGCTGGTGCTATGGCGGCCCACCAGTGCCAACAACATTGCGGCGGCGCCTTAATTCAGGAGTTAATCCCCCAAGAAGGATTACGACGTTTTGTGAAAAAACCGGGAAGCCCGCGCATAGTCATTGCAGGTAGAAACAGCTGACTCTTTCAGCGAGTGCTGGATGGCCTTAGTCGAAGGCCGGGAGAACGTCTTCGCCAGCCGACAGCGCGTGGCGTCACCGACTGGACCTTGTGGAGAGCCCTGCGGCGACTTTCGCCGTAGGGCTTTTTCCTCGTTACTCAGGCCGACGTCCGCGGACGTACGACGCGGCGGATACCCGTGAGCGCGCCGAGCGTCGCGCCACCCGTCAGCAATGCCCATACAGGCAACGATGTGAGCAGCGCGACACAACCGGCGAGACCGAGCCACGAGACCGCCCGCCAGACCAAGCGTTGCCCCTTCGGCATCATCAGGGCGTTGGATACCACGATTCCGTACCACACGAGCGTAAAAAAGTTGGCGACCGCAAGTACTGGCCGCAGATCGAGGAAAAGCACCAGCGCCGTGCAGGCGATGCCGATCGCGATCACCGCGTGATGCGGGCTCCGGAACCGAGCGTGGACCATACCGAGCCACGCCGGGAGCTCG
>WNGC01001613.1_pt1 | contig 13742 bp, 13 predicted proteins | sample 5400051 | NCBI WGS metagenome assembly WNGC01 (sample SAMN13153368, study PRJNA577476) | soil metagenome | isolation source: 20 cm soil or saprolite under grassland replicate 2 | place: USA:California | collected 2016-06-15 | reverse complement strand
AGAAGATCACGCCATCCACGCCAGCGCTGAGCGCGGTCCGGTAGCGCACTTCGATGGTGTCGGGGGCAGTAGTGGCGGTATGGCAGCCGGAGAACGCCTGTCCCGCCACGAACGCCGCAGCACAGGGCGCGGGCGCGTTGGCCGCGGGCAGGGAAACCGCCGGCAAGACCTTGGGGTCGGGGAAGTAGCCGCCCGCCTGGATGACGTCCGCCAGGATCGTCAGGGCGAATCGCTGCTGGTCCTGCAGCTGAGTGAGCTGCTGCTGGTTGTTGTAGGCGCCGCGCACGTTCTGCAGCACGGTGAGGAGGCCCCCGATGAGGAAGAGCGCGATGGCCACCGTGACCATCAGCTCGACTAAGGTGAAGCCGCGCTCGCGGTGACGGGCGCTCATGGCTCGACGTACACCATGTAACTCGGGCACTGGAAGAGCGGGTTATTGATGCTGTTGCAGGCCGTCTGGTTCACCGTGGCCACCGCTTCCTGCTGGTTGACCGACACCGCCTGCTCGATCCAGGTGATCTGGACGGTGCAGCTGGCGGGTCCTCCGCCCGGCGTGGGACGACAGATGATCGTAGCAGTCGGATTGGGCAGCAGGGCCTTGAGCGACACGCTCCATCGGGCGAGGTCGAAGGCGGCGAGCTGCAGCGTGTTACAGACCGCTCCGCTGCCAGCGGTGCCGACGCAGACGCGGCTGGGATTGCTCGGACTCGTGCCCGTCAGGTCATTGGTCGCCTGTGTCTGTAGCGCTCCATCGGTGGAGGTAATCGCCGCCGCGGTCACGATCACCGTATCCGGGGGCGTGTTTCCCCAGTACTGACGGTTCGAATGCATAGCCGCGGCGACGCTCGCCACCTGAATCGCGGCCAGCGCCCGCAGGCGCGACGTGGTCGTGTTCGAGAGCGAAAGGGCCTGCAGCTTGGCAATCCCGAGGAGTCCGACACAGATCACGATGACCGCCACCATGACCTCGACGAGACTGAAGCCGCGCGAGCGGTCCTTTGACACCCGTGAGCTCATGAGCACTTCCCCGAGGGGTTGTTGGAGGGCGTTTCGGTGGTCAGCATGCCCACCGGCGTGACCCACAGGCACCGGGTGTAGGCCGCGCTGGTGGTCTGCTCGTGTAGCCTGGTGGTCGTGTCGGGTAAGCCGGCGGCGGTAGTCGCAAAGCCCTCGCGGTTATAAGTGATCGCGGTGACGTTGCTGTCGGCGATGAAGGTGTCCGGCGTGGTACCGGTGAACGCCCCTTGCACCCGCAGCACACCGGCAGTCACCGTCTGGTTGTTGTTGGGGTCCGAGAACACGATCCAGCCCTTCGCCCAGTCGGTGTCGCCCGTACAGGAGACACCGTCGTTCGAGACACAGGCCGTGACGTACTGGCCCTCCCGGATCGCTTCCGCCCGTGCGTACTGCAGATCCCCGAGAAGCCCGTTGACCTCCGCGGACATGCGGTAAGAGTTCGTGATGTAGCGGTAGGAGGGCGCGCCGATGCCGAGGAGGATTGCGACGATGGCCACCACCACCATCAGCTCCGTAATGGAGAAGCCCCCGTGCCGCCTCATGCGACGTAATGTACCGGAGCGGGACGGCCGTCACGCTGTAGTTAAGTCACATCGATGCGGCGATCCGACGGACGGTCAGTAGCGCCCTACGGACGGTAGTCACCCGGACGTTCGGGCGGGGCACGGGGCTCTCGGGCGGTGAAATGCTAAGACCCATCGGGCGATCGTTTAGCGATCCGGGCGAGTACAGAGGAGTCCGCGAGTGACAGCGACCAAGGCAAGCCTGAACGCCCTTCAGGCGGTATCGGATCAGGTGGCCAATATCGCCGAGCGAGTCGGCGAGACGGTGGTGGGCGTGCACGCGCGCCGTCGCATCCCCTCCAGCGGAATCGTGTGGGCCCGCGGCGTGGTGGTGACCTCGGCGCACACCATCAGGCGGGAGGAGGGCATACGCGTGCTGCTCGCCGGCCGCGGCTGGGTCGACGCTTCGCTCGTCGGTCGCGATGCCGGCACCGACCTTGCGGTTCTTCGGGTACCGGAAGCGGCCATCGAGCCTGCGGAGCGGGGGGACGCGGGCTCTCTCAGGGTCGGCCACTTCGCTCTGGCTCTCGCGCGGTTTGCGGAAAGTCAGGTGAGCCTCGACTACGGCCTGGTGGCGGCCGTGGGCCCCACCTGGCGCACGTGGCTCGGGGGAGAGATCGAACGGCTGGTGGCCCTCGACGGCGGCTTGCGGCCCGGCTACTCGGGCGGCCCCCTGGTCGATGCGCGTGGCCAGATCGTGGGCCTGTGCACCTCCGCCTTCATCCGCCGGTCGGGCACCATCATTCCGGTCGGCACGGTCGGCCGGATCACGGATGAGCTGCTCTCTCATGGGCGGGTGTTTCGCGGCTATCTCGGTCTGGGGCTGCAGCCGGCTGAGCTGCCTGCCGGCGCCGGAGCCGCCGATTCGAGCGGGGCTCTCCTGGTGGCGGCGGTCCAGGCGGGAGGACCCGCGGAGCAAGGCGGGGTGATCGTGGGCGACATTCTCGTCAGCCTCGACGGCCGGCCCTGCCGCGCCGCGGAAGACGTCCTGGCCGTTCTCGGCAGGACGCGGCCCGAGCAAGTCCTTGAGGCGGTGCTCGTTCGCGGCGGGAATCGCCGGGAGGTCACTCTGGTGGTGGGCGAACGCCCGCAACGGCAGTCTTGTCCGTGAGTGCCATCAGTGCCGGAGGAATCTAAGCGGATCAGCGTCCTGATCATCACCCAGTCTGCAGAGCTCCGCGCGCGACTGCGCGCGGAGCTCGCCGCAGCGCCTCATCTCGAGCTTCACGAAGAATCCGCCGGGTCCGACACGCCACCCGATGTCGTCATCCTCGATCCCGAGCCGCGCGGGGACTCCTCGTCGCCGGGTCCGCCGCATGCTCCCGCCACCGCGCGGACGCTGATCCTCACGGACCGATTGTCAGAGGAGTGGGCGGGGGAGCTCTTGAGCAGCCGTGCCGCGGGCGCCATCGCCCGCTCGGCGCGACCGGCAGAGATCATCGCCGCCATCGAGTCGGTGGCCGCCGGGCTGATCGTCTTCTCCGCCGGCCTCCTTGCCGGCACGGAGCCGCAGAGGGTCCCCGCTCGAAAGCCGCCCTCGGGCGCGCTGCAGGATCCGCTGACGCCGCGTGAAATGGATGTGCTCCGGATGCTCTCGGACGGGCTCTCCAACAAGGAAGTCGCACGGCGCCTTCATATCTCGGAGCACACGGTGAAGTACCACCTGTCGTCGGTCTTCGGGAAGCTCGGGGTCAGCAGCCGGACCGAGGCCGTTATGGTGGGGATCCAGCGCGGGATCATCCTCATCTAGCACGCGGGGGAATATGCCCCCCGCAGCGCGCCCGTCGCATAATGGCGTCAGAGCCGACAGGGTCGCCGCTTCCGCAGACCTGGCGCAATGCCGGGGACGCCGCGGTCAGGGAGCGACACCGCGTACAAGAACGAGGAGCGAGCCATGTCCATCCGCAGCAAATTGCTCTGGGCAGCCGTCATCGGGCTGGGCGCCGTGTCTTTCGGCATCGTCGCGCTGAAGCGCGGTGAGAGCGTCAACGCGATGTGGCTGCTGATTGCGGCGCTGTGCATCTACTTCATCGCCTATCGTTTCTACGCCTTGTGGATCGCGAACAGGGTGCTCGGGGTGAATGCCGCCCGGCAGACCCCCGCGTATCGGCGCAACGATGGCCTCGATTACGTGCCGACCAACCGTTATGTGCTCTACGGCCATCATTTCGCAGCCATTGCCGGCGCCGGACCCCTGGTCGGACCGGTACTGGCGGCGCAGATGGGCTATCTGCCGGGGACGCTGTGGATCCTTGCGGGCGTGGTGTTCGCGGGAGCGGTCCAGGACATGATCGCGCTCTTCCTCTCGACGCGACGAGATGGCCGCTCGCTCGGTGACATGATCCGCTCCGAGATGGGCCCGGTCGCCGGCACCATCGCCGGCATCGGCGTGCTGCTGATCTGCGTGATCATCCTGGCGGTCCTGGCGCTGGTCGTCGTCAACGCCCTGAAGGCGAGCCCCTGGGGCACCTTCACGGTCTTCTGCACGGCACCGATTGCGCTTCTCATGGGGATCTATGGCCGCTTCGTGCGCCCGGGCCGCATCGCCGAGATGTCGATCCTCGGCGCGGTACTGCTGTTCGCGGCGCTGTACTACGGGCGAACCGTGGCCGACACGCCGGCGCTCGCCCACTACCTCACGCTTTCCGGCCCGCAGCTGGCGCTGATCATCATCGGCTACGGCTTCGTCGCCTCGGTGCTGCCGGTCTGGTTGCTGCTGGCGCCGCGCGACTATCTGTCGACGTTCCTCAAGGTCGGCACGGTCGCGCTGCTCGCGGTCGGCGTGCTGATCGCACGCCCGGAGCTGCAGATGGCGGCGATCACCAAGTTCGTCGACGGCACGGGCCCGGTGTGGTCCGGGAGCCTGTTCCCGTTTCTCTTCATTACCGTCGCCTGCGGCGCTGTGTCCGGGTGGCACTCCCTGATCTCATCCGGCACGACGCCCAAGATGATCGAGAGCGAGACTCAGATCGCCTTCATCGGCTACGGCGGCATGCTCATGGAATCCTTCGTGGCGATCATGGCGATGATCGCCGCCTCGGTCATTCATCCGGGCGTCTATTTCGCGATGAACACCGGGGCGGGGCTGATCGGGACCACGGCCGCGCACGCGGCCGACGTCGTTTCGTCGTGGGGCTTCACGGTGACGCCCGACATGCTCAATCAGGTCGCACACGATGTCGGGGAGTTGAGCGTCCTGTCGCGCACCGGTGGAGCCCCGACGCTCGCCGTCGGCATGGCGACGATCTTCTCGAGCTTCCTCGGGGGCCGCACGCTGATGGCCTTCTGGTACCACTTCGTGATCCTGTTCGAGGCTCTCTTCATCCTGACGACCGTCGACGCCGGAACGCGCGTCTGCCGCTTCATGATTCAGGACCTGGTCGGTCATGCGATTCCCGCGTTCAAGGAGACCCGCGCATGGGGCAACAACCTGATCGGCTCGGCCGTGTCGTGCGTCCTGTGGGGATACCTGCTGTATGCCGGGGTCATCGACCCCTATGGGGGCATCTGGACGATGTGGCCGCTGTTCGGAGCGACCAACCAGATGCTGGCGGCGATTGCGCTCAGCCTGTGCACGGTGGTGCTGTTCAAGATGAAGCGCGAGCGTTACGCCTGGGTCACGATCGTGCCGACGGCGTGGCTGGTGGTCTGCACCGTGACTGCCGGGCTCGAGAAGGTGCTGAGTCCCGATCCCAAGGTCGGCTTCCTCAGCCACGCCGCGAAATTCAGTCACGCGCTTGCGGAGAATCAGGTGCTGGCGCCGGCGAAGTCGCTCACTGAAATGGGACGAGTCATCTTCAACGACTATGTGGACGCGACGCTCGCGGGCCTGGCGGTGAGCATCGTGGTCATCGTCGTGGCGTATGCGTTCGTCAGCATCCGCAGGGCGCGCGCGACGCCGCAGAGCACGGCGATCGAGATCGGCGGCCCGGCAGGGGCGGCGGTTGGCCATGGCTAAGCTCAGCTTCCTCTGGCGCAGGGCCGTGCAGACCGCCCGCCTCATGGTCGGGATTCCTGACTACGACGCCTATGTCGCTCACCGCAGCGCGCATCACCCGGGCGAGCCGGTGATGAGCTACGGCGAGTTCTTCCGCGAGCGCCAGAAGGCCCGCTACGCCATCGAAGAGGGTCGCTTCAAGGGCTGCTGTTGAAGGTAAGCCGTGGCTCGAGGTGACGCAGCACGCCTGGCGCGGGCGATTTCGCTACTCGTCCTCGCCGCCGGCTTCTGGCGGCACGGCTTGGCCGCCCCGGACCCGCGCCTCGCCGCCGCCATTCCTCGCATCGAGTCCGCCATCGAGAGACGCGGCGCGGACGTGGCCGTGGCGTTTCGGACGCTCGACGGCAGGACGCAATGGCTGCGGCGTTCCGACGAACCGTTTCACGCCGCCAGCACCATGAAGGTGGCGGTCCTGATCGAGCTCTATCGCCAGGCACGGCAGGGAAAGCTGAAGCTCGACGATCCCTTGAGCGTGAAGAATGAGTTCCACAGTCTGGTCGATGGCTCGGCCTTCGCGCTGGACCCCAACGACGATTCGGAAAGGGATCTGTATCGGGCGGTCGGAGCCACGCGCACGCTGAGAGAGCTCAGCGAGCTCATGATCACGGTCAGCAGCAATCTCGCCGCGAACCTCCTGATGGACAAGCTCGGCGTCGAGAACATCCGCGCCGGCGTACACGCGCTCGGCGCCGACGGCATGAACGTGCTGCGCGACCTCGAGGATGCGAAGGCATTCGAGCGCGGGCTCGTCAACACGACCACGGCGCAGGCGCTGCTCGCGCTGCTCGAAGCGATCGCCCGCAGTCAGGCCGTCGACCGGGCGTCCTCCCGGCAGATGCTCGAGACTCTCGAGCGCCAGTCGATCAATGACGCGATACCCGCCGGGCTTCCGGCCGGCACGCACGTGGCGCACAAGACCGGTGACATCACGCGCATCTGGCACGATGCAGGGATTGTCCTTGCACGCCGGCCGTTCGTGCTGGTCGTGCTGACACGCGGCCTCGAGAACCCCAAGGAAAGCACCGCGCTGATCGCGGAGATCACCCGGGAGCTGTACCGGGCGACGCAGTAGGGGAGGCGTAGCGCTGAAGGAAGCGGGCTTCAGACCCGCTTCGCCCAAGACCGAGGCTCATCGGAAGCCATGCCGCAATGTGGCGACATATTGCCTTAGGTGGGACGTTGTGGCTCATATACGGCCCCGCCGCCCAAGTCAGCTAACTACCAGCGCGGCGCGCGAAGGCGACTTTCAGGAACACAGATCAAGGAGAGTCAACGTGCTCAGGATCAGGCAATTCCTCCTCGCGACTGTCATTGCGATGGTCGCTGTGGCGTGCGGGAGCGGTGGCTCCGGCATGAGCCAGTCTTCCGGCACGACGCCAGTGATCGCGACCGGAGTCATCACCGGGTTTGGCAGCATTTACGTCAACGGCATCCGTTTCCAGACCACCAGCGCCACGATCCGCAAGAACGGTCAGACGGTCGACCAGTCGCAGCTCGCCGTCGGCGAGGTGGCCCGCATCAAGGGCTCGAAGGACGACGCCGACGGCACGGGCGTTGCCGACGAGGTGGACGTCGACGAGACCGTCATCGGTCCGATCGACAAGATCGACACGACGGCCGGCACGGTCACCGTGCTCGCTCAGATCGTGAAGATCAACGCCGGCACCTCCGTCAGCAAGAACATTCAGCCGGCCGACATCACCGGGCTCAAGACGGGCGATGTCATCCACGTCTCCGGAATGACCGACTCCAGCGGCGCCATCGTTGCCACGCGCATCGAGAAGGGAAGCGCGAGCTCACCGTTTCAGGTCGTGGGCACGGTCGCCGGCCTCAACGCAGGCTCGCACACCTTCATGATCAACGCGCTCACCGTGGACTACTCGAGCGCCAATCTCACCGGCTTTGCGAGCGGTGCACCGAGCAACGGCGACGTCGTCGAGGCGCAGGGTACGAGCTTCGACGCCACGACCCAGACGCTGACTGCGACCCACGTCCGGCGCGAAATGACCGATCAGGAGGAAGCCGGCGACGAGCGCGACATGGAGCGGGAGGGCCTGATCACGCGCTTTGCCTCGGCGACTGATTTCGACGTGGCCGACAAGCCCGTTACCACGACGAGCTCGACCGAGTATCGCAACGGCACCGCCGCCGACCTCGCCCTCAACGTCAAAGTCGAGGTCGAAGGCATGCTCAACAGCTCGAGCGTCCTGGTCGCCTCGGTCGTGAGCTTCGAGCGCAACGGCGATATCGAGCTGCAGGCGCAGGCCGACAACGTGATGTCCGGGAGCTTTACGCTGGTGAACGTCCAGGTTACGGTCACCTCGAGCACACGCTTCGAGGACCACGCCAGTGGGATGGCGATTTTCAACCTGAGCAACGTGATGAAGGGCGATTTGATCCGGGTGCACGGATACGAAAGCCCCGCCGGCAGCGGCAAGGTTGTTGCCACCCGTCTCGAGCGTGAGGTCCCTGGGATGACGGCGGTTATCCCGGTTACCGTGAAGGGCCCGTTCACGAAGGGCATGTCTCCGCCTAACTTCGCGGTGCTCGGCATCCCGATCGACTCCTCCAAGGCGACCATCAGCGATGGCCACGGCGGCACACTCACGGTCGACGCCTTCCTGACCCAGGCGACCGGTCACGGAGTGGACGTACAAGGCATATGGTCGGGCACGGCAGTGATGGCCAGCGAAATCACCATCGACGATCACAACGGAGATGAGAACTGAGGGCATTTGGCAGAGGAGTCTCGATCCAGGGAGGGAAGGATCGCCGCGGGCAGCCTCGAGGCTGCCCGGGTGACTTTCTGATTTTCCGGATGGACGCAGTCGGCCTATGCGATGCTTGATATCCGTCCATGCGGTCGGCCTCCACCAAACAAGTCCTCGCAGCAGCCCGACAATGGCTGAGGCCCCTGGTGCATGTCCTGATCCGTTGCGGGGTCACCTGGAAGGAGTTCGCAGAGCTCTCGCGCAGGAGCTATGTGGAAGTCGCGAGCCACCAGTTCGGCAAGCGAGGGCGCCCGACGAACGTCTCGCGCACGGCCGTCCTCACCGGCCTCACGCGGCGCGAGGTCCGCAAACAGCGCGCGCGACTCGCTGCGACGACCGACACCTTCGCAGGCCATGTCACCAAGGCCTCGCTCGTGCTCTCCGCCTGGCACCAGGACAGGGACTTGCTCGACTCGCGGGGCAGGCCGCTTCCGCTGCCGCTCGAGGGGGAGGGGGTGAGCTTCGCCGCGCTGCTGCGGCGATGCGGAGCCGGCGATGTCCGTCCCTCGACGCTGCTGAAGGAGCTACTCAGCGCGCAGGCCGTGCGCGAGACTCGCGACGGACGGCTCGAGCCGCTCAAGCGCAGCTACGTCCCGCAGTCGATGGACGAGAGGCTCATCACCATGTGGGGCAAGCGCATCACCGATGTCGCCAAGACCTACGTTCATAACCTCACCCGGCCCACTCATGCACCGACGAGGTTCGAGCGCGCCGCGGTGAACGACTCCGTCAACGCGAGCGCGTTGTCGGACTTCCAGAGGTTTCTGGAGCAGGAGGGCGAAGCATTCCTGGAACGCGTCGACGCCTGGCTCACGGCGCATGAGGCCCGCGCCGGCGCGTCGGACAACCCGCAGGGGGTCGTGCGGCTCGGCGCGGGCCTCTACCACATCCAGGACTGAAGGCCGGCGGAACGGTATCCGGCAACTCGCTCCTCGCCACGCAAGCGCAGATCGAAGGGCCCTGAACCGCGCGCAGGGCAGGGCATCTCTGCTGCAAGCGCTTAACGTGCCGCACGGCTGCCGGTGTCGGGCAGTTTTCGTCCGAGGCTGACACCGCGTGACACTGCGGGAAACGCGGATTGATATATCAACGCACCTGTGGCTGAGCGGCCACATGCAAACCGCGAACGCCGGCACGCGCGGCCGGAGGTCCACGTGACCGCACTCACGGTAGTTAGACGTTGATTGGCATTTCATATTCGCACGCTCACACGCACAGCGGGAGGGCGAGCAAATGGTGGAATGCATCGAATACGCCAAGGATGTTTCTGAACTGGTGCCGGCGGGGCCGGGGTATGCTGCGCTCTGCGCCGACGCGCCGGCGAGCCGACACGCGCTCGTGCAGCGGCGCAGGATTCATCCGGCTACATGGGTGGTCATTACACTGGCCATACCCATCCTTTGCTGGGATGTCTGGCAGACGGAACGCGACGTGACGCTCGGGCGGCAGGCGCCGATGCAGCACGCCCAGTTGTCGACGACCGTCTCGGCGCCTTCGGTCCCTTACCATCGGCCGGGCTTCCGGCCCTGGTAAGGTCTAAAAATCCCCCGCGCAGAGACCGACCAGGCGCCCTGGCCATCGCTCGGCCCGCGGCGCGCCGGAGCTTCGGCAACTCCGGCGCCGCCACCCTCTAGGAACCGCCGTCATTCGCAACCGTCCGCAGTGGCCCAGTTGGAGCGGGCCGCTGCTCTCGCGTCCTGCGGGGCGTCGGTCGCGCGCGAAGGCCGGCGGCAGCGTTGACTCCTCGGCCCTTGGTGAGACATGATTGTATCACTATGGGTACATCCATTCGCGACCTGCGCAATCATTTCCCCAAGGTCAGGAAGCTGGTTGAGACCCTCGGGGAAGTCATCCTGACCGAAAAGGGCAAGCCGCGGTACCGCCTGACGCTTTACACGCCGGCGACTACCGGCAAACCCGCACCGGTGGATTATTGGGCCCGTTTGAACGCGTACCAGCCGCGGGCGATGACGAAAGCGCAATCGCGCGCGCTCCACGACGAGAACCGTGGCGAACGCTGAGAGCATCTACGTCGACCCGAGCGCGCTGCTCAAGCTCTATCTCAAAGAGCCGGAATCACGCGCCATGACGGCGTGGCGCGCCAAAGTTGGCGATCGGCTGCCAGTAACCCACCATGGGCAAGTGGAACTGACCAACGGCATTGGACTCGCCGCATACCGCGGCATCATTACCGGTGATGCCCACGACGCGGCGCTCGCGGCGCTGGACGATGATTTCGCACAGGGCCGTTACAAGCAGATGGACGTGCTGTGGCGGGCGACTCTCAAGCGCGCCGGGGATCTGAGCCGCGAGCATACGCCCTCCATCGGTTGCCGGTCGCTGGATGTCTTGCACGTCGCCAGTGCCATCGAACTGGAACTCAAGCACTTTGCGACCTTCGACGTGCGGCAACAGCAATTGGCGCGGGCCGCGGGCCTGAAGCTCGTGACGCCGGCGGGGTGAATGTCTGGCATCAGGCGAGCAGCAAGACCCGCATCCATTTGGGGCCCCGGTCAGAGGTCCAACTCTTCCTCGGGTCCGCGCTGCGCAACATCGGATAGTGCGCGGCGGGCGCCATTTGAAGCTTCCCGCCCGCTGTTTTCTCCCGCCAGAACTCCGAGCATCGCTTTCTCCACCTCGAGCGGGGTAATCGCATCTTGTTCGTATAATGTATATTATGGTAAATTATATCTCCACCCCCAGACACGGTCCACCGTAAACCTCCGGCTCAGCACCTCAATCCTCGTCTCCCAACTCAAGCCCCAGCCCTTCTCCGCCCTGATGCACGCGATCCTCCCGCTCTCCTGACTCCCGGGCAGCTTCGAGTTCCTCGCCCCGAGCAAACAGTAAGTTGGCGCAATCCGCGCATGCCGCCTTTACCGTCCGCCAGTCATGCCAGCGAGGCTCGAGCTGCTTGTATTCCGCGAGGTTGAATCCCTCCAGGTCGTACGGAAGCGCATTCGCAAGCTGAATCTGCAGCTGCTGCAGGGCTGACTCGTCGTTCGGCTGAGGATATAGCCGATCGAAGCTTCGAAACGCCCCGAGTACCTTCTCGTCGCCCATGTGTCGAGCCAAGGCCGCGAAATCCAGGTAATCACGCGTGGCATTGCGTTGGAGAATGAGGACGCCCTTTATCCGCAGCATTTCCTCCTGGGTCGGAACCACCAGCGTCATCCCGAGGCGCTCGATCCGCGTCGTTTCGAGCGGTTCATCCCGGATCAGCTGCCGCACGCCCGTCTCGATACCGTCGAGCTTTCCCAGGATCTGCACCGGGCGCTGTACTCGGGCGGTTTTCCAGCCGGCTACGCACTCCAGATCAGCTAGCACCCGATCGAAACGCTGAGCAAGGTCTGGGAGAACATGATCGGCATCGGCGGAGAACCGATGACCTGCGTACAACGCGGCCGCAGTCCCGCCGACCAGAACAGCTTCAGGCAGGATTCGCTGCAGATGGGCTGCGGAGGTGAGGACCTTCTCCCAGTCCGGCAAGCTGGCGTTCGGCATAGTGCATCCAGAGGTGGTAGCGCTGTGCGTGTGGATCGTGGACGTGATCGCGGCAGACACGCAGCACCTTGTCCAGCAGGCTGGGATCACGCACTACCTCTGCCCGCAGCTCCCGCCAATCGAGCTTCTTGCCTCGCCCGATGATGTTATCGATGGCTGCGAGCGTGAGTCGCTGGTGGTTCAGGTGGCGATGCAACATGTCCGATTTTCGAGCCTAGCGATTTTTCGGCGTCAGGTCCACGGGCAGCGAGCGTTCTAAGCCACGGCTGCTTCACGCTCCCGACGGGCATGACCTGCCGCCTCCCGCCCAGGGCCACAAGCGCGACCGCGTTCACACTGGTGCTGCGGCGAGCGCTACGGGACACCTGCATATGCGACTTGGTTCGCTGTGGCCTACGGGGCGGCGTGCTGCAATTCACCTCTGTTTTGTCAAGGGCCTGAGTCGCTGCGACGTGTGCGTGGCAGGAGCCCCATGAGCGCCCCGTCAAATCTGCGGTCTCCCACCGGTTCCGGCCGCCGAGCGCGTCGATGAAGAGCGCCGAAAGCACGGCCCTGTACCCGATTCTCGACTACCCGGATTCGCTCGAGGCGCCCGGCGATCTTGCGCCGCTCGACGCCCTCGACGCGCTGTTCCGCAATACCGTCGAGCAGGCGCCGGTCGGCATTGCCTTCGCGAGTCGCGACGGCGCCTATCGCTATTGCAACCGGACGTTCTGCGCGATGCTGGGCTTCGGCCCCGAGGAGCTGAGCGGCAGCTCCATCGCAAGCCTCACTCTGAGCGACGACCTCGAGGCCACCACCGTGGGCCTCGAGCGTCTCTGGCGCGGGGAGATTGGGCACCTCGATGTCGAGAAGCGTTACGTCCGCAAGGACGGCAGCGCGTTGTGGATACGCGTAAGCACTTCGCTCGTACGGCGGCAGGGCGAAGAGGCCGTGTGCTCGGTCGAGTTCCTGCGCGACATCTCGGTACGCAAGGAGATGGCGGCGGCCCTGGTGCAGAACCAGACGCTGCTCGCCACGTTGATCGCCGAGTTGCCGCTGGCCCTGCTCGCCTGCGACGTCACCGGGCGCATGACGCACTACAACCGGGCCGCCATCGAGCTGTTCGGAATTCCCTCAGGCGCTGCGGCCGGCCTCGCCCGTGACCCCTACCCCCTCACTTCCGACGTGTTTCGCGCGGACCGCACCACGCCGGTGGCCGCCGATGAGCGACCCCTGGCGCGCGCGCTGCGCGGGGACGAAGTGAGCGACGCCGAGTTCGTCGTCGTCAGGCCGGATGGCGCGGCGCGCACCGCTCTCTCCAGTGCCCGGCGGCTCGTCGGTCCCGTGGGGCAAGCGCTCGGCGCAGTCGCGGTCATTCAGGACATCACCGAGCGCCGCCAGGCGGACGAGGAGCTCGAGCAGGTCCACAAGCAGCTGCTGGTCGCCTCGCGGCACGCCGGCATGGCCGAGGTGGCGACCAACGTACTGCACAACGTCGGCAATGTGCTCAACAGCGTCAATGTCTCGGCAAGTCTCCTCGCGGAGCGCATCAAGAAATCCAAGTGCGCCAGGCTCGGACAGATCGGCGCCCTGCTGAACGCACACGCCGCCGATCTGGCCGGGTTTCTGGCGGGTCCCCAGGGCAAACACCTGCCGGAGTACCTGCAGGAGCTGGCGGGAGATCTGGCCGCCGAGCGCGATTCGGCCATCGAGGAGCTCACGGCTCTCCGTGGCAACGTCGAGCACATCAAGGAAATCGTCGCCATGCAGCAGAGCTACGCCAGGCGCGGCGGCCTGATCGAGACGCTCGACGTCCGGGTGCTGGTGGAGGACAGCCTGCAGATGAATGAAGGAGCTTTCAGCCGCCACGGCGTCACGATCATCCGCGACTACCGGGATGTACCTCCA